>Ga0209575_10000079_pt1 | contig 115193 bp, 101 predicted proteins | sample Medcelwee11metaG_FD_187172 | JGI IMG/M metagenome (GOLD analysis project Ga0209575, IMG submission 187172) | Freshwater pond sediment microbial communities from the University of Edinburgh, under environmental carbon perturbations - Medium... | ecosystem: Environmental > Aquatic > Freshwater... | reverse complement strand
TTACCTATTACCTATTACCTATTACCTATTACCTATTACCTATTACCTATTACCTATTACCTATTACCTATTACCTATTACCTATTACCTATTACCTATTACCTATTACCTATTACCTATTACCTAATTATTGACGCACAGGAATTTTAATAGTAAATTGCGTTCCCCGATTTGACAGATTAATACAATCGATCTTACCACCATGTTTTTCCACCACAATCTTATAACTAATAGAAAGCCCTAAACCCGTCCCCTTACCAACAGGTTTCGTCGTGAAAAACGGATCAAAAATTTGCAATCGCACCTTATCAGGAATACCCGGACCATTATCACTAATTTTAATCATCGCCCAAGTTTCCTGACTACTTTCCATCGTAAAAATACTAGTACAAATAGTAATCACACTAGGTCCCGGATCATTTTCCAAAGCATCAATCGCATTACTAATAATATTCATAAATACCTGATTTAACTGAGCCGGATAACATTCCACCAAAGGCAAATCCCCATATTCTCGCGCGATAGTAATAGCAGTCTGATCCGGTCTCGCCTTTAAACGGTATTGTAAAATCAGCAGAGTGCTTTCAATCCCCTCATGAATATCCACAGGCTTTTTCTCCGCCTCATCCAACCGAGAAAAATTCCGTAAAGATAAAACTAACTGCCTAATTCTTTCCGCCCCTACCTGCATAGAATTAATCATGGAAGGCAAGTCCTCCAAGAGAAACTCTAAATCCATATCCTCCATTTTGTCTTGAATTGTCGGATTAGGAGTCGGATACTGTTCTTGATATAAATTAATTAAGTCTAATAAATCATGATTATATTCACTCACGTGCATTAAATTACCATAAATGAAATTCACCGGATTATTAATCTCATGGGCTATTCCCGCTACCAACTGCCCCAAACTCGACATTTTTTCACTCTGCACCAACTGAATTTGAGCATCTTGTAAATCTTCCGCCAACTGAGCCGCTAACTCCTTTGTCTGCACTAATAATTCTGCCTGTTGTAAAGCCACCCCAAATTGATTACCAATTTGTTCTAATAAAGTAATCTCATCCGCTTGCCAAGTGCGAAATTCAGCATTCTGATAAGCCCCTAATAATCCCCACAAATTTTCCCCTTGAAAAATCGGCACTATCACATAAGCCTTCGCTTGAAATTCCTCTAATAAAGCTACATGACAATCCTGGTGTCCTGCTTCATAAACATTACTAACCGCAAAACTTTCCTGTTGCCGGTATCTACCGCCTTGGGTTTCCTGTAAATAGGTATCCTCAATATTAGGTATTTCCCCTACTAATGGTCGCCAACCACTCGCCACCGATTCCGCTACAAAATTCCCAGACCAATCCGCAAAAAATTGATATACTCCCACCCGATCCGCCTTTAAGAGCGATCGCACTTCATCGGTAGTAGTTTTAAAAATATGATCAATATCGAGGGAAAGACGAATCTTATCAACAATGGTATAAACTAATTTTTGTTGTTCTAAGAGCTTTTGTTGTTGATCCACCATGACTAATTGTTTAGTCTGTTGACGCATCTGTTCAATATTATCCCAGTGAATCAGAGCCACCCCTAAATGTTTAGCAATTTGCGTCACAAATTCCCGATCTGATTCTGCCCAATGACGAGGATTAGTACATTGATGAATACACAATAACCCCCATAAACTTTCACCCTTTAACAAAGGAAAAACTAAATGTGCTTTTACTCCTAATTTTCGTAGAGTATTCACATGACATTGACTCAGTTCCGTTTGTTCTATATCTTCTATCACATTGGCACGACCGAGGGCATAAGCCGGGGCAAAATCATCACCAAAACAAAGATCCGTCACTCGTACCGATAAGAGGGAAGAAAAACCCGGTAAAACTGATTCAGCAATAAACTGACCTTGACTATAATTAGTATTAGCCTGAAACTGAAATACTGCCACCCGATCCGCCCCCATCAACTGCAAAACCTCTTTTGCCGTAGTGACAAAAATATTATCTAAATCAATAGATTCTCTCACCCTAGCCACCACACCCGCCAAAGCCTTGCGTTTTTGTAACTCCTGATTGGTTTGAGATAAGGATTCTGCCTGTTGTACCGCTACACTAAAATTATCCCCAATCAATTTGACAAATTCTATTTCCCGCTCAGACCAATAACGAGGAGAACCACACTGATGAATACATAATAATCCCCATACCTGTTCACCACATAACAGAGGGACAACTAAATTAGCCCGTATTTGAAATTTTGCTAATATTTGAATATGACAATCACTCATCGTAGAATGATATATATCAGGAATACTAGAATATCTACCATGCTGATATTTTTCTACAAAATTCTCGCCAAAACAATGATCTTCAACTTGATCTCGCAAAGCCGGCGTATATTCTGGCACAACGGACTCAGCGATAAATTCTCCATGGGTATAATTTTTGTTAGGAAAAAACTTAAATATAGCCACCCGATCAGCCCCTAATAATTGCCTAATTTCCTTGACTGTCGTTTCAAAAATATGATCTAAACACAATGACTCTCTGATCCGGCTAATCACATGGGAGAGAGTTGCATAATCATCCACGGGTTTTACCGTAGCATTTTCCTCTGCTATTGGCTCCTGACTGACAGAACAATCAGTTAAATTGTTTTGCCAATAATGTTGATCAAGAATATCTTGAAGTTGCCGAAAACTTTTCTCATCTCGACAACAAGCGCGAATTTGTTCCCATTGTTCAGTGTTCATGTCAATCAAGTTACAGTATCTTTTTGAATCAAGTTAGGCAAAATTTTTTGAGTTATCGATCTTCAGAAATTATGGAAATTATTGATCTAATTTATAAATTTATAATAAAGAAAAATTCGTCAGACAAAATGACCTTTAAGAGAGATTATTCAGGATTTATGACTGAAAAAAATAAGATAGATAATTTTGAAACTAACCCCTGACATTTAATTCCACGGATTTACAACTATATACTGAATATATATTTATAAAAAATTAGGAATTTCCATATATTATTCAATATAGCAATCTTTCATGGATTATGTTAGGAGGAATTGATCAATTACCTCCATAACATAAGGTTAAATTTGCTAATTATTAATATTTCTTCATAATATTCCGGAAACTTTTAACGGTATAAATAAAGTTAATATTATTTTTTATTACATTCTTGGTAAAATTTTTACAAAAAAATTAATGCCCACACCGCCTTGGCAGGGGCAATATAGCATAAAGTTAGTTAATATACCTTAACCCCGACCCGGTAAAAAACTAGTAGTCAAACGTTTAATTGCCCTACCGGCAATATCACTGTAAAGCATTTCACCACAAAGAATTTTACTCATAATCTCAGTTGCTATTGGTTTTTTCACCCCAGCCTTATAAGCGACTTTCGGGAAACGGTAAAACGCTCCACTAATCCGTCCTGCCCATACCATGTCATGTCCCCAATGCTCATGAATAACTTGGCTGTATTCCTTAATCGCATTGGCATTACCATTAATTGCCTGATCAATTGCCTCCGCTGCTTTTACCCCCGTTAAAATAGATGGTCTAATGCCTTCACCGGATAAAGGATCACCTACGGCGGCGGCTTCTCCCACTAATAATGCTCTGTCTTTATGTAAAGGGCGATCGCCATCCCAGAGTCTGACAGGATAGGTAATAATTGACTCGCTGGCAGTACCAGGAAATTGACTGGCAAATTCTCGTAATTCTTTTTCTAAAGTTTTCGGCGGATCACCAATAAAAGCAGTAGCACTAATCGCATATCCTTGGGGATGGGGAAAAGCCCAAATACTGCCGTTTTTCACCATGCCAAATTCAAAAGTAACCATCGCTTCGGCTAAATCTAAATCAGGTACATTGACATTTAATAACCAACTAGGGCGAGTTTTTGGTTGCTTTAAACCTAACCATTGAGCAACATTACCATTTACCCCATCAGCCCCAATTAAATATTTACTAGTGAGGGTTTCGCCGTTCACTGTCACCTGCCAATGATCTTTCACTAACTTAATTTCTGTCACGTTAGCGGATGAACGAAATTCTACCCCTTTACTAATACCCTGTTCTACTAAAAATTGATCAAACTGCCCCCGTTCTACGATCCACATAGGCTTTGGTAAAATACCATAGACAGGATCATCCATTTTCCAGGTATAACGAATTTTTTCCACTTGCATGGCGATCGCCGGACTCAAATCAAAATCAAAGTATTGGGCGATCGCTGGGGATACACCGCCACTACAGGGTTTCGTGCGGGGAAAGGTTGCTTGTTCTAATAAAAGAACCGTATGACCTCGCCGGCCTAAATGATAAGCTGCCGTACTACCAGCGGGACCCGCTCCCACTATAATACAATCAAACATAAATGATGCCTCAGATTATTTATTTAATTACAGATGATTTTTTCCTAGTAGTGGCTTTCCCCTTGTAGAGTAGGGGTAATTTATGAATTAACCCTACTTTAGGTTGATTAGCAGATTTTTCTATCTTAGCAACCCAAAAATTGTTATATAGCAATCCTCAATCAGTTGCAGTAAATATTTGGAGTGGGAGCGTCTCGCTCCCTAATATTAAACTCGATTATACCGTTGTAATATCTTTTTCCTTATGAGCTAATACATCTTCTATTTTCGCCACATATTTATCAGTCAATTTTTGTAATTTATCTTGTAAATCCCTTGCTTCATCTTTCGATAACTCACTATTTTTTTCCTGTTTCCGGAAAGTTTCTAAAGTATCCCGCCGAATATTTCTAATGGCAATTTTGCCTTCTTCCGCATATTTAGCCGCTAATTTGACTAATTCCTGCCGGCGATCGCTCGTTAATTGGGGAATATTCAAGCGAATAACAACACCATCATTACTAGGCACTAAACCCACATCAGAAGTAGAAATCGCCTTTTCAATAATCGCTAAACTCGTCCGATCAAAAGGTTGAATCGTAATCGTACTAGCATCCGGCGTATTAATAGTCGCCAGAGATTTTAAAGAAGTAGCAGCCCCGTAATAATCAACACTTACCCGATCCAAAAGAGACGCATTCGCCCGCCCAGTTCTAATCGTATTAAAAGAACGTTGAGTTGCCTCAATCGCCTTTTTCATGTGATCTTCAGCTTCCGATAAATTCATAAATTTCAACTCCTCATGTTAAATTTTGATTAAGTTCTGACAATCGTACCAATCGCTTCACCCATGACAGCCCGGTAAATATTACCTGCCACCGATAGGTCAAAAACCATAATGGGAATATTATTTTCTTTACAAAGGGCGATCGCTGTACTATCCATTACCCGTAAATCTTGCGTCAAAACATCGTTATAAGTCAAGGTATCATAACGTTTTGCTTGGGGATTATCTTTTGGATCAGCATCATAAATACCATCAACCTTTGTGGCCTTAAAGATAACTTGGGCCTCTATTTCCGCTGCTCTGAGAGCTGCAGTAGTGTCCGTGGTAAAAAAGGGATTACCGGAACCCGCCCCAAAAATCACCACCCGTGATTTTTCCAGATGACGAATCGCTCGCCGGCGAATATAAGGTTCAGCGATTTCCTGCATAGAAATAGCTGACTGCACCCTAGTGGGAATATCAATTTGTTCCAGGGCATCTTGCAACGTAATCGCATTCATCACTGTGGCAATCATGCCAACATAATCAGCCGTTGCCCGATCCATCCCCTTTGATGCTGCTTTCACTCCCCGAAAAATATTACCACCACCTACGACTATCGCCACTTGTACCCCTTTTGAAGTCACCTGTGCAACTTCTTGGGCAATACTGTGGACAACAGTCGGATCAATACCATAACCAAGGTTGCCCATTAGGGCTTCTCCACTAAGTTTCAGCAAAATACGCTGATAAGCTGTTGTCATTATTTTTTTATATAAATAAATATGAATCCCCAAATTAAGATACCAGTAATGGGGTTTCTTGTGCTATATCAAAAAAAAATAGGGGCAATTGATCATCAATTACCCCTACAATATTCTGCTATTTTTTAGTTATTTAAAGTTAAACAATCAAACTTAAAGCACCGGCACAAATTTTTCCTTTTCTGGTACATCGGCATATTCTGCAACTATTTGCCGGAGTTCTTCCCCATCAATCGTTTCCTTTTCAATTAACAGGTCAACTAAACGGTCAATCACAATCCGATTATCTCGCATAATTTTACAAGCGTGTTCATAACAATGTTCAACAATTGCCCGGACTTGAGCATCCACACGGGAAGCGATTTCCTCAGAATATTCCGTGCGAGTCATCAAATCACGTCCTAAGAATACTTCACTTTGCCCAGTTTCAAAGGATAGCGGTCCTAAATCAGACATCCCATAACGGGTCACCATTTGCCGAGCCATACCCGTAACTTGCTGTAAATCGTTACCAGCTCCCGTCGTCACTTCCGAGTCACCAAAAATCACTTTTTCAGCAGCCCGACCACCTAAAGCACCAGTAATCCGAGCCAAAATTTGGGAACGAGAAATTAAACCCTGTTCTTCGCTCGGCATAAACCAGGTTAAACCTCTAGCTTGCCCACGGGGAACTAAAGTCACTTTCTGTACAGGATCATGATCTCTAATTAATGTACCGACGATCGCATGACCGATTTCATGATAGGCAATTAACCGTTTGCTCTTACCATCAATTAACGGTGTGCCTTCCATGCCAGCCACTACCCGATCTACAGCGTTATCGATCTCTAACATGGTCATGGCATCCTTGCGACGACGAGCCGTTAGAATAGCTGCTTCATTTAATAAATTAGCTAAATCAGCGCCCGTAAATCCTGGAGTCCGGCGGGCGATCGCCTCTAAGGAAATTTCTGGGGCTAACTTCTTATTACGGGAATGCACTTTTAATACGGATAAACGACCCTTAATATCAGGAGTATCAACAGTAATTTGTCGATCAAAACGACCCGGACGTAATAGGGCAGAATCTAATACATCAGGTCGGTTAGTTGCTGCAATAATAATAATGCCAGTATTCCCTTCAAAACCATCCATCTCAGTTAATAACTGGTTTAAAGTTTGTTCCCGTTCATCATTACCACCGCCAATCCCAGCCCCCCGTTGCCGACCGACGGCATCAATTTCATCAATGAAAACAATACAAGGGGCATTTTCCTTAGCTTTTTTAAATAAATCTCTTACCCTCGATGCACCGACACCTACGAACATTTCCACAAATTCAGAACCAGAAATACTAAAGAATGGTACACCGGCTTCCCCAGCGATCGCCTTAGCTAATAAGGTTTTCCCTGTTCCCGGTGGACCAACCAATAGTACGCCTTTCGGGATTTTTGCTCCCACTGCTGTGAATCTTTCCGGTTTTTTCAGAAAAGTCACAACCTCTTGTAATTCTTCCTTCGCTTCATCTACCCCGGCTACATCATCAAATAACACACCTGTTTTCGCTTCCATTTGAAAACGAGCGCGGGATTTGGCAAAATTCATCGCCTGCCCCGGACCACCCGGCACATTAGAAGAACGTCGGAATAAGAAGAATAAACCAACTATTAATAAAAGAGGAAAAACTAAATTACCTAATAAACTCCATAAAGCTCCATCATTGCGAGGCGGATGGGTATCAAAATCAATCTTAGATGCCCGTAAACGGGATATTAACTCCGGTGCGTCAGTCGGTAAATCTACTCGCCACCGTTGGATTTTATTATCAATTTCTGGATCGATCGCTTCTACTATGGCTGTTTGACCACCATCATAGAGATTGACGCTAGTTACCCGATTAGCATCTAAATATTCTAAAAATCTGCCATAACTCATTCTAGTCATGGCGGTATTCATACCTGGATTAGCGGGAGATGGGGCCATCATGCCCTGCCAAACAAAGAAGCCGATCACTAGAAGCGGTAAAGTCCAAAGTATTACCGTTCTCCAAGAAATTTTCATTAATAACTGTCCTCTTATTAAATTAATACGATTGATGATTACTCACTGCCAATTTTTCTCAGTTATATTAAAAATTAGCATAGTGATTTTTAATATAACTTAACAATATGTTACATTGCAAGGGAGATTTTCGGGATAAATGGCCTAATACTGATCATTAGGTTGATGCCAATAGATGTAACTAAAATAATTCATGCAACGATGTCACTATCAGATATTATGCAAATTGACGCATAATCCTATTTGTGATATGTATAAAATATTTGTCAAAATCAAGACAGATTTTTCTGCATTTTCTTAACAGCCTAGTAATTGAGAGAATTGACTCAAAACTTGAGGGTGGCAATCGAAATTAAATGAAATATCTATATTGTAGATTTTTAAATGAGATTGGCGGTTTCCCTTGGTTACTAGGCCATATAATCCCGTTCAAAGAGGTAAATTTAAACTAATGGTAATTAACAGACAGGCACTCCAGGTTCCCCAATTAGGCAAGGTACAAGGGCCAACTGGCGGTAAAGCAATTCTCAGTGTGGATTTTGGTCGCACAGCTACAAAGGCTTGTATTAGTCGTACTCCTAATAGCGTCGTTTTCATTCCTTCTAATGTGGCCAAACTCGATGTAGGACAGGTGAGAGCCGGTAGCTTTGAATCCAAGCCAACAGATCCTTTATTAGATATGTGGTTAGAGTATCAAGGTAATGGTTATGCAGTTGGTCAATTGGCCGCAGACTTTGGCGCAAATTTATTTGGTGGTAATCAGGCGATCGCTAAATCAAAAGTAGATGACGCATTGATCAAAGTATTAGCTTGTGCCGGTTATTTTCAAATTAAGGGAGAATTTGCCGTAGTTTTGAGCTTACCATTCTATTCCCAAGAGCAATTTGAAAGAGAAAAATCTCAAGTTATTAGTCAGTTAAAATCTCCTCATAAAATGGTATATCGTGGTGGGGAAGAAACGGAAATACAAATTACTGATGTTTGGGTAATGCCAGAAGGTTACGGTAGTTTGATTTGGTCAGAAGCTCAAAATAGTAAAGAATTCGAGCCTGAGTTAACTAAATTATCTGTAGCAGTAGTTGATATTGGTCATCAAACTACAGACTTGTTAATGGTAGATCGCTTCCGTTTTGCTAGAGCTGCTTCTAAGAGTGAAGGTATCGCTATGAGTCAGTTTTATGAGGAAATAGCCGCCAAAATTAAGGGAGCAGATCCTCAATCTTTATATTTATTAGAAGCAGTACACAAACCCGAAGGTCAAAGAATTTATCGTCCGAAAGGAGCTAGTAAACCAATTAGTTTAGATGGTTTAGTCCCTGAATCGAGAAAGGCTTTTGCTATGAAATTAACAGAAAAAATCATTGCTTGGTTGCCAGAGCGGGTAACTGACGTAGTATTAACTGGTGGTGGTGCAGAATTTTTCAAAGATGATTTGGAAAAACTGTTAAAAGAAGCTGGTATTAAAGCTCATTTTGCTTTACCACCTAGAGAAGCAAATGCTTTAGGTCAATACATCTATGCGGAAGCTCAATTAGCTATGGCGAAAAATCCGGCTGTGCAACCTGCTTCCTAATCCTAAATTAAGAAACAGTATTACATAGCTTAGAATACTTGACTCTTGCTCAATTGATTTGGGTAAGAGTTAGTATTTAAAGGGCAGAGATATTTCAGGCTACTCAACCTGGCTCAATCTTTCTAGCAATATCAAATACATTAATTAACAAAAATATTAATTAACTAATCAATAAACTAATGTTGTGGGCTAAAAACAAACCAAACTTATCTGTGGTATTTACAGAGGAATCGGCTGACCAAAAGTTATTAGAGGCGATTGACAAGGAATTGACTGCTAATAAGTATCAGACTTTTAGTAATTTATGTAAGCAGGCGATCTGGCAATTTTTGTATGAGTCTCCTACAGGGAATACAACGAATACGGCAAATAGTATTGGTACATCAACATCAGGTATCGAAAAAAGTATTAGTGAACTAGCTCAAAAATTTAATTTATTAGAACAACAGTTAGCTGGTAAAGAGTCTGCTCAACTGCAAGAAATGGTGATGCAATTAGAAAAATTAAGCCAACAGTTGACTCAAATGCAAGCTAATCTGGATATGAAGTTTGTAGAAACGGTAGAGACATTAAAAAGTCATCCTTCGTCAATTCCCGTGGTCGCTCAATCACCTCTGCCTACAGTGTCTCCAACGACTCAACCTATTGCATCAGCCTCTACAAAATCTGTTACACCCCAATCTACTCCTGCTACACCTAATCCTAGTCCTAGTCCTAGTCCTATTAAACCTTTTGAGCCTATAACACCTGTTACCACAGCTCAGACACCAGAAAATTTACCAGTTCAGGCAACGCCAGAAAATTTACCTGTGGAAGAAGAGGAAGAAGTAGATCCAGTGATTAAGCGTTTACAGGGAATGATGGAAAGTTTTTAAATATTTTGTATTTTTCCTATTCCCTAATAATGTTATTCCATATAGGTAACATATTTACTAGAGCCAAGATTATCTAAGTTTAGAGATAGGGGTAATAATTTGGAAGTGGGGAATAAAGAAGCACTCTGAATAATATTTTCACTGGCTAAGTTATTACCAAGGTAAATACTATTGTTACTTTGATTTGACTGAATATTAATGGGAGGAGATTGAGTATTAATAGCATTGTTGGTCTGATAATTCTGATAATTCTGATAAATTTCTCCCATTGTGAAAGAAGAATTAGTAATTAATAGAGGATTCGGCACACTTTGATAGAAGCTACTGGCTAACCATTGAGTGGCATTATTAGAATCATGAAAACTTTGAGAAGTATTAGAAATCACGAAGTCACTAACATCAATACTAGATAAATTGAGATTTTTGAGGGTGAGGGAAATATTCCTAATACTATCTAACACTGTTGTAATAATTACATCTTGACCAACTTGATTCAATTCTAGGCTATTCCAAGATAAACCATTTTTTAGACTGATTTTATCAATACCATCAGTAAAGTCAGTGATTACATCATGCCCATCATTAATATGTCCCCAGATAAATTGATCACTACCACCACCTCCGGTCAGTGTATCGTTATTTTGATCTCCTGATAGACGATCATTGCCTTCACCGCCGTTGAGAATATCTGAACTTAAACCACCATGGATCAGATCATTACCACCATTACCAAAAATTTGATCATTACCTTGATTGCCTAAAATAATACTATCGGTATTGCGATCAGATAAATAATCATCTCCTGCTAGTAAGGCAAATTTATTAGGGTAATTATTATTACCACTAGTCATTTGAGTTAGTAGGTTAGATAAATTAATATCAGGAGTATTAAGATTTATCAAGTCTATATTGGGGGAAAATTTTAGGGTATTGACTGGATTATCGGGTGAGCCAATAGTTAATTCCATATTTTTTTTAGCCTTTTTTGATGATTATTGAGAATATGAGAATAATTAATTTCTTCACAAACTCTTTTACCAATCACTTCTTCTACAAAAAAATGCTTGATCAGAATATTTTTTAAAAAATAAAAAGCCAAAAGTTAACTTAAACATAGAAAAATAACTATAGCCAATGTCAGGCTATCGGAATACAAGCATTTGTTTATCAACCGACCGTAGGGGCAATTCATGAATTGCCCCTACTATCCTAGAATGAAAATCGCTATATCCATTGTCTTCACTTATTTTTACTGGTTTTGCAAAAACAATTTTAATCAATTTGGATCGCAACGAATTTCTATGATGAAACCGTCAGGATCATAAAAGTAAATACCTCTACCAGTAGGGCGAACAACAGGTCCTTCGGCAATCGTAATATTATTGTTTTGTAATATCTCAACTGCCTGATCGAATAGTGCAGGAGCAATATCAAAGGCTAGATGATTAATCCGAGTAAACTGTTGACTGGGATCGGTGTGGGGTGGTGATAAATCTGGTTCAGCAAATAAGTCTAATACTGTACCGTCGGGGGTAATAAAATTACTGACTTTGCCAGTTACTACTAAGTCTTTTAAGGTAGTCGGTATTTCCGTGCCGGTTAATTCATGTAAACCTAATATTTCACCATAAAAATATTTAGATGCCTGCATATTTTGTACGTTCAAGGCAATATGATGGATTTTTCTGAGACTGCCAGGAGATAGTTTTTTTTGTGGTGTTGCTTCTGTGGATTGTGTCATGGATTATTATTAATCAGTTAATATTTTGGGGATATGTAAATGGGATTTAGTATAAATTAATAGTTGGCCGTTTTGCCATTTATGGAAAAATTGTTAAGATTTTGCTAATTTACCGGGCGATCGCTACAGAATATTAAATATTAATTTTATTGTTAACATAATAAATACGCTCTTGCCTCGCAAGTCAGTTATGAGCTATTGCCTGAATCCCCATTGTCAACAACCGGAAAATTCTGATTTAGAGAAATATTGTGTCAATTGTGGACATAAACTAGTTTTACATGATCGTTATCAGATTATGAAACCGATTGGGGCGGGCAATTTTGGTCGGACATTTTTAGCAGTAGATCGGGAGCGATGTGATAGTTATTGTGTGATTAAGCAGTTTCATCCCCAAACTATTCATCAAATTAATTATGAGAAGGCAGCCGAGTTATTTGCCAGGGAAGCTGAACAACTTTGTGCCTTGGGAGATCACCCACAAATACCAGCCCTATTAGCTTATTTTTCTGAAGAAGAACAACTCTATTTAATTCAACAATTAATACCAGGGGAAAATTTACGACAGGTTTTGCAACAGTTGGGGGCTTTTTCTGAGGTTTTAATTTGGCAATTGTTAATTAATTTATTACCCGTATTAGCTTATATTCATGAACATAAAATTATTCATCGGGATATTAAGCCGGAAAATATTATTTTATGTCAAAGTCAATCTAGTCAATATTTTCAAGGTAAAACGTCTTTCCGATTTAGTCAAAAAACACCGAAGATCACAGCAAAATTTTTATTACAATTAGTCAAGAATTATCGGAAAAACCTGAATAATTCTCACCATCAACAACCCCATTTTATTTTAATAGATTTTGGTGTAGCGAAAAATATTAGTCATTTATTAGATCCGCAAAAAGCTACTATGACCGGCACTTTAGGTTATGCTCCCATAGAACAATTAAGAGGTGGTATGGTGTCGCCAGCTAGTGATATTTATAGTTTGGGGATGACTTGTATTAATTTATTGACTAATTTGTTACCGGAAGATTTATTTGATAGTTTAACTGGGGATTTGATTTGGCGACAAAGATTAGCGGAGCAGGGTAGAGCAATTAGTGATAAGTTGGCAAAAATTTTAGATAAAATGTTAGAGGACTTAGTGAAGCATCGCTATCATACTGTTGATCAGATTTGGCAGGATATTTTTGATTTTGATAATTTTGATAATTTTGAGAATACCAATAACGCACACTCCTCTACACCAGCAAATAAAAACCTAGATATTATTTTGGAAGAAGAGTTGACGGAAATTTTATCTAATGTTGCAAGTAATAATCATGGCAAAAATCAATTATCTGAAAAGTTTTATAAATCACGGCAATGGCAAAAGTCTAATAATACTCAAATTACTCATACAGTTATTCATCAGGTATTTAGAGCTTTAAGTAATTTACATCATATTAATTACAACGTCAATCATAATTCTCATCATCAAACTTTAATACCAATCAAAAATACACCTCGCTTTCTGCAAAAATCCCGCTGTATTCATATTATTGAAGCCCATTCTGCTCTGATTAATTCCTTGGATATTGGACCACAAGGTTTATTATTAGTCAGTGGTAGCGATGATAAAACTATTAAGTTATGGAATGTAAAAACCGGGCAGTTATTACATCGTTTTACGGGTCATCAAGGGGAAGTGGGAACGGTGGCAATTAGCCCGGATGGTCGGCGGTTAATTAGTGGTAGTAGCGATCGCACGATCATGGCTTGGAATATGGAACAAAAATCTTTATGTGAAACCTTTTATAGTCATGCCGGTTCCCCCTATAGCCACAGCCAAGGCGGTATTAATACGGTTGCCTTTAGCCCCGATGGTAAAATTATTTCTAGTGGTGGGGGCGATCGCACTATTAAAATTTGGAATCCTCGCAATGGGCAGTTACTCTATCAAGTGGCTGAACACTTAGAAACCGTATTATGTGTGAATTATGCTAACCGTTACCATAATATTTTTTCTAGTATTGTGAAAAGTTTACATTATGAATATCAGCCTCTAATTTTTGCCAGTGGTGCGGCCGATGGTCTGATCAAAATTTGGCGGTTTGGCAGTTTACAAAGTTTATCAACCTTGCAAGGTCATAGTCAGGCGGTTCATACCATTGACTTTCACCCCCAGGAAAATTTTATTGCTAGTGGCGGGAGCGATCGCACTATTAAATTATGGCGATTGGATAACGGTAAATTAATCAGAACTTTTACAGCCCATCAGGATGCCGTTTTATCAGTGAAAATCAGTCCTGATGGTCAACTCTTAGCCAGTGGTAGTCAAGATGGCACGGTAAAAATTTGGCATTTAAATAGCGGTGAACTATTAGAAAGTTTAGCGGGGACTTTTCCTATAGTTTTTACTCCCGATGGGCAAACCTTAATTACTGGGGGAGAAGTAGGTAAAATTTTGGTTTGGCAGTTACCAGCTTATTTTGCCGGGTAAATAATAAGTTGGGTTTCGTGGGTTAACCCAATCTACGAATATTAAATTATTTTATTAAATTATTTCCGCCAAGCTCTGACAGTATGATCCTTACCACTACTAAAAATAGTTTGCCCATCGGGGCTAAATTTCACCGTTAATATTTCATCCGTATGCCCTTGCAAAGTATTTAATAAAGTTCCCGTATTCATATCCCACACCTTAATAGTTTTATCCTTACTAGCCGTAGCAATAGTTTGACCATTAGAGCTAACAGCGACAGACACCACATCTCCTGTATGCCCCGTTAAATCTAATAATAATTTACCCGTCTGCAAATCCCAAACCTTTGCCGTATCATCATAACCACCACTAATAATTTCATTACCATCCGGGCTAATCGCAATAGTTCTTACCCCGCCTACATGGGCAACCCAAGAACTGAGTAAATTACCATTAGTCAAATCACTAATTTTAATAGTTTGATCAAGACTACCACTCACTACTTTTTGATTATCAGGAGTAACTGCCACCGTATAAACAGTATCGTTATGATGGGGTAAAGTCATCGCCAATTGACCCGTTGCTAAATCCCACACCCTTACATTTTTATCACCACTACCAGTCACTGCATATTTATTATCAGGCGTAATAATAGTTGACCAAACAGGTCCGCTATGATCAAAAAACCAGATAGGAGAACCGCTGATTAAATCCCAATAAATTGCCCGCCAATAATTTGTGCCCATAATAAAGCCACTACCGTCAGGATTAAAATCAACTGACCAGATCGAGGAATCATCACCCAGAAAAGTTTGAATCGGATTACCATTATTAGCGTCAACTATTTTCACAGTTTTATCCTGGCTGGCAGTCGCTAATATTTTACCGTCAGGATTTAGGGCGATCGCATTGACTGTCGCTAAATGACGAGTTAAATCCTGGGTTTTAGGATTACCCCAATTCAATCCCTTCTGACATTGTTGCACCCATTGTTCAGCCGTATTATAGGGGCGAGGTAAGGTTTGGGAAAATTGATTAATAACTTTTAAGCACTCCCGATAATCACCATTTTTATATAAGACATTTAAACTCGGCTCCAATTGTGACCATCTAGTCAGTAATACTCGTTCTTCTTTTTGTCTCACCAAAGAACTGAGATAATAAGCCAGCATAGCAGCTAAGGATGCTAATAATACCCCTAAAATGACAACTGATAATAAAGAACTTTTGAACTGAAAAGGTTTGCGAATAGGAGCAGTTTGATTCACCAAAATACTGGCCCGATTGGTACTAATACCCGGTAAGAGAACAATAGATTTTTTACTTTTTTTACTAGTGCCTTTCGGTTGCCAAAACTGCTGGAAAAATTCCCTAATTTTAATATAAAAAGATTTAGGTAAAGTTTTCTCAGAAATTACCGCCACATCTGCATCCGTTAAACCTAATATTTGTTGTAAACGTTGCAATTCCTCTAAAGTTTCGTCACTAAAAGGATATTCTGTTTCCACCGCCGCTAATAGAGCCTGTTCATAACGTTGCCCTTTTTCCCGATATTTGCGGTAGGGATTTAAAATCTCATCCTCAATATTTTCAACTTCCTGAGCCGATAAACCTAAATTATTTTTCAACTCATCTAAAATTCCCCGACCAACTACCGATATTTCGCCCCGATAACTAGAAACCCCTTTCACTTCTTCCCGATAGGTTTCATATTTATAAACATCCGTAATAGTGCGATTCTCTAACTCTTGTAAATCTTGCCGCACCGCTTCAGCTAAAGAATATCTAGTCTGATCATCCACCGCCACCATTTTATCAACAATATCGCCAAAAGCGACCGAACAAATCGCTAAATGTCGCCAAGTAATTTGGGGATATTGATCACCATTATTAAAAACTTTTAATTTTTCCAATTCTGATTCTGACAAACCAGTTAAAGCCTGAATCAGCATTAATCCCAAACTATAAATATCACTATTAAAAGGCGGTGGTAAATAATTTAAGGAACCAGCTTTAGGATTATTCTGAATATTAGTCTGAGTTGCCATGCCATCACTGAGAGAATTTACCACCTGAGCCGGATCAAAATCATAGCTAGGATTAACAGTAGTAACAGTAGTAACAGTGGGAAAAGTAAAATATTGAGCCGCTCCAAAATCAATTAATTGTAATTTCCCATCAATTTCCCGTCGAATCAAATTACTAGGACGAATATCACCGTGTACGACACCTTTACTTTGTAAATAGGTGAGAATTTCCAAAACATCTTTGGTTAAACTAATAACAGTCTGTTCTTCCAGAGGATTATTGACAACTATTTCTGTTTCTAAAGCATGACCAGGACTATAGGATTCTACCAGGAAAAATTCGTGATTATCTTCAAAATAGGCTAATAATTTGGGTACTTGTTCGTATTCGTAGGGAGCTAATACCTCTAAAACTTGAGCTTCCCGTTGCAGTTTTTGCCGAATCACCTCTATTAGTTCGGGGGCAAATTGAGCCGGTTGCAGATGCTTAATAAAACATTGAGGTTCCCCCGGTAAATGACTATCTTTGGCCAAATATGTTTGGCCCCATTCAGCGGTCTCAATAGTTTCAGTAATTTGATAGCGTCCGTCTAATAGTTTAGTGCTCATAGCAATTGCAAAGTTAAGCCAATTTTGATCGCTATTATAGGTCAAACGGGAATTATTGTGGTTTTTGCCAAGATGATTAATTAGTAATCATTCAATTATCGATCAATATTAATTGCATGACTTGGATCTATGATTAATCACTAATTGTCGAGAAAAAAATATGATCATTTCTACAGAATCATCAACTACAATAAAAATGATCACTCAATATTTCTATCATAGAAATATTTTCCGGCTATTCAGCAATCAATACAAGTAATACAATCAATACAATTATGTCAACACACGTTATTCATTTCGACGAAAATCCCCCGGTCAAAATAGCAGAATATGATGAAAAAGCTCGCCGGGTAATACCTGGTTATGATCTAATCCATACAATGATCTTAGCTATATTACAAGAACATCTGCCCCCAACTGCTGATATTCTAGTGGTGGGAGCGGGTACCGGCAAAGAATTAATCCATTTAGGCGAAAATCATCCCCAGTGGGAAATTTTGGGGATTGATCCATCTGAGAAAATGTTGGAAATTGCTTTACACAAAATCAATCAAGCTGGTTTATCAGAACAGTTACAAGTTTGGTCTGGTTACTTAGAACATCTTGATCATGATACGATTTATGATGCAATCACCTGTGTTTTAGTCTGTCATTTTCTGCCCGATGATGGTAGTAAAGAAAAATTATTGCGTAATATTTATGATCGTCTAAAACCAGGTGGTATGGCTATTTTAGTTGATATTCATGGGTCAAAAGGATCTGCTGAATTTAGTCAAGTCACGTCTATTATGGAGAATTACTGGCCAGAGGTCGGTTTAAGTGATGATAAAATTCAAGACACTTTAAATACTATTAAAAACGGTGTTTATCCGATTCCTAGTGAGAGGGTGCAAGAATTAATTAAACAGGTCGGTTTTACTAAGATTTGGCAGTTTTATCAAGGATTGTGGATTGGTGGCTGGGTACTAACCAAATAAATTGATTCCTATACCAAATCCTGGTAATACAGACACCCATAACAGGCGAGATGCTCGCACTCCTTAAAAAAACTATTCCCCATTACCTATTACCTATTCCCTAATGATTCAGGCATGACTAATTTTTGCCAAGTAATATCTGGGGAGATTGCTAAATTTTCTGCCACAGCGATCGCCCCAAATTTATTCAAATGACTAGGATCAGAAAACTTATCATAATCTTGCAGGAAAGAAGCCCCTAAATTTTTGAATGTGAAATGTTGATGTTGAATCGATAACTGTTGCATATAACCAATAAATTCCTTTTCATAAGCCGTTCTCACCTGATCTAAATATTCATAGGTGAGAGGCATATTGACAAATAAAATTTTTACATCTTTTTTTGCCGTATATTCTAATAAATTTTTTAGAGCATCAGTCTGTTTACCCAAAAGTTGAAAATTCTCATAATCACGGTCATAATAACCAGAAACTTGCGGATGTTTTTGATAATAATGTATTGGCTCAAACTTAGCAGGGATCGGTAAAAAACCTTGATTCGTAAAGTCATTCAGATTCTCAAAATTATCAATAGCCGTATTATTTTCCTGATTATTGACCGGATCAGAAGCATTCGCTTGGGCAGAAATTTCTGGTAAATTTTCTGGCGGAGTATTAATAGCAGTTAATAATTTTTGTTTAACCGTTTCCCGATAGGGATAGAGAGCAGACATATTTTCTAATTTTGCCTGAATAATACTGACTAAATTATTAGTAATTTGCTGAGAAGAATTGATTTGAGCTATATTTTCAGTATTATCAACAACATCACGATCATTGGCAGAGACAGCCTTGTCTGTTGCTATTAAATGATTATTACTAATTGCTTGCTGATAACCTTCTGAACTAGCAATAATATCGTAAGTCAGATCAACCCGCCCACTATTCAAAGCGCGCACCCCATCCGCCATAATAATTAACTGAGGTAATTGAGCCGGTGTTAATACTTGACGCACAATCAGATCCACCACTTGCATAGTGGCTCCATTAATCCCTAAATTATATACTCGTAAGCCACCATGACCAGCCTGTTTTAAATTACTTTCTAATACCTGCGGATCAATACCCCGTAAAGCTCTGGAACTACCAACAATCAAAATATCAGGCGGACGTTTATGTTCTAATAAATATTTTTGGTAACGTAATAATTGTTCATCTAATTGAGGACTACGAAAGCTAGGATATAATTGACTGAGTAATGCTGTGATATTGGTATCAGTATCGGTAAACTTACTAGCTGTAAATTGTTGGTTTTCCTTATTATTAGTAGTTAAGGTATTAAATAAATGCTTTGATCCATCATTGTCTGAAATTTCCCCAGGACAATCTACTTCTGTACAGGCAGGAGTTTTATTTTTACCAGCATCCGCTAATAATATGCCACCTAATTGATCAATACTGAAGGTAAAAAATAAACCAGTGGCGATCGCCAAAATAGTTACCCATGGTCGGTATTGGGGAGTAACTTCCTGATTATTAGACACACATAAACCAGTATTTAGTAGTAACTGCCGAAAAGTTTGATTAAAACTAGATTCAAGCCTTTCCGTATTAGTAAAATCAGAAATATTAGTAGCACCTGTCAACACTAAGGAGCCAGAGCTACCCATCGATTGACTAGATAAACTTAATAATTCTTGAGGAGAAATATTAAATTCACTAAGATTTTTCCTATTAATATTTGGATCGTAAGCAAAACCTTTCTGCCAAATAATTTGTTTCTGCCCAGCCCGTCGTCCGTAAATTCTCACATAACTAACATCAGGTAAGGGAAATTGCTGGAGAAACTTGACAATCGGTTGTGCTACCTGACTTTGAGATGGGCAGGTAGGAGCCTCCGTCATAATATGCAGAATCGCATTTTTCACTAATAAGAGAACCCGTACCCCACCTGTTTGTAATTTACGATCTAAATCAGGATTCAATAAACGATTTAATAAAAAGCCTAAAGCATTTTGATTACCATTTTCTGCTAATTGTTTGGCAGTTAGTTGTAAATCAGGTTTATCAGGTTGTTTCAGGTCTAACCAATCAATCCAGAGGGGAGAGGCGGGCTGATTAGTTTGTTGTAAATCCTGGTAAGTGCAACCGTAAATAGTCGCTGCTTGAATACCTTGGGGACTGACTCTTTGTAAAATTCTAGCGATCGCCTGTAAAGTTTTTTGTTGATAGTTAGGATCACTATTAGGAGTATTGCTACAAAATAAATGCAGAGTAGATTCTTTTAAAGTTGCTCGTATTTCAATTCCCAGGGTGGCTAACTGTTTTTGTAAAATTCTTTCAATAGCAATCACATTGCCCCAGCGTGCCCACTCCCGCAATAACAAATCAGGTGGAGTTAAATCAATTTTTAATGACCAATCGGGGGTAGTTTCCCCCCTCACTTGCATAGTAATTAGGGCATCTCGACAATCTTTTAAATTTAGTTCCCGTAACTTTTGGGCAATCGGTTCTGCTAACAGAGAAGGATCAGGATTATAACTGGCTTCACACTGAATAATTAAGCGTTTTTTTGTATTAGGAGATATTGGCTGTTGGTTAGTATTTTGGGTTGTATCTTGGGAATGTAGAGAATTTTTTTCTGACTGATTGCTCTTGGTCGCCCTGAAAATAGGTACAATACTAACCTGTACTGTCACGCCTAAACCCGCTAAAATATCATTGAGAGTTTGGGTAATAATTGCACTAGATGAATTATTATCGTCACTAATATTAATAGCATTAGGATTAATCACATCAATAGCATCAGTCTCATTCACTGTAACTATTGCATTGTTTGTTGTGGAGAGATTATTATTTGAATAATCAGTTAAATGCTCAGTAACCGGACTATTAATATTTACGTTTGTGTTGTCATTATTAGCAATTAAGTCATCACCATGATTTACTAAATCAACATCAGTTTGATTGACAGAACTAGGGGATAAATTAATAAAATAATTTGCCCCTTGATGATCTAATACAGGTTGTTCCATCACCGTATGATCAGTCAGCTTAGTCTGATTCTGATCAATACCCTGTAATACAACAGGTTCCTCAATCGGTGTCGCTAATTCAGCATAGCTAGATAAAACATTTAATACCGGGCGATCGCCCAATTCATCCCCCACACGAGGCAACTTAAAGCTAGATTGACCTTGAGTATCTAACTTTAAAGTCCAATCTGGTCGCCGATGTCCCTTGGCCCGACCACAAAGAAAAATCTGTAAATCAGAGTGATATTCTGTACCAAGATTATCAACCAGAAAATCAGGGTGAAAGGCTTGGGTAAAATGTTCGGCAATCTCCGCCATACTTGGACAATGTAAAGCCTCACAAATAATATGTAATTGCCGGCCCCGCAATTTTACTTGCACATCAGAAATCTGGCTTGGCAATATACTCTTTACCCAAACCTCTACCTGATCCGTTGAACCTTGCTTTTTCGTGATCCCCTTACCCATAAATTTAATTTGCCCAATTCCCCTAAATTATTTCCCTCTTGATCGAACTCTTTGGCCAAAATCATAGTAATATATGTTGGTCAATCAAATCACAAAATTCTTACATAGTCTATAATTTGAGAGATCCATAATCAATTTTTTAAAGATCGTATTTTTAGATTATAGATTATATTTTCCCATTATAACCAGTCTAGTTATCCGCATGGAGGTAATATGCAATCCCAATTTCAACCTAATTTACCGGAAACTGCTCCCCATCAAAAAAATAATTGGTCTTCCCCCGTCTCTTCTTCTATCCTAGTTAGTTTAGCCACTGGCCCATTAGTTGCTGGTTTAGTCGGACAGAACCTAGTTAATCAATGGCTACCAAAGATAGGCCAAGTTAGTGAAGAAATTTTTCGGGGCGATCGCCTGCCATTGTTAGAATTTCCAGACAAACAAGATAGCTAATCAATTGTAATTGACAATACAGATAACAAGTATGTGGGGTGGGATCGTAGGATAGCTCTCATCAAGAAATATTGTCAAAGTTGGATTGTTCAAACAATTCAGACGATCACATCAGGTGAGAACCAGAAAATTATTAAGACCGCTTGCTGAAGCGAGGCTATCCTGATGATCATTCTTGTGATTAAATATCAAGTTTGGCATAAAGTTTAGCAAAAAGTCTCAAATCGTACGGACTAGCTGATAGAAATTTCTATAAGCTAGGCTTTAGTAGCGACTAAATATATTATTCTACAAAACACCGAGATATTTATAAGGAATAGCAACTTTATGACTTCAATTAAGTACAAAAATGCAGGACCACTGATGAGAGAAGAAAGTATAGCAAATGAAGCCCCACTAACTGCATCAGAATTATTGTTGCGGAATCGGATTAAAATTGTCGAGGATCTGTGGGAATCCGTATTACAGGAAGAATGTGGTCCGTCCTTAGTAAATCTCCTCAAGAAGTTGCACGCTATTCATTCCCCCGAAGGACAAGCATTGGAAATGGCTAGTGGGGAAGTATTAAATTTAATTGAAAAATTAGAATTGAAAGAGGCCATGCAAGCCACGAGAGCGCTTGCTTTATATTTCCAATTAATTAATATTGTTGAGCAGCATTATGAACAAATGGCACAACAACAGGCTTATTCTCACTTTAATACAGCTAGTGCGGAAGCCTTAAATAACCAAAAAAAATCAGCCAATGGCGGACAAACTTCGTCTTTGAAGGTTTCGACTATTCCTATTTGGAGTGACAATCGTAACAATGACGGCGAAGGTACATTTCATTATCTTTTCCCACTATTGCAGGCTTTAAACGTACCAGATCAGTTAATCCAAAAGTTATTAAATAATTTAGATGTGGGTTTAGTTTTTACGGCTCACCCGACGGAAATTGTTCGACACACGATTAGAACCAAACAAAGACGCATTGCTCAAATTCTCCAGCAGTTAGATAAAATAGACGAAAGTTTCCAGGTTTTACGACCAGGAGAAAATCAAGAATTACCTAGCACTTCAGCTTGGCAGGCAAGTCTTTTAAAAGAGCAATTGACCGATGAAATTCGTTTATGGTGGCGCACCGATGAACTGCACCAATTCAAACCATCAGTGATGGATGAAGTGCAGACAACTTTACATTATTTTGAAGAAGTTTTATTCGATGCTGTACCAGAATTACATCAACGTTTAACCCAATCTTTAAAAACATCCTATCCCCATTTAGAATTACCTAAATATAATTTTTGTAAATTTGGTTCTTGGGTTGGTTCTGATCGGGATGGTAATCCTTCCTGTACTCCCCAGGTGACTTGGCAAACCGCTTGTTATCAAAGAGGTATAGTCTTAAAAAAATATATTCACGCTGTTGATAAATTAAAAGAATTATTAAGTTTATCTTTACAATGGAGTGATGTTTTACCAGAGTTATTAGAATCTTTGGATCGGGATCATCAACAATTACCGGATGTTTATGAAGATTTAGCGATTCGTTATCGGCAGGAACCCTATCGCTTAAAATTAGCCTATGTGAAAAAACGTTTAGAGAATACTCTGGCTCGTAACCAAAGATTATCAGAAGGTGATGATTTACAACGGGAAATAAATGTATTATCTCGTCACAATCCTGATCCGACGATTTATCGAAGTGATCGGGAGTTTTTAGAAGAATTAGATTTAATCCGTTGGAATCTCAATGAAACAAAATTAAATTGTCGGGATTTAGAAAAATTAATTTGTCAGGTAGAAATATTTGGTTTTAATTTAGCTCGCTTGGATGTGCGACAGGAATCAGTCATACATGATCTAGCAATTAATGAAATTACGGAATATTTACAGCTACCGAAACCCTATAATCAAATGTCAGAAGGGGAAAAGATCGAATGGTTGTCACAAGAATTATTAACTCGTCGTCCCTTAGTACCGGCAGAATTAAATTTCTCAGAAAAGACTAACGAAACAGTTAATACTTTTAGAATTATTCGGCAAATTCAACAGGAGTTTGGCCAAGAAATTTGTCAAACTTATATTATCAGTATGAGTCATGATTTAAGTGACTTATTAGAAGTATTATTATTGGCAAAAGAAGGTGGTTTATACGATCCAGGTTCTGGCACTTGTAGTTTACAAGTTGTTCCCCTATTTGAAACGGTGGAAGATTTACAAAAAGCACCCCAAGTAATTACGGAATTATTTGAACTACCTTTTTATCGAGCGGTATTAGTCGGGGGATATGACAAAGTTGGTAAGGAGATTGATCATAGCAATGATCATCATAATTTAGTACCTAACCTGCAAGAAATTATGTTGGGTTATTCTGACAGTAATAAGGATTCTGGCTTTTTAAGTAGTAACTGGGAAATTCATAAAGCTCAAAAATCTTTACAGAATATTGCGGAAAAATATGATATTAGTCTGCGCCTATTCCACGGGCGAGGCGGTACGGTGGGGCGAGGCGGTGGTCCTGCCTATAAGGCGATTTTAGCTCAACCTGGTAAAAGTATTAATGGGCGAATTAAAATTACTGAACAAGGGGAAGTATTAGCATCGAAATATACTTTACCAAATCTAGCTTTATACAATTTAGAACTAGTTACCGCCGCTGTGATTCAATCAAGTTTATTGCAAACCGGGTTTGATGAGATTGAATCTTGGAATCAAATAATGGAGGAGCTATCCGCTTGTTCCCGCCGACATTATCGTCATTTAATTTATGAGCAACCGGATTTAGTTGACTTTTTCCATGAAGTTACGCCAATCCAAGAAATTAGTCAATTACAAATTAGTTCACGTCCGGCTCGTCGGACGGGTGATAAGAAGCGGGAAATTAGCGGTTTACGGGCAATTCCTTGGGTATTTAGTTGGACGCAAAGTCGTTTTCTCTTACCTGCTTGGTATGGCGTGGGAACTGCCTTAAAACAGTTTTTAGATGAAGAACCAGAGGAACACCTGAAATTATTACAATATTTCTGCATTAAATGGCCGTTTTTCTCAACCTTATTATCTAAGGTAGAAATGACTTTAGCGAAGGTAGATTTACAAATAGCTCATCATTATGTGCATGAGTTATCTAAACCAGAAGATTGGGAAAGGTTTGAAAAATTATTTCAGCAAATCTCTGAGGAATATCATTTAACTTCTGAGTTGTTATTAAAGATTACTGGTCATGATCGACTATTAGATGGGGAACCAGAATTGCAACGTTCTGTACATTTACGTAATACTAATATTATTCCCTTGGGTTTATTACAAGTATTATTGTTAAAACGTTTACGTCAGCATGGTGTCGCCTCAACACCAGGGGTTATTCATTCCCGTTATAGTAAGGGTGAATTATTACGAGGTGCGTTGTTAACTATTAATGGTATTGCGGCGGGGATGCGTAATACGGGTTGATATGGGGCAAATTTTAATATTTATATTATTTGGGGGGTATGAATCAATACCCTCTGTTTTTTCGGTATTGTAGTCAATAATTCAGATTTTTGAAGTGATGTAAAATCATCAATTTTTCTAAAAGTTTCGGTTTTTCTTCCCTGATAGTTGACAGGACAGAAAGTTTTAGTATAATAAATCATAGATTTGTTGCGTAGCCATATATTAGGGTTTGTTAAAAAAATTTTGTTGATGGTAATAGTAACCGGAAATGACCCTTTTTGGGTAATAAGTTAGGATATAATATGACATGGCAAAATTTTGGGAAATTTAGACGAAAAATTCAAGTATTTGAGAAAATAATTCTCCATAACCTTACATTAAAAAAAAAATGAATGAAACCTTGTATTGCATAAAACTTTCACAATTTTCAACAATCCTTATATTAGTCTCTTAATTATGTTGTGTGTTGTCTAATAACCTCAATGTACCAGGTCAAAATTAAGTTTCAAAGGTTATTGGCTCCCACTAATTGAGAAAGTTAGCAACCCATCCTATATATATTAATTCTTATACTGTCTTTATCAAATCACTTATGTCACTACCAATCCCTACATCATCCCAAGAACCTCTATTGCCAGCTCTTCCTCAAATAGTAATGCCGGCTATTAGGGAATTAACAGAGGCTTTAGGTATACCAAGAGATGTTTTGGCAAGTGATGAAGACATTTTGTATGCCTGGAGAGATTTGCCTCGAGAACTTCGTAATATACCTGTTTCTTTGCGAGATGACTTACTTGCCAGAATGTGTGTTGCAGTTAGTACAGGACTCTTTGATAGTGCTGTCAACTATGCTTGGAATGCTTCAGTACTTCAACTTAGACAAAAGGTCAGAAACTTTGGACTTTCCGTTGTCGCTCAAACTCTTCAAAAAGATTTTGAGGAAAGCCATCTTCTTGATTTACAAGATAGCCAACTTATTGATCTTTGCTTAAAATTAAATATTATTACTGAGGACGGTTATTTCTTTTTAGATCAGTGTCGTGATGTCCGTAATAATTTCTCAGCTGCACATCCTACAATTGGACAACTCAATGATCGTGAATTTATCACTTTTCTAAATAGATGTGTCAAATATGCACTTGCAGAGTCTACATCACCAAGAGGTATTGATATTGGGGCATTTATTTCTGCAATAAAAATAGCCCGATTTACAGAAGGACAGTGTTCTGTTTGGATTGAAAGATTAGATGCAACTCATGATGCTCAAAGAGAATTGTTATTTGGTATGGTTCATGGAATTTACTGTGATCCTGATACCTCAGAACCTGCACGACTAAATATAGTAGACTTGTGTATTATTTACGAAGAAAAATTTACATCTCAAATTCGTTCAAATTTAATTAATAAGCATTCAGAATACTTAGCTAAGGGAGATAAGCAACGCCATATAAGGTCTCAGCAGTTTTTTGAAAAGTTAAGTCAACTCGGTTTATTAAATGAATCAGAAAGACACAACGTAATTTCAAAAGCTATTGAGCGACTATGGGCAGTTCATCAAGAGTTTAATAACTTCTATAATGAGCCACCATTTGCTGAACGTCTTGCTCAACTTGCTCAACAAGGAGCACGTCCACAGACTGTTCAAGCAGAATACGTAAGAACTATTGTGGGTTGTTATATTGGCAATGGATATGGAGTATCCCATGCTGCGGTTGTATACTATGAAGAGATGATTCAGTCTTTCTCACCTAAAGAAATTCAACTTATGATTCGTCTTCGACGTAGTGGTTCTGTTGTTTCACACCAAATCAATAGCAATCCTTCTTGTAGAAAAAGATTTCAACAAGCACTAGGCTTAATTGATATTGTAAGTGTTCCTAATAGTGTTCGTTCAGAATACAATTCTTTAATTTCTTGATAGGGTGAAGCTAACACCACCAAATCATACGGACAGTTAACGACTGGTTATGGATTTATCAGAGTTTCTAATGGCGTTATATTTTCTCGTTAAGGAGAAATTGAGGTGTGATCGCTCTTTGAGAATCGATAATCATGAATAGAATTTGTCTATTTAAGTAATGAATTATCATTCTACGATTAATAATATTATCTTCAAATTATAATAAATTGATATTACTTAAGAAATTTTCTCTATAAATATTTTAATTATAATTCGCTAAAACCTTTGATATTTTAACTTTATTCCAACTTTATAAAATCGCTAAAATAATTAATTAAATCACTATTAATATTATATTTATTAACACCCTTGTTATTAAATCATTGACATAAAATAACTATTTATAGTACAATCAGCATTTGTCCTAAAATTGTCCTATAATTAATAATAGTTACGGAAGCGAATATGCGAAGCCATTATTGTGGAGATGTTAATAGTAAATTAATTGATCAAACAGTTAGTTTGTGTGGTTGGGTGGATCGGCGGCGTGATCATGGCGGAGTAATATTTTTAGACCTGCGCGATCGCAGTGGTATTGTACAAATAGTCAGCGATCCAGAACGTACCCCGACATCTTATCAAGATGCTGATAGTTTGCGCAATGAATATGTGGTAAAAATTACGGGGCGGGTAAGTCGTCGGCCAGCAGAATCTTTTAACCCCAAATTACCGACGGGGGAAATAGAAATTTATGCAGAAAAAATAGAATTATTAAATGGTTTAACTAAACAATTACCTTTTCAAGTCTCCGTTTCTGATACTGAAAATGTGCGGGAAGAATTACGTTTAAAATATCGTTATTTAGATTTACGCAGAGAACGCATGAGTCAAAATTTACAATTACGTCATGCGGTAATTAAAGCTATTCGGCGTTTCCTAGAAGATCAAGAACATTTTATTGAAGTAGAAACTCCTATTCTTACCCGTTCTACGCCAGAAGGAGCAAGGGATTATTTAGTACCGAGTCGGGTAAATGAAGGGGAATGGTATGCTTTACCCCAATCACCTCAATTATTTAAACAATTATTAATGGTTTCTGGTTTTGATCGGTATTATCAAATTGCCCGCTGTTTTCGGGATGAAGATTTACGAGCAGATCGGCAACCAGAATTTACTCAGTTAGACATGGAAATGAGTTTCATGTCACTGGATGAGATTATTGCTTTAAATGAAAATTTAGTTGCTCATATTTTCCGGCAGGTGAAAGGAATAGAGTTAAATTTACCTTTTCCCCGTTTAACCTATGCTGATGCTATGGATCGTTATGGTAGTGATAAACCGGATACCCGCTTCGGTTTAGAATTAGTAGATGTTTCCGACCTGATGAAAGATTCTGGTTTTAAAGTATTCTCCGGGGCGATCGCTTCTGGGGGAGTAGTGAAAGTATTACCGATTCCCATGGGTAATGATGTGATTTCTAACGTGCGGATCAAACCCGGTGGCGATATTTTCAAGGAAGCCTCGGAAGCAGGAGCAAGAGGTTTAGCTTATATTCGGGTGAAAGAGGATGATCATATTGATACGATTGGAGCGATCAAAGATAATTTAACTGATGAACAAAAAGCTGAATTATTAAGGCGGACGGGAGCAAAACCAGGTCATCTTTTATTATTTGCGGCGGATGATCGGAATATTGTGAATAAAACATTAGACCGATTAAGACTATTTATTGGTAAAGAATTAGATTTAATTGATCAAACCAAAACTAATTTATTATGGATCACCGATTTCCCCATGTTTGAATGGAATGCCGACGAAAAACGTTTAGAAGCATTACACCATCCCTTTACAGCCCCCCATCCTGATGATGTGCATGATTTAACAACGGCTCGTGCGCAAGCCTATGATTTAGTGATGAATGGTTATGAAATTGGTGGTGGTAGTCGGCGGATTCATCAACGGGAAATACAAGAGAAAGTATTTACTACTATTGGTTTATCAATGGAAGAAGCCTATAGTAAATTTGGCTTTTTATTGGAAGCCTTTGAATACGGCACACCGCCCCATGGTGGTATTGCTTACGGCGTAGATCGTTTAGTCATGCTCCTAGCAGAGGAAGAATCGATTAGAGACGTGATTGCTTTTCCCAAAACTCAGCAAGCTAGATGTTTATTAACGAATGCTCCTTCTGGTGTTGATAATAAACAATTAAAAGAATTAAGTGTGGCTTCTACTTATAAACCGAAAGTTTAATATATAGTCATCTTAAATAGGTTGTGAAATATTTGGAGTGGGAGCGTCTCGCTCCCTATTACTCAAACCCATAGCTAATTAATTCATTAATCATTGAAAATAACTACAAATAATTAAACTAAATTATGACAAATCAACCAGAAAAATTATACGAAGGTAAGGCTAAAATTATTTATCCAACGCCAGATGAGAATATATTATTAACTTATTTTAAAGATGATGCCACCGCATTTAATGCTTTGAAAAAAGGTACTATTGTCGGGAAAGGAGAAATTAACTGTAAAATTTCTAGTTATTTATTCCAGCTACTAGAAAAACAAGGTGTACCGACCCATTATATTGATTGTATTTCAGATAAAGAAATGCGGGTGAAGGCTGTAAAAATTGTACCGATTGAAGTGATTGTGAGAAATATTGCAGCCGGTAGTTTATGTAAACAAACTGGTATTGCCGAAGGTACAATAATTAATCCTGCTATCGTCGAATACTGTTATAAAAATGATAGTTTAGGTGATCCTTTATTAACGAAAGAACGCCTATTTTTATTAAAATTAGCGACCCCGGAAGAACTTGAAAAAATTTATCAATTATCCTTACAAATTAATCAAGTTCTCACGCAATTTTTTGACGAGTGTGGTATTACCCTAGTGGATTTCAAATTAGAATTTGGCCAAGATAGTACGGGTAATATTATTTTAGCCGATGAAATCAGTCCCGATACTTGTCGTCTGTGGGACAAATTTGAAACAGATCCGAATAAGCGGGTAATGGACAAAGACCGTTTTCGGCGGGATTTAGGGGATGTGGAATCAGGCTATCAGCAGGTATTAAGTAGAATTTCTGCCCATAGCCATTGATCCGTATGAAAATCGGTTAAAATTGCACAGTCTTAGGTTAACTTGTTAAAAGTTTAAAATACTGAGTTTATTAATCTGCCCATGATTTGGTCACTATATGGCCAATACTTAGGGGATTTTATTAAATTTTTTATTTTAGATATATCGAAATTATCTAAATTTTCAACTTAATTTTTTATTGGTGTGTGGACGATAAGGGAAAAAAATATGCGTTTATCTCCGGTTTTATTAGCAATTTTTACAGCCTCTGCTATTCTTGGTCAGGCTTTTACAGCTCGTAGCCAAACCTTAGAGAGTGATCAGAAAATCAGTATTGATCTGGATCATGATGTGCAAGCTAATAGCTTGGCAGCTGGTCAGGATTTACCTACAGCCAATAATATGGCAAATCAAATAGCCTTTGCTCCTAATATTAATCAACCTGTTGATGATCTATTAAATGATCTGGAGATTGTTGATAAAACTATTGATGGTCAGCCAATTAATCAATTTGATAAAATTAATAAAGTTAATAAAATTAAATCTTTAGTTAATCAGGATAATTTAGCTTTTAATTCAGATGTTCAGATAATAGAGCCTGTATCCAAACAGCATATTGTTAAAAAATTTAATCCTCACACAGAAAAAATAGTTGTTAATAAATTTGATCATCAGGTTGTTAAGTTTACTGATCATCAAATTAAAAATGAAACGGTAGAGCCAGTTACTGCTGATCATGTTGAGACGGAAAATTCATCAGAAAAAATAGCAGTTAATAAATTTGCTCCCCACGATCAAGCACAAATAAATACTTATCAGTCTAATTGGCTAAAAAAATATAATATTACTGAAACATCGGGCAAATTTAGTCAAACTTCCATAGCTCAATTACCTGATCTATCCCAACCTGCACCGCCACCACCGCCACCACCACCACCAGAATTCCCTGGTGATATGCCAGCCACACCGGAATTAAAAGAACCTTCTTTACCAAGCACACCAGATGTTCCTAATATTCCCACAACACCGGAATTAGAACAACCATCTTTGCCGACAATACCAGATGTTCCTAATATTCCTACAACACCGGAATTAGAACAACCATCTTTGCCAACAACTCCATCTTTACCATCAGAAACACCTGAATTTCCTAATATTCCTACTGAGTCGGAATTAAAAGTACCTTCATCTCCTACAACAGAGGAAATCCCCGGTACAATCACAGCACCAGCTACTACCCCAACTAATACAGAACCAACCACACCTCCCACAGCAACACCTAATCAAACTGATACAAGAGAAAATGAACCGCTTGTATTAGTCGCAGAAGTAGTGGTAGAAGGGGTGGAAGGCGAATTGAAAGATCAAGTTTATCAAGTAATTAGTACCACACCTGGTAAGACGACTACTCGTTCTCAATTACAGCGGGATATTAATGCTGTTTTTGCCACAGGTTATTTTCGTAATGTACAAGCAACACCAGAAGATACGGCTTTAGGGGTACGGGTAGTTTTCAAAGTAGAAGCTAACCCCGCATTAAAAGCTGTTATTGTCGAAGATCAAACTGTTTTACCGGCAAGTATTGTAGAACAAGCCTTCACAGAGGAATACGGTAAACCTCTTAATTTAAGAGCATTTCAGCAAGGTGTAGAAAAAATTAATAAATGGTATCAAGAAAATGGTTATATTCTTGGTCAAGTAGTTGGCGCACCACAAATTGCTGATGATGGCACAGTTACTATTAGAGTGGCTGAAGGTAAATTAGCAGAAATTCGAGTGCGTTACCTGAATAAAGAAGGAGAAGATACTCACGAAGACGGTAATGCAGTTAAGGGAAGAACCAGAGAATTTATTATTACTAGGGAAGTAGAATTACAACCAGGTGATATATTCAATCGGCCAATGGCAGAAAGGGATATTAAACGAGTATTTGATTTAGGTTTATTTGAGGATGTAAACCTCGGTTTAGAACCCGTGGCTGATAATCCCAGTGAAGCAGTCATGATTATTAATGTGATTGAGAAAAATACTGGTTCTTTTGCCTTAGGTGGTGGTTTTAGTTCAGCAAGCGGTTTATTTGGGACGGTCAGTTATCAACAACAAAATTTAGGAGGTAATGATCAAAATTTAGTCCTAGAATTTCAGGCAGGACAACGTATTCTATTAGGTGATATTAGTTTCACCGATCCTTGGATTGCTGGCGATAAAAAACGCACGTCTTATACTTTAAATTTGTTTAAACGTCGTTCTATTTCCATTATTTTTGATGGAGGCGAGCGGGAGGTGGATTTACCCAATGGTGATAATCCCAGGGTAATTAGAACGGGGGGTGGTATTAGTTTTACTCGTCCTCTCATTGATAATCCTTTTGAAGTCCCCGTTTGGACAGCTTCTGTTGGTTTACAATATCAATATGTACAGATTCAAGATGCAGATGGTGATACTGTTACCAGAGATGAACTAGGTAATAGATTAAGTGTTTCTAATTCAGGGGAAGATAGTATATTAACTGCTCAATTTGGTATGGTGCAGGATAATCGCAATAATAAATTAAATCCTACTTCTGGTACTTTATTAAGATTTGGTGTGGAACAAGCTATTCCAGCCGGTTCTGGCGATGTTTTTTACACAGCCTTGAGAGCTAATGCTAGTTTATATTTACCTGTGAGTTGGACAAAATTTGCTGTAGGTCCTCAGACTTTAGCTTTTAACCTACAACTAGGGCAAGCTATTGGTGGCAATTTTCCACCTTATGAAGCATTTCCTTTAGGTGGTTTAAACTCAATCCGGGGTTACGGTGAAGGAGAAGCTGGAGCTGGTAGAGCTTTAGTCGTGGGTACCATAGAATATCGTTTTCCCATGTTCTCCTTTTTAGGGGGTGTCTTATTTGTCGATGCTGGTACAGTATTTGAACAAGGTGCTGTGATTGGTAATCCCGGCGGAGTCAGGGAAAAACCGGGGTCAGGTGTTGGTTTTGGTATAGGGGCACGGATTCAATCACCTTTAGGACCCTTAAGAATAGATTATGGTTTTAATGATGAAGGTGATAGTCGTATTCACTTTGGTATTGGTGAAAGATTCTAATAACTGATGTAAAGGGAGCCAGACGCTACCACTCCCCAGATTTTTCACAATTTAAGGAGTGCGAGCGTCTCGCTCGCTATAAGTATTTTTTATTAACCGAATTTGGTTATCACATTTTAATACCTATGTTGAAATCCCTAAAAATCACCCTAATACTTTTCACCACGAGTATTATAGTTACCAATATTAACCCTCACCAAGGCATAAACCAATCAATCAGTTTAAGAATACCTGCCAGTCTTGCTAACCCTATTAATGAACCAGAAATCGGTTTAGGAGATTTTCGCTTAGGTGATTCATACAAAGTATTAGATATTTTGGGCGAGCCTCAGCAAATACGCAAACAACCACATAGCGGTAATTATGAACATTACCAACGATTAGTTTATGAGCATTTAACAGCTGATATTGGTGATCAATCCATTGTTTGGTTAATGACTACTAGTCCCAGTTTTGCTACACCTCAAGGTGTACGGGTGGGGGACGACATGGAGAAAGTATTTAAAATTTATGGTAAAGCCAGAATCACCGATAGCGATGATGACACGGTAGGAGTGCATTACAGTTTTGCCGGTGGTTCTTTTCTTTATATCAGATTTCAGGGCGATCGCATTATTGAAATTACTGCGGGATTTTTGCCTGATTGATCAGTATTAACCCTGGTATTAATACCGAAAAATACTTATCTTAATTTTCTGATGATCCTGATTTAGTATCCCCTTGAGGATTTTTTGCCAGTTCTAAAAAGCGTTTAATTACTGCCAAAACCTTTTTCGGTTCAATCGGTTTTGTCATATAACCATTAGCTCCTACCATTTTTGCTCTCACCCGATCCACTACTCCATCATTACCAGTTAATATGAGAATAGGTATAGTTTCAAACATAGAAACCCGTCGTAGTTGGGTACAAATTTCATAACCATTCGCTATTGGCATCACCAAATCTAAAATAATTAACTCTGGTTTTGCCCCAATTAAAATTGGTAAAGCCTGCACTGAATCTTGAATACCAACGAAACGATAACCACCTTTCTTTAAAATTTGTTCTAACTTATTACAAATTTCTACACTATCATCCACACAAGCAATTAAAGGTAATTTATTTTCATCAACCGTTTTAGTCTGACTAGCCGGAGCAATTAAAGCCGGTGAATTAGGGACCCGTTGCTGATCTGGCATTTCCCGCAGTTCAATAAATCCCTTTCTCACATAGGGAATAATCGATAAAGTTAACTTTTGTAAATCCTTTTTTAATAGGGCCGAAACTTCCCGTAAAGAATTTTTGCCATTCACCAATTTACATAAAGTTTGATAAGTTTCCGGTTTAGTTTGTTGCTTTAACTCATTACTTTTCGTTAATAGCGGTACTAAATTAGGAGAATAAGCAGTTAAACCAGAGGCTTTCCATTCCGACCAATGTTTTTGACTAGACGGAACTAATAATTCTGCACCGATCACATTTGCCATCAAGGTTAATGACTTATCAATTCCCCCCTGGGCATCAACTTCATAGGTTAAAGTCTCTAATTCTTGTTGTTGCAATATATCAAATAAGACCTCCTGCAATAGCCCAACAATCATGGCTTTGGTTTGTTGTGGTGTCAATATCTGTCGTCTTGATAGCACAGATAGGACATGATAATAATAGCAGGGCATTTTGTCATCGTCCCGCAGTTTAATATTAGCCAGGGTGACACTAGCACAGTATTGTCGCCATAATCGATGAAAACGACGATTATGATGAATTCCACCTTTGGCCCACACTAATCTACCAAGACAAAAGAAGATACTCCAGTTTGTCTGTGAGGCGATAACATCTAACCTACCAGTAAATTGTTGCTGGACATGGGTGTGTAACTGGCTGACAAGTACATTAACCATCTTTCCCGTTGATATTCTATTAAATATTTTTTAAATTTATAATTAAATTCTAAAGTTTAATTGTTCTAAATTTGTTGCGTTCAATGAAAACTTTTGTGAAATAGCAATTTTAATATTGTAATCACTATCTTAATATTTTTTATTAATGTTCTTATTTATACTACCATACATGATTATACTAACAAATTAATAGGATTTTACCAAAAATTTTATCAAGAATTCTATTATATCAGTAAAAATACTGAAAAGACCGACCTATCTCAATTCATCATGCCGGTTTATTTTCTTAATTAATATCTATACTCTATCTAAAATCCATTAATGGGTTTCCTAGTATTCGAGAATAGATAGTTATTCCCCAAAATTTATCTTAGGGCAAATTCATCATTTTTCACTATTGATATTATCTCTATGGTGACAGTGCAAATATCATGTAAATTCAAAATTATGTTATTTCAAATTGAAAAAATATGGCAACTCAACCAGCATTATTATACGGAATGTATGAAAAAATCAAGAAGAAATAAGATATAATTTAGTTTTTCACGAAAGTAACATTAAAAAAAATTTATGAATAATCCTATTAATAATTTTCTTAATTATCTTTGTAAATATTCCCAAGGTCTAACGGGACAGTTATTGTTATTTAGCCTACTATTCATAATTCCTACCATAAATCAGGAAGTTTATGCCGTACCATTTGCCAATAAAGCCAATACAGCCAATAAAATTAATAAATTTCCAGTCAGTCAAGGTAATTCTCAACTTAATATTGCTCCTAAAACTAATCCCAATCAAGATCAATCCCCAGAAAAACAACAGGCAGATCAATTATTTAATAATGCTTTAGAATTATTTCGGCAAGGTGATTTTGCCCAGGCTTTAGAAAATTACCAAAAAGTTTTAGTAATTCGGCAAAATTTACAGGATAAGGCTGGTATTGCTCGAACTTTACATAATATGGGTGATGTTTATAATGATCAAGGAGAATACGCCCAAGCCTTGCAAGTATTACAACGGTCCTTAAATTTACGCAAAGAAATGGGCGATCGCATAGGCATAGGCGAAACTACGAATGCGATTGGTTTTGTTTATCAACGGCAAAATAATTATGAAAAGGCAACAGTATTACATAATGAGGCTTTACAAATTGGGGAAAGTCTGAATAATCCCGCAATTATGGCTGAGTCTTTACATAGTTTAGCCACAATCGCTAGTAATCAAGGTAAATACCCAGAGGCTTTGAGTTTATATGAAAAAACTCTGATCAAAAGGAATGAAGCCGGTGATAAACGGGATATTGGTAGAACATTAAATAATTTAGGAGCCCTTTATTATAATCAAAAAAATTATCAGCAAGCTCTCAATTATTATCAAAAGGCTTTAGCTGTGAGAAAAGAAATTAACGATCAAGCTGGCATGGGTAGATTATTTAATAATATTGGTTTTGTTTATCGTCAACTAGGTAATGATAAAGAGGCTTTGAATTATTTACAACAAGCAAATACTGCTCTAGTTAAAATTAACGATCTAAAAAGTGTCGGGCGAATTAATAATACGATTGGTGATCTTTATCAAGAACAGGGAGAATTACCGAAGGCGACACAATCCTATCAGCAAGCCTTAGCTATCAGTCAGAAAATCGGTGATAAATCTACAGAATTAACTAGCCTAGTAAATTTAACCGCTATTATGACTAATCAAGCTGCCTATACTGAAGCTAAAACCTATGGGACAAAAGGATTAGCTTTAGCTGCAGAGTTGAAAGATACTAATAGTCAAAGTAAAATCACCAATGACTTAATTATTAGCTATCTCGCTTTACAGGAATATAAATTAGCCAAAGATTTGTTATTGCAGAATTTAGCAAGAAATCAGCAACAACAGGATGCTCAATTGATTGCCACTGACTTAGAAAATTTGGGATTAGTACACAATCAATTAGGTCAATATTCAGTTGGTTTGAATTATTATAAACAAGCTCTGGAGGCTTGGCAAAAGTTAAATAATTTGACTGGTACAGCGATCGCCCATCGGGGTATGGCGGTTAGTTTCACTAATTTAGAACAAACTGCCATGGGTATAGAACAGTGGCAAAAGGCTTTAACAATTTCCCAGAAAGCTAATGATTATTTCCAGCAAGCCCTCACTTGGTCTAGTATTGGCAATTATCTGAAGCAATCTCAGCAACCCCAATTAACAGTGGCATTTTATAAACAATCCGTCAATACCTTAGCTAAATCAACAGGGGCGATCGCTAATCACCAAAGATTAGTTAACCAGGAAATTTATTCACCCTTAGTTAATATATTATTAGCCGAGAATCGTCTGGATGAAGCAACCAATATTTTATATATTTGGCATAGTTATTTAAACCCCAAGTCTGAGAAAATAGTTACTATTCCAGCTCGGCAAACTTTACCAAATAATCTATTAAATTTACCCAAAACTATTGAGCTTTTGCCCATAGAACAAAAAATTATCTCTGCTGATTTGTCTAATCTCACCAAGCAAAATATTACTGCTCAGGATTTAAAAATTGATACTTGGAAATTCACAGCAGACTTACAAGCATCAATGACTAAATCTGATAATATAGGAATAATTTTTCCTGTAGTTTTACCAGAACAACTAGAGCTAATTTTATTGACGCAGACAGGCACACCAATTAGGCAAACAATCAAGATTTCTGCGGAACAACTAGTAGAAAAATGGCAAAAATTGGGTGGTGCAGAGAAAATTTATGATTCTTTTATTCAGCCTTTGGAAAATGAAATAAACAAACTAGGCATTAAAACTATTATATTCTTGCCCAATGCTTTACCGACAATTCCTCAGAGCAATAGTTAGACTCATTTAGCTGACTAAAAAAAATTTAAACTTACCTGATCAAACAGCTTAAGAGGATTGAGAAACATGAATTATAAAATTGTGGTAGTTTGATAATGATTATTTCCTCAGTCGAAGATTATCTAAATCTAGCCAAAAATTACCGGGACAACAAAGAGTTTGAACGGGCGATCGCCCTTTATGAAAAAGCTATTACCATTGACGCTCAACTATCTTCTGCTTATCGGGAATTAGGAGAAATTTACACAGAAACTGAACAACTAGATAAAGCTATTCACTATTATCAATTTGCTCATCAACTGGAACCTAATTCTTGGCTGATTTTGCAAAAAATAGGTAATATTTTTCTGAAAAAAGCAGATTTAATTACGGCTGCTATCTATTTTCAAAGGTCTATTAATCTCAATCTTAATTATCCCTGGAGTCATAATAATCTAGGAATAGTCATGGAAAAATTGGGCGTAATAGAACAGGCAATTTCTTGTTATGAAAAAGTCATTAAACTTAATCCTGATTTTATTGGCGGTTATCATAATTTAGTAAAAATTCAGGAAGAATTAGGTAATAGCTCTCAATTAATCAAAAATCATCAAAAAATTATTGAATTAACACCAAATGCCTGGTGGTTTTATCAAAAATTGGGAGTTTTGCTAGAAAAACAAGACCAGTTAGACAGGGCGATCGCCCTTTATGAAAAAGTGATTGAATTAAATCCTCAATTAACTTGGGCTTATCATAAATTAGGTAAAATATATGAAAAATCAGGTGATAAAAATCAACTGATTAACTTTTATCAAATAGTAATTAATCAGCAACCTGAATCCTGGGCAACCTATGAAAAATTAGGCAAATTATTAAAAGAACAAGGGCAATTAGAGCGGGCGATCGCCCTGTATGAAAAAGTCATAAAAAATCAACCAGAATTAATTAATGCTCATTATGCACTAGTAGAAATTTATGAAGAACTAGAAAATTTACCTAAAGCTATAGATTATTGGCACAATATTTTTCCGATAATAAGCAAAAATACTTTACCTAGAAACAAAATCAGTGATTATCATTGTAAACTAGGTAAACTTTATTTAAAACAAGGTGAATTAACCAGGGCAATCACTTATTTTTTGCGAGGTCTGAAACATCACCCTCAAAATATTCATACATATAGATTAATAGGTGATGTTTTAGAACAACAAGGAAAATTAAAGGAAGCAAAAATCTGTTATAGTTTTTATTTACCAGCAAATTTACTACAAGCATACTGTCAACTACCTAAGGAATACGCTATTTTAGCTAATTCTCCAGAGATTAATTGCATAGAAACTTATCCTGCTACTCAAGTAAAAATATTAAAATCTTTAAGTATTTATCATAAAAAATCACGTTATTTTCAAGAGCGTCAAATGCAATCAGCACCAGCATTTTTAGCATTAATAGATAATGGTCGATTTTGGGCAGATGAGTTAAATAGTGCTGTTTTTACTGCAAAAAATAAATTAATTCAAGATATTTCTAGTGGTTGTGCTGAAATTATTGCTTGTTCTGAATATTTATCAGAACCTTTACAGATACAAGGAATAGTGGCTTGTTTAGCGAGTAGATGGGGACACGGATATTTTCATTGGATGTTTGAAGTTTTTGGCAGATTCGCTAGTTTAATACAATCTAATATTTGGGGGAAAATTGACAAATTTGTCATTAATGAAAATAGTCATGACTTTTATCGAGAGTGTTTAAATAAATTGGGGATCAACAATGACCAAATTATTTCAGCGAAAGATACACCACATTTACAGGCTAATTGTTTGTTAGTTCCTAGTTTTCCTATGAGTGGGGATAATAAATTACGGTTTCCCTATTGGATGTGTGATTTTCTACGACAAGTATTTCTCAATGATGTGAAAAGTTATATATTATCTGGTGATTATCCTAAAAGATTATATATTAGTCGTAATCTCGCTACCAGAAGAAAGATTATTAATGAAGATGAAGTGTTTAATTTACTAACCCAATATGGCTTTGAAAGAATTTTTTTAGAAACGTTGTCAGTACAAGAACAGGCTTTGTATTTAAATCAGGCAGAAGTAGTAGTGGCTCCCCATGGAGCCGGATTAAGTAATTTAGTATTTTGTCAGCCTGGTACAAAAGTATTAGAATTATTTAATCCTTTTTATGTTGTATCTTGTTATTGGGAGCTAAGTAATATTTGTGATTTATCACATTATTATTTGTTAGGTGAAGATTTATCCAATACAAAGCAAAAAACTATAGTTAATATAGGGCAAGTATCTCAAGATATTTTAGTAAATATAAAAAAATTACAAAAATCACTGAAACTTATGAGAATTAGTTGATTTGGGAAAAATGATCGGAGTTGTAAAAAAATCAAACTTTAACCAAATAAAAACCCGATTTTTCTTTTCACAGAAAACCGGGTTAAATATCAGACCAACAATTAAGTAAATACTTAACCGTTGAGAGCTTCTGCTCCACCCATCACCTCTAATAGTTCCTGGGTAATAGCCGCCTGACGAGCCTTGTTATAAGATAAAGTCAAAGAACCAATTAAATCAGAGGCATTTTCACTAGCATTACTCATGGCTGTCATTCTCGCAGCCAACTCACTAGCAATCGATTCTTGCCAAGCTCTTAACAATTGATTAGTTAAGAATAGCGGTAATAAAGCATCTAAAATTTGACTAGGATCCTGTTCAAAAATCATGTCACTAGTCAGACTTTTTACAGTATTAGAAACCTTTTCCCGTGTTACTTGGAAATTGCCACCCTTGGTTGTTAAACGGAAAATTTCATCATCCTTTACTTCTAAACCTTGAGTATCTAAAGGTAATAAAGTTTGAATTACTGGCCGAGAGCTAATCAAAGAGACAAATTTTGTATAGATTAACTCTACCCGATCAACACTACCTGATAAAAACCAGGAAAGCACTTCATCAGCCAAATCATTAGCTTGACTAGCCTTAGGAATCTGTTCGGGGTTATCAAAGGTGTAATCAATTGGAGCATTACGTCTTTGGAAATACTGAACAGCCTTACGTCCTACCAATAATAACTGATAATCCAAACCTTCAGCTTGTAATTCTTGGATGCGAGCTTCTGCCCGTTTAATCACACTACTATTATAGCCACCGCATAAGCCCCGATTACCAGTGAAAATAATCAACCCGACTTTTTTCACATCCCGTTTTTTTAATAGGGGTAAGTTAGCTTCTTCAAATTTTAATCTTTCTGCTAACCCATATAATACTTCTGCTAAACGGTCAGCAAAGGGACGGGTAGCAATCACCTGTTCCTGCGCTCGACGCACCTTGGCCGCAGCTACTAGACGCATCGCTTCAGTAATTTTTTTGGTATTTTTTACCGACTGAATACGGTCTCGAATTGCCTTTAAATTTGCCATAATCTTTTGATCGATTTATTGATTTTATTAATATAAATAGGGCAAGATTAACTTACCCTATTAACTATCGAGAAACTGGGTTTTGTCATCAACCTTTTTTATCTGGAGACTAACTTCTCCCACCCAGTTTCTTGCTCAGAGATAGGAATTAAGCAGAAACTAAAAAGGACTGTTTATATTCAGCGATCGCCTCTTTCAGCAATCCTTCAGCATCACCAGTTAACTCTTTTTGAGACTGGACGATTTCCACATATTTGGCTTTACTATTTTTCAAATATTCCCGGAAACCACCAGCAAACTTAGTTATTTGTTCAACTGGAATATCATCCAAATAACCGTTAATACCAGCGTAAATTAAAGAAACTTGTTCAAATAATTGTAACGGTGAATTTTGGGCTTGTTTTAACAATTCCCGTAAACGGACACCTCTAGCTAACTGATTTTGAGTTGCTTTATCCAAGTCAGAAGCAAATTGAGAAAATGCTTCCAATTCAGCAAACTGAGCCAACTCTAATTTCACCTTACCAGCTACTTTCTTCATCGCTTTAGTTTGAGCCGCTGAACCTACCCTTGATACGGAAATACCAGCGTTTACAGCCGGACGTAAACCAGAGTTGAATAAGTCAGTAGATAAGAAAATCTGACCATCAGTAATAGAAATTACGTTGGTAGGAATATAAGCAGAAACGTCACCAGCCTGAGTTTCAATGATTGGTAAAGCGGTCATACTACCACCACCTAACTCATCATTTAATTTAGCTGCCCGCTCTAATAAACGGGAATGCAAGTAGAATACGTCACCAGGATAGGCTTCCCGTCCGGGAGGACGACGTAATAACAAGGACATCTGCCGATAAGCCTGAGCTTGTTTCGTCAAATCGTCATAGATGATTAAAGTAGCTTTACCTTTATACATGAAGTATTCGGCTAAAGCTGCCCCTGTATAAGGAGCTAAATACTGTAAGGTAGCCGGATCACTAGCATTAGCAGCTACTACGATGGTATAAGCCATGGCACCTTTTTCTTGCAGAGTACCGACAACCTGAGCAACAGTAGAGGCTTTTTGACCAATCGCTACGTAAACACAAATGACATCCTCATCTTTTTGGTTAATAATCGTATCAACCGCAATAGATGTTTTACCTGTTTGTCTATCACCAATAATTAACTCCCGCTGACCCCGACCAATCGGAATCATCGAATCAATAGCAGTAATACCAGTTTGCATTGGTTCACAGACGGAACGACGAGCCACAATACCAGGAGCAGGAGACTCAATCAAGCGGGATTCATTAGTTTTGACATCGCCTTTACCATCAATCGGACGACCTAAACCGTCAACTACCCGACCGACCATTGCATCCCCTACAGGAATTTCAGCGATCCGACCAGTACCAGTGACGGCAGAACCTTCTTGGATTTCCCTACCTTCACCCATTAATACCACCCCAACATTATCTTCTTCTAAGTTAAGGGCGATACCAACTGTACCATCAGCAAATTCTACTAATTCCCCAGACATGACTTTATCCAAGCCATAAACCCGGGCAATTCCATCTCCCACTTGTAAGACAGTACCTACATTAGAGACTTTGACATCTTGATTATATTGTTCGATTTGTTGACGAATAATACTACTAATTTCGTCTGGTCTGATTGCTACCATTTTGCTTTTCTCTTGACTTCAATAAAAGGACGAAGTTTAAAACTTAAGTTTGTTGACATTGCAGTTTTTCTCATAATAAAAAGAAAAACTTATGAAATAATTAGGTTTTTAATTGCATACCAATGCGACGCAGTTGCCCACGCACACTAGCATCAATAAAGCGAGAACCTACTTTAATGACCACACCACCTAATAAATCTGGGTCAATACTGGTAATGACTTCTACCCCATTAGCTCCAGTCATCGCCTGTACTTTCTCTCGCACTGTATTTAACTGACCTTCATTTAAAGCCACGGCGGAAGTCACTTCTGCTAATACAACATTTTGCAGTTTGCGTAACATCACCAAATATTCCTGAGCAATATCACCCACAAATAAAATACGCCCCCGATCTACCAACAGCATCAAAAAGTTACGCATTAAAGGATCTGCTTGATCTCCTAAAATGCGTTCTAATACAGCTTTTTTATCTGATGGTTTGATAATCGGGTTGCCTAAAAATGTCCGCAACTCCGGTGAATCTTTTAAAAGATTCAGCAAAGAACGAAAATCTTCACCAAATTTGTCAGTTAAATTATGGGTTTTAGCTAAGGACATAATAGCCGAAGCATAGGGTTCAGCGATTTCTCCAACAATTGCACTCATTTTCGCCTTGCTCCTATCCTAATAGTGTCAAGCTACGATCAATCAACTGCTGTTGAGCCTGATCATTCAGGCGTTCCTTTAGTTGACTTTCCGTGCTGGCTAATGCTTTATTAGCTACAATTGAACGCAGTTCTGCCATCACCCGATCCCGTTCGGCATCAAGTTCTTGGTTAGCAGAGGCTTTCATATTTTCTACATCTAGCACTGATTGAGCCAAGATGCGTTCTTTCATTTCCTGGCCCCGAACCTCAGCTTCCGCCATGATTTTGGTTGCTGTTACCTGGGCTTCTGATAATTTTTTCTGTTGAGCAGCTAAAGCGGTGGAGGCAGTTTTTAGGCGTTCTTCGGCTTCGGCGATCGCCTCAGCAATACCAGACTTTCTTTCACCTAAAATTTTGCCTACCACCCCAGGGCCAAAATACAAGAGTCCGCCAATTAAAATGGCAAGATTGATCAGGTTGGTTTCTAAAATGTCAAAATTTAAACCGAACCCGCCCCCGTGATGACCAGCCTCAGACGCTAATAATAAGACTGTGTGCATGATATTTGTAAAATTTTGTTGCAGGATGGCTATGGAATTAATACAGAAAAAGGGTTTAACTTAAATAAAGTTAATTAATTGTCAGCTAACAGGATTTAGTCAAACTGGTAAATCAAAACAGTCAAATAATCAAAAAAATATTGGTTAATTTAATCAATCTAAATTTTTAATTATTTCGCTAATTCCTCACCCAAAAGTTTTTCCAAAATTTGGCGACTGAGAGCATCAATTTGTTTATCTAAATCAGTTAAAGCCTGACTTTTTTGCTGTTCAATTTCTTTAGCCGTTTTTTCTCGTATTTGTTGAGCTTCTGCTTGAGCTTCCGCAATTTTTTGATTAGCTAATTTTTGGGCTTCTGCCTGAGCATTAGCAATCACAGTTTGTGACTGTTTGCGAGCTTCCCCTAAGTCTTTCTCATACTGTTCGGCTAACTGTTTAGTTTTAGCCAATTGAGATTCCGCATTTACATTATTCTTACGGATGTATTCTGCCCGTTCATCAATGGCTTTCCCCAATGGCTGATAAAAGAATTTATTCAATAACGCCATTAAGACTAAGAATTGGATCGCCATGAAGGGCAAGGTGGCGTTAATATCAAATAAACCTCCACCTTTTTCAGCTGCTTCTTCTACAGCTAATAAAATCGTCCAGTGCATCATTTTTAATATGGTATTTAGCTTGCCTTAAATAACCTGAAGCAAGAACCAAGACTCGAAGAATTAAGCATTACTTTAATAATTTTAGAAAATTTATTATTAACTATCATTAACTAGCGTTATTTCTGAAGGTATTGAATTTTTATATTATTTTTTAGTAATTGCTAAAACAACACCTATTTACTTCAACTAGGTAGAGACACCCATAAGGAATATCTCTACCATCTGTGAAATTAAAGAAAAACAGTTAAAATAAAAATCTCATAACCTTAATTCTTGGTCTTCAATTCTTAGAAAAAATCACCTTGCTTAGGCGAAGGGTTGCTTTGCTTATTAAGCAAAGGGGTTAGCAAATAACAGAATTAGTGATACTACTAAACCATAAATCGTTAACGCTTCCATGAACGCCAAACTCAGAAGTAATGTACCCCGAATTTTTCCTTCAGCTTCTGGTTGACGAGCAATACCTTCTACTGCTTGACCAGCTGCAGTACCTTGACCAATACCAGGGCCAATAGCACCCAAACCTACAGATAAACCAGCAGCAATAACGGAAGCAGCAGCAATCAAAGGATCCATGATTTTATTTACCTCTTAGAAAAAAAGTTGACAGTTTACAATTGATTTAATTGAGACAATTTATACCCATACCACATAATGATGTCTCTGGGGTTATTTTCTTTACCTCAAATAGGTAAAAATAATTAATCGTGATGATCTTCATGATGAACTTCCACTGCTTCCCCAATATAGTTGGCAGCTAAAGTTGCAAAAATCAAAGCCTGTACAGCACTTAGGAATAATCCCAAGACCATCAAAGGCAAAGGAATAAATAAGGGAACTAGTAAAACTAATACACCTACCACTAACTCATCTGCCAGAATATTCCCGAAAAGTCGGAAACTCAAGGAGAGAGGCTTAGTGAAATCCTCAATGATCTTAAAAGGAACCATAAAGGACACTGGTTGAGCATAGCCGGCAAAATAACCTAAGCCTTTCTTACTAATACCGCCGTAAAAATAAGCTAGGGATGTTAAGAGGGCTAAAGCAATGGTGGTATTAATATCACTTGTCGGTGCTGCCAATTCCCCTGCAGGTAATTTGATCAACTTCCAAGGTATTAATGCACCGGACCAGTTAGACACAAAAATAAATAAAAACAATGTCCCGACAAAAGGTACCCAACGACGATAATCTTTTTCGCCAATTTGGTCTTTGGCCAGGTTACGGATAAATTCCAGGGCATATTCCATGAAATTTTGCATCCCTTTTGGTACTCGCTCGATATTGCGAGTTGCCAAATAAGCCGCTAGAAGTAATACGCCAATCACAAACCAAGAAGTCAATAATATTTGACCATGTAGTCTGAGACCGCCGATTTGCCAGTAAAAATGTTCACCAACTTCTAGTTCAGCCAGGGGCAGATTAACAGCGTTTATCAGATTTAACATCTCTCTTTCAAAAACGTCCCCTTTATGAGGATTTTGTCTTGCTTAATGGCCACAAACTAGGTATCACTGTAGTTCGAAATATATAATATAACAGGGTGGCCTTGTAGGTGAGAAAACCTAAGAAAACTGGCAGAATAAGCAACTGATCTATTGATATGGCCGCTATAATCAACGCCACAAAAACAGCCAGCCGACTCTGATTTAACTTCTGGCGCTCACGACCTAACTGTTGAACATCTCTGGCCAATAACAGTAGATAAATAATTCCGGCGATCGCTCCCAATAAATAATTAAGAGCTATATCTAAGGAAGAAAAATACCAAACGGCCCCAAAAATTCCGGCGGTAAAAGTCAAAGTTGCTACAAACAACTCCTTTTGAAGACTGTAATACTCTTGCATGGAAGGATCAGGTTCTGCGGAAACAGAAAGTTTTTCCTGGGGCGTAGGGGGAAGTCCCTCTACTGGTTGGTCATTTGAGTTCACAAACTATTTTTCCTAGTATTTGACTGCTCTCGCAAGCCAAAAGTTATCATATCACGCAACGATCACAATACTTAAGAGAAAATTAATTTTTGAGTTCATACCACAAGTATTATTCTTTTGTCTTCTCTCTTAAGTCAAGAGTCTTAAGTCAAGAGTCTTAAAGTGGCTGGTTAAATAAACAGAGAAATTATTTTCTGTCCACATGATTAATTATTAAGTAGTAATTACTAAGTCAATTGATTGCCACAATGGGAACAGAAGCGATCGCCCTGGGTGATGGCATTGCCACATTGAGAACAGAAATTTTTAGTCTGCTGTTGAGCGGTATTTTCTCCCATCGTAGGATTTTTACCGATTTCCATTGCCATATTCCCCATCCGCATTGCCATGGGGTTCATATTCATTGACATATCACCCATATTCAATTGCATCGGCTGCATCGGTGGTATGGGTTGCATCGGCTTCATTGGTTCCATCGGTTTTATTGGTTGCATTGGTTGCATTGGTTGCATTGTCGGTACAGAATTAGTCGGCATACAGCCAGTTGATTGCATCTGTAATTGTTGAGAATTATTCAGATTCGGCAAATTAGTTAATATACTCAGACTATTTCCCTGAATAGCAATAAATCTTTCCCCTTCCGTACCATTTACCTTTAAGAGAAAAACACCCTGAGCGGTTTGAAACATTTGTGGCACACTCGTCCACTGTCCCGTTGTAAAACTGCTAGTAGTTTGTTGTTGTTGCCCAGGACTGGCATTGACACTGGTGACAATAGTTTGGATACCTTGATTATCCAAATAAACGGCTTGATTGGTACTAATTTCACAAACATAAATCATAATTACCTCTGAATAATAAAGAAAATATGTATTTTATGGTAGTATAGCGAACTATTAGATTTAGATATATATGGTAAAAAAAATAACGATATTGAGTGAATTGATTTTATGAAATATTGGTTGATGAAATCAGAACCAAATGTTTATAGCATTGCTGATCTGGAAAAGGAGCAAACTTGTATTTGGGATGGTGTGAGAAATTATCAAGCTAGTAATTTTTTAAAAACCATGAATCGGGGTGATTTCGTTTTCTTCTATCATTCTAATACTAAACCGCCGGGTATAACGGGATTGGCAAAGGTAATAGCGAATAACGTGATTGATCCTACCCAATTTGATGAAAACAGTAAATATTACGATCCCCGTTCAAAAACCCAAGCCCCTCGTTGGTTAACAGTCAGTGTGGAATTTATCGAGCGGTTTACTCAGCCGATCTCCTTAATATCATTAAAGCAAAAATTTACTGGTGATGAATTATTAGTTGTGCGTCATGGTAATCGTTTGTCAGTCATGCCTGTTGCCCCTGATATTGCCGAAAAAATATTACAAATGCGGGATGAGTTGCAAGAAAAGTAACGTTAATTTATTTTATTTAATCATTTTTAACAATTAAATATAAAAATATCAAATTTATTAGGTTGATTAAAATTGCTTTTTTGCTTTACTTAAGATTAACTTAAAAACTATAATTTATTAAATTTCTAATAATTAATTTAAAAAACTAAATAATTATATCAATGACCAGCCAAATTTCCTTACCTAAAAGGGCTGATGCAGTAGATGCCTTAAGAGGTTTAGCCATATTAGGGATGAATTTATCAGGCGTAATTCCCCGTGAAGGGGCGTTACCTGCTTGGATGTACCATGCTCAAACACCACCACCTAGCCACATTTTCAACCCTAACTTAGCTGGTTTAACTTGGGTAGATTTGGTATTCCCAGTTTTTTTATTAACTATGGGGGTATCTATACCGCTCTCTTTATCCCGCCTAATAGAGAAAGGAAAAAGCAAAATTCAGATTTGTTTATTCATCTTAAAAAGAGGTTTTTTACTAGCAACTTTTGCCATTTTTTTAGAACATTTTCGCCCTAATGTCATTGACAAAGAACCCAGCGTGACTAAATGGTATTTAGGATTATTAGGATTATTCACGCTATTTTGTATATTTGTCAGATTGCCTCGTTATTGCCCTAGCTGGTTAGAAACATTTGTATCTGCTTTTGGTTGGGTTTTGGCAATAGTTTTATTAAGCAATTTACAATATCCAGATCAAACAGGTTTTTCTCTCAGTCGTGTTGATATTATTCTGGCTGTTTTAGCAACTGTAGCTGTTTTTGGCTCAATTATTTGGTTGTTTACCCAAAAAAATATTACTCTCAGATTAGGAATTTTAGCTATTATATTCGCCCTGAGACTTTCCTCCACCATGCCAGGTTGGGTGCAATATTATTGGTCAAAAACACCTATAGAAAAATTATTTAGTTTTGACTATTTAAAATATTTATTAATAGTTATTCCCGGCACTATTATTGGTGATTTAATTTTAACTTGGTTAACAACTGAGAATAATAAAATCTATAATAATTCAGAAAATCTTAGTAATTTAAACTTATCTGAAAACTTGTCTGATCAACAGGTTAAAAAATGGTCAATTGTGCGTTATTTAGGTATTAGTGTATTAATGTTAGCTATTAATATAATTTTATTAGTAGGTTTACAAACTAGACAGGTATGGCAGACGACAATAGTTGTATTAATATTATGTATAATTGGCTGGTTATTAGTTAAGCAAAATAATTATTCTACAACAGATTCTACAGAAAATTTAATTAATAAATTATATTGTTGGGGAACCTATTGGTTAATTTTAGGATTAGCTTTTGAGCCATTTCAGGGCGGTATTAAAAAGGATAGTGCCACTTATAGTTATTTTTTTGTTACCGCTGGCATGGCGATTTTCTTATTAATATTTTTGACAATTATTAATAATTTTTTTCAACAAAAAAAATTATTAAGTTTATTCATATATAATGGTCAAAATCCTATGTTAGGGTATGTATTAATGCGTAATTTTCTTTTTCCTGTATTAATGTTGACGGGTTTATACCCGCAAATAGAATCCATAACCAATACACCAATGTTAGGCATTTTACGGGGCATTATATACACTTTAATTGTGGCTTATATTGTGACTATTTTTAGCCGATTAAAAATATTTTGGCGAACTTAAATAATAAATTTTATTAGAATATGAATATTTTAGAAGAAATATTAATTAAAATTATTGCTGTAATTATCGCTACTATCGGTGTGATTATAGGCGGAATAATGAGTTATTTTACAGGATTGTTAGTCACCTTAATCACAAAAGTAAAATGTACTAATACGGCATTTAATATTGGTTTTATTGCTGCTTTATTTGGTGTTATTATCGGTTTTTTTCTCAACTATCAGCAGATGAAACCTCTTTATTGTAATGATGGCTTAAACGCTTTATTAATATGTGTTTCTCCGCTATTTTCTCCTTTTTGGGCAGGGATCACTAGTGGCATTGTTGGCGGGATTATTGGTGCTTTTCTAGTATTATTAATGGGCGATCGCCTAAATAATTGGCGATAAGATTTTTTATTGTCAAATTACAGATAATATTCTTAATAATATCTTAACCTTATTACTGATACTACAAACTATGTTAATTATTGAATTTTTAGTAGAAATTGACCCTAATAAAATGTTTTTCTAAAGAAAAAATTAAAAAATGTTGAGTTATGCCAAATATTCCATAAAATCAAGCTAGATAGTAATTATGGAAAAACCATGACACAAGCAAAAATAGGTATTATTGGGGGCAGTGGCCTCTATAAAATGGAAGCTCTTAAGGATATAGAAGAAATTCATGTTCCTACCCCTTTTGGTCCGCCTTCTGATGCAATTATTCTAGGAACTTTGGAAGGCATACGAGTGGCTTTTCTCTCCCGTCACGATCGCAATCATAGTTTATTACCAACGGAATTGCCTTTTCGTGCCAATATTTATGCCATGAAAAGTTTAGGAGTAGAGTATATTATTTCCGCTTCTGCGGTTGGTTCTTTGCAAGAAGAAGTAAAGCCTTTAGATTTAGTGATCATTGATCAATTTATTGACCGGACTCGTAATCGGGTTTCAACTTTCTTTGGTGAGGGAATCGTTGCCCATATTACCTTTGCCGATCCGATTTGTCCTCAACTAGCGAAAGTATTAGCTGATGCGGCGGAAAGTTTGAATTTACCTGATGTGGTGGTGCATCGAGCTGGCACTTATATTTGTATGGAAGGACCGGCTTTCTCTTCTAGGGCAGAATCTAATTTATATCGGAGTTGGGGTGGTACGGTGATTGGTATGACGAATGTACAGGAAGCAAAATTAGCGCGGGAAGCAGAAATAGCTTATGCCACCTTAGCTTTAGCCACTGATTATGATTGTTGGCATGAGGTGCATGATAGTGTCACCGTTGACATGGTTTTAAATAACTTGCGTCGCAATTCTAACAATGCTCAACGGGTAATTCAGGAAACAGTTAAACGGCTAAAAGACAATATGTTTGTATCCGATTCTCATTCAGCTTTAAAAAATGCTATTCTGACACCGTTGGATTTAGTGCCACCTGCAACTAAGGAAAAATTACATTTAATTTTACAAAAATATCTTTAGTCTCAGCATTTTGATATTTGTTGTATAGCGATTTTTTCAAAGAATAGTAGGGGTAATTCATGAATTACCCCTACTATAAATTATTTAAGGTATTACACACAGGGAATCATCACTACCAGGGCATAATTGACGAGCAACAGGATTACCTTGTAAATATAATTCTTTTAAATTATGAAGTCCGCTTATCGCATTAGCATTTCTAATACTATTATTACTGAGACTTAACTTAGTTAAATTATTTAATGATCCTAAAGATCTCAGATCAGAAATTTGATTATTACTGAGATTTAGTTGCCGTAAATTTGTTAAAGAACTTAAAGGGGTTAGATCAGAAATTTGATTATTTGCCAAATATAATTCTGTTAAATTATTGAGATTACTAAGAGGTTTTAAGTTACTAATTTGATTTCTATTCAAATACAGAATTTGCAAATTAGTCAGAGATGCCAAAGGACTAATATCGCTAATCTTATTACCAATTAACATTAATTGACTGAGATTATTTAAAGACTGTAGAGGACTAATATCAGAAATTTGATTATTGGCAACTAATAATGTTCTCAGGTTATTCAACTGACTTAAAGGTGTTAAATCAGAAATTTGATTGTAATGTAAAGTTAATTGACTAAGGTTTGGTAAAGTAGCAATCGGTCTGAGATCAGAAATACCTTGACCAGTTAAATTTAACATTGGTGCTAATTCTGCCATTTTTCCAGCCTGATTACAATCGGTTGTACCCATGCGACCTAAGATAGCATTAACGGTTTTTTGGGCAGAGGCATTAATACTATTCTTATTAGTACACCAATCAAAGAAAGTTGTATAATTTTTATTACTATTATTATCTGTATTTTGGGCTAGTGTTGATAAATTACTATTAATAGTTAAAGTTACTATTGCACCTGTAATTAAGCGACTAAAAATATGGGTAAAATTTTTAGATTTGTGAAAGTATTTATTTAGCATAATATTGATAATTTTATTGTGTGTAATAGTTTAACTATTGTGTGTGATGAAACTGATCAACAATTTTATCAAAATGACTTTGTAGGAATGGAAATAAAAGACTATGAAACTTTTGTAAAAGAGTCATTTCTAAACCAGGAGTAATAGCAAACTGCCGTTTTTCTATTCCCTGCATAATAGCATAAGCAACAGTTTCCGCCTTGAGAATTTTCGCACTACCAGTAATTAACTTACTAGCAGGTGGTTTAGTCAAATTTTCTTGCTCTAGTTGGGGAGTATCAGTATCCGGTGGATAAACAATAGAAACATTAATACCATGGGGGCGTAATTCCCCCCGTAAAGATTCAGCTAAACCTCTCACGGCAAATTTACTGGGAGAATAGGTCGTATAACCATAAATGCCTATTAAGCCGGCTCCTGAAGAAATTAAGACAATTTGACCTTTACCTCTTTTGATCATGCTCGGTAATACGGCTTTGATTGCATACAAAGTGCCGTAATAGTTGACCTGCATAGTCTCCTCAAATACAGTCACCGGCAATTCATGAAAATAACCGGGATGAGCAATACCAGCAGAGGTAATTAATACATCAGGCTGACCTATTCTAGCAATCGCCCGATTAATTGCCTCAGTCAAAGATAACTGGTCTCTAACATCAGCGGCGATCGCTAAAACAACCTGATCAGAATTAATTAAATTATTCTCAATGTCTCTTTGAGCTTGCTGTAAGTTTGCCAGACGACGAGCAATTATTGTAATATTAGCCCCCCGACTAGCAAACAATTTAGCCATAGCTAAACCAATACCACTAGAACCACCCGTAATAATAATATGTTGATTAACTAAATTCATTATTTAATAGTTAAGCAAACAGTGCTTAATTATATTAGCAGATTGATTCATTTTTTCACATTTTGTTAATTAATATCCCATGAAATTTTAATTGAAAGAAAGATGCTTTGTTATTTTATCAACCAGTATTTAACTAGTATTCCATTAACCTAATATAATAATATTATTTACCTGCAATAAAATTTTCAGTCATTTCATAAGCATGATCATCTATTAACTGAGTAGGAGGATGTTTCATAAAGAAAGCAGAAGGAGCCGTTAAAACCCCACCTATTTTTCTTTCTAAACCTAATTTACAACAACGTATGGCATCAATCACTACACCGGCTGAATTAGGAGAATCTTCTACAGATAAACGTAATTCAATATTCATGGGAACATCACCAAAAAGTCTGCCTTCCATTCTAATAAAACAAACCTTATTATCCTTTTGCCAAGGCACATAATCACTGGGACCTACATGAATATCTTTACTTTCTAAACGCTGTTGAATTACGCTTTGTACCGCCTCCGTTTTAGAAGTCTTTTTAGAGTCTAAACGACTACGATCTAACATATTTAAAAAATCTGTATTCCCACCAGTATTGATTTGATAGGTACGGTCTATTTTCACACCTCTTTTTTGAAATTGATTAGCTAAAGCTCTATGGGTAATAGTCGCACCCAATTGTGACTTAATATCGTCGCCAATAATCGGAATATTTTTCAGTCTAAACTTTTCTTCCCAAAGCGGATTACTAGCAATAAAAACAGGAATACAATTAACAAAACCAACCCCAGCATCAATCGCACATTCTGCATAAAATTCCGTCGCTTCTTGGGAACCTACAGGTAAATAATTAATTAAAACTTCTGCTCCAGATGATTTTAAAATATTAACTATATCTGCTTTATTTGGTTCTGGTTGATCACTCACTACAAAAGTAAATTGTGGATCTAAATTAACTAAATGTTCTGCCACACCATCTAATACTTTACCCATACAAACTTTCACACCACTAGCGGGTATTTTCTCACAAAAAATAGTTGTACAATTAGGCAGAGCAAAAATCGCTTCACTCACATCTTTTCCTACTTTTCTTTGATCAATATCAAAAGCAGCAACTACTTCCATATCATACGGTTTATATCCACCAATATCCCAGTGCATTAAACCTATCGCATCATTTTCATTTTTATCCCGATAATATGTCATGCCTTGCACCAATGCACTAGCACAATTACCCACACCAACAATAGCAATTTTTATTTTGTTCACAAGCCTTCGCTTCCTAAGTTCTAGTAATATTAAGAATCAAAATTATTTTTCCTGATTACTGTCAGGGGTTTTATAATTCATGAGTCCTTATAACTATTACCATACAGGAGTTTTTTTGTCAAGTTTAACTGATTTTAAGTAAGTAATTATTATGCTTAAAATTCATGAATTTTTGCTGAAATAATCAACGATTATCTGATCGGATCGCATAAATAAAACGATGAATTGCTGCAATATTAGAAATAATAGCTAGGGTTATTAATAAAATATAAAATTGTTGAGTTAAGATTCCCAAAATTATTAATACTGTACGGGTTGCCCGACTACCAATACTAGACACCGTGCTTTTGCCAGCAGCTTCACTTCTTGCCCGAATATAGGGAACTAAAGTTGAGCCTAAAAGGGCGATTAATCCAGGTATTAAAAACTGTTCTGGGTTAATTAAAATCACAGCAGAAATAATCAAAAAATCAACATAACGATCCAATACACTATCTAATATTCCTCCCTCAATAGTTGTAGTTCCTCTCACTCTTGCTAAATCACCATCTAAACCATCTAATAAACCGTTAATAATCACCATAAAAACAGCTACAAAATAATAACCCTGTATAATTAAATAAGCAGTTAATGGTCCGCCAATTATAGCACCTAACCAAGTAATACCATTCGGTGTAATCCATTTAATTTCACTCAGATAACTGGCAAATTTAACAGTAAAAAACTGTACTAATTTATCAATAATTGATTGCGGGGCATTAATTTTATTAGTTGGTATTTCTGAGTTTTCAGATAATTGCTCTTCAGATATTTCAGACATATTTATTAAAAATTTAATTATTTATGTAAAAGTATTTTGAATACTAACATTATTGATTATCTAACTAAATATATTAATTAAATTTTGTACTATTGTCAATTTAATTGGTAAGTAATCATATTTTTCCCCATCAATAGCTAAATTACCAGATGTTGTCAATAGTTCTAAAAATAAACCTTCGGCTTGATAATATTCCACCCAATCTAATGATATATGTTGACCAGTAGCACACAATAAAAATGCCTGTAATATTTGCCATTTTGTTGCACCTTTTTTCACAATTAAAACATCTATTTTGCCATCAGCAATTTCAGCATGAGGAGCAGTTCTTAAATTATAAGCAGCCCATCTAGGATTGAGTACCCAAAGCAAAATAAAATCTTCTGTAATAAATTTTTGCCAATTCCCAGTAGATAAATTATATAAATGAGATGCTTCTGTATGAAAAATTGACTGATTGGATGTTGCACTAATATTTAATAAATTATCAGATTCTAAATAACTTTGATCAACAGGATTCAATAAAGATATTTTTCCCTGATAAGCTCTCAGAGTTAACATTTTAAAAAGAGCATATATATCTGTTTTTAATGCACCTAAAAAACGTAAATGATCAGACTCAATATCTACATCGCTAATCAGTCCCCAAGCTATGGATAAAAAACTATAAGAAGTTTTGTAATTATTGTCTCTATTTTGTGAATTACAATTATAATATTGTTGAATTTTTACAACATCTAAAGACTGGTATTTTCCCCTAATAATTAGTAAAACCGCATTGATTAAATCATAATCTTTCCCTGACAGCTCCAAAATACTTTTAGATAAGCCATTACTAGTACCTGCAGGAATAATACCAAGAGGAATATGACAATATTTTTGCCAATCATGACGCTTAATTAATATATTAATAATTTGATGTATTGTGCCATCACCACCAATAATGACTAAGCCATCTATTTCCGACAAATCTAAATTTTTAATAAAGTATTCTGTTTCTATTAAATTATTATTTTTGCTAATAGTAAAATCTAAATTACTATGTTCAAATATTGGTAAAATTTCTCTTAAAATCTTGTCACTTTGTCCCTTACCACTATAAGGATTAACTATAATCTGTAAATGTCTTTTGTCAGGTATATTTAAAGTATTTTTAATTGTTTTTAACCAATTATCTCTAACTGTCTGATCTGAAAAAAAGAATTTATCCTGTTGAAATTTTCGTTTTTTATTACTAGTGAATTTATTTACTGTTATAGGATAGCTATTAATTAGTAAAATAAATTGATCATGAGAATCATCTGGTAAATCACAAATAAGCTCTTCCCTAAATACACCTACTAGATCTTCTAATAGAATAGTGATTTTTTTTTCTGAATTTTGCCAATATAAATATTGATCCGTTAAATTAATAACTGTTTGTTTCTCATAACAGAATGTTTGTGATAATATTTTTTCAGTCATACTCTAATAAAATAAATTTTTATAAAAATTTCATGAATGATTTTATAATTAATTTCAATATAAACGAATCAACTAATATTTTTAACTTATTTTTGCATGATACCGTTAATATAATATGGTTAGGTGTCGGTTTATTTATAGCAGGAGTATTAGAAGCCTTTTTGTGGAAAACACCTCCTTTTCAATTGCTTAATTTTCCTATTCAGCAAGATTGGTTTGGAGCTAATAAAAAATGGCGAGGTTTAGTCAGCTTACCTTTGACTATGGTTGTTAGTACATATTTATTACAAATAATAGAAAAATTTATTTTCCCCACCTCCACAAATTTGATTTTATTTTCTGATTTTAATTTTATTTTTTATGGTTTATCGGTAGGATTCATTTTTAATTTATCAGAATTACCTAACTCTTTTATGAAAAGACGTTTAGATATTCCACCAGGTGATGAAAGCAATAAGTTTTTTTATATTATTGATCACATTGATTCTACTTATGGAGTCTTATTGTTATGGTATTTATTTTGGCGAATGCCATTGCATTTGATTGTGACTGGTGCAATAGTCGCTCCTTTATTATTTATGGCAGCTACTTGGTTGAGAAAAAAATTAGGTTTAAAATAATATTAATATTTATCATATTGTTGTGAATAAATCTAAATAATTTTTATAATTTTCCTCAGAATTATTAGCATATTGTAATTTATTTTATTACAATATTTAGACAGTAAATATTGTTTAATAATTATTTAATAAAAAATCATATAATTAAATTTGTGATAATTTGATCATCTATCTTAATAACACCCTTATTGATCAATAATCCTATTAATAGGACAATCAGCGTTATAGTATTGAGAGAGAAAATCTAATCCCTGTTTTGCATGAGCCAATCTGCATATCCCCGTTTAAATTTAGCGATCGCCCGGCTTCATATTCCTGAAGTCAATTATTTTGCTACCTGGGTATTAGACGCTCCCCAGAAGCGGGCCTATGTTCACCACGATCAAGTTTGGCCTGAGGACCTATCACAAGCATGGCAGGCCTGGTTAGAGATGTTTTCCCCCCATTTAAGTAACCTCATCCCCATTCCCACTCATAGTAATCAAGAATTAAATCTCCCCAATCCAGAAACTAGTGGTAAACAACCTAGTTATAGTAGCCGTCTCATGCAACATTTAGGCATGAATTTATGGGAGTGGCTATTTAATGGACCCATTAAAACTTGTTTTGCTGAAAGTCAAGGTATTGCGATTGGGCAAAATCTGCCTTTACGTTTACAAATAGATTTACGAGAACCAGAACTAGTTTATTTACCCTGGGAAATTATGCAACCGGGGGCAGGTGTACCAGCGATTTCTCTTAGTCAGCAAATCCTCTTTAGTCGGACTATTAGTAATGTTAATCCCTTACCGCCCCAAACTCCTGCCGCCTCTTTAAATATTCTTTTAGTATTGGGTGAACAAGCTGTCAATCATGCCTCTTTAAATTTAGAATCAGAAGCGATCGCCCTGACAGAGGCTTTAGAAAATAAACAAATTGAACTTTCCCAGGGCAATCACAAAAATTCTCATTCCCAAGTGACTACCCTAATCCAACCAACTCCGGCTGAATTAATTAACACCCTAGAAACAGGTCAGTATAATATATTTTTCTATGCTGGACACGGCATACCTGGACCCGATGGTGGTTTATTATTTTTTGCTCCAGAAACTACGATTAATGGCACAGAATTAGGTCAAGCCCTGATTCAAGGTGGCATCAAATTAGCCGTATTTAATGCCTGTTGGGGTGCGCAACCAGCTATTTCTCAAGACACATCAGATAATAGGAATATTGAAAACATCAATTTACCCGTTAGCAGTTTAGCGGAAGTAATGATTAATCATGGATTACCAGCGGTGTTAGGAATGCGGGATGTGATTGCCGATCAAGAAGCCTTAAGTTTTATTCAGACATTTACAGAAGCCCTGAGTGAAGGCAATTTGATTGATCAAGCTGTAGCGATCGCCCGTCAACAATTATTAACATTATATAAATTTAATTCTCCCACTTGGACCCTACCAGTCCTATATATGCACCCCGAATACGACGGGCAACTCATGCAATTAGTAGAAGAAATAGTCACCCAATTACCAGCTAACTCCAGTGCAATTGGTTATTCTCAGACTAAGGCCTATTTGCAAAGTCATAATCCCAAAGAAAAATTAATTTATCCCTTAATGTCAGGAGCAATTACCAAAGTAGGACGTTTACCTGATAATGACGTGATAGTGCAAGAACAATGGGTATCCCAAAAACACGCTGAAATATTCTCACGCCATAGTCATCCTGAAGATCAAACCACTTCCACCTATTATCTACGAGATTTTTCCCGCTATGGTACATTAATCGCCCTGCCGGATGATCATCATAGTGATCCTGAGAATGAAACAGTCTGGCAAAGAGTACATCATCAGGAAATCGCCTTAACACCCGGTATATTATTAAAATTTGGTAGTTCCCAAGGCCAGGCATTTGAATTTAATTTGACTGCCTAATCAACTACTGGCAAAATAAAAACTTGATCCCTATAATTATTTTTATAAAAAAGTTTAGGAAAATCAGGGTTTTCAAAAGTTTGACAAAATATTTCTACAAAATATTAAACATAGCCAAAAATTACCCATTGATAATTGCGGAACTTTTCTATAGTTAAATGTAGCAAGGGTCAAGTCGTACCTAAATCAATATAATCACTAATATAATAGTATTTTGAGGAGCAAAATATATGACTACCCCATCCCACAATTCTTCAGATTTTTCCTATTCTGATGATCATCAAACAATAGCTGAAATAGATTTATTAAATGCAATTTCTCATAGTGATAGTATTTATCCTTGGGAACCAGCAGACACAACAACAGAATTTTATTTTGATAATTTAACTAAAATAGCTGATGTGACAGCATCTCTTTCTGAACAGGAATTAAACGAGCGATCGCACCAATTTTTTCAACAATTGGAACAAACTTATACTCTAATTAGTGTAGAACAATCGGTCTTAACCAAATTTACTTCTTTTGCTCCTGAAAATATTTTGAAAAAATTATCCTCAGTTGCTTCAGAAGTTGTCAGTCAAGTCGCCAGGGTGAGTGGTAATTTATCTTTATCTGATCAATTAGTACATTGTGTTAATGAAATTTTACCCCAATGGTCCCTAGAAGATTTAGAAGTATTGGCTCGTCCCTATGCCTATGCTATGCGCAGTTCAAATAATGACATGATCGAATCAACGGTCCAAAGTATTAATGATTCTAGCTGGGAAAACTTATCAGAGTTAGAACAAGTCCGCCTCAGTTTAGCGATCGCCCTGTATGCCATCAATACGGCTAATCAATGAAATAAAGTAAATTTTGTGAAAAACTTACAAATTTTTGACAGTAGGGAAATTTTAATTTTCCTACTTTTTTTATTGGCAAATCATCTAAATTTTACTAGATACCTGGGCAGTATTAACACTCTTAAACAAATCATCTCCTTGTAATATACGACTAGCATTAAATACTGCTAATAAAGCCACCCCCACATCAGCAAACACCGCCTCCCAAATACTCGCTAAACCACCAATTCCTAGAATAATAAATAACCCTTTCACCGCCATAGCAAAAGCAATATTTTGCCAAACAATCCGGCGGGTTCTCCTACCCATCATAATCGCTTCTGCCACCTTCATAGGAGCGTCAGTCATCAATACAACATCAGCCGTTTCAATTGCCACATCTGAACCTAAAGCCCCCATAGCAATACCCACATCCGCACGGGCGATCGCCGGAGCATCATTAATACCATCTCCCACAAAAGCAACCTTACCCATCCCTTGTTCCCGCATAATCCGCTCTAATATATCCACCTTATCTCCTGGTAAAAGTTCAGCAAAAACCTCATGCAAATTTAATTGTTCCCCAATCATATTAGCCGTATTACTATGATCACCCGTTAACATGACAGTTTTTGCCACACCCAAATTTTTTAACTGCTCTATTGCCTGTTTTGCATCCGGTTTAATTTGATCAGCAATTAAAATATAACCAACATATTTTTGATCAACTGCTAAATGTACTGCCGTACCTCCTACATCACATTGATCATGTGCAATATTTTCTCGGTGTAATAAGCGATCGCCCCCTGCCAAAACAAATTGTTGATTTAATGTAGCAGTTACACCAAAACCAGCTATTTCCCTAAAATCCTGTAAATCTTGACCTGTATCACCATTAACCAAATTTAATCTTTTCCCCTGCCTGACAATTGCTTGAGCAATCGGGTGATTAGACATAGATTCAATATGACTAGCTAAGGTTAATAATTCATGCCGATCTAAACCATTAGATGGCATTACTTCTGTCACATCAAAAATTCCTTGGGTCAAAGTTCCTGTCTTATCAAAGACAACAGTTTTCACATTAGCTAAATCATCTAAAAATGTAGAACCTTTTACCAAAATTCCCCGTTTGGCTGCTCCGCCAATTCCCCCAAAATATCCCAAAGGAATACTGATCACTAAAGCACAAGGACAAGAAACCACTAATACTATTAAACCCCTCGTAATCCAATCCCTATGATTTGCACCAGTCATCAAAAGAGGTGGAATAAAGGCGATCGCCAAAGAAAGAAAAACTACCACAGGTGTGTAATAACGAGCAAATTGAGTAATAAATCTTTCCGTTTTTGACTTTTTATGTTTAGCTTCTTCTACTAAAGTTAATATGCGGGCGATCGCCGATTCACGCTCAATTTTCGTCACTCGAACCGTTAAAACCCCCGTTTGATTAAGCATTCCCGCTAAAACACTTTCACCCCGATTAATTAACCGAGGCATAGATTCTCCCGTCAAAGCCGAGGTATTCACCTCACTACTACCAGCAATTACTTCTCCATCCAAAGGTATTTTTTCCCCTGGTTTGACAATAATAATATCATTAACCTGAACTTGACTAGGTTTTATCCGTCGTAACTCATCATCAATTTGTAAATTAGCAAAATCTGGCTTAATCGCTAATAAAGACTTAATTTCATGACGAGAACGTTTCACCGCTAATTCCTGACAAAATTCCCCGATCTGATAAAATACCATGACAGCAACCGCTTCCGGTAACTTACCAATAGCGATCGCCGCTAAAGTAGTAACAGTCATTAAAAAATTTTCATCAAATACCTGACCCTGCCAAATATTCCTCCCCGCCTTCGATAAAACACTCCAACCACTACCTAAATAAACAGGTATAAAAACTAAATATTCTGCCCAATGATAGGGTGTATTACGTAACTGCTCTTGAAAAATCAAACCTAAAATATAAATTATGCCAGCGATCGCCAGGGGTATTGCTTCCTTTCGCCAATTTTCAGCCTCCTGTTGCTGATTGTTATTATGATCAAGCAATGAATCACTATCATCTTGGGAACAACTACAACATTGATGAGAATTATTTGATTTATTCATATTTTTTAAACCATTTTATATAAATCAATACCTTCGCCAATTTTAGGAAGGAGTAGAAGAAACAAGAGTAGGATAAACACGACCTAAAGAACAAATCCGTGCGAAAATCTGAGCTAATAAAACTGGCTCAGATTTTTCTGTAAGCAGAGGATTCTGGTAAGGAAAATATAATGCTAAATCCTGACGTAACTTGGAGATTAAGTGTAAATTCACTTGCCGAGCTATTATGGATGCCTGATTGTTGCCAAAATGACTATCAAGTAACAAGTAAGTCAATGGCAAAAAGTTCCCGATCATTTTCAATAATTCACTCAAGGTATTCTAATTGTGCTAATATTTCCAACATGGGCCTTCTGCTTTTTTTGAGTTGTCGTTTTGCTTAACAACTACTCTACTACAGAAATCCCTCTCTACATTTTGGCAAATGTATTGTGTCAAAAACTGGGGTTCTCAATGTATTTATAAAAGTAGTTTTAAGGATTTGTTTGTTCCGATTGGCTAGGCGGTAACTGTTGATTTTGCCGAGTTACCCAATCCTTACCTAATTGTACCGTCACATCAGAATTAATACTACCCGTACTTTCTACCACCACTTGCCCAAAACCTAAAAATTTCCTAATCGCATCAGCCGCTTCCGTATCTCCCTGCTGGGCAACAATTTTAGTTTCTTCTAATGGCTCCACCCGACTTCTCGTATCAATCTTCACATTATCATAACCGCCATTATTGAAAGTTTCGATCAAAGATTCCGCAGCCAGATCATCATCAATAGTATTCTGGATAGCTAACCGTAAATAGGTCGGTTGATAATCTCCCAAATCCCACGTTTCTGCTGGTATTATGTCAAAATATTTAGCGACAATCTCATCTAACTTTTCTAAATCTGGCAACCAATAACTCGCCCGATATTTATCAGGATCACTAAATTCACCTGGAACCATTAGCATTTGTACATCAGAACGATTAATTTTCGTGCCAAAATTTACCAAAGCAAATAACTCTTCAATACTTAAATTAGTGTCAATATGCGATTGCACCACCGATAAAATTTGTGGTAATTGGGTTAAAGTTTTTACATTCACACTTTGTTCCATCAACGCCCGCATAATCATCTGTTGCCGTTGTACCCGCCCAATATCACCCAATTTATCGTAACGAAAACGGGCAAATTGTAATAACTTATTCCCATCTAAATGTTGCTTACCCGCCTTCAAATTAATATAAAGATGCTGACTATCATCCTGATATTTCATATCAAAGGGTACATCTATTGTCACCCCGCCTAAAGCATCTATTAATTTTTCTACTGCCTGCACATTAATCCGCACATACCGATCAATGGTCACACCCCCTAATAGTTCACTCACCGATTTAGCACTACCCGCCGGACCACCATAATAATTAGCTGCATTAATTTTCGTCATGCCCCGCCCTTCCACATTAGCATAAGTATCACGAGGAATAGACAGCAAAGTAAATTTACCCTTAGCCGGATCAAAACGTAGGAGCAACATGGAATCAGACATTCCCTTAAAGGAATTGACTAAAGCATGATAACCATGATCGGGACCATTGTAATCCTCTACATCAGAGGTTAAAACCTTCACCCCTAAAATTAAAATATTGACGGGCCGAGTTAGTTCTGGCAACTTTAAATTCACCTTTGCCATATTCTCATTGGAAAATACCGAGGCTTCTTCCGGACTTAATTTATGTTGCATTAATGGTGTGCTAGATAGAGATACCGCTAATAAAGCTCCTGCCGTCGCCGATACCATCGCCACCCCAGTTAAACCAAGCAATAAACTTAACCAGCGTCCCTGCTTACCTGTATAAAATGGCGATTTTTTCGCCGACATACTAACTTTTTTAGCACCGTTTGACTTCTCAACTCTACGCACTACCACAGACACTTCCTCACACAATAAAATAAAAAATTAAGAATACTGAAAAAATTGAACTGGATTGATTGCATCAATCTAAATTGCAGAGATTATACGAAATAATATTTGTTGTCAATCATGATAGGTGTTTACGTAACAATTTTTCTGCTAACCAACTTAAACCTGGCAACCATATTGGCTTTCGTTGCCAAATCTGAATCATCAGGCCAAAACTGATAATAAAATAACTAGTAGTTAATAGACTGCTACCAATTAACAAAGGAATGGCCCCTGTTTCTGACATCTGCACTTCCCAACCTAAAAGCACACTGCCAAAAACCCAACATAAACCCAGCACGATCGCTAAACGACTAATACTTTGACTAGTGGTATTTCCTTCTTTTTGGTAAAGCATCCACAGGGCCGGGAAAAAACCAATAATCGGTATCACCAAGATAAATAGTTGTAAGCGACTATGGCCTGTACTATCCAAGTTTGTTGTAATCTGTGATTTTTGGCCTCTTTTTTTTGCCATATCAACTTAATGACTAAATGATTCCCAAATAAATCGCCGATCAAATATTGCAAAAATAGATGTTTTCAAAATAGATGACAAATTTTGTTTTAATAAGATTAACAATACTTAACTATTTACTGCAAATAATTTTTTAGTTATGCCTAGTCAAAAACCCATTGTCATTGCTCCTTCTATTTTATCTGCTGATTTTAGCCGTTTAGGTGAAGATGTGAAAGCCGTTGATCTGGCTGGTGCTGATTGGATTCACGTTGATGTCATGGATGGCCGTTTCGTCCCTAATATTACTATTGGTCCTTTAGTGGTAGAAGCATTACGTCCTGTCACTGAAAAACCTTTGGATGTCCATTTAATGATTGTGGAACCAGAAAAATATGTGGCCGACTTTGCCAAAGCCGGTGCTGATATTATCTCCGTCCACGCTGAACATAATGCCTCCCCTCATTTACATCGGACCCTTGGTCAAATCAAAGAGTTAGGTAAACAAGCCGGTGTGGTTTTAAATCCTTCCACTCCTTTAGAAATTATTGATTATGTATTAGAACTATGTGATCTAATTTTAATTATGAGTGTTAATCCTGGTTTTGGCGGACAAAGTTTTATTCCGGGCGTAGTTCCCAAAATCCGCAAGTTAAGACAAATGTGTGATGAGAGAGGTTTAGACCCTTGGATTGAAGTTGATGGTGGTGTGAAAGCTGATAATGCTTGGCAAGTTTTAGAAGCTGGTGCTAATGCGATTGTGGCTGGTTCTGCCGTATTTGGTGCGAAGGATTATGCTACTGCTATTACTAATATTCGGAATAGTAAACGTCCTGCCGGTGTAGCAGCTTAATTATTAGGTTGTATTTGTAAATTAAATATTTGGAGTGGGAGCGTCTCGCTCCCTACTTATTATTAAAGTAGGAATAATTCATGAATTATTCCTACTTTTTTCGCTGATTTTTAGCTAATTTACTTTTTCACTTTTTCTAAAGTTGCTTCAAATTCTGATAATTCTACTGCTCCAGAAATTGGTTCCCCATTCATAACGAAAAATGGTGTTCCTTGAATGCCAATAGTTTGAGCTAATTTCACATCACTTTCAATTGCCTTAATTGCTTCCGGTGATTTGCGATCGCTATTAAATTTCTCCATATTCAAAGCCAAATCCTGAGCAATTTTTACATATAATTCTTCCCCTAACTTTTCCTGTTGATCAAATAAAGCATTATGATATTCCCAGAATTTACCCTGTTGTTGAGCAGCCCAACTCGCAGCCGATGCAGGAATAGCTTCCGGGTGTATTCTCACCAGGGGTAAATGTTTGAATACGAGAGTCACCTGATCACCATGTTTCGCCATAAACTCCTTAATAGTCGGTTGAGCTTTGGCACAGAAAGGACACTGAAAGTCAGAGAATTCAACTAAAACTATTTTGCCGTCCTTCGCTCCCATTTGAGGAGAATTTTCTATAATACTAGCGGGATTATTTCTTAATTTCGTGAGAATTTCTTGCCGGGCATTATTTGCCTGTTCTTCCTGTTGTTTTTGATAGGCTTGTACTGAATCAATCACCACTTGAGGATTTTCTTTAATTACTTGTAAAACCTGTTCTTTAAATTTTGCATCAGGAGTGGCAGAGGTGACAGAACCTGTCGCACAACTATTAAGAACTAAGCTGAGACTTAATAGGGAGGTGATTAATAATGTTTTGGCAACCGAGGGTTTAATAACGTTTGATAAATTTGCTGATTTTTGCATGAATTTTTACTACTAAATAAAACAATGAGCGATGAATATGAGCTATTAATTATTTGTTTACGAATTAATAACAGAAGCCCCTCATCCTAACATTAATCAAGAGATTTATTACCAATTCAATAAAATTTTTGACAAAAATTTGCGTGTCCTGTAACTATTTCCCCACAAGACACGCAGCTAATCTATATTATGAATTTTATTAATTAATTCAAGGCAAGATTAATTATTAATCAAGATAGCCCATTAAAGTGCCTGCATCACCAACTTCTTCATTAGAAGCGATCGGGCGATTACCCATTAACATTTCTTCAATTACCAAATGACTAGCAGAAATGGGACGAATGCCTGAAGCAGAAAAAGTCTCATAAATAGCTGTCTCACTGGCAGCAATGGGACGAATACCAGCAGAAACCATCGTATCAGCGACAATCATAGTTCTGGCCTGAATCGGTCTAATACCAGAAATTGACACACTTTCACTAATTTTCAAATGAGTTGTACCGATGGGACGGTTATTAGGCAAGGGTAAAGGCTCATAAACTTGCACTGACCCACCTTTAGGAGATGTTGGTTCCACTTGTAAGGTAGTAGCTTGGGAAGTTGCTTTTGTTTTGGCAGGTGGTTTGTTGCTACGGTTAGTGTTATTACGCATAGTGTTATTGGTATTTGTGTTGGTATTTGTATCGGTATCGGATATTGATACTTCGGTCGGTGTGCTTTCGGCTTCGGTCATAATTAAATCCTAAACTGGTACGTTTATATAGAAACTATTTTAACCTTGATCACACATTTAATGTATTTTCTCACAAATTTTCTCGGCAATTTGCGTCATATATTATTTTATATGTGCAATTAAACCTATTAATGTATTGTATAGCCAATTTTAGGCTATGGGAATACAAGCAATTTGTTGATCAACCAACAGTAGGGGCAATTCATGAATTGCCCCTACTACCCTAGAAGGAAAATCGCTATATTAGATTTTAGAAAAATTATGAAAAATACTCAGCCCTGTATGATTGCTTTAGATTTTGACGGTGTGGTTTGTAACGGCTTAATAGAATATTTTATGACGGCTTGGTCGGCTTGTCGGCAAATTTGGTCAGAGATTGAGCCAGAACCACCAGCGGGTTTGACCGAAACTTTTTATCGTTTACGCCCTGTGATTGAAACTGGTTGGGAAATGCCGGTTTTATTGCGGGTTTTATTAGCAGGAATAACGGAGGAGCAGATTTGGCAAGATTGGCAGGCGATCGCCCATAATTTCATCAAAGAAGAAAAATTAGTGATCAGTGATATTGGTCAAATCGTTGATCAGGTGCGGGATGAATGGATTGATCGGGATTTGCATGATTGGTTATCTTTCCATCGTTTTTATCCGGGGGTGGTGGAAAAGTTAACTAATTTATTGGCTGATCAGCAAATACAAGTTGTAATTATTACTACCAAAGAGGGAAGATTTGTCCGAGAGCTTTTGCAAATGGCGGGTTTGAATTTTCCGGCTGATGCTATTTTTGGCAAGGAAGTGAAACAACCGAAATATGAAACTTTACAGCAATTATTAACTAATTTAGAGCCATCAGGAGAAATTTGGTTTATTGAAGATCGCTTGAAAACTCTATTAAGTGTGCAAGAACAGGCAAAAGTTAAACCTGTATTAGCACGAGTCAAATTATTTTTAGCTGATTGGGGTTACAATACGCCAGAAGAAAGGGCAATGGCAAAGAATAATTCATTAATTTATTTATTGTCTTTAGAAGAATTTGCTACTATTCCACAATGATGAGGTGAGGCGGGTTAATATGATATTTTTTCGTTATAATTTTTAGCAAATCTAATAAACCAGAGGTATAACTGATGAAGCGTCGCAAATTTATTATTTTATTTGGTGCAGGTACTACTTTACCTTTAGTAATAGGAGCCTGTAATAACTCCACCAGTAATACTCCGACTACCACAAATACTCCAACTGCTGCAACTACTACAACTACTCCCGCCACTACTAATACGGTCGCTGAAAATACCACGACTATAGCTGTGAATGATAATTTTCAAGCAGTTTGTACTGTGGAACAATTAGACGCAAAGGGTATGTGTCTAGCGAAAAAGACTCCTATCGGTGATGTATTGGTAGTCAAAGATCAGGCTAACAATTTGATTGCAGTTAATCCTAAATGTACCCATGAAGGTTGTACAGTGGAATGGCAGGCTAAAAATCAAACATTTAAGTGTCCTTGTCATGATGCTAAGTTTGCTAAAGATGGTAGTGTCATGGCTGGTCCAGCCAAAAAACCTTTAGGCAAATATATGGCTAAAATAGAAGGTGGATCAGTATTAGTGAAAAAAACTAGTTAATTATTTGGCTGGCAAAATTTAACTTGCCAATAAATTATTATAATTCACCCCGATTAGCCAAATGATCAGCGATTTGGCTAATCGCATCACGAATAGATTGTTGATTATATTCCCCATCGTCAATCACAGTAGTGACATAGATATTATTCTTAATACTCATAGCGACCGTAGTTCCTAATACTTGGGAAGTTTGCCCGGTTTTTTCGCCTAACCACTTTGTCTGTGTACCTTCTAAAGCAGTGAAACCAAAATCATGATCATGTTGTTGGGCTAAAATTTTGATCAATAAATCATAACCGGGTAACTGTTTTTGATAAATTTTAATCATCATGGCTGTAAGTTCGTCACTATTCGCCATATTAGTCACTAAACCAGCATCAGGTGGCGTAATATTTGCTCCGGTAAACTTAGAATTAACTCTTGTCACCTGATAACCTTGCTCGGCTAAGGTTTCATTAATATAATATCTACCTAAATAGTCGATTAATTGATTCGGGGCAATATTACTACTATTAATAATCATCTCTGATAGCAAATCTTCTAAGGAATATTGTTGATCAACTGAGAGATTAGAATTATCCTCTGTGAAATTTTTTCTATCTAATAAAATTTTAGTCTTTAAGTTAATTTTTTCTGCGTCTGCTTTGTGAATCAGGGCGATCGCAATAGGTAATTTCATGAGGCTGGCTACCCTAGCAGGTGGTTGATTACCGTGTAAATGCCAACATTTGTTTTGTAAGGAACATACAGATATTTTGGCTTGATCGGATAAACCGCTGGTCTCAGAAATATTTTTTAAAACAGCAGATTCAGTAAATTTATGAACCTTTGGTTTAGGTGCTGGTGGTTTTTCAGTAATAATTTGGGCAACAATATTTTGATCATTGGTATTTTTAGCAGTATTAGCAGATTTAGCATGATTGCCACTGCGACCATAATAACTATTGATTAAAAAGAAAGATACACTTAAAATTGCTGTTAACCGTAATAATTTTTGCCATCTATATTGCTTTTTTTGCCGAGACAATTCTTGCCTACGCTGTCTTCGCCGCTTTCTCCGTTGTGGCAGAGGCAAAGGTTGGTTTGGTAAAACTGTTTTTTGCTCGGTCATAATTACTGGAATATATAGATTTAGATAAATTTAATATTAATAATTTAATAAAAATATTAGTAATACAATAAATTTGATGGATTATGAATAACCATCATAAAAATATTTATAGAACAAATCAAGTGATTTTCAAATCAATTCTATTAATAGTTAAATTAAATTAACTATTATCCTATTGTTTGTATTTTGTCAACTGTCAAAGAAAAATAACCGATCAAACCCTAAATTTAATAATTAAGTTGTTATTCTAATTCCCCGATTCGCCGTAAATTTAATACATCAGTCATATTTCTCACTTGGTTAAAAGTTCGCTCTAACTGTTCACGGTCAGTAATATCAATACACAAATCAATAATCGCTGGTTGACCAGGATTAGTTTTCACTAATACTTTCTGCACATTAATATTATTATCAGTCAAACGGGATAAAATATCCTTCAATACTCCCACCCGATCTAATACTTCCACCGATAAATTAACCGGATAAGTTTGCGATCGCCCGGCATTTTGATAATTAGGATTCCAAGCCACGGGCATTAGGCGATCGCCTGGTACTGGCTCTAAATTATGACAACCTTGCCGATGAATAGATAAACCTTTGGTGCGGGTGACAACCGCAATAATCGATTCACCAGGAATTGGGTTACAACAGCCAGAGAGATGATACATTAAACCTTCAATGCCACTAATCGGCGAAGATTTATTCGTATTAGTGGGTAAAGGTAAAGATTTACTAGTATTTTCAGCGGTAAAAGTACTATTAGTTAATTCCTGACTAGTTTCTATATTATCCTTCGCTATTTCTCGCCAGCGTTTTACTACAAAATTACGGGTGATTTCCCCATAACCTAAAGCGGCTAATAGATCATCAACATTTTGATAATTACATTTTTGGGCAACCGCCTTCATTGGTCCGGTTTTTAATAGGGAATCGGAGACCTTTTTGCCTAGTTCTTCTTCTAAAAGTTGTTTACCCCGACTAATATTTTCATCCCGGTGCGATCGCTTATACCATTGGCGAATCCGATTTTTTGCCCCGCTGGTTACGACAAAATTTAACCAATCTAAACTGGGATGACCGTTTTTATTAGTTAAAATATCAACAATATCACCATTTTTTAAAGGCGTATCCAGGGGAATCATCCGACCATTTAACTTGGCTCCCATACAACGATTACCGACTTCTGAGTGAATCCGATAGGCAAAATCTACCGGCGTAGAATTATTCGTTAAGGAAATTACATCACCTTTGGGCGTAAATACATAAATATCCTCATCAAATAAATTTCCCTTCACCGTTTCCAAATATTCATTGGCATCTTTTAGATCATTTTGCCATTCTAATAATTGTCTTAACCAAGTAAATTTTTCGTCTTCCGTCGAAACCTGCGTATTACTATTACCAGTTTCTTTGTATTTCCAGTGGGCAGCAATCCCGTATTCGGCGATGTGGTGCATTTCTACTGTTCTAATTTGCACTTCTACTGGTCGGCCTGATGTACCAATTACGCCTGTGTGGAGAGATTGATAACGATTGGGTTTTGGTAAACCAATATAATCTTTGAAGCGACCAGGAATCGGGCGAAAAGAATCATGCACTATGGCTAAAGCCCGATAACATTCCTCTTTGCTATCCACAATTACCCGCACGGCAGCAATATCATAGACTTCATGAAATTCTTTATTACGCCGTTGCATTTTCTGGTAAATACCATATAAATGTTTCGGTCTGCCACTAGTTTCATAACATTTAATACCAGCTTTTTCCATGCGATTGCGCAATATGTCGGTTAATTCTGTTAACTTTGCTTCCCGATCTGTGCGTTTATCAGAAACTAACTGTTGAATTTGTCGATAGGGTTCTTCTTCTAAATATTTAAACGATAAATCCTCTAATTCCCATTTAAACCGCCCAATCCCCAAGCGATTAGCTAACGGTGCAAAAATATCTCTGGTTTCCAGGGCGATCGCCCGCCGTTTTTCCGGGGCTAAATGATCTAAAGTTCTCATATTATGCAAACGATCCGCCAATTTCACGACAATCACCCGAATATCCTGGGCCATAGCCAAAAACATCCGCCGGAAATTTTCCGCTTGCTGTTCCGTCTTACTAGAAAAATTAAATTTAGATAGCTTCGTTACGCCTTCCACTAATAAAGCCACCTCATTCCCAAACAGCCTTTGTAAATCTTCCACCGTCGTGTCAGTATCCTCGACAATATCATGTAAAAAACCGGCGGCGATCATAGCACTATCACCCCCCAAATATTTTAACAATCCAGCCACTGCCACCGGATGACAAATATAAGGTTCCCCCGACTTACGATATTGTCCCCGATGTAAATCATTAGCAAATTCAAAGGCTTGACAAATTAATTTTTGCTCCACGGAACATTCGATTGCCTGACTATTAACATAACAAGCATTAATACATTCCTGTAACCAATCAGGAATTGTCGAATAAATCTCTGGTTTATCGGGGGGAACTGCCAGGGTGTCGATATGTGCTAAGTCTAGGGGTGTCATAATAATTTAGTCCAAATAATTACATATATTTAATTGTGATGGGATCGACAAATGATCCCCAGAAATGAAAATAGAGGATGGGAGAAAATATAAATGAGGAAAGTTTTAATACAACCTAAAATAATTTAATAATTATCACAGGTTTTGTTTTTAGTCTAACCGATAGGCGAGAGAAAAATAGCAAAATCCCTTTTTTCATCGATAATCAAAACTGATCAAGCAATTGATCAATTGCCTCTACTACACCAAAACAGCTATATAGCTAATTTGAGTCTATCGGAATACAAGAATCTGTTGATAAAACGACCGTAGGGGCAATTCATGAATTGCCCCTACTATCCTAGAATGAAAACCGCTATATCTTGACAAGAGAGTATTAATATAACTTAATATAACCGCATACTGACTAGGGTTAAATTAATCCCGACTACAGGAGAGGAATGGGGACGGCCATCATTCTGGCATGACATAAATTACTATATATATTTGCCAAATTAATCACAATTAAATTGTGCAGTAAATTTCAGTCATCAAAATAGATACCAAATTATTATCAATGACTATGCAATCCTTGGAATATCAAACCGAATATGAAAACTTTCATCGGCTATTAATCCAACTTCAGGACTTATTGGCCCAGAATAGTCAAGAACAAAAAGCAATTACCAAAACCTTTCAGGACATTCAAATATTTTTTAGCGATCGCCTGATCGGTCTTGATCCCAATTTGATGAATCAAACAACGGCGGAAAAAATCCAATCTTACTTGACAGAAATCCATAAACAATTAAAGATGATCAGTATTGATATGGCCTTTCTCCGTACATCCCGTGACAGTGAAACAGCTATTTCCCATCGCCAGAATATTAGCGATCGCCTGCACCTACTCATGTCTTATTGCACAGCCATCCAAGGATTAGAATTTTGATGAAAAGTCCCAAAACCAATACAGAGTTAGAAGATGCCACCTTAAATGACTCCATGGCGGTGAAATATTGTGCTGAGTCAGAAGGATTTTGGCTGCCTGCCAGGGAATATCAAAATTGGTTGTCCCGTGTACCGGCATGGTATGCCAAGCAGGTAGAGACAATTCCCCATCAATTTATGTTTACTGATTATGTACCATCGCCTTTTGATAGTAAGGCGGGATTATGTCCTGAATGCAGTATTTATTTAGCTAGGGCCAAGGTAAATGTTAAAAATACTTTTTATATTGAGCGCTGTAATAGTTGTGGGGGTATTTGGTTTGATCCGGGAGAATGGCAAATATTAGAAGAATTAAAATTACATATTAGGATTAATATCCTATTTTCCCCGCAGTGGCAGGCATTAGCCAGACAAAAACAGCAGGATATGACAGCCCGCCAAACTTTAATTGATAAATTAGGTCCCGAAGTGGCAGATTATGTTTTTCAGTTGGCTGATATTCTGGCAGAGAATCCAGAAGGAGATTGTGCGGCAGCTTATATTTTGAAAAAATTTGAAGAAGTGAGAAAGGAGTTGCCCCGTCAGATGCAAACTTAAAATCTCAAGCACAAATACCGTATTGACAGATAGACAAGTTAAGTTAAAATTTCTGAATACACTTGCCCAAACTCAAGGTAAAGAAAAATGTTATTAGCCGAAAAAACCATGAATTCAGTAGAATTTTTAGCCCAAGTAGATCAGATTATTGAAACAAATCATCTACTGAAACATCCTTTTTATCAGATGTGGAATGAGGGGAAATTAACCCTGATCATGTTACAGGAATACGCCAAAGAATATTATTTACAAGTCCATAATTTTCCTACTTACGTTAGTGCTACCCATGCCGCCTGTGATGATTTAAGTATTAGGCAAATGTTGTTAGAAAATCTCATGGAAGAAGAGGTCGGTCCTCTTAATCACCCTGAATTATGGTTACGTTTTGCCGAAGGTTTAGGGGTAGAACGTCAAGCTGTATTAGAACGGCAAGTATTAGAAACCAGTCAGCAGTCTGTACAAGTATTAAAAGACTTAGCCCGCAGTGAAAATCCTGCCTGTGGTTTAGCTGCTTTATATGCTTATGAGTCACAAATTCCGATGGTTTCTACCACGAAAATTGCTGGCTTAGAACAGTTCTACGGTATTAATAGCGATCGCTCGTTATCTTTCTTCCAAGTACATGAAAAAGCTGATGTGGTACATAGTGAGAAAACCCGTGAGGCTTTAACTAAATTGTGTGCAACGGAAGTTGATCAGCAGGTAGCTTTAAATGCGACAACTGAAGCTGTCAAGGCTTTAAATTTATTACTTGATGGTGTGTACGAAAAGTATTGTCAAGATAATTAATTCTTGATTATTAAGATCAAAATTCTATAAAAAAAGTAGGAATAATTCATGAATTATTCCTACTTTTTCAGTTTTAGTAAAAAAGTTACGATCAATGATCAAGTACAATTTGGGTTGTGTTATTTGAATTGTGTGAGTTGGGTTGGGTTGCGTTCCTTAACCCAACCTACTATTACCATTGTCTTTCCAAACCAGGCGGTAAACTAAGTTTCGGAAAACGATAGAAGGTATCACCGAGATCATCAACTTCAGGAATAGCCGAAAATAATCTAACCTGTTGATTCAAATATTCTTGGGTAGTATTAGCATCAACCTTCGCCGCTGCCGCTAATTGAATCAAAGAAATATGACCATCTTGAGCAGAAATCAAACGATAAAAAGCATCATCTAAAGTTTTCTGCTCTTCTCTCTCTGAATAAATTTTTGTGATAAATCCGCCTATTAAGGCTCCAAAGCCGATTAAAAATATAACTTCTATGATTGGCATAATAAATTAATAATAATTTCTGAATTCTTCTAAATATTTTCAAAATAAAAAGGGAAATTAATCAACTTTCCCCTTAATATAACATCTAAATTCAAAGGACTGCAAGCGTCCTAAGGTAGTAGGGGCAATTCATGAATTGCCCCTACGGTGGGTTGATCAAAAGATTCTTGTATTTCCGATAGTCTGAAATTAGCAATATCAGTAATAATTAAATACCTTAAGCTCTGGGCTGTACTAAATTATCCAAACCATCAACCACCTCAGCGGAAATAATCTTATCTCCTTGACGCAGCTTCTCTAATACTTCCTTACCTTCTACTAAGTAACCAAATACAGCATAACGCCCATCTAAAAGATTGAGTCCGGCTGGAGTTAATTCAGGTTCAAATAAGAAAAAGAAAAATTGAGAAGATGCACCATTCAGCTCATCTTCAGGCCTGGCCATAGCTAAAGCACCATAAGCAGAAAAAGGTAATACAGGATGTTCACGAAAACGACCGATTTCCTCCAAAGTCACGCCGTAAAGAGGTTCCTTATCTCCCTCTACCATAATTTCCAAAGGGATATTCCGATATTTATCCGTTTTCGGATCATGGAAACCAACCTTCGGACCGGCTGGATCACCAGTTTGTAAAACGTAGGATTCTTCTGATCGGATAAACTCTAAACCATTATAAAAACCACGTTGTACTAAATCGACAAAGTTACCCGCAGTAATCGGCGCATTATATCCATCAACCACTAAAGTTAAAGCACCCTTATCCGTTTGCATGGCAATGGTTGCCCGCCCTTTTAAATAAGGCAGATAAGCATATTCAGGTGGTGGCACAAAGGCGAAATCATCAACCATCAAGTTTTCTAGTTGGTTAACCAACTTTAAACTATTACTACGAGTAGCTAATAGAGCATTAGCATCTTTGGCTTCGGCTGCCGTTTGCAGTGCTTTTATATCACTACCCATTTGATCAATAATCGTCTCTGCTAATACTTGTTTTTCTGGTGGTACACCACTTAACATCTTTTCCCGTCGGGATGTCACCAATAAAGATGCCTCGGTAATATCACTGGTAACTGTTGACCACCGACGACCTCGCACATCATCAGATAGTTTTTCTAAACTACTCTGTAATCTGCGCACAGGTTGATTATCAATCGGTAAACCATACATTAATAAGGCCTTACCATCGGTGACAGCATTACCTGCTGGTAAAACACTATCACGGGCTGCTTGGGCCACTTGACTCAGGAATAAAGTCGATATTAAACAAACCATCAGACCAATTTTGGCCATATTCAGAGAAATATTCTTGGTTACAGATGGCATTGATTTGAACACACTAAGCATATTTCTATAATTTTTGATTGTACTGCTCTAATTTTCCCATATCTGTCAGCTTGTTTTCTTTCTTTATCTGATCAGTCGGGCGATCGCCCGTAACTATTGCCGGATTACTGTTAATTTAGTTACTCTTAATAAAATCTAAATTCTAATTAGAGAATGACAAATATTAGTTAAGCACCCTTTAAGGGGTAAAATATTTTTCTTGTTATGTCCTAAATAAAGTAACTATGATTTCTAGTAATGATTTTCGCCCCGGTGTCACCATTGTTTTAGATAACTCTATTTGGAGAGTAGTAGAGTTTCTCCATGTGAAACCAGGTAAAGGTTCAGCTTTTGTGCGTACCAAATTAAAAAATGTCCAAAGTGGTAGTGTGGTAGAAAAAACTTTTCGGGCCGGTGAAACAGTCCCGCAAGCGACCCTCGATAAAAGGGCCATGCAGCATACCTATAAAGAAGGGGATGATTATGTATTTATGGATATGGAATCCTATGAAGAATCTCATTTGAATAATGCTCAAATTGGCGATCGGGTGAAATATCTGAAAGAAGGAATGGAAGTGAACGTAGTGCGTTGGGGTGAGCAAGTATTAGAAGTGGAATTACCTAATTCTGTCACCTTAGAAATTGTCGAAACTGATCCTGGTGTAAAGGGTGATACAGCTTCTGGTGGTTCTAAACCAGCGATTGTGGAGACTGGCGCACAAATTATGGTTCCTCTCTTTATTAGTAAGGGTGAAAAAATCAGAATTGATACCCGCAATGATACTTATTTGGGTAGGGAATAATCACCTGTAGGGAGTTAAGTTTTAGCAACTGATCTCCCGCTCTTTATACTTATACAAATTATACAAAAATAAATTATTTAATTAATTATCTCAAATTTTATAATCGGTTGTATCACAATCTCTATCAGCATCAGTAAATTTATAAATATTACAAATATTATCAATTATCGTTAATATTATGCGACTTTCTCGCCAAGTTAGAGAGAAAGTGTTAATAAAATAATAAGATTAAATTAAGATTAAATTAAAAATTAAATTAGGAATATAAAAATTGTGGAACTAGACTTAAATCAATTACGGGAACTATTAACAGCTTTAGATCAAACTAATATTGCTGAATTGACTTTAAAAAGTGGCGATTTAGAATTAACGGTGAAAAAGGGACGGGCAGCCGGTGCTGAGTTAATCGTCACTACTCCTGTGGATCCAGCTGTTATTAGTCACCCAGTTAATTTGTCGGCTGTTCCGCCGGTGGCTGATCTAGTAGCAAATACTCCTGTTTCTCCCACAACAGTTAATACTGTTAATGCACCGCCTGCAATGCCACCGATTAGCGTAAAAACAGTTGATGTAGTTTCGCCAGTGGTTGGAACTTTTTATCGGGCCCCGGCTCCTGATGAACCGGCTTTTGTGGCAGTGGGCGATCGCATTAAAGTCGGTCAAACGGTTTGTATTATTGAAGCGATGAAAGTAATGAATGAAATTGAAGCAGAAGTATCTGGCACAGTGGTAGAAATATTATTATCAAATGGTCAGCCGGTCGAATACAATCAGCCTTTATTGCGAGTAACGCCTGATTAGATTAATTTCTTAACCACCGATTTGTGACATGGTGCGAGAATAGCCGTCAATATTACCGGATTCCCGTTGTTTAAAATTAATATCTGGTTTCAGTTCTAATAGTTCTCTGACTTGTTGCTGTAATTTTGCTGTTGAGATTCCCTGCCTAATAGCAGATTTTAAATCAATTTGCCCGGTTTCATTTAATAAACACGGTCTTAATAAACCATCGGCAGATAAGCGCATCCGATTACAGCGATCGCAAAAACACTCTGACATCTGACTAATAAAACCGAGGGTTCCTTTGGCTCCTGGTATTTGCCAGACATCAGCCGGACCATTACCTAATACTGCTCCTGTGGTTAAACCCCATTTTTGCCGAATTTGTTGGCGAATTGATTCGGAGGATAACCAACCACAATCGCTAAATAAATCATGATTACCAATCGGCATAAATTCAATAAATCTAATATGCCATTGTCGCTCTAAAGTCAGGGTAGCTAGATCAAGTATTTCGCTGTCATTCACTCCCGGAATAACTACCACATTTAATTTCAAAGGATTAAAACCTACGGCATAGGCTTGTTGAATACCTTGCCAAACTGCTTGCCAATGACTTTTCCTTTGATGACCGACAATTTGAGCAAAAACTTCTGGTTTCAGGGAATCTAAACTAATATTAATGCGTCTGAGACCGGCTTTATATAAGTCTTCAGCTAAATTTGCTAAAAGGAAACCATTGGTCGTTAAAGATAAATCGACGGTTTCTGGAAAACGGGCGATCGCCCTGACTATTTCTACGACATCGGGGCGTAATAGTGGTTCACCGCCGGTTAAACGGAAGCGGGTAAAACCAACCGGAATAAATACTTCTTTTAAGAGTAAAAATAATTCATCAGTATTCAATAAATTTTGTTGTAAGACGTAATCAATTTCTGTTCCCTCTGGCATACAATATTGACAACGAAAGTTACAACGATCAATTAAACTAATTCTTAAATAGTCAACTTTATTCACGGATTTATTATGATTATTCAATTTGCATAGAGTAATCATAACTTAGTTTATTATTTTGGGGAAAGGGTAGATGAGGGAATGGGGAATTAACTATTAATAATTTCTTGCCATTCTAAAATAACTGATGGGGCTATTTTTAAAGTGATTGGTGATGGAGACTTTACTGGTAACGTTAATAATAAAGGACTCTGATCAAGCATCCGATTAATATTATCTCCTAGATCACTAATAATATATTCCCCGACGTTAGGACCGGGAGATTTTTTGGCGAATTGATCAGTTACTTCAAATTTTTTATCCTGATTAGTAGTAATAATTAAAGTGGCAGGATGCTGAAATTCCACGCCGTCGGGAAAACCGACTAATCTTAAATTAACTGTTTGTATTACCCCGGATTTCACTCGTTTATATAAAACTACTTGCCATGCTTCTCCTTGACTATCTCTTAAGGTGTGGCGGGCTTGATATAACACTTGATTAGGTGCTTCTTGATTTTGTCGAGTAAGAGCAAAGGCGGGAATAATAGTAGATTGAAAATTGATTGTAATACAGATCAATAGAATGAAAAGTAATTTGACTAGGGCAAAAATTTTTGTCATGTTTTTTCTCTCAATTAACTAAATTACTGGAATATTAGGTCTAATCTACCATAATTTTTGGTACAAGACCAAAGTTTAAATGATTTTAAAATAATGAGATGATTTATTGTTGTCCGAGTTTTCTCAATCTGGTTTCCCCAGAATTGGGTGTTAGGGGGCAATATATTTAGGGTGCAGATACCAAAAAAATTCATGCCCTCTCCCCTCTCCCCTCTACCAAAGTTGGGAGAGGGGAGAGGAGAAAGCTGTTTTTTTCCTGTAATAAAATTTATCTATTAAAAATAATTGCCTGCATAAAAAAAGGTCGTGTCTATAATAAACACAACCTTTTTCTTTTATTTGACTAATATAAATTATTTATATAATTAATTAATTAGTAGCATCTTTTATTTTATCGGCTGTTTTATTTGCTGCCTCTTTAACCTCAGCCGTCGTTTTCATGGCAGCAGCTTGAACTTGTTTAAGTTCTCCTTCTGCTTTCATTTTTTGATCGCCAGTTAGTTCACCGGCAGCGGCTTGCAATTTACCTTCTGTATCTTTGGCACTAGCTTGTATTTTGTCATTAATAGACATGATTTATTCCTCCAAGAGAATTTTAAAAAAGTTTTGAAATAACAAGTTATCTGTTTTAAGGTAAATCGATAGTATTAGACAGAATCATATAGACTCATTAATAATCATCGTTTTATCTTAATTAACCTGATGCCTCATCATAACTCTAATAAAATAAACCTGCTTGATTCTGTTAGCAATTTGGGCGATCCCCATCCCCATTCAACAGATTAGACATCTGCAAAATAATTGAAATACACCGTCTGTAATACAAAAATTGAATGTTTCAATTTTATATCATGCAAGTAGCGTCGTTCTTTTATTTTCAAAGATGTCTGTTGTTTGCTATCTAATAATTTTTAGTATTTATACTAGTCATTGACAAAATGTCCTATTTTACCAAATTTAGGACTATTCAGATTTAGGACTAGAAAGTATTTAAAGTCTCTTTCGTCTTTTGAGTACCTTCAATATTAGATTGTTGCTGATATAGCTCTAAAGCTGTTTGCAAAATACGTTTTGCTTCAGAGGTCCGATTACGTTCTTTTAAAATTATTCCTAAAGTGTAATGAGCTTCCGCATTATTAGGAGCTAATTCTACTACCTTGCGATAACTCATGCTGGCAGCTGTATAATCCTGCTGCCCTAAATATAGATCACCAATCGCCTGATGAATTAAATAATTTTTTGGTTCTGCTCTCACTGCTTTTTGATAAGCCAGTAAAGCCCCTGGTAAATCATTCTGTTCCCTTAATACTTCACCAATTTGAAATTGTACTTCTCCATCACGCCCAGCTAAATTAGAAGCCTGTTCAAAACTTTCTAAACCAGCGTCTGTATAACCATTAGCTAATAGAGCTGTTCCTAATTTTAACTGTACACTTGCATCCCTGGGAGCTAATTGAGCAGCCTGTTGTAATACTTGTAACGCCGCATTGAGATTTTTTTGCTGTAAATAAACTAAACCCATACCGGCATAAGCCTGCGGATGGCGAGGGTCTAAGGTTAATACTTGTTGATAGCTTCTAATTGCTCCGTTATAATCTTTTTGCCGGGATTGGACGACGGCTAAACCGATATAGGAATTAATATCTTTGGCATCAATAGCGATCGCCCGCCGATAGGCATACATGGCGGCTTGATAATTTTCTAGGTTGGCGAAACTAAAACCTAAAGCGTAGTGAAAATCGGCATTATTTGGATCCAGGGCGATCGCCTGTTGGTAAAACTGAGCGGCGGCGGAATAATTACCCCGATTGGCCTCTAAATAGGCAATGCCTGAATAAATTTTTGGGTTTTTCGCATCGTAGCGAGCGGCCTGCTGATAAATATTAATCGCATTATCATAATCACCTTTTTCGGCCAGTTGCCGTCCTTGTTTTAATAGTGCTTCCACATCAGGGCTAGTGGCTTGCGATGTAGCAGATGGGCTGAATTGGGCGAGCTGTTCAGAGTCCTGATTGATTTGGGCGATCGCCGGGGCAGTGATCCCGCCACTAATAAGTAAAGTACTAATTATTGATAAAGTTAGTTTATACACGGTCTTTCTATATGTGTGATGGAACAGGCCGTATATTATCTCATTTAGTTATTTTTTACTAGTAACTAATGGCGGTACAAGTTAATACTTTTGTCTATAGTAGTTTTTTTATAGTTGTCTTATTTTGCCAAATCCTTACACAGTAGTTTTAATAATACCGACCGGCATCGGAGCGAGTATTGGCGGTTATGCTGGTGATGCTTTGCCGGTAGCCAGGGCGATCGCCCATGTCAGTGATCATTTAATTACCCATCCTAATGTTTTAAATGGTGCGCAATTATATTGGTCGTTACCTAATGCTTTATATACAGAAGGTTATGCCTTAGATAAATTTGCCCAAGGGGATTGGGGATTACAACCTGTGCGTCAAAATCGCATTGGGGTGATTTTTGATCAGGGCATAGAAGATGATTTACGGTTGCGTCATTTACAGGTAATTGATGCCTGTCGAGCTACCTTGGGTTTAGATATTAGTGATTATATAATTACCGATCAGCCTTTACAGGTGGAATTGCGGACGGCTGATTCTGGTGCTTCCTGGGGAACAATTGGGCAACCAGCTAGTTTATTACGAGCAGCCGAAATTTTAATTGAGCAAGGAAAAGTCGGGGCGATCGCTGTGGTGGCTCGTTTCCCTGATGATCCTGACAATCCTGCTTTAACGGAATATCGGCATGGCGGTGGCGTAGATGCCTTAGCAGGAGCGGAAGCGGTAATTAGTCATTTAATTGTCAGACAGTTTCAGATTCCCTGTGCTCATGCCCCGGCTCTCTCACCTTTACCTTTGGATCCAGCAATATCACCAAAATCGGCTGCGGAAGAAATTGGTTATACATTTTTACCCTGTGTATTAGTTGGTTTAAGTCGAGCGCCCCAATTTATTACAGAGAAAAAAAATATTGATCATCGCACTGATCAAACTATTTGGGCGGATCAAGTGAATACTCTAATTATTCCTGCCAGTGCCAGCGGTGGTAGTGCCGTATTAAGTTTTGCTGAAACCTCAACAAAAATTATCACAGTCGCTGAAAATACTACCACCCTGCAAGTTTTCCCTCAACTTTTAGGAATAGACCATATTCAGGTAAACTCTTATTTAGAAGCGATTGGTTGGATTGTGGCAGATCAAGCTGGTATTCATCCTCCAGCTATGCGATCGCACCTGTCACCAGTCAGACAAATTAATTATTAAATTAATTAATATTAATGAGCAATATTTGGAGTGGGAGCGTCTCGCTCCCTACCGCCCATCTATAGCGAGCGAGACGCTCGCAGTCCTTTAGACCTAAACAAAAATATATTACCAGTGACAGAACTACCAGAAAACGAAAAATTTGAGCCCCTTTCCCGGATGCAAATCCTTTTCGCCATGGGGATTACTGCCCTAATCTTATTAGCTGTGGCAAAACTCTGGCAAACCTTTGGCAATATTACTATTTTACCAATTACTTGGCAAAATACTGATTTATTAATTGGTGGCGGTTTAGCTCTATTCATTACTGGTGCCAGTGCTATTGTTTATCGGATCTGGCCGGCCTATCGTCGTAGTGCCGATGCCTATTTAGAATTAGTCTTAAAACCGCTAGTTTTACCAGATATTATTTGGCTGGGTTTATTACCGGGTTTGAGCGAAGAATTATTATTCCGGGGTGTCATGTTATCGGCTCTTGGTTTAAATTGGTTGGCCTTAATTATTTCTAGTGTGATATTTGGTTTATTACATATTAGTGGTAAACAACAATGGCCTTATGCTGTTTGGGCGATTTGTGTGGGTGGGGTTTTAGCATACAGTGCCATAGTTACAGGTAATTTATTAGTACCGATCACGGCACATATATTAACCAATACGATTTCCAGCCTCGTATGGAAAATTGAGCAACAGAAAAATAATTAAAAATAATTAAAAAATATTAATTAATCATTAATTTACTAGGTAACTTGATAATTCATCTGATATATCTTGATTAGAACAAATTTAGGTAAAAAATAAATTACTTATGTCAGAGTCATTATTTGCTGATGCGTCTAAGCGATTAGAATCAGCTTTAAAATATGTTGAGTTATCGGACGATACAATTGAGCGGCTGAAGTCCCCCAAATCTAGCGTGATTGTTTCGATTCCAGTGCGTTTAGATAACGGTTCTTTAAAGGTTTTTACTGGTTATCGGGTGCGTTATGATGATACGAGGGGACCAACTAAAGGCGGTATTCGTTATCATCCCAGTGTGAATTTAGATGAAGTGCAATCCTTAGCTTTTTGGATGACTTTTAAGTGTGCGGTGTTGAATTTACCTTACGGGGGAGCAAAAGGCGGTATTACTGTTGACCCAAAAACCTTATCACCGGCTGAATTAGAAAGATTAAGTCGGGGTTATATTGATGCGATCGCCGATCTAATCGGACCGGATATTGATATTCCTGCCCCGGATGTTTATACAAATCCTATGATCATGGGTTGGATGATGGATCAATATAATATTATTCATCGGTGTGTATCGCCAGCGGTGATTACGGGTAAGCCTGTTAGTATTGGTGGTAGTTTAGGACGGGATACTGCCACGGCGATGGGTGGTTTTTTTGTGATTGAAAATATGATGGCAAAGGCTGGGCGGGTTGCCAGTGAAACAACGGTGGCAGTACAGGGTTTTGGTAATGCCGGCTCGGCGATCGCCCAACTATTATGGAAGGCTGGTTATAAAGTGGTGGCGGTGAGTGATTCCCAAGGAGGAGTTTATGCTTCTGATGGTTTAGATATTCCAGCGGTGCGTCAGGTGAAGGCAAGTAAAAAGAATATTAGTGCTGATCATTGTCAAAGTATGATTACCAATGCGGAAGCCTATAAATCTTTAACTAATGCAGAATTATTAGCTTTGCCGGTTGATATATTAATCCCTTCGGCTTTAGAAAATCAGATTACTATTCACAATGCGGAACAAATCCAAGCTAAGTATATTGTGGAATTAGCCAACGGTCCGATTACTTCTGAAGCGGATCAAATTTTAGATCGGCGGGGTATTCAGGTGATGCCTGATATTTTAGCTAATGCTGGCGGTGTAACGGTGAGCTATTTTGAATGGGTACAAAATCGCAGTGGTTTTTATTGGACTGCGGAGGAAGTTAATCAGCGTTTAAAAGAGAAAATGGTGGCAGAAACTGAGGCGATTTATCAAATAGCAGAAAAGTATGCTGTTTCTATGCGGACGGCTTCTTATATTCATGGTTTGACTCGTTTGAATCAGGCTATGAGTGCTAAGGGTACAAAAGATTATTATCGGCAAAAAATTTAATTAATGTGAGAAACCCGGTTTTTAGCAAAAACCGGGTTTCTCTATGTCTATTCACCGATAATATGAATCACTAATTCTCTGGTGTAATTATATTGGCGATGTTCCCAAATATAGATGCCTTGCCAAGTTCCTAATACTAATCTACCTTGATTAATAGGAATTTGTTCGGAAGTATGGGTTAATACGGTTCTAATATGGGCAGGCATATCGTCCGGTCCTTCCGTACTGTGAATATATTTACCGCTTTCTGGTACGAGTTGACTGAGGAAATTTTGCAGGTCTATTAATACATCGGGATCAGCATTTTCTTGAATGATTAAACTAGCGGAAGTATGTCGCAGGAATAAATGACATATTCCCATTTTGATTCCTGATTTTTCGACCGCTTCTTGAATTTTAGTAGTTATTTTAACGAAGGATTTGGGGCTAGTTTTGATTTGTAATAGTTGTTGATATTGTTTCATGATAATTAACCCGCTAATATTTCTTGACAAATTTTATCTAAGGCTTCCGTCGGATTAGGATCAGCAGTAATCGGGCGACCAATCACTAAATAACTAGCTCCCGCTTGTAAGGCTTGCAATGGAGTCATAGTGCGACTTTGATCGCCCGTTTTTGCCCAACTGGGTCGCACCCCCGGACAGACTAATAAATAATCTTTACCGCAAATATCCCTTAATTTAGCGGCTTCTTGCGGGGAACAGACTGCTCCATCTAAACCGGCTGATTGGGCAAGTAATGCCATTTTTAAGGCGTATTCTGGTAGTTCAATTGGTACTTGTAAATCAAAGGCTAAATCCCTAGCACTTAAACTAGTTAATAGGGTAATAGCAATTAATTTCGGTGGTTTTTTGCCAAGTTTTTCTGCTTCTGCTAATACTGCTGATTTTGCCATGGTTAAAGCCTGCGTACCGGCTGTGGCGTGTAAGGTTAATAAATCTACTTCATATTTCACAGCGGAACGACAAGCCCCCGCTACCGTATTAGGAATATCATGGAATTTTAGGTCTAAAAATATATTTTTACCTCGTTTTTTCAGTTCTTGACAAATACTCGGTCCCTCACTGACGAATAGTTCTAACCCGACTTTCCACCAAGTGACGGCTGGTAATAAATCTACTAGGGCGATCGCCTCTGATGGGGTTTGTACATCGAGGGGAACAATAATTTTATCTATACTCATTTTTTATAAAATTAATCTACTCAATAACTAGGCTGAACAAATATACCGTAGGGGCAATTCATGAATTGCCCCTACTATCATAGGATAATATTACTCACCCGAATAGCCTGCCATAATTTTTCATATTCTTTTAAGACATCGGCTGGTAAAGGGTGTAAAAATTCACTTTTTGCCATAATAGCCGGTGACGGTATTAACAAAGGGTTTTTCTGTAAACTAGGAATTAGATCAGTTGGGGCTAATTGGAATAATATTGGTGAAAAATTTTTACTACTAACAGATAATTGTTGAGCTATTTTCGGCTGTAAACAATAATTCATCCACACTTGACTTAAAATATGAGATTGAGCCTGGGTAGGTTTCACCCATAAATTTGCCCATAAAGCCGTACCCGCATTGGGAACCACTGCCCGTAATTCCTTATGACGGGATAATATTGGTAAAATATCACTAGACCAACCGACTGCTAACCAAGTATCGCCATTTAATAACGGTTGTAAATAACTATCAGAACTATAAAATTTGGCTTGTTGATTTAATTTGACTAACTCTGCTTTTAACTGCGGTACGGTCGCTAAATCAGTAGTATTGTAAGACTTACCTAATTTTTTTAAAGTTAAACCAATCACTTCCCTCGGTTGATCTAAGAGAGAAAAACGCCCACGTAATTCCGGTCGCCATAAATCACTCCAATCGGTGGGAGTCCAGCCTAATTTCTTAAATTCCGGTTGCCGATAAACGATTAAAGTATTACCACCACTATAGGGAACCGCCCAAACTTTTCCTTGCGGATCCACCTCGCCTTTTTCATTGCGTTTTACCAAATTTTGCCACTGCTCAGGTAAAGTTGCCCAATTTTCTATACCGTTAATATCTATTGGCTGAATTAAATTTTGCCGAATAGCCTGAAATAACCAGTAATCACCTAATGTTAATAAATTAACTATTTCTTGGGGCGATAATTGCGATGATTTAGGATTATTAATTACCCCTTGCCATTGTTGCAATAAAATAAATAAATCTTTCAGTTGAGGGTGCGTTTTAAATTTAACAATATTTTGCCCCGCCAATTGCTTCTGAAAATTACTGACTAATTGGGCAGGAATAGAATTTTTTAACAATCGCACCTGAAATATTCCTTCAGTATTTGACTGTTGTAAATCACATCCTGCCAATAAGTAACCTAAGCTCAAACTAGAAATACCAGTAAGAAATGATCGCCGTTTCACGTTAATTTTTTTAATTAGATATATTCAGTTAATATAACTAACTAATGCGTTTTTCTAAATACTGTCCGATCATCATCTCTTCACCGGCACGAGAAATAATCGTTTGCCGGGTACGATATTTCTGGCCAATATGCTTAATTTCTTCCTCAAAAACAGAACCATTATTCTCTGTTCTTAAACAAAGGGTTTGGCTATTGGGCAAATAATAGGTGGCAACAACTGGTTGCATAATCGTATGTCCCCGGTCCCGATACAATAAACCGTTACCAGCCCCAAAAATAGTATCCCCGTCTGATATGGCTCGACCGGAATGGGCATCTTTACTAGACCAACTGACCAGGGAACCACAAGTAATTATTTCGGCATTAGACAACTGATGCAACTCAGCTAAAGTGATTAATTCAGGACAACCTGCCTCTAAAAACTTAACGGTAATCGCACTAAAAATCTCTTGAGTGATGCCATTTGGCAAAGTATAATACCGTCTTTCCGATTGCCAACGGCCCTGAGAAAATTGAAAAAAATCTTCAACTAAAGATTTCTCGCTAATTATCGGACAGCTATTTTCATAAGACATTTTGTCCACTCCTTCAAATAAATATTGGACCTTTAGCTCTGGACTAATTATAACTGCACCTTAAAACTCTTTGCTAGAGTCATGCTGTCAATATTGTTACTTTTCTTTACATATGTTTTGAAGGGTTGCCAACTGAAATGTTAAGCAATAGTTAAATAATTCAAAAAAAATCAAGGATTCTGAAAAAGGATATTTATGATGGAATTGATAGTTAATTAGTAAAAATACAGAGGTGAATTATTATGGAAATATTAAAAATGCAGATTGATTCCTTGACAAGAAAGGTGGATCTGATTTACGCCATGATCGAGGAAATGAATGTCAAATTGTCATTAGAATTAAATACTCGTTCTATACAAAATTATCAAGCGAGAATTTCTGATAATTTCATGACGGAATATTTGATCACGGAGGAGGATGAATTAGCAGATAATTTACCTCATAATTATCCTCACAATTATCCTCATGGTTATCAGCGGGATAATCGGGTAAGGGGAACAGAAAGAACTTTTGGTAATAGCATAGATGCTGATCAAGAGTTAGCGGCTGATTTACAATTACAACGTTTAACGGCTCAATTAACTGCTGCTTATAATCGGATTGCGGCTTTAGAGGAGCAACTTTTATCAACTAGAATCAATACTCATTAAGGAATTAGTCTATTACTTTTAACGTTGTTTGATCAGTCATTTGCGAGCTATTTTTAGTAAAAAATTTTTGATCTATCTCCTTAAAAAAATTAATTTCCCCAGGACAGTAGGGGCAGTTCATGAATTGCCCCTACTATTTTGGTTTGGCATGGAAAATGTTATATATAAATAGAGAAATGTGATTTTCTAATATTAGTTGTGAAAATAGTTATTACGGGTATTGGTTTTCGCTCAGTTTTCGGCGATTTAAGGAATACTTGGCAGAATATTCTCCAAGGGAAAACTGGTATTAAAATTAAACAACCTTTTCCTGCTATTGCACTGAGACCTTTAGCCATGCTGACTAATACTCCTGTTAATATTAGTGAGTTAATTACATCTGTAGTAACTGAGGCGTTAACTGATGCGGATTTAATACCGCCTTTAAAAAATATGCCGGTGGTGATTGGTTCTAGTCGTAGTTGTCAGGGTATTTGGGAAAATATTATTAAAAATAATTTTAATGGTGATTTAGGAGAATTGCATAATTTTCCTGATTTTTTGCCGAATTATCCAGCGATCGCCACTGCTCGGATGATTGGTACAGAAGCCCCCGTATTAGCACCGATGGCAGCCTGTAGTACGGGAATATGGGCGATCGCCCAGGCTGTAGATTTATTAAAAACGGGTGAATATGAGCAGGTGATTTGTGGGGCGGTCGAGAGTCCGATTACTCCTTTAACTTTGACTGGTTTTCAGCAGATGGGAGCCTTAGCGACAACGGGTTGTTATCCTTTTGATCAGGGGCGGGAAGGTTTGGTATTAGGGGAAGGGGGAGCGGTTTTTATTTTAGAAAGTTATCAACGGGCGATCGCCCGATCAGCGAAAATTTATGGGGAAATTTGCGGGGTGGGTTTAACGAATGATGCCTGTTATAGTAATGCTCCTAATTTAGCGGGGAAAAGTGCGATCGATGCTATTCAACAGTGTTTGAAACGCAGTCAATTAAGGGTTAATCAGATTGACTGTATTCACGCCCATGGAACAGGTACTAAATTGAATGATCAGCATGAGGCTCAATTAATCACTAATATTTTTCCGTCTAATATGCCTGTTATAGCGACAAAAGGGGCGACAGGTCATACTTTGGGGGCTTCTGGTGCTATAGCGATCGCCCTGAATTGTTTGATATTACGGGAGCAAATTTTACCGCCTTGTGTGGGGTTAAGGCAAGCTGATTTTCCTTTGAATTTTGTGAGAGAAAAACAACCGGCTTCTATTCAAAATATGTTGTGTTTAAGTTTTGGTTTTGGTGGGCAGAATGGGGCGATCGCTCTGGGTAATGTATGAACTTATGCTATAATTACTCAAAAATATTCTGCCCAATTGATCTATTTCTATGTCTAATACTATAATTTGTCTAAATCAAGATTGTTTAACCTTTAATTCTATTAATAATAAATTTTGTGAGAAATGCGGTAAGAAAGTATTATTAAGGGAACGCTATCAAGCTATTAAATCAATTGGTCAGGGTAGTTTTGGTCGGACGTTTTTAGCGAAAGATTTGGATAAACCGTCTAAGCCCTATTGTGTGATTAAACAATTTTTTCCCTCGGCTCAAGGCACGAATAATATTGAAAAAGCCTCAGAATTATTTGCTCAAGAAGCAGAAAGATTAGAACAATTGGGCAAGCATCCCCAAATTCCTGAGTTATTTGCCTATTTTGTCACGGATGACGGGCGACAATATTTAGTCCAGGAATATATTGCGGGGGACAATTTACAGGAGGAGTTGAAAAATCATAGTGTTTATCGAGAGGCTGAGGTCAAAGATTTATTAATTGATATTTTAAATATTCTGAAATTTGTGCATGAAAATCAAGTGATTCACCGGGATATTAAGCCGGAAAATATTATTAGGCGAACTAATGATCAAAAGTTAGTGTTAGTAGATTTTGGAGCCGCTAAATATATTCCGTCACCGACTGCGTTGAATGTGACGGGGACGGTGATCGGTTCTGCCCAATATTGGTCGCCGGAACAGGCACGGGGTCAACCAAGATTTGCTAGTGATTTATATAGTTTAGGGGTAGTTTGTATTCATTTCTTGACTTTGGTTGATCCGTTTAAATTATTTGATACTTCTGAAAATGATTGGGCCTGGCGAGATTATTTAGTTAATAATCCGGTGAGTAATCAGTTTGGTCAAGTATTAGATCAATTAATTGCTATGGGTTTAAAAAAGCGATTTGCCGATGTTGATAAAGTGTTGAAGTCTTTAAATTATCAATATTTGCCACCAAGTAAACAAGAGTTTGAACAAAAAATATCTGTAATTCCTTCAAAACCAATTTCTCATATACCTAATCGAAATAAACCGAAAATACAAACTGTTGAATTTACTACACCAACTATAACGATTGTAAAAAAAGGTATTTTAGGTTCTGGCAATGAATATAGTACACAAAATAGAAAAGCAACTTGTCAAATAGCGACGTTTGATTTAGGTAACGGTGTAAATTTGGAAATGGTGAAAATACCAGCCGGTACTTTTAATATGGGTTCTAATGAATCTGAATATGAAAAGCCTGTACACCAGGTGAATATTAAACCTTTTTATTTAGGAAAAAATCCCGTTACGCAAGCTCAATATCAGGCAATTATGGGAAATAATCCCTCTCATTTTAAAGGAGATAAACGACCAGTAGAACAAGCATCTTGGGATATGGCTCAAGAGTTTTGTCAGAAGCTCTCGAAAAAAACAGGTAATAAGTTTAGTTTGCCTAGCGAAAGTCAATGGGAATATACTTGTAGAGCAGGCACAACTACACCGTTTTATTTTGGTGAAACAATTACCACAGATTTAGCTAACTATAATGGTAATGATGTTTATGGTGACGGACCTAAAGGAGTTTATCGAGAACAAACAACTAATGTAGGTGATTTTCCTCCTAATGCTTTTGGTTTGTATGATATGCACGGTAATGTTTGGGAATGGTGTGAGGATAGTTGGCATGGAAATTATGTTGGTCATCCTAATGATGGTAGTGCTTGGATTACAAATGATGAAAATTATAGTAGAAGGGAACTGCGGGGCGGTTCATGGAACATCAATCCTCTTTACTGTCGTGTGGCATTCCGTAACAGCTGTGATCGTGCGATAATCTACGACAGATTTGGTTTTCGTGTCAGTTGTGAAGTTGTGTGAGCCAGCAATATTTTTGCTAGGACTAAATTATGTGAAAAATTAACTTTTAATTAATATATTTATTACCATGTCTAATACAATAATTTGTCTCAATCAGGACTGTTTAACTGTTAATTCTATTAATCATAAATTTTGTCAGAAATGCGGTGCAAAAGTATTATTAAGGGAACGCTATCAAGCAGTTAAACTAATTGGTCAGGGTGGTTTTGGCCGGACGTTTTTAGCGAAGGATTTGGATAAACCGTCTAAATCCTATTGTGTGATTAAACAATTTTTTCCCTCGGCTCAAGGCACGAATAATATTGAAAAAGCCTCAGAATTGTTTGCTCAAGAGGCAGAAAGGTTAGAACAATTGGGCAAGCATTCCCAAATACCAGAATTATTCGCTTATTTTGTTACAGATGATGGGCGACAGTATTTAGTGCAGGAATACATTGCTGGGGAAAATTTACAGACTGAATTAGAAAATCATGGGATGTATCAGGAAGCGGAGGTTAAGGAGTTATTAATTGAAATTTTAAATATTCTCAAGTTTGTGCATGAAAATCAGGTAATTCATCGGGATATTAAGCCAGATAATATTATTAGGCGAACTAGTGACCAAAAATTAGTATTAGTGGATTTTGGAGCAGCCAAATATATTACGTCACAAAGTGCTTTGAATGTGACAGGAACGGTGATTGGTGCAGCCCAATATTGCTCACCGGAGCAGGCACGGGGTAAACCAATATTTGCTAGTGATTTGTATAGTTTAGGGGTGACTTGTATTCATTTATTAACTTTAGTTGATCCGTTCCAACTATTTGATATTAGTGAAAATGATTGGGTATGGCGAGATTATTTAGTAGATAATCCAGTGAGTGATCAGTTTGCCAAAGTATTGGATCAGTTGATTACAGTAGGTTTAAAAAAGCGGTTTACCAATGTTCAGGCAGTCTTTGACGCTCTCGGTTACAAATACGGCAAAAATAAATATTCAGATAATAAATCTCCATCAGAAACTTCTAATGATCAAAATCAACAACAAATGGAAACCGTAGAATTTTCGACAACTTTTATTAAAAAAGTACATAAAGGATTTTTTGGCATAGGTCAAGATGTCAGCACTGAAAATAAGAATAGTGTTTGTCAAACGATTAAATTTAATCTCAGTAATACTGTGCAATTAGAAATGATCTATATTCCTGGTGGTATTTTTCATATGGGTTCTGATGAAATTGAGTGTGAAAAACCAATACATATAGTTAATATTAAGCCTTTTTTCTTAGGTAAATATCCTATTACTCAAGTTCAATATTATGCAGTGACGGGAGAAGATCCATCTCATTTTAAAGGTTTTACTCTGCCTGTGGAAAAAGTATCTTGGGATATGGCTCAGAACTTTTGTCAAAAGCTATCAGAAATAACGGGTCATAAATTTCGTTTACCATCGGAGGCAGAATGGGAATACGCAGCGAGAGCGGGAACTACTACACCGTTTTATTGTGGCGAGACAATCAGTACAGACTTAGCAAATTATGATGGTAATTACATTTATGCTAATGGTTTGAGAGGTGTGTATCGAGAAAAAACAACAGACGTAGGAAGTTTTTCCCCTAATCCTTTTGGTTTATATGATATTCATGGCAATGTCTGGGAATGGTGTGAGGATAGTTGGCATACAAATTATGAAGGTGTTCCTACAGATGGTAGTGCTTGGGTTACAAATGATGAAAATTATAATAGAAAAATACTGCCAGATGGTAGTGCTTGGGTTACAAATGATGAAAATTGTAATACAAGAATAATGCGTGGCGGTTCCTGGTGTAGCAATCCTTATGACTGCCGTGTGGCTTTTCGTGTCAGCTTTTATCGTGCGGTCATCGTTAATGGTATTGGTTTTCGAGTTAGTTGCGAGGTTGTGTGACCCAGAACTCTTTACCCTCTTTTCTTTTACCTTCTTTCTCTTTGCTCATTTTGTCGCCTTTAGCGACTCGATTTATTTCTTACTTGAGGTTGGTTTGTATAATAAAAACCCGGTTTCTACAAAGATTAATTTTTACAGCAAAGACTTAATTTAGAAACCGGTTTTTTTTAAGATTGACTTTGAGGGGTGAAATACCATAATACCGCTGAAAAAAATACCAGAAACAACTTGTGGTAACATGAATAATACTTTATACACAAAAACTCATGCAGAGGTATATGAGCAAAAATATCAAATATAGCCTAATTTTTACTAGCTTATTAGCGATCACCCCGATCACCACTATTATTAACCTGGTCAAACCAGAAATAGCCCAAGCCCAAATCACCTGTGGCAAAAACCCCTCCCAATCCAGCTACGAAACTAACCGCTATTGGGTGGCAATTTGTGACGAAGGAGAAACACTATATTTAAACCTGCAAAATAAATCCCGCCCAGAAGAATTCACTCGCACTGTTACCACCTACGACGGAGACAGAGACCTATATATAGCCAAGAATGGCGAATTTAGCTATTATATCAATACCGAAAGATTACAAATTTGGCAAAACAATCGTTTAATCATATCAGACAACGCTTTAGAATCAAGAGTAGGAGCTAAAATAGTGAATTTAGAAAATACCCAATGGAAATTAATGATCTGGGAAAGAGTGGGAGAACAAAACATGACCCCCTTACCCGATAGTAATATTACTTTGAATTTTACCAATGATGGTAAAATCAACGGTTTTTCCGGTTGTAATAATTATGTGAGTGGTTTCACTATCGAAGGAGAAGTGATTAAAATTAGTCAAGCCGCCAGCACAATGAAGGCTTGTGAAGAAAATTTAATGACGCAAGAAATGCAATTTATGGCAGCCTTAACTAATATTACCCGCTATAAAATTAACGCCCAAAATCAGTTAGAACTTTATTATAAAAACGAGCAAGGAGCCGGTCTATTAGTATTTGATCCGGTCAGTCAACAACCATAATTATTACAAAATTATTACAACTATTGGTAATACAAAAAGTAAAATAGTGGCAGTATTACCCTGCCATTATTACCCGACAATTGGCCCATCAGCCTTTAAATAACTATAAAGCCACATTTGCATATAGAATTATTACTTGCTGAAATTCTCCCTTTTGTATTCTGCTATTAAGCGTCTAAAAACGTTAATAGCTATACAAAATCTCTCTAAATTACTCTAATTAGAGAGCTATTTGAATTTTTTAAGAGTAATTTCTTTTGTAATCTTTTTGTAATCCTTAAATAATTATGCCAAAAGTTCTTGTATCTGACCCGATTGACCAAGTAGGAATTGATATTCTCTCCCAAGTGGCAGAAGTTGACGTGAAAACAGGTTTGCCGGAAGCAGAATTAATAAAAATTATTCCCCAGTATGATGCCTTAATGATTCGTTCCGGTACACAAGTTACCCAAAGTATTATTGAAGCAGCCGATAATTTAAAAATTATTGGGCGAGCTGGTGTCGGTGTTGATAACGTCAATGTACCAGAGGCCACCCGTAAAGGGATTGTCGTCGTCAACTCCCCCGAAGGTAATACGATCGCCGCCGCTGAACAGGCTTTAGCCTTAATGTTATCCCTTTCCCGTTTTATTCCTGATGCCAACGCTTCCACCAAAGCCGGGGGCTGGGACCGCAAAAGTTTTACCGGCGTAGAAGTTTATAAGAAAACTTTAGGGGTAGTTGGTTTAGGTAAAATTGGTTCCCATGTAGCCGCTGCAGCTAAAGCCATGGGCATGAAATTATTAGCTTATGATCCCTTTATTTCAGCGGAACGGGCAGAACAATTAGGCTGCCATTTAGTCGATTTAGATCAACTATTCCAGGAATCTGATTATATTACCCTGCATATTCCTAAGACTAAGGAAACTCAAAATTTAATTAATGCTGAAACCTTAGCAAAAATGAAACCCACTGTCAGAATTATTAACTGTGCCAGGGGCGGTATTATTGATGAACACGCCTTAGCAGAAGCAGTGGAAGCCGGTAAAATTGGCGGGGTTGCCTTAGATGTTTATGCCAATGAACCTTTAGAAGCTGATTCGCCTTTACGTAAATTAGGCAAAAATGTTGTATTAACTCCCCATTTAGGAGCCTCCACCGCTGAAGCACAAGTGAATGTGGCGATTGACGTAGCCGAACAAATTAGAGATGTTCTATTAGGTTTACCAGCCCGCTCCGCTGTCAATATTCCTGGTTTATATCCCGATACCTTAGAAAAGATGAAACCCTATTTGCAATTAGCAGAAACCTTAGGGGATTTTGTCAGCCAATTAGCCGGCGGTAGAATAGATTACTTGAATATTAATTTACAAGGTGATCTAGCTACCCAAGATAGTCAACCTGTCGTTATCGCCGCTCAAAAAGGTTTACTCTATCAGGCTTTACGGGAACGGGTTAACTATGTTAACGCCAGTATTGAGACAAAAGAAAGAGGTATTCGGGTCGTCGAAACCCGTGACGCTTCTATTCAGGATTATAAAGGGGCTTTACATTTAGAGGCAAAAGGTTCCCTCGGCGATCGCAGCGTCACCGGCGTATTATTGGGAGATAACGAAATTCGCATTACCAATGTCAACGGTTTTCCCATTAACGTACCGCCCACCCGTTATATGCTATTCACCTTACACCGAGATATGCCGGGTATTATTGGTAAAATAGGTTCCCTATTAGGTAGCCATAACGTCAATATTGCTAGTATGCAGGTCGGTCGCAAAATAGTCCGGGGTGATGCAGTCATGGTATTAAGTATTGATGATCCTTTACCGGATGGAGTATTAGACAAAATTCGGGCAGAAGCTGGTATTCGTGATGCTTACCTAGTGACTTTACTTCAGTCTTAATATTCACCTGAATTAATGATCTAGCTTAATTTTCATCAGCAATATAGGGGCAATTAATTAATTGCCCCTACTAAAATAAAAAAATTATTTTACATTTTATTTCTTATTTACTAAATATAAATTTACTAAAAATTTACTAATATTACATGATCAATAATTGGTGGGAAATTCGGGTAAACTGCCTACCGGCACTAGAAGAAGATGTATTTTGGCGACTAGAAGATTTTGGTTGTCGGGGAACCGCTAGTGAAAATTTGAAAAATGGTACTCGTTTAATTTCTGCTTATTTACCGGAAGCTGATGCTCATTTATTAGACTTAGCCGCTCTAGCTCTTTCCCTGCGTCAAGATGCCCTCTGTATGAATTTAAGTATTCCAAATGTGGAATGGGGTTTAATCGATGATGATGACTGGTCGAGTAGTTGGAAACAATATTGGCAACCCATGGAAGTGGGCGATCGCTTTTTAGTTAACCCAGCCTGGATAGAACCACCCGCCGCAACTGATCGATTAATATTATCTTTAGACCCTGGTGTTGCCTTTGGTACAGGTACACATCCCACTACTCAATTATGTTTAGAATCGTTGGAAATGCGATTATTTGATCCTGATGCACCCATGATTGTGGCTGATATTGGTTGTGGTAGCGGTATTCTCTCGATTGGGGCAGTATTATTAGGGGCGACTAAAGCCTATGCCGTTGATACAGACCCTTTAGCGGTACAAGCCAGTGCAGAAAACCGAGAATTAAATGGTATTAGTGAAGATCGCATGATCATTGCTCAGGGTAGTCTTGACAAAATAATAGAGATGACCGGCGGACCTGTGGATGGTATTGTCTGTAATATTCTGGCTGATGTGATTATTGGTTTAATTCCCCACTTTGACCAAATTGTTAAACCGACTTCTTGGGCGATTTTAAGTGGTATTTTATTAGATCAAGCTCAGGATATTTCTAATACTTTAGAACAGCATGATTGGATTGTAGCAGCTCTTTGGAAAAGGCAGGATTGGTGCTGCTTTAATATTAGGAGGAAAAGTTAATAATAGGGAATAGGTAATGGGGAATAGGGAATAGATATTTCTACTCCTGAGATTAACTAAAAATTTTTTTACGTCAATCTGAGGAATAGCTACTTTAATTCTGATTATTCTGGCTGTTCTGTTTCAGTAATCGGTAAATTAGTTGGTGAACTAGTGGGCGAAATATCTGAAGTTGGTGTCGGTGTAATAGTTGGTGTCGGTGTATCAATCTTTTCAGGTGTTGGCTCTGGTGATGCTGATGATTGAGTAGGTAATACTTGCACATCATTCAATAAAATACGATTAAATACACCTACCTGTAAACCACTAATATTTTTACTGACATAATGGGATAACCAACCAGGCGAATAGAGGGGAATCATTACTGCATTATTAAATAAATATTGTTGTACAGCGGTAATTTTTGCACTACGTTCAATAGGTCTAGTTGTACTTTGCATTTCCCGCAGTAAGGCATCTAATTGGGTATTATGAAAACCATCTAAGAAGCCAGGAGAACCCCATAAATTAGCGAGAAAATCAGGATCAAACCATGACCAACCGCTCATAATAATAGTTGGTTTTCCACTAGGATTATTATTAGTTTCTTTAATTTTGGCGTTTAATGTACCAATATCAAAACTTTCTGATATTGCCCGAATACCAATACTAGATAATTGTTTTTCAATAGCTGCGATCGCCCGTTCCCGCTGATCACCTCGCCAGGTCCAGAGATTTACTTCTAAGGGATTTTCCAGACTGTAACCCTGTTCGATTAAAAGAGATTTTGCCCTTTCTGGATAATGAATAAAACTATTCGTATTACAAAAATTTTCCTGATTACCGGCAAGGGGGGCAGGAATCACACATTTTTCTGCTTGATAATTATTAGCAAAAGCCTCCTGTACAACTATTTCAGGATTTACGGCTAAAGCGATCGCCTCCCGCAGATTTTTTTGATCAAAAGGTTTATTATTAGTGAATTGTAAAAATACTATTTGTCCGGTATTAGTAGCAGTGTGCAAAGTCAATTGGGGACTAGCTTTTACCTGATCAATCTGGCCGATTTCTACGTCAGTAAAATTAATTTGATCGCTTTCTAAAGCCTGCCATCTACTTTTTGCCTCAGGCATAATTTTCATAAAAAGTTGCGGGAATTTTAATACACCATTATTAGTAACTGGTCGCCCCAAATTTTTGTATTCTGCAAAGGGTGACAATACCATAAACTCACCTTGTTGCCAGCTATCAAACTTCAGCGGTCCTGTACCAATCGTTCCCTCATTACCAAAATTTAAAGTAAATTTATCAATACTACTAGGGCAGATCATACTAGAAAAAGTATCTGCTAAAAATGGTAAAAATGATGCAAAGGGTTCTGCCAAATTTACCTGCACTGTCAGAGGATCAATTACGTCAACGTTTTTAATCGGTCCCCAACTTGCTCTAGTTTTATTACCAGTTTCTGGGTTAATTGCCCGATCAATATTAAATTTCACTGCCTGGGCATCAAAATTTGTACCATCATGACATTTAATTTGCGGATGTAATTTAAAAGTGTATTGTTTGCCATCTCTACTCACAGACCAGGATTTAGCTAAATTACTTCTAATCTGCCCCTGTTGATCAAAGGTTAATAAACTATCGTAAATTTGATCTAATACTTGTTTTGATAGAATATTAGTAATTTTCGCCGGATCTAAAGATTCAATATCGCTATAACGTCCCCACACTAAAGCCCCCGGTTGCACATCAGGTGTCTTGGTACTAACGGGGGATGTACTAGTATTAGGTATAGTGGTAGGACTATTACAGGCGATCGCCCCAATTGTGACGAATATTGATAATACAAATAAATAAAATCTTTTCATAATTAAAAAAATAACAAAAAATGAAAAACGGGGGAACATATTGAACGTCAGGTATTAAAACAAACGTTACAATATTCCACCCGCTTAATTCCGCAACTACAGAAAAATTAATTTACTGATAATTTACAATTCGCCCGAAACTATCAGGCTGAAGACTCGCACCACCGACTAAAGCTCCATCAATCTCAGACTGACTCATAATTTCATCAATATTAGTAGGATTAACAGAACCGCCGTATTGGATAGTCACATGAGGATTAGTTAACTTACTTCTAATCAAACCAATCACCCGATTCGCCTCATCAGAAGCACAAGTATCACCTGTACCAATTGCCCAAATCGGCTCATAGGCAATCACCAAATTATTTTGATCAATACCCACTAAATCAGTTTTTAATTGAGCAAAAATATGAGACTCAGTTTCCCCCGCATCCCGCTGCTGCTTACTTTCCCCCACACAGAGAATCGGTATTAAACCATGGGCTTGAGCGGCCCGTAAACGTAAATTAACCGTCTCATCCGTTTCCCCAAAATATTGTCTGCGCTCACTGTGCCCAATCACTACATAACTGACACCAATTTCCTTTAACATCGGGCCAGATATTTCCCCTGTATAGGCCCCCTGTTCTTCCCAATGGACATTTTGTGCCCCTAATTTGATTTGACTACCATGAATACTTTGGGAAACAGTAGCTAAAGCCGTAAAAGGCACACATAAAACAACTTGCCGATCTGCCTTAGTATTATTTAATTCAGCTAAAAACCCAGCCAGAAAGTCTTTCGCTTCTGCCTGAGTTTTATACATTTTCCAATTACCGGCAATAATGATTTTTCTCACAGTTAACTCAATAAAATTTCAAAATTTTAAATTTGCACATTAAAATTTGCACATTATCAGAGTCTATCTGTTGAGGGGACGTTTGACTAGATTCTTTGAAAATTCCTAGCCGATAACGTTCCTTTTCAAACTATTGACCAAGATCGGAACGGACCTGCTCTACAATATTCGCCGTCACTTCTTCCTGTTCTGTTTGTCGGGCAAATTCTTCAATCCGTTGTCTAGCTTTGGCCCGGACAAAAAAAGGAATATTTTTCAATTTGGCTTTTGCCTCTGGGGTCCACTTTAATTCATCGGTAAAGTCAGTATTGGACATGGCTTATTTGTTTGAAATAAAATTAATAGAAATTCATATATTACTTTACAACGCAACAACACCCACCCAACATCCATTGAACCAAGTCCTAATAACGATACTACTTGGAGTTACGCCTAAAACAACCAGCGTGTGGCTCCCAATATAAAACAGGACTTCAATGAATAATTAAGTGAGCGTTGTCTGAAAAATTCGAGATAGATAAAAATCGAAATTGACGAAATTCAACGTGAAACAAAAACCGAAACAACTTGAACAACAGTATTAGAGTACCTCCTTAACCGAGTGATCTCCTCAGCATAAAATATCATGTAACTGGAGTTGCACTAAACCTACAACATTTTCTATTCTCCGATAGAAACATGGGAAAAATCCTTGGAAGAACCTTCGACGATTTAGTGGCTTTTTTCTCCCTCAACAACATTGAGAGGAAATATCAGCCTAGACAGGTTAACTGTTGTTTATACAACGGACAGACGATTAGATAATACAGTTTAATTTTACCTCCTAATGACTTGAGCAAAAATGACTGGACACTAATCTGAGTCGTTATTCTGAAGACTCGCTCGCAGAAGCAACATTTATGAAAAACACTAAACTAACTAAACTGCGAATTGCTAATGCGACTTAGCTTTTGGTATCTGTCTTAGAAGTTTCTCAACCTCTATGTTTATTACTTTAACACCGTCTTTTTACAATGCAAGTATTTTTGATGAATCTTTACTTTTTTTGAAGTAGCACATTAATTTATTGTTAAGTTTTATTAACTATATGAATGAAATTCTTATCTAGCAAAGATTTTGATGGTGCGTTACAGATAGTAGGGTGCGTTACACTTCGTTAACACACCCTACTATTACCTAATTAACAGTTAGTAAATTTAATTTTTTCTTCATGATTATTCTGACAATATAACTACTGATTAATACTAAAAATCAGACTCAAAGTATTAGGATTTTATCTATATATGGTGCATTATGTGATAGTATTGCAAAAATTGGACACTACATATAGTTAAAGAAAAGGACAGAACTCGGCCATGAATTATCTCGCAGAATGGACTAATAGTGGAGTAGATCGGCAATTAACAAAATTAAATGTCACCCCTTTAGAAGGACAGGGACCATATCAATATTTATTTTATTCCCAGGACATTCCCCGGCGTAATGATGGCAGAGTCAAAAGTCAAATGTTGAAAAAATATCAGCACCTGGAAGATGGGGGCTGGTGGTGTTCTGGTGTGGATATTCTGACGGGTCAAATGGAGAATTGGGGCTGTTTTAAGCCGGTCCAGCCACGGGCGACCCAGGATGCACAAAAGTTAATTAAATATGAACATCCGCCCTTGGCTCCCACTAGTATTTTTGCCCTGCGTGTGCCAGAACATTTGTGGCTAAAAATAGCTGCCCGTTATCAAATAGATATTGCACCCACAGATATTGATCCCAATCAACCGGATCAGGGTTTTTGGCAGTGGGTTTTAAATCATGCAACGATCCCCATTTGTATTACGGAGGGAGCGAAGAAGGCCGGTTGTCTTTTGACGGCGGGTTATGTGGCGATCGCCCTACCGGGAATATTTGGGGGCTATCGTGTGCCACGCAATGAATTTGGGGCGAAAATTGGGCGATCGCACTTAATACCACAATTACAAAAATTAGCAACACCCGGACGGCAAATTTATTTTGCCTTTGATCAGGATATTAAACCTCGTACGATTAAATCAGTCCATCAAGCTATTAGACAAACCGGTTATTTATTACAGGAAATTGGTTGCTCGGCAAAAGTGATCACTTGGCAATCAGAGCTAGGCAAAGGGGTAGATGATTTAATATTTCACCATGGGCAAAATGCCTTTGATCAGGCTTACAATGACAGCGAAAATTTAGATACTTGGAAAACCAGAATTTTTCGCAGTTTAACCTATCCGGTTAATTTTGCTTGGCATGATCGCTATTTACCACCCCTTGATTTTACCCAACAAAATTGGTCAGAATATCCAGAAACAGGGAAATTGTCGTTAATTAAAATCGCCATGCAACAGGCACAGTTAATTGGCATTAAATCACCGAAAGGTAGCGGAAAAACTTTATTTTTAACTAGTATTGTCAAACAAGCGATCGCCCAGGGGAAAAAGATTTTAGTGATCGGGCATCGGGTGCAGTTGGTAGAAGAACTATGTCAAAAATTTGGTTTACAATACGGCACAGGCAATCATCATCATCAAAAACTAGATAACCAAAAACCAGAGAAAAATATAGATAAAACTCTCGGCATGGGTTTATGTATTGATTCCCTGCATTCCTATTCCCAAATTGGCTTTTCAGCGGAAAAATGGTCAGATTGTCTAATTGTCATTGATGAAGTAGAACAAGTATTATGGCACGTTCTCAATTCTGATACCTGTGTGAAAAATCGGGTAGCAATTCTGAAAAATTTAAAAATTTTAATGCAGAATATTGTCACAGGTAGTAATCAAATTTTTATTGCCGATGCTGATTTAAGTGATATTTCTATTGATTATTTAATTGCGCTGTCTGGTATTCAAATTCAACCGTTAATTATTCAAAATGAATGGCGACCTACATCTCAAGAAACTTGGTCCGTTTATCATTATGCCGAACCTACCCCAGAAAAATTATTACAGGATTTAGAAAAACATATTAGCGATGGGGGTAAACCAATGGTTTGTTTATCTGCCCAAAAATTGCAAAGTAAATGGGGAACCCGTGCCTTAGAAGCCTATTTAACCCAACGCTTTCCCAAACTAAATATTTTGCGAATTGACTCAGAATCTTTAGGCGATGAAAATCATCCGGCTTACGGTTGTATTAGTAATTTAAATCAAGTTCTCAGCAATTTTGATATTGTCCTAGCTTCCCCTGCCATTGAAACGGGCGTTTCTATTGAAATAGCCAATCATTTTACCTCAGTCTGGGCGATCGCCCAGGGGGTACAAAGTGAAAATGCCGTACGGCAATCCCTTAGCCGAGTTCGCACTAATATTCCTCGTTATTTGTGGGTAGCAAACCATGGTTTTAATTATGTAGGGAATGGAGCAACTTCTTTAGGCAATTTAATCAATTCAGAACAACGTTTAACTAAGTTAAATATTCGGCTGTTGCAAGAATCAGATTTAAGTAGTTTAGATGATTTAGAAGTAAATTTTCAGGCAGAATCCTTACTCTGTTGGGCAAAAATGGCAGTGCGATTAAATGCCACGATGTTACAATATCGCCAATCAATTTTAGAAGGTTTAAAAGGGGAAGGTCATCCGATTATTACCATAGATGCAGAACATCCGCTTCATTCCCCTGATCTTACCGCTGACTCTTTAGCGACAGATTTACCGGAGGTCAATTTAACCCAGGAAATTGCTAGAGTGATTGCCGAAAATTACCACGATGAATGTCGGGCGATCGCCCAGGCTCCTGATCTAACAGCCAGAGCTTATAAACTATTGAAAAAAAGTTTAGTGAAAAATCCTGCCCAAAAACGCCAACAACGGAAATATGAATTAAAATTACGTTATGGTTTAAAAGTCACACCGCAATTAGTGGAACTAGATGATCAAGGATGGTTTGAGCGATTACAAATCCATTATTTCCTCACTATCGGGAGATCGCAATTATCGGCGAGGGACGGGGAAATAGCAAAAAGATGTGTACAGGAGGGAGAAGGTAATATTTTTCTACCGGACTTCAATCATAATTTATTAGGTGTCACTATCGGTATTATGGAGTTATTACATATTCCCGCATTATTACAACAACCGGATCGCTTATTTAAAAGTACGGATAATGATTTACAAATTATTAGCACCACCGCCATGCAATACCGCCCGGTGATTAAATCTATTCTAGGGATTGGATTAGCGGTAAATTCTACACCAATTACTATTGTTAAAAGATTTTTAGAAAAAATTGGTTGTACTTTTCAGTATGTGAAATCTCAAACCCAAAATAAAAAACGGGTACGTCTGTATCAAATAGTAATTCCTGATGATCAGCGTCATACTATTTTCCAGTATTGGCAGAAAGTACCACCTCTCTTGACTCCTTAAACACAGAATATTATCTTAATCACACAGTAAGGGCAATTCATGAATTGCCCTTACTATATTATGGGGGAAAATTTGTGATAGGTTCATGGAAATTCACAATGATTGAAAAACCAAATTTTTGTTATAGCAGCCACTCAGGTAGTTAAGACAAAATTTCTGATAGACCCTTGGAATGGTGTGTTAACGAAGTGTAACACACCCTACATATCTGTTTTATATTTATCACTCCTGATAATTTGATAATCGCTGAACAAATATTTCATGTTCAGGACTATTCATCCCTGTTTGTAATACCGCCAATACTTCAGCAAGATTACCGGCCAGTAAGGCATTCACATCTAACCACAAACCAGGATAAATTTCACTTTTAATAATTCCTGTAGCATCAGGTACTAATTTGATATATTGACCATCTCGCCATCTAAACCAATCCAATTCTTGATCATAAACCCGCCAAACTAAATATTCTTGTACTTGATTACGGCAATAGACTTTCAATTTATCATGTAAGTCAATAGAGACGGTACTAGCTGCTATTTCCACAATTAATTCTGGTGATCCTTCTACATAACCATCATCAGTAATCGTTGATTGTCCACCTTTCACTATTCTTAATAAAACATCTGGTTGCGGTTCATTTTCATCATCTAAAAGAACCGTGGCATTATCCCCTATTTGCAGATTAGGGGTAAAGGCTTTATAAATACCTAACCAAGTCAGAATATGAGCGTGGGGTTCTCCATGTTGTGTAATACGTAAGGGTGATGCCATATAAACTATTCCTTCTATTAATTCTGCTTTTTTTACATTAGGCATTTGCTCATAACGTCGTTCAAATTCATGACGAGTCAGGCGATCGCCATTTTCCAGAGGTGGACAGATTTTAGTAATGGGGATAAGGTTTTGAGTCATAATAATAATTCCTCAAGAATTAGTCAGTTGATAAAATATCTTAAAATGCTGATGATTAATAACATAATTATATCAAGATTATTGAAAGGTTAATAAATTCCCGATACAATCGAGCGATCGCCCATAATCACAAACACCTGTATAATTATATTAATATTTCAATTATACAGGTACAAAATGCTACAAAAACTAATTACTATTAGCCTGCCTCTCATCCTATTAACTGCCAGTATAACCGCCACTGCCACAAATACTATTAATCCTGGTCAACAACCAGCAACAGTATCTGATAAACTACAGGCAAAAGTTTATACCCTCAATCCCAGTAAACCCACACAAATATACAACGCTATTAATCGAGCCAAGGCAGGTGATTATATTATTCTGCAAAAAGGCACATATAAACTACCTAAAACCATAGAGATTAGTGAGAAAGAAAACCTGACAATTATTGGCGAAGACGGTACAAAAATATTATTAGACGACCTGAATAGTGCCGTATTTTGGGTGTCTAACTCACAGAATATCAATTTTATTAATATTAGCGCCCGGCATCGCACGCCACCTGATATTAATAAAGTTTGTACCGGGGCAGTCATCACCTTAGTTGATTCCCAGAATATTAATATTAAAGACTCAGAATTAGACGGTTCTGGTGTAATTGGGGTAACAATTATCAGAAGTAGTAATATTTTAATTGCTAATTCTTTTATCCATCACAATACAGAGGCTGGTTTAGAAATTATCGAAGATATGGCTAATACCGTCAATAATATTATTGTCTCTAATAGCCGTCTAGTCAATAATCCACAAATTATTAAAACTAATTTATCAAGTACAGCGATCGCCCAAAAAGTGAAATTTTTGAACAATACTTGTCAAGCAACTAACCCGTCTGCTCAAAAATTTCCTGGTTGTGGTTAATTTTAATTAACTGAATTGTTTGTATCAAAGAATAGACCAAGCCGTAGTCAGGGCGATCGCTAAGGCATCAGCAGCATCATCGGGACGAGGAATTTTGGCTAAATCAAATTGCCTGGCAACGGCTTCTTGTACTTCTAATTTTTCGGCATTGCCATGGCCGGTTAAGGCTTGTTTGATTTGGGCAGGAGTAAATTCTATGCAGGCTAATTGACATTGGGATAAAACTAAGGTTAATACTCCCCTTGCTTGGGCGACTAAAATCACATTACCCATTTTATAGAAAAATAATTTTTCTGTACCTGCTAAATCAGGTTTAAATTCACTAATAATAGTATGCAGATCATCATAAATAGTTTGTAACCTAATACCCATCTGTTCTTTTGCCGGGGTTTTGATTACACCAAAATCGATTAAAGTTGTCTCTAATATTTCTGATTGATCTTGATTATATTGACAGTCTATGATGCCAAATCCCAAGGTTGCCAGGCCTGGATCTAACCCTAGTATTCGTTTGTTCATTAAAAATCATCTGTTGAGTGAAGCGTCTATGATCAGGGTAATTAATTATCATCAATTACCCTAATAGTTTATTGACATTAAATAATTATCTTAAACCTAACCATGTGAAAAAATCTTGGCGGGTGAAAATTTCGATTACTATTAATAATATAAATCCGATCATGGCAAAACGCCCATTGATTTTTTCAGCATAAGCTGTCCAACCCATAGCTGGCTCTGGTTGTACAGATTTAGTTTGAGGTTGAGTCGGAGTATTTTTCGGTTGTTCAGAAGTTGTCATAATTTTTTCACAATTATTGTTTTCACTAATTTTTCTTATTGTACGATATTTTTAATATAAAATTTCCCACGGCTAAAAATTTGCTCTGACTATAAAGGAATAATCGCCACCCGGTTCTAATTTATAATCACTTTTTTCTAAAAAACGCCCTAAAGGTTCTTGAATTAACGCCCGCCCCTGAGATGGTTTAATAATTAACTTTTTGCTATAACGAAATCGCCACTCAAATTCCCAGACAAAATCACTCGCACTAATTTCCCCACTAATAATACCGTGTTCCCAAGAATGTTTAGTGACTCGGACATGAGCTATGGTTTCTGGTAATTTTGCCATTGATCTTTCAACAATATTACTATGAGAAAGTTATTATTTGAAACTTTTATTACAAAACTATCACAAATATCAAACTTAAGCATTATAACGATTCATTGCCATGGTGACACCTTTACTTAAACAGGTTTCTACCGCATTATTTACTAACTTGAGAGCATCATTCACTGCTGGTACTTCCTCTAAACTGAATTTACCTAATACATGACTGACTGTATCATCACTCATACCTATTTTCGGTTTGCCAATACCAATCCTTAAACGGGGAAAATTTTGCGTACCTAAATGGGCGATCGCCGACTTCATACCATTATGACCGCCAGCCGAACCACTTAAACGCAGGCGTAATTTACCTAAAGGCAAATCCATATCATCATAAATAATTAATACGGTTTCTGGCGGAATTTTATACCAATCAGTCACGGCTCGAATCGCTTGCCCTGACAAATTCATATAAGTGGTAGGTTTTAATAAACGGATTTTTTCTACCTGGGAATTTTGGGGCGATCGCCCTTCCCCAAAAATGCCTTGGAATTTGCGTTGTGAAGTTAGGCTAATTGACCAATGATTTGATAAAATATCTACTGCCATAAAGCCGATATTATGGCGGGTTTGATCATACTTTGGCTCAGGATTACCTAAACCGACAATTAATTGTGGTATGACAATTTTTAGTGGTTCATCCTTTTTTGTCATTAAAATCAATACCTTACTTCTGAAAAATTAGAATTATAGCAATTTTCAGACTATCAATATACATAAATCTGCTATTCCACATACCGTAGGGGCAATTCATGAATTGCCCCTACTATTCTGGGATGAAAATTACTATAGAAATATCAACAAAAATAGCAATCAGATTTTTTTACAATAATAAAAACCAGTTTCTTATGAACAATCTTTATTGATCAACAGCAGCACTATTAACTTTAGTTTCCTCCACCGGCGTAATATTAATCATTTTTTCCGCTTCTGTCTCTACCTTGGCTACAACTGGCGGTTCAACCAGAGATGGCTCAATTTGTTTACTTTCTTCCTGTATAGCATTTTCAAAATCCTTAGTGGCACTTTGCAGGCCATCTTGTAAACCCCGAATTGCTTTACCTAAACTTTTGCCAATTTCTGGTAATTTTTTCGGACCAAATACTAATAAAGCGACCACTAAAATAACGATCATTTCTGGTAAACCAATGCCAAAAATATTCACTGTATAAACCCCTCAATAATATTTATGAATAGGAAAAATTAGACATTAAATCCAGTCAAAAACAATTTATATAAACATTAGATAGGGCATCGAGCCAAGATAATTCTCGGAAAATACTCAATGCCCTATTAGGTATGACCAAAAGTTATTTGGTTAAATTTGCCCAGTTAACGTCCACATTCTCTAATAAGAGAGAAGAGTTATAAATTTGCAAAATAATTAAGAGGAAAACAAGAAACAAGCCCATGAAAACACCCATGACTACGGTAGTACCCCAACCGGGTGTGACTTTACCGTATTCTGAGTTGAGAGGTTTTAGGATGTCCCCTAATCCAGTTCTTTGTGCCATAAATGCCTTTGATATATCTCAACAAGTTTTTAGTATTAAACTATTATTATAGAAAAGATGTACCAATTTAATAATTTAACTAAACAATGGATTCTGCCACAATTTTAGGTATCACTTTTTGCGGTGTACTTGTAGCTTTGACTGCTTTTGCTATTTATACTTCTTTTGGCCCACCAGCGAAGGAATTACGGGACCCCTTTGATGACCATGATGATTAATGGCTGATCGGAAAACTGACAAGAATAATTTTAGGTCAGATTCCAATTAATTATTTCCTGTGAGAATATCCTGTGAGAATATGATAATTTTCTATAGGAATTTTCTGAGGAAATTAACCATCATATTGCCACTATAAATCTTGATTTGTTTCCTAAATATTTTCATAAAATTAAATATAATTTACGCTTAAATTGCTGATTGGTCAAAACTTATCAGCATTAATTATTAATATTAATAAATAATTATTTTTCAATAAATCAACGTCTTAATACATAAAATTACTAACTAATAAAATATGGGCAATACATTTGGACATTTATTTAGAATAACTACTTTTGGTGAGTCTCATGGTGGCGGTGTGGGTGTGGTGATCGACGGTTGTCCTCCTCGCATCGCCATTGACCTGGCTGATATTCAGGCGGAATTGGATCGGCGACGACCGGGACAAAGTAAAATTACCACGCCCCGTAAAGAAGCTGATGTCTGTGAAATATTGTCAGGTGTATTCCAGGGGCAAACTTTGGGAACTCCCATTATGATTTTGGTGCGCAATCAGGATGCCCGTTCTCAGGATTATGATGAAATGGCCTCTAAGTTTCGGCCTTCCCATGCCGATGCTACCTATCAGGCCAAATACGGTATTAGAAATTGGCAGGGTGGGGGCCGTTCCTCTGCCAGGGAAACGATTGGGCGGGTGGCAGCCGGGGCGATCGCCAAAAAAATATTGCACCAATACGGCGGCGTAGAAATTATTGGTTATGTGAAACGGATTAAGGATTTAGAAGGGATAGTGAATCCTGAGACGGTGACATTAGCAGAAGTGGAAAGTAATATTGTCCGCTGTCCTGATGCTGAATGTGCGGAAAAAATGATTGATTTAATTGAAACGGTGAGAGATCAGGGCGATTCGATTGGCGGCGTGGTGGAATGTGTTGCGAGAAATTTACCGAGGGGTTTGGGTTCGCCTGTATTTGATAAATTAGAAGCCGATTTGGCAAAAGGGATAATGTCCTTACCTGCTAGTAAAGGTTTTGAAATTGGTTCTGGTTTTGCTGGGACTTTATTGACGGGGAGCGAACATAATGATGAGTTTTACCTAGATGAACAAGGGGCGGTGAGAACTGTCACCAATCGTTCCGGTGGTATTCAAGGGGGGATTTCTAATGGGGAAAATATTATTTTGCGGGCAGCATTTAAACCGACCGCCACTATTAGAAAAGAACAAAAAACGGTGACGCAAGCGGGGGAGGAAACTTTATTAGCAGCGAAGGGCAGACATGATCCTTGTGTTTTACCAAGGGCTGTACCGATGGTGGAGGCAATGGTGGCACTAGTATTAGTTGATCATTTATTGCGCCAACACGCCCAATGTAATTGGTCTTAATTGCTAATCGCTACTAGATATAACTTAGGGAAAATCTACTTAACTATCTAAAATTCTCTATTAACTACAACTATGACAGACAGTATTCATTTATCGGAAACAGTCACCCAGGAAAATTTCTCTAGCTCGGAAGTGATTGCTAATGAGCAAGATTTTTTTATTCAATTTTGGGGAGTGCGGGGCAGTATTCCTACGCCGGGTAAAGAGACCATTCGTTATGGCGGTAATACTTCCTGTTTGGAAATGCAAGTAGGGGGGCAACGTTTAATTTTTGATGGTGGTACAGGTTTACGTCTTTTAGGGGATGAGTTAGCCAAACAAATGCCGATGGAAGGGTATATGTTTTTTACCCATTACCATTGGGATCATATTCAGGGTTTTCCCCTATTTATGCCGGCTTTTGTGCCAGGTAATTGTTTTCATATTTATGGGGCAATACCACCGGAAGGGGAATCTATGAAAAAACATTTTATGGAGCGGGTATTACATCCTAATTCCCCTGTACCGATGCAAGGTATGCAGGCTGATTTACGATTTTATGAGCTAGAACATCATCAAAAAATGATGTTAGGTGATATTACGATTGAAACGGGTACTTTAAATCACCCTAATAGTGCTATGGGTTATCGGATTTCTTGGCAAGGCAAAACAGCGGTTTATTGTTCTGACACAGAACATTTTCCAGATCGTTTGGATGACAATATTTTAAATTTAGCTCATGATGCCGATGTGTTAATTTATGATGCTATGTACACCGATGAGGAATACCACAACCCGAAATCGCCGAAAGTTGGTTGGGGTCATTCTACTTGGCAGGAAGCGATTAAAGTTGCTCAAGCTGCTAGGGTGAAAACGGTCGTAATATTCCATCATGATCCGTCTCACACTGATGAATATTTGGATGAAATTGAGCGGGATGTGCAAACGGCTTTTCCTGGGGCAGTGATGGCGAAAGAGGGAATGATTTTAAAGGTAGGTTAATTTAATCAGATTAATACTTTTTTACTAATATTTTTGAATAATTTAGGGTCAATTAATTAATTGACCCTAAAATTTTTATCTACAAGTAGCAGTTCGCATTAATTAATTTCTTAACTCTGTATTAATTTCATTGACAGCACGACGTTTTAGAGCGGTTGATTCCGATCTTGGTAATAAGTCAAATACTTTTCTTAATACATCATCTACTTTTTCATATTCAACTAGACCTTTCACATCTAAAGCGACTTTGCCTTGACCATCAATCACCACAGTTTGGGGTATGAAACCTTTGTAATAATAGTTAGCGTCCGTTTTGGCATACTTAACATCAGGGGCGATCGCATCCACATTGACCGGAATAAAAGTGGCTGCCCGCCCATAATATTCTTGTAATTGGGAAACTGTGGTGGAAAAAATTTTACAATCGCTACTGTCATCTAAATAAAAGAATAATATGGCAGGTTGAGAGCGTGCTAAGGATTGAGCTAGGGTATTCTTGGGGGGAACTAAGGAACCATTACCGGCATAGAGGGCGAAAATATTACCGTCGTAATTATCATCGGTCAATTTAGCGAAAGCGGGATCAGGATTAGAGAAAAAACTACTAATAGTGATTAATCCGATTAATAATAGGCCCATTAACTTTTTTTGCCATTTTGCTCGTCTATTCATAGAAAATTTAGTCATATTAAAATTGTGATCGGATTATTTGATCGATTGCCTTTAACAATATGCCTTAATTTGTAAAAATACTCAAGTATTTTGCTAAAGATCGGTATTTTACCAAATCCTCTTAGTAAAAACATTTATAGCGAGCGAGACGTTCGCACTCCTTTAAAATAATATTGAAAATAATAAAAAATCCCATAAAAACCAAAAACCCGACTTTTGACAAAGCGGGTTTCTTTATACTTATTCATGAATTGACTAATAATTAGGCACTAAATTTTTCAATAATTAAAGGATGGGCTGCACGGGTATTTTCAATCCGATCAATTTTTTGTTTGAGATTGGATATATCTCCAGCGGTGAAAAAGCGATCGCCCTGATAATCGTAGGCTTCCCACTGTTGGGATATTTCTGCATCATGATAAATTAACCAATCCCGATAAATTTCGCCTTGATCAATATCTGGACAGAGGGACAGCCAATCATCACCAGTAAAATGTTCTACTTCTGTCATGATCCGATCTAACCAATCTAAAGTTAAGTTACTTTCTAATTGACTACAATCCTTTAACTTGACTGACCGCTTAATACGGGCAGGGGCGATCGCTGATTTAATTCTGTACATGGTGGCTCCTAATTTGACAGATTTTACTTGAGGTACAGTTTGAGGCATGGTTTATATTATTTCAGTTGTTATTGAGAACATTGTGGAAAAAGCAGTGCGCTAGAGGTCATAACTAGTGCAGGAGAAACCTGCACCGTCATATTATCAAACATAAATTACATCCGAGGATTAGAGGATTGTTGGATTTGCCGATTTCTTAACATTTGTAATAACTCCTCTAAAGAACGAGTGCGAGGTTTTACTGTTGGTTCAGTCGGTGTTGTTGGTTTTACAGTTGGTGGGGTCGGAATTGGTTTGACAACTGGTCGAGTAGGAATAGTTGGTTTAACAGCATTATTATCAGGTTTGACTGTTGGCTGTGTAGGTTTAACGGTTGGCTGACCAGGAGTAACAGGTTTGACTATAGGAATAGTTGGTTTTGGTTTCACAGAAACACTTGATTTAGGTACACTGGGTTGAGCAGCATAATCAAAATTATTATTACTTAAATAGAAGTGACCTAATACTTTGCCTTGATAAGTCCGTTTAGTAAATTTCCAACCTGGTTCTAAAAATACTTTTAACATACCATTAGCTAAACCATTGGTGCGACCAATCACTAATTTTTCACCACCTTGACGAGAGACACCGACTAAATAAACTTGACCACCAATACTTTGTAAACTTAAACTATGACTTAAAGCTAAGTCCTGACCATTCACCCGCAGAGAATAACCATTACTATCTGTTGCCCGACCACAAATACCAGTGAAATCAAAGTTTAATAGTAAAGGATCGACAATCACAGGGGAATTACCTTGTTCTGCCCAACATTTCCGAGCATCGGTTTTTTGTTCTAATACTAATAATTTATAACCGCCAAAACCATGGGGGATTGCCATTGCGACCATCCGATTTTGATCTACACCAGTTTCATCAAACATAGATTGTGCTTGAGCGGGCGTAGGGATTAAGCCACTCATACCAACGATAGCAGCACTAGCAACGGTAGCGATTGTTCTTTTCATAATGTTTGTCATGGTTTTGACTCCTTAAATTTGTTTAGTGAATTTTGATTTGTTTGTTTTTCTCTTATGTACCTAATATAACTAGGTTGTAAATTGCCTGCGGAGAATATTAGGTAGTTAAGAAAAAGTTTTTATTTTTCTTTGATTAAGTGGGTGAAAGATTTATCTGGTAAGGATTTCTTATTATTTAAGAAAACTTCCTGATTTGCTTAACTTCCTTAATCAAGGATTAGTGACTTTCCATGTAGTTAGTGATCTATATAATTGCGATCACCTATTTTTCCATGCCGTAAGAGAAATTTACCGTTTGCTTGGTGCTTTTCCCTCTTCGATACTTTTATAATATTGTGTGGTTTCGGTCATGTCTTGGATATATGGACACTATGACATCCGGCATATTGGGTGTCGGGTCAGGAATTAGAAAAATAAATTCAGGTGAATGAAAAAGCTCTGGCAGATTTACAAGTTGTCCAGCAAACAAATAGGTAATGGGGAATAGGTAATGGGGAATAGGTAATGGGGAATAGGTAATGGGGAATAGGTAATGGGGAATAGGTAATGGGGAATAGGTAATGGGGAATAGGTAATGGGG
>Ga0209575_10000078_pt1 | contig 115532 bp, 94 predicted proteins | sample Medcelwee11metaG_FD_187172 | JGI IMG/M metagenome (GOLD analysis project Ga0209575, IMG submission 187172) | Freshwater pond sediment microbial communities from the University of Edinburgh, under environmental carbon perturbations - Medium... | ecosystem: Environmental > Aquatic > Freshwater >... | reverse complement strand
CGGCGGGTACATCCGGCGAGGGAACGGCGGGCACCTCCGGCGAGGGAACGGCGGGCACCTCCGGCGAGGGAACGGCGGGAACCTCCGGCGAGGGAACGGCGGGAACCTCCGGCGAGGGAACGGCGGGAACCTCCGGCGAGGGAACGGCAGGCACCTCCGGCGAGGGAACGGCAGGCACCTCCGGCGAGGGAACGGCAGGCACCTCCGGCGAGGGCGCAGCGAACATGGGCTCCTCGAGCGATGGCATGTCGAACTCGTCGGCCTGGTCGTCCACCAAGGGAAAGTCGACGGGCTCCAGGTCGGGCTCGGACAGCCGGGAGGTGTCCTGTGGAGGAGAGGGTGTCGCGGACCCTTGTGGCGCGGACGCAGCGGGGGCCGACACCAGACCACGCGACACGGAAAGGTCCGACGCCTTCGGAGCCGGGATGCGCAAGGCGGGAACCTTCGGGTCCGACGCCCTCGGAACGCGCGGAGCGGGAACCTTCGGGGGCGACTCGCTCGGGGCCGGTACCACGATCGCCGGGGGCTTGCGCGGAGACTTCGCCTGCAAGGCCGCCCGTGCGCCCGCAATCGCGGTGCACCTCGCCTCGATCAACCGACCCACATGCTCTTTCACAAACGCGGCCAGGTCCTCACGCGTGACCGCCCCCACGGTCTCCACGATGGCCTGCTCGAGGTCGCGCTGGAAGTCCGCTGCCGTCGGGTATCGCTCCTCACGGTCCGGGCGCAAGGCGCGCAGAATCGAGCGAGACACCGCGGGATGCAGGTCCGCGGGCAGCGGGTCTGGCTCGCTGCGTGTGGCGAGACAATCCATCAGCTGCAACGGCAAGTTCGTTCCGAAGGGCGTGCGGCCCGATACGAGGTGATAGAGCACCGCACCCGCCGCCCACACGTCCACGCGACGGTCCAGGGACTCGCCGGTGACCTGCTCCGGGGACATGTACAGGACCTTGCCCTTCACCATCCCAGCCACCGTCTCGTCGGCGATCCGGTCGAGAGCCTTCGCGATCCCGAAGTCGATGAGCTTCACGTCACCCGAAGACGACACCATGATGTTCTGGGGCGACACGTCGCGATGGACGATTCGCTGAGATCGGCCTTCGGCGTCGCATACCTCGTGAGCGGAGTGGAGGCCGCCGCACACCTCCGCGACGATGCGCAGGGCCAACCCAACCGGCATGGTCAGCTGCTTCTTCTTCAACTCTCCCCGGAGCTTGAGGAGCTGCTCTCCCTCCACCCACTCGAAGGCCAGATAGAAGGCTCCGTCTTGATTGCCCATGTCGAGCAGGGAGGCCACGGAGGGGTGCCGGATCCCGGACAGGATTCGCCCTTCGTCGAGCAGCATGTCGACGTAGTCGGGGTTGTCCGCGTGCTGCGGAAGCACCGTCTTGACGGCCACGATCTTGTCGGAATCGTCGCCAACGACCCGCGCCGCCCAGACGGCGCCCATGCCTCCCTTCCCGACGGGATGGAGACATTCGTAGCGACCCAACAGGGTCCCCGGCTCGATTTTCTCGATCTCGGTCATGGGTTCACCGCAGAGATGGTACGCAGCCTGCCGAATTTTTCCAAGAATTGGGCCGTCGTCCCCAAGCCGCGAGGGGCGTCCACGATGTCGACTGCCCTTGCGCGATGACGCACCGAGTCGTAGACCTGGCTGGTGTGGCTTTCTCCCACAACGGAGTATTGCACCCGGTCCACAAATGTGGGTGTATGTGCCCAGCGCGCGAGCGCGAACGGATTCACCGCAAGGAGGAATGCAATGAAGCGGAATGGTCTCATCTGGGCCTGTCCCGTCCTGGTCTTGAGCTTGGTCGCCTGTGGTGGAAGCACGCCGCCGCCGGAGGAGCCCAAACCCCAGCCGCCCGTCGCGGCCCCCGCGCCCGAACCGGAGCCCACCGCCGAAGCCAAGCCTGAAACGCCGCCCCCCGAAGAGGACAAGCCCGAGCCCAAGGATCGGCGTCCCCTCGCGGTCTACAACGACCCCACCGAGCCCGTGACCGTGGGCTTTGACGGCGCCGTCATCCGGCTCGAAGGCGGTGCAGAGCTTCGCATCCCGAGCGGTTCGCTCGGAACGCCTCGCAACATCTTCTTCGCCATCAACAAGAAGCACAAGGGCGGACAGGGCAAGCTCGGCGACGTGTACGCGCTGCAAGCCCAGATTCCCAACCAGCAGGTGCAAGTATCCGACGCACGCGCATCGCGGCCGATGCCCTCCAGCGGGGACGCGTTTGTCGTCAAGCTGCCCATCCCCGGCAACTCGGAGTCTGCGAACCTCGCGGTCGAGAGCGTGGAGCTCGACGACAAAGGGCGTGGCAAGAGCACGTGGACGGTGATCGCGCGCACGAAGGTCGAGACGGCGGACGCGGGCAACAAGGCCGTGTTCGAGTTGACCCAGCTGCCCGACGCGCACGTGCACCTGACGACACGCGACCCTGGCTGACACGTTCCTCGGACTACGTCCGAGCCAAGATCTCGCGAACGGCCCGTTCGAGCTCGTCGACTGATTCTGCGCGCACGATCACATCCGTGCGTCGATCGTCGATCGTGTGTCCGGCGAGGCGGTCGCTCCACCCGCCCGCGCCCACGAGCGCAACGATGGGCTTGCTGTGCAGCCACGCGAACGAGATTTCGTTCAAGGTACCGGCCGCCCCGCCGATGGCGACCACCACGTCCCCGGCGAGCACGTTCGACATGTTGCGCGCCAACCCGATGCCTGTGGGCAGGACCACGTCAAGGTAGGGGTTGCCGTCATCCGGGGTGTTTCCGGGCAGGATGCCGACGACCAGGGCGCCCACGCGCTTCGCACCTCGGCTCACGGCTTCCATGATTCCGCCCCGGCCGCCCGAGATGATCGTCCCGAGACGACCGAGGGCTTCCCCGGCCTGCTCGGCAAGACGGAGCGCATCTTCAGAGGCTTGGGCGTTTCCGATGACTGTGATCTGCGGGCGTCGCGGCATGGGGTCATCCTAACCCGGAACCGACTCAGCGGTCGGGAGGCGACAACCGGCCCCGGCTGTGCTACCCCGCGCTTCCCATGCGATGGTCTCGAGCATTCATCCCCACGATCAAGGAAGCCCCCGCTGACGCCACCAACGCCAGCCACATCTTCCTGACCCGCGGCGGCTACGTCCGCCGAATCGGCGCCGGCATCTACGAGTTCCTGCCCCTCGGACTGCGCGTCTTGCGCAAGATCGAGACGATCATCCGCCAGGAGATGGACGCCGCCGGAGCGCAGGAGCTGCTCATGCCTGCCCTGCTGCCTGCCGACTACTTCCGCGAGACCGGCCGTTGGGACGTGTTCGGGGACAACCTGCTGCGCCTCAAGGACCGCAAGGGAGGCGACTACCACCTCGGCCCCACCCACGAGGAAATCATCACCGACCTCGTCCGGCGTGAGATCCGCAGCTACCGCGACCTGCCCAAGAACCTCTACCAGATCCAGACCAAGTACCGCGACGAGCCCCGCCCCCGCGGCGGTCTGCTCCGATGCCGCGAGTTCATCATGAAGGACGCTTACTCCTTCGACGTCGACGAGAAGGGCGCCCTCGCGAGCTACGAGGCCATGCGCAAGGCCTACGTCAACGCCTTCGACCGCCTCGGCCTCACCTACCGCATGGTTCAGGCCGACTCCGGATCCATGGGCGGCTCCACCAGCGCCGAGTTCCAGGTCCTCACCCAGAGCGGCGAAGACGCCATCGGCGCCTGCAGCGCCTGCGAGTACGCGGCCAACGTCGAGGTCGCCTCCGCTCGCCCGCCCGTCGAGCAGCCCGACCCGGGCACGCCTCCCTTGCGCAAGGTCCACACTCCCAACGCGGCCACCATCGCGGAGGTCTCCGCCTTCCTCAAGAAGTGCCCCGAGAAGTTCCTGAAGTCCCTGCTCTACCAAGCCGGCAAGGACACCATCATGGCCGTCGTTCGCGGCGACCACGAGGTCAACGAAATCAAGCTCGCTCACGCCCTCGGCCTCGATGAAGTCGTCCTCGCCGACGACGAACAGATCAAGCGCGCCACCGGCGCCCGCGTCGGCTTCGCAGGCCCCGTCGGCTTCCAGGGCAAGATCCTCATCGACCGCGACGCCGCCGTCATCCACGGCGCCATCACCGGCGCCAACGAGGACGACCACCACTTCGTCGACGTCGAACGCGGACGGGACTTCGACGGCATCGTGGCGGACCTGCGTTCCGTCGTGGAAGGCGACCATTGCCCACGCTGCGAGAACGGTCGCATGCAGCTGTTCCGCGGCATCGAGGGCGGTCACATCTTCGTGCTCGGTACGCACTACTCCGCCAAGATGAAGGCCCACTACCTCGATGACACCGGCAAGGACAAGCCGGTGGTCATGGGCTGCTACGGCATCGGCGTATCGCGCCTCGTCGCCACCGCCGTCGAGCAGCACAACGACGCCGACGGGATCCTCTGGCCGATGGCCATCGCGCCGTACCAGGTGCACGTCATCAACGCAGGCCCGGACGAGGTGGTGCGCGATGCGGCGGAGAAGCTCGTGGGTGAGCTCGAGGCCCTGGGGGTCGAGGTGCTGTGGGACGATCGCGCCGAGCGGCCGGGCGTCAAGTTCAAGGACGCCGACCTCGTGGGCATCCCGCTTCGCGTGACCGTGGGCAGCAAGACCCTTGCCCTGGGCAACGTCGAGCTGAAGGCGCGCAGCGAGAAGGACAACAAGAAGGCCGAACTCCTCCCCGTGGCCGAAGCCGCAGCGACCGTGGCCGAGCGCGTGCGCGCCATGCTGCAGCGCTAGTCCCAACTCAAGCGCTGTTCGAAGAACAGAGCTTGGGTTTGGGGCCATCCGAGCCGAAGGCGAGGCGTTTTGGGGTGAGCGCGGCGAGGGGGCTTTGCGAAAGCCCCCTTAGAAAAACCTAGCCTCAAAGCAGCGCGGAGCGCTTGATTTGGGGCTAGCCACTATTTGCAGTCGACACAATCGCAGGACGCCTTGCAGTCCACCTTCGGTAGGGACTGCGAAGGACACGGGTCCACGTGGCAGGCGTTCGCTCCGCAGTTCAGGTTGGTGCCGTCACAGGTCTGGTTCGAGCCCGTGCACGCGAGCGTGCAGGGTCCCGATCCGCAATCCATCGTCATGTTCTTACAGCTCTGGTTGCTCGAGCAAACGGTCGTGCAGCTGAAGAGCTCCGGGCACGTCAGGGTGGCCTCCTCGCACGCTTGATCGGCCGAACACCTGGCCTCGCAGCGCCAGCCCGGCGGGCACTTCATCTGACGCAACTTGCAGCCTTGCGTCGTGTTGCAGTTGAACACGCAGGAGCCGGTGTTGAAGTCGCAAGCGTCGCATCCTCCGGGACAGAGGACGCCGCCGACATGGGCAGGGTCGGGGTCGTAGCCACAGACGAAAGCGTCCACCGAAGCATCACCGACCGCACCACCGGTTCCGCCCGTGCTCGTGCCGCCCGTTCCGCCTGTGCTCGTGCCGCCCGTTCCGCCTGTGCTCGTGCCGCCCGTTCCGCCTGTGCTCGTGCCGCCCGTTCCGCTCGCGCCTGCGCTCCCGCCCGTTCCGCTCGCGCCTGCGCTCCCGCCCGTTCCGGACTCTCCGCCTGCGCCGCCTGTCGCACCGCCCATGCCCCCGGTGCCTCCCACACCGCCAGTGCCGCCTGCGCCGCCTGTGGCACCGCCACTGCCGCCTGTGGCACCGCCACTGCCGCCTGTCGCACCGCCACTGCCGCCAGCACTGGCATCGATCCCGCCGCTGCCGCCAGCACTGGCATCGATCCCGCCGCTGCCGCCCACGCTGGCGTCGACGCCGCCGCTCCCGCCGCTGCCCGAAGATCCACCCACGGGAGCGCCTGACCCGGGACCCAGGGCCGCCCCCTCCGTGTCCAGCGTGCAGCCGCCGGCCAAGACAAAGACAGCAGCGACCAGCCCAAGGCAGCGTCGATTCAACATGGGAACCTCCAGCGTGCAATCTACCACGCAATATCCTCCGGCACCTTCCCGTGCTTCTGCTAGACAACGGCCATGACGGAGTCCGAGGACCTCGACGGGCTGGACCCCCTCCTGGGAGAGCGGGACGCGGAGCCGTTCTGGCGGTCCTTCGCCCACCTCTCGCAGTTCGTGTGGGCGGGCTTCACGCGCTGGAGCTTGCTTCCTCTGCTGGGCGTCGTCGTGACCGTCACGTGCGTCGCGGTCGGGTGGTGGGACCTGGTCGACCTCAATCAGCCGTTCGACGGACTCCTGGCCTTCCTCTGGCTCTTCATGACCTTGCTGGTCTCGTGGCGGGTGAGCCTTCGGCGCGACCTAGTGCTCGCCTTCACGGGCATGTGGGGCGGGTTCCTCATCGAGTGGTGGGGCACGACCACGCATCTCTGGACGTACTTCACCGACGAGAGTCCGCCCTTGTGGATCATCCCGGCCTGGCCGGTCGCTGCCTTGTCCACCGAACGGCTCGCCTACGTGCTGGATCGCGCCTTTCCAAAGACCCGCGCCTGGCCGTGGTGGACCCTGTACGTCGTCGCGGTGCCCGTGTTCATTCTCTGGATGGGCGGCTTCATGGGCCCGTCCTGGCACATCACCTCGTCCCACGTGGTGCTCGGCATCATGCTAGGCGTCGCGGTCAGCACGAAGACGCCCCGGCGCGACGTCGTGCTGTTCCTCATGGGCACGGCACTGGGCTACGGGCTGGAGTACTGGGGCACGACGCGACAGTGTTGGACGTACCACACGCAACAGACGCCCCCGATGGTGACGGCCTTCGCGCACGGGTTCGCGTCGATCGCGTTCTTCCGAGCCACGCAGGTGTTTCACACGATGATCGACATGGCGGTGGGAGCATGGAAGGCGATGGGGCAATCGGACACCGCGGTGGAGTTGTGAGTCTGCCAAGCCCATTGCGTTCCGTGTTCCGGCCCTGATCCGGAGCGGAGCCTGGCGGAGAGAGTCACCTCTGGAACTTTCTTTTCGAATGGCGAGGCGGTCTTCCACCCACCAGGTGGGTGGGCGGTCGTTCCCGCGAGGCGTGGTCAGCGTGGGTCCCTGCGGACGACCCGTCGCTACGCAGCGACGCACATCGGCACAAGCCACGAAACCATCTGCGGTTCTCTGCGGAATCTGCGGCCAGCTCCGATGGCTCCGGGTCTGGGCCCGGTATTGCCTGTTTCGCTCCACATCCGTCAGAGTTCGCGATTCTGCCTTGCCCCGCCGAGGCTGAGCTTGCGCATACGGCTCGCCAGGGTGCTCGGGTGGATGGCGAGCATTTCTGCGGCTCCACCAGGTCCGTAGAGCTTTCCCCGCGTGAGAGCGAGCGCCTTTCGGATGTGCTCGCGCTCGACTTGCTCGAGCGTGCCGACGGTGGTGGGGGGAAGTTCCGCGGCAGGATGCGTCGGCTCGACGGGAGGTGTCCTGGGTTCGAACAGGGCGTGGTCGATCACGCTGGTCGAGGAAAGGATGGTGGCCCGCTCGAGGGTGTTGACGAGCTCGCGCACGTTGCCAGGCCAGTCCTGCTGCTCGAGCCATCGCAGGGCCCCTCCGCCCAGGACCCAAGGTCCCCGGCCCGTCCTGCGCGACAGCCCGCCGAGGAAGTTGAGCGCGATCGGCTCGATGTCCTCGCGCCGCGCGCGAAGCGGTGGGATGTGGATCGGAAAGACCGCGAGCCGGTAATACAGGTCCTCTCGGAAAGCCCTGCGCCCGCACGCCGCGAGCAGATCCACGTTCGTCGATGCCACGATGCGCACGTCCACGCGCACGGTCCGGTCGCTGCCGACGGGCTCGAAGCAGCCTTCCTGCAGCACGCGCAACAGCTTGGCCTGCAGGTCGATCGGCAGCTCGCCGATCTCGTCGAGCAGAAGGGTACCGCCATTGGCAGCCTGGAAGCGCCCCATGCGGGGGGACACGGCGCCACTGAAGGCGCCCTTGACGTGACCGAACAGCTCGCTCTCGATGAGAGAAGCGGGCAACGCCGCACAGTTGATGCTGACCAGCGGTCGGTGAGCGCGCGCGCTCCACGCATGCAGCGCGTTGGCCAGGACCTCCTTTCCCGTCCCCGTCTCCCCCATGATGAGCACCGGCGTGTCCGTGCCCGCCACCCTGCGCGCAAGCTCCGTCACCTGCCGCATCGCCGCGCTCCGGCACGTCTCCATCAGACGAGCCGGGTCATGACGCCCGTCCACGTGCTCCGACAGCAGGCGATTCTGCTCCTCGAGTTGCGCCCGAAGCCGCTCCAGGAGCGCACTCTGCTCGCCGTAGTTCATCGCGAGCGCGAGCAGGCGCCCGAACGCGCCCGCCAGCGCCACCACCCCCGGCTCGTACGCCACGCACCGCTGCTGGTCGAGCGTCATGATCCCCAGCTGGTCTCCCGCGGTCACCAGGGGCACCACCATGCACGCATGGCCGTGCGGCAGATCGAGCACCCCATCGAAGGGGTCTCCGTCCCCCGCAGCGTGGTCGTGATCGTCGAAGGCTCGCGCGTGCCCGCTCGCGAGCAAGCGCTTGATGGAGGGGAACGCGTCGAGCGAGAGCCGGTGACGCACGACGTCGGGTCCCACCAGCGATCCTGCGGCCACACGAACCCTCAGCTCGTTGCCGTCGAGCTCCATGATGGTCGCCAGGTCGAACGGAATGATTTGCCCCAAGGCCGAGAGGGCATCGGTGAGCAACCGGTCGATGGCGGCAATCGAGGTGCCGAGCCGTGTGGCAGCGCGCAGGTCGCGGGTGAGATCGATGGTTCGGGTCATCATGACATTTCGAGCTGATGAACGTGACAGCGAAATATCGTGTTCTGATATCACGAAATGTCAAGCTGTTGCGGCGGCCACTCACCCCTCCAGTTGCCTCCTCTCCCTGCAACCATGGCCCCTTGCGTTCCATCGCAGGCATTGGCACACCCAGTGCTCAACAGGTGGGGGCAACCTCCCGAAGCCGGGGGTCGCCAAATTCACAGCGCGAGCCGTTCTTCGCGAAGGAGTCACGATCATGCCGAATCTCAAGGGAACCAAAACGCACGAGAACCTGAAGGAAGCTTTCGCCGGGGAGTCCCAGGCCAACCGTCGCTACCTTTACTTCGCAAAGATCGCGGACGTGGAAGGCTACCCCGAGATCGCCAGCAACTTCCGCGAGACCGCGGAAGGCGAGACCGGTCACGCCCACGGGCACCTCGACTACCTCAAGCAGGTAGGGGACCCTGCCACGGGCCTCGCCATCGGGGACACCGAAGCCAACCTCAAGGCCGCCGTCGCGGGAGAGACCCACGAGTACACGGACATGTACCCTGGCATGGCCAAGACCGCGCGCGAGGAGGGCTTCGCCGAGGTCGCCGACTGGTTCGAGACCCTCGCCAAGGCCGAGAAGTCCCACGCCGGGCGCTTCGAGCAGATGCTCAAGCTCGTGAGCTGACCCGAAACACGGTCCCATCGATCCGCAGCCCGACGCAGGTCCGGTCGTTCTTTCGCCGAACGACCCTTCAGGGGTCGTGTGCGGCCAGGATCGACAGGCGCGTGAAGAAATGGTTGGCTTGCTCGCACGCTGCGCGAGGGGTCTGTCGCGGGACGGCGAGAGGTCTTGCGTGGCGGTGGGAGGAACGATGAGCGACGACAAGCACGACATCTCTTTCATGCCCTCCGACGGCGTTAGTTACGACCCGACGGAGCCCGCGTATCACGACCCCCAAGGTCTGAAGAAGGAGCTGACTCGGGCCTATGCGCTGTGCCACAGCTGCCGAATGTGCTTCAAGTTCTGCGATTCGTTTCCGATCCTCTTCGAGCTCATCGACGAGAAGTACGACGGTGACGTCCGCAAGATCACGGATCGTGAGAACGATCGCATCATGGACGCGTGTTTCCAGTGCAAGCTGTGCGAGGTGCAGTGCCCCTACACCCCGCGGGACAAGCACGAGTTCCAGCTCGACTTTCCCAAGCTGGTGCATCGGTACAAGTCGGTTCGCGCGAAGGAGCACGGCATGACGCTGCGCGATCGGGTCCTCGGAGACCCCGACGCGGCGGGCATGGCAGCACGTGCGTCCCTCGGCCTCGCCAACGTCGCCAACCGCATGGGCGTCGCACGGTTCTTCATGGAGAAGACCCTCGGCATTCACAGAAACAAGCTCCTGCCCTCCTTCGCGAAGCAGACCTTCGAAGAGTGGGCCATCGAGACGGGCCGCGTGCGCACGAGCCACGAAGCGGAGGTCGTGCTGTTTCACACCTGCTTCGTGCAGCACAACGACCCCACCATCGGCATGGACGTGCTCGATGTGTTTGCCAAGAACGACGTCGACTGCGCCTGCGTGCAAGGCTTGCAGTGCTGCGGTATGCCGGCCTGGGAGCACGGGGACCTCGCCTCGCTGCGTCGCCAGGCCCATGTCAACCTGAACCTTTTGCTGCCCTACGTCGAGAAGGGAGCCAAGGTCCTCGCGATCAACCCGACGTGTTCGATGATGATGCGCCGGGAGTATGCCGAGCTGCTCGAGGGCAAGGACCGGGAGCGTGCGAAGGTGCTGGCCGAGGCGGTCATGGACCCGTCCGAGTACCTGTGGACCCTCCGCAACGAGTCGCGGTTCAACACGCACTTCCGATCGCGTCCCCCGGGAGGCAAGGTGGCCTATCACACGCCTTGCCACTTGCGCGCCCAGTCCAAGGGGTTCAAGGGCCGCGACATCCTCAAGAAGATTCCCGGCGTCAAGCCCGTCACCGTCATGGAGTGCTGCGGCCACAACGGGACTTTCGCCATGACCGTGGAAGGGTTCGATGCCTCGAAGCGGCTGGGAAAAAAGGCCTTCGACGGCATGATGGCGGCGGATGCGGAGGTGTGGGCGAGCGACTGCCCCCTCGCCGCGATTCAGTTCCAGCAGCACACGGGCATCAAGCCCATGCACCCGATGACCATCTTGTCTCGCGCTTATCGCGCCGACGGGTTTGCCGAGGCGGTCCCTTCGGCCGACGACGCGACCGACAAGTAGAGCGAAGGAGACGGCATGAAGCCTGTCGAGCGATCCAGCGTCCTGGACTACGTGACCTACAGCGAGAAACGAGACGAGATCCGGGCTCGCGTGCTCGAGATCAAGAAGCCACGTCGGGTGCACGTGGGTCCCGTGCTCACCTTCCTGTTCGAGACCACGGAAACCCTTCACTACCAGGTGCAGGAGATGATGCGGGTCGAGCAGATCGTAAAGGAGGCCGACATCCAGCACGAGATCGACACCTACAACGAGGTGCTCGGCGGGCCGGGAGACCTTGGCTGCACGTTGCTCATCGAGATCGACGACCCTGACGAGCGCGCCGTCCAGCTCTCCGCCTGGCTCGACCTGCCCCAGCACCTGTACGTCAGGGTCGAGGGCGGGGAGAAGGTCTACGCGAAGTTCGACCCTCGCCAGGTCGGTAACACGCGCCTGTCCTCGGTGCAGTACCTCCAGTTCGAGACGAGAGGCCGAAAGCCGGTCGCCGTGGGGTCCGACTTGCCTGCCCTTCTCGTGGAAGCCGAGCTCGACGCCGCCCAGCGAGCCGCGCTCGCGGAAGATGTGTCCGGCTGAGACCCCGAAATCTGTGTCCCTGGGACCGAGTTGGCGGTAGACCGCCACGTCAGTCTCCACCCCTGCCAGAAGCACCCGAGCCGGCCGACACCATCAGCCCGTCTCGTGAGCAATACGAACCCGATGTCCGGTCGGGTCGAGGTCACCCGGATGGATCACATCGTACGAGAAGGTCTTGGCAAGCTGCGTCGCGGAGGCGCGCCCAGCGCGATTCGCGCCGTCGTGCAAGCGGTCGCCGCCGTGGCCGACGAGCCAGGGGAGGATTCCCTCGCCTATCTCGTCGCTTGCTACCAGGGCGCCAAGGTGCTCGCCGCCGCCGGCGACGTGGACGCGGCCGTCAAGCTGATGAACACCGTGCCCAGGGAGGTCTCCGAGGACCCGAACCACGCACCCCACCTCGCTCTGCTCGCCCTCGAGATCGGCGAAGGGCTGCGACGCCTCGGAGACCCGGAAGCGGCCGAGAAGATCGTTGGGCTCGGCCATGGGCTCCGCCGGGACTTGCACGGTCACCATCATCCCCGCACGGGACTCTCCGCCCTGCTCGCGGCCCGCGTGTGCTTCGACCAGGAGCGCTGGTCCGACGCGCACAAGTTCTTCGAGGCGAGCGTCGTCGGGCTCGGTCCCTATCACCCCTTCAACGCGGTTGCCTACGCCGAGCGAGCCTACGCCATCCAGCTCGTCTCGCCGGACGCATCCCCTTTCCCCGAATTCGTCATGTCAGCTCCGCTGCCTTACTGGCGACGGCTGCTCGGCCACATGGCTCGCACCACGCTGCACGTGCCCCTCGACCTCAGACTCGCGGTGCTGCTCAACGTGAGCAGCGAGGTCGAGGACGGGCTCGAGGACCCCGGGGACCTCACGCGACCCGTGCTCGTCGCGGCCTATCAGTACGCCCGCGAAGCCAACGACGAGCGGGTGGACGTCCTCGAGGAGGTGCTGGAGGAACGTGGATGGATGGCTGAGGACGCAGGCGTCAAGCCCCCTTCGCCCGCCGACGGCGCCAACACAGAGGCCTTCTGGCGCTCCCCGGATCGCGACGACGATGCGGCACAAATGGGGGAGACCGAGGCCCTGTTCAAGCTCTTCGAAGGGGCGGCGGACGCTTCCGCGGGACGCAAGCCCTCGGCCGTGGAGGCCTTCCAGCGCGTGGCGGCATCGCGTGGGGAAGAGACCCTCGAGCACTGGGCTGCGAAGGGATGCCTGCAGCTCGTCGAGCGAGGGTGGAAGCTGCGGCATCATCAGTTCAAGCCCGAGATGCGCGCCATCGAAGCCCTCGCCCTGTCCAAGCTCCCGAAGACGTCACGCGCGAAGGTGCAGGGCATCGAGATGTCCGCGCGCAAGGGCGCCATGGACCTCACCTTCATCGGCTCCAAGCTCTCCGACGCCCAACAGAAGCGCGCCGTGCAGGTCGTGCAGGAAGCCCTCGCGTGGGTCACCGAACGCAGCGAGGAAGCAGGCTGATCGCTTCCGTCGTTGGATTGCCTGTGGCCACGCGCCCGGACCGGTGCCAGGTATCGCTCATGGAAAAACGCCTCGCCATGCTCGAGAACCTCACGAGCTCCGGGAAGGCCGACGCCTTCGCCTGGTACGCTCTCGCCCTCGAGTACAAGTCCAAAGGCCGGATCGACGACGCCCTGCAAACGTTCTCGACACTGCGCGATAAGGACCCCGGGTACATCCCGATGTACCTCATGGCGGGGTCCATGCTCGTCGAAGCAGGACGGGAAGACGAAGCGCGCACGTGGCTGCACGACGGGATCGAGCACGCCAGCGCCGCGGGCAACGCGCACGCGCGGGACGAGATGACCGCACTGCTCGAGTCGATCGCGTGAATCGTTCGCGTCGAGGCTAGGAACGTTCGATCGGCTCTCATCACGGGAGCACACCGGGCCGGTACACATCCGCCCCCGTGGCGGCGTGACGGCAACGCCGTGCCCACGCGACACCCTATCCGCGGCGGGCTCACACGCAACACAGGAGATGTGTGCACGTGTAAGAAATGTCAAGAAACGTGTTGACAGCCCACCCGGCGGTGCTATTGGTCACTCAGACTTGAGTTACCAGGAGCCCCCCATGAAGCTGACTCTCGCAACCCTCCCCTTCCTTTCCCTTCTCGCCGTCGGCTGCGCTGTCACCCCCGACGACCCCGCCGCGTTCGAATCCAACGCCCCCGAGGCCGCCCAGACCACCGCTCCCCTTACCCACGAAGCCACCAGCCAGGACGCCTCCGACCACGGCTGCCTCGTCGCCCTCCGCAACGTCGCCCGGCCCCCCGCCGCCGGCGGTTACGAAACCGATTGCTCCTCCGGCCGCTGCTGGTTCGTCTGGCAAGGCACCGTCGATGTCGCACGCGCCCTCGTCGACGACGGCGCCACCGTCGGCCTGATGTACCAGTCCGGAAGCGACCCCACCTGGTGGGAAGTCGAAGCCTCTCCCTCCGCCACCAACGGCGCGTTCCAGACCTTCACCTTCCGCTTCTTCGACCACACCGTCGACCCCGGCATGAGCATGACCTCCCTGATGCGGACGAACATCCAGCTCATCCCCGTCGTGCACCTGCCCGGGGGCGGACGTCTGTTCGACCACAACCGTCTTGCCGGCGACTTCGACAATTACCGTCTGACCTCCGAGAATTCCTGGGCCGTGAGCGACGACGCTGCGGTGTGCACGAGCGCCAGCCCCACCTCGTCGACCCTCGAGTTCCTCAACGGGTGGAAGCAGGTGCAGCATGGGGCGATCGTGCCGGGGGGCGACCTGACGATCCAGTACGACCTGCCGCGCCTTCCAGAATGCAGGGGCACGCACAACGGCTATCCCGCCTGGGATACCACGGCGTTCGCTCGCTTCCTGCCGATGGGCGAGGTGCAGCAAGGCAGCGTGCGCGCCTTCGAGTCGAACTACGGCACGCCGACCAACAACGCCTTCTCCGTTCCGGTCACCTTCGACGTTCCCCTGGGCGCCACGAGCGTCGAGATCTGGTTCCGCAACGCCAGCGGTGCGGGCAACAACTGCGAGACCTGGGACAGCAACCTCGGCAACAACTACGCCTTCGCCATCGACTCCGCCGCGCCGGCCCCCGTGAAGTGGGCTGGCGACTGGGGCAACGGCTTCTCGCGCGAGTGCAACCACCGCGACGGGATCGCCGAGCCCACCACGATCGACTCCTGGATCATGCAGCGCGCCTGCATGTTCGTGGACGCCGACGTGTACGTCCCCGGCCTCACAGACGTGAACGCAAGCCCCTCCAAGGTGCTCGCCCAAGTACAGGTGAGCGTCGACGGCGCGGAGCCCACCACCTCATGGCTCTCGCACGACGGACGCGTGGGCAACAACTACCGCTTCCGCTGGGACATCCCGCGCCAGGAGCTGCAGAACACGAGCTGGAGCACCCTCTCGTACACGTTCCGGTTCTCCACCGACGGCGTGAGCTGGTACACGCTCGGACAGAACGACGGGTCGCCTCGCACGCTCGTTCGTGACTTCTGATTCTCGATTCGGGAAAGCGGTTTCCTGCTTGCGCCCGCGTTCATCTCGTTCGACGCTTCATGAGGAGCTTCATGGGAGAACGTCATCAATGCGTCGACTGCGGCCGTCTGTCCCCCCCCACGGAGAGTGGCTACACGCTGATTAGCAGGGAGTTCGGCTGGCGGTTGACACGATCGAAAGCCGCTGACGGCTCTCTGCTGCTCGAGTGGCGGTGCCCGCCCTGCTGGGAGAAGTACAAGGCCAAGCAGACGACCCGCCCCTGGGAGCCGCCCCGGCGGCCGGCCCCCACGATTCGCCAGCAGTCCGAAGACGATGCGAAGCTCTTGAGCCAGTCCGGCGAGTACTCGAAGGCAATCTACGACGAAGAGTTTCCGCCGCCCTCGTCACGGCGAAGCCCGCCGTCGGACCGGAGCGGCCCGCGGGACGACCCGCCACCGAGCCGCCCTGGTGGTTGGCCGCGCAAGGGGTCGTAGGCGGTCAAGCTCCCCGCGCACTTGCGAGTCGAACGAATCGCACCATAGAGCCGGGACCCATGGAGAGGATCCCCTTCGCGGTTCACGGCCCGACGATGCTCGTGATGTTTTGCCTCGGGTGTTCTGGCCAGGAGGCCTTCGCCACAGCCGCCATCGCGAGGGAGTTCTCGGAGTTGGCGTACCTCAAGGCGGGTCTCGATCGCGTGAGCACCCTCGAGGACGGGCTTTCGAGCTTGTACGCGCGCAAGGTCGTGTTCAGCCCGCCGCCGACACCCACGAACGATGGCTTTTCACTGCCGGACGTGTCCGGCGTGTCCATGTGGACCGGCCACCTCGAGCACGCAAACATCATGAAACTCTTGTCGGTTCGGAGCGCCCTCGCCGTTGCCCCGGAGGTCTTCCTGCACGATCTCGCGCTGAGCATCCACACCACCGACTATCACATCGATCCTTCCGACAAGGGGCGCCGAATCCGGGTCGATCCCACGGCGCTGTCCTTCACCGCGGGCACGGTCCGCGTGCCCGAGAACCGCGCCCTGGGACAACCGGGCGATCAGCTGATCAGCGTGAAGGCGGAGGCGCGCATGTTTCGGGATAGCAAGATGATCGGGGACCTGGCGCTGGGCCTGGGCTTCAACGATCCGGAGGTCCTGACGCGATTTCCGTCAGCCCAAAACGTGTTCAACATGACCTTCGGAGGAACCTTCGCTCCCAGGTAGGGCGCATCGATCCTCTGTCACTCCGCCGCCAGCACCTTCAGCAACGTCTCAGCTGCCGGTCGATCTCCCTTCACGGCCACCGTCAACGCCCCAGTCCCGTCGCGCAGCGCCACAACGTCCTCCAGCTTCAACGCCGATGCCACCACGGCTTCGGCTACGCTGTCGTCGTCAGCGATCAGCAACGCCACGACCGCGGTCGTGCCTTCACGCGTCAGGACCATGTTCGCCGTGGTGAAGGTGCCCTCGATGTTGGTCTGTGGCTCGCCATTCACCAGCCATCCCGCCCGCTCGGCCCGCGTGCGGATCTTGTTCATGTCCAGGCTCTTGAACGCGGCTCCCCTCGTGAAAGGATTCTGCTCCGCGAGGTCGATGGTTCCCGCCTTGGGATCGTTGCGAACCTTTCGATCCTCGCGCTTCCGCGAAGGCTCCACGGAAGCAGACTTCTCCGCGGGCGTCGCAGTTGCCCACACCACCACGCCGCCAGCGAGCCCAGCCACGAGCGACGAGGTGATCACGGCCGCCGCGATCACCCAGCCCAGCTTCGGTCGCGAGAGGGGAATCGTGGTGGACTGCATCGCGTCCGCGGTTTGCACCGTAGCTGCGCTGGTGGTCGTGACGGGGTTCGTGGCGGGAGGGGGCGTGAATTGCGCGCGCGTCGCGCCGTACAGGAGGCTGTTCGACGCCGGCCGGGCGCTGAGTTCGAGGGTCTCGCCGTAGGCCGCAGGATGGTTCGACGCCGTCCGGAGCGCAGCCTCCAGCGCCCACAGCATGGTTTGTGCGCTCTCGAAGCGAGCCGAAGCGTGCTTGTGGGTCGCCCGGGCGATCAGCGGACCCAGGGGGCTCGAGGAAACCTCGACAGCCAGGGGAACCGGCACCTCCGACGCCTGATCGATGAGCACCTGAATCGCAGAGGGTCCGGAGAACACAAGTCGTCCCGTCAACATCTCCGCCATGACGAGCCCGAGCGAGTAGAGGTCCGAGCCAGGACCGACGCGATCACCCCGCACCTGTTCCGGTGACATGTAACTCGGAGAGCCCAGCACCTGGCCGTCCGAGGTCACCGTGGAGGCGTCGCCCTTGGTGGGCTTGGCGATCCCGAAGTCGAGCACCTTGACGAAGTCGGGCTCGCCCGGAAAGTCGCACAGGAAAATGTTCGAAGGCTTGATGTCGCGATGGACGATGCCCTTGTCGTGGGCCTCCATCAGCGACTTCAGGACCTGCGAGGCCATGCGCCCCACGCGCTCTTCTGACTGACGGCCCTCGCGGGCGATGATGTCATCGAGCCCGCGCCCACGCAGCAGCTCGAAGGCCATGTACGGGGTTCCCGCATCCGCCCCGCCGAAGTCGAAGAGCCGGACCGTGTTCGGGTGTTCGAGGCGCTGGGCCATCTCCGCCTCTCGCCGGAACCGCGCGCGGGATTCGTCCGTGGCGATCAGATCAGGCCGGAGCACCTTCAGCGCCACCCTGCGCTGCAAGTTCAGCTGGGTGGCCGCGTACACCGCGCCAAACCCGCCGTGCCCGATCAGACCGTCGATCCGGAACCGGCCGTCGAGCACGTCCCCTTCGCGCGGCGCCGCCTGAAGCCCAGCCATGCACCAGAGCATAGGCCCATTGGCCCGATCGGCAAACCCAGACACCACAACTCACGGAATGCGTTCCAGCCTTCGATCCATCCACACCGCCAGCTCTTCGAGCCCCACGCGACGGTAGAAGTCCCTCAGCCGCTCGTAGCGCTTCCTCACGTCGTAGCCGAGGTTCCACTGCAGCTTGCGCAGGCATGTGGGGCAGAGCATCCCCACCTGTCGGTCCATCTCGTCGAGCGAGTTGGACCCGTTCATCAGACACTCGTATTCCGTGCAATGCTCGAGCGAGAACATGTGCCCCGCTTCGTGCGCGAGCACTTGAATGCTTCGTCGCAGGGCCTTGCGCCGGGCGGCTTCGGAGTCGGGCTCCCCGGAGAACGCGGGAAAGAATCGGGCGAGGGAGTACACCCCCACACGCTTGTCGAGGCTCGCGAGCCCAAAGACGAAGTTCCACGAAGGTTCGGGGTACAGGTCCCCCATCGTGACGCCGAGCGTGCAGATCGCGGTGGGCGCAAGGCGCGGCGCGAGAAGATCGTCGAGTATCACCCCCGCATGGTGCTGCTTGTGCGCACCGCCGCCGCGTTGACCCTTGCGCGGCAAGTCCATGTCGGTGGCGATTCGCACGGGCACGTCGAAAAAAATCGAGGTGAGCTCGCGCAACGTCTCGAGCACTTCGCGCTGCGCGGGGTCGAAGGGGCCAAGGGGCTGCAGGACGATCTCCTTGCGATGCGCGGTCGGTCGGACGGGCAGGCCGGACACGTACTTCTCGTAGCTCTGGCCTTTCTCCGGGAAGCGGGCGAGCCAATCTCCGGATCGCGGGGGCCGCTTCTTCTCGAAGAGCTCAGGGTCGAAAGCGTAGGGGTCGAAGCGGGGAGCGTTCGGCTCAAGCTGCGCGGAGGCGACGGAGGAAGAGGACGACGCCGAGGCGGCGGCCAAGGGGGCGGCGGCTGGTGGGTCCGGGGCCTGCGCCGGGACCGAGGCCTGCAGGTCAGGGGGCTCGGTGCGAACCGGGGGGGCTCGATCGCACCCGGCAAACAGCGCCCAGGCAACGACCACGACGCCGAGGAAGGTGCGGGAGGAGGGGGAAACCGATGCCATGGGTTCGAGGATCCCTAGGACAGCACCCGGGCAAGTTAGTTCCGGCCCTCGTCGATGGGCAGAGCGCGCGCCAGACGGGCGTCACGTTCGCCCAGGGGAGAAGCGTCGACGAACCAGGGCCATCGACGCCAGCGTGAGCCACACGATGTGCGACGACGACGAGGATGTCCCTAGGTCCGGCGTGCTAGATCTGGAAGCCGGACACGACGATGTGATCGACCTGTGAGAGGCCGAAGAGTCCGGTCCACTCGGGAAGCTAGAGGGATGAGCCGTCGACGATCGCGAGGGCGCCGGGCGCGACGGTGTACGTGATGGGAGCGGAGGAAGTACCGGAGTTCTTCGGCACGACGTGTTCGCCGTAGGTACCGCTCGCGACGAGGACGGTGTCGCCGGCTTGCAGGGTATCGGCCGCTTTCTGGAGGGTCTTCCAAGGTGCAGCTTGGGTGGGGTTGGTGTCGTCGCCAGCGGGGTCGACATGGTACTGCTCGGCCGCTGCGGAGGCGGAGAGGAGACACCCCGCGGCAGCCAGACCGAGGGTACGAAGCGTGGCGGTGCGCATGGCGTCAGTCTCTCTTCCACAGCCGGGAGAAGATCGCGCCCGCCCGGTTGGGGATGGACATCGGGCTCGTCTTGGGGGGCAAAGGCTGCTTGCCGTCCGGGTCGAGCGTGCCGTAGCGGTTGAGGTTGCGGACGTACGTACCGATCTTCTCGGCCGCCTCCGCGTTGTGCGCGTTGCGTGCGAAGGCTGCCCGATACTCCGCGTAGGCCTTGGCATGCATCCCGAGGTACGAGAAGATCTCGCCGCGTACGTAGTAGGGCCGGTCGAGCGCGGGGTCCGCGTCCGTTGCCTCCCGGAGCATGTCGAGCAGGTCGCCCACGTCCCCGATCTTCCTTCGAGCAGGCGTGTGGAAGGCGGCCCAAGCGTACTCCGTCTTGAGCAAGGCATTGCCGGGAGACAACTTCAGCGCGGCCGCCGCATACTGCTCGGCCTGATCGAACTCGCCTCGGCGCATTGCGGTCAAGGCCTGGGAAGACCAGCGCATGGCCTCGAGATTACGCGCCAGGTCGAGCTCCGAGTTCGTGGGGCCACGGGGCGCCGGCAGCTCCTCTTCCCCCTTCTCGAACGGGTCCAGCAGCGTCTGGAACGCCATCTCCATCCGCATCGAGTTGTCCGTGGTTTGTGCAAACGGCTCCGCGGCCTCGTCCGCTTCCTCCACGTGGACGGGAATGTCGACGGACTGGTAGCTCGCCTCCACCTGTTGCATGAACGAGGGCTGCTCCGTCGGCACCGTCGTGTCCGGAAGGCTCGGCATCCGCTTGGTCGCAGGCTCATCCACCTCCGGACGGAAAAACACCTCCGTGACGCTGTCCATCTCGGCGCGCGGCTGCGGCGCAAGCTCGGGTGCGGGCCTCGCCGCCACGTACGCCTTCGACGGGGCGGACGCCGCCACCTCCGCGAACGCAAAGCGTCCCGTGAGAAAGAGCACGTAGAGCAGCAGCTCGACTCGATCCGACGGAAGCTTCGGATAGGTCAGCAGGTCGGGCACCGTCACCCCGTCCCCCCCCCACCACTTGAGAAACGCACACTCCGCGTCGTCGAACCCGAAACGCTCCCACTCCGTGTCCCGTTGCAGCACGATGGGATCGTGGCCGAGCAGCGCCAGAGCGGAGCGAACGGACTCGTCCGCCGTACCGTGTCGACTCCCCCACCACAGCACCCACCAAGGATCCACGGGCGTCAGCTCGATCCCCCCCCAGGACGCGAGCAGGTCCACGTCCCGATAGAAGGCAAAGCGCGACGCGGGCTGTGCGTGACGAAACAGCTCGATCAAGCGGAGCGCGGTCTGCTCCCGCAGGCCCGCCTCGAGCGTGTCCTGATCGAGCTTGCCGCAAGCCATCAACATCGCGCCATGCAAGCCTCCCCCGCGCAGCGCGAAATGAATCGTCTGGTCGTACGCCACGCGATCGATGAAGCCCAGCTCCATCAATAGCTCTCCGAGCGGCGGCACCGGCAAGGTGGTCCGTACCTTCGCAGGGGCCCCGTCGACGAACAACACCGTGCTGTCACTGCGATCGTCGTACAGCCACAAGCTCCCCGTCCACGCCTGGCGCTCGAGGTAGACCAGCAGTTGCGCGAGAGGCGCCTTGCGCAAGGAGCCAGCTTTCGTGGGCTTGACGGCGTGGGACACGGAACGGCAGAGCGCGTCCTCTCGCCCCACCGCTTGATCGGAACGGCGGTCCCTCGTGCCAGGATTCTGGCGTGGATCCCTTCTGCTCGTCATGGGGTCGAACTCACGAACCGCACAAGCCACCCGTACGCCGGCGAAGCGTACACCGCTCCCGTCCCGGGGTCGAGTAAGGCGCTACGGTAATCTACGGAAGTCCAAGCCGGTCTAGGGGAGGATGGAGTACTGCGTCGGCGCGATCGACCCGGTCAGGTCGAAGTCGTAGTACTTGGTGTAGTTGCGATCGAAGCCGTCCGTAAACGAGGTGAACGGAACACCGGCCCAGGTCGATTCGCCCCCAGATTGCTCGTTGATCATGGCCAGGTGCACAGCGAGGGTGGACGGAGACCCGATGTTCGCGAGAGGGATCGCGATCTCGACGAAGCTCCCGCTCTGCACGACCTTGCCCGTGAAGTTCCAGGTCTCTGGAACCCACGCGCTGCCGCTCCACTTCACGGCGCGGGTGTTGGTGTTGTCCGCCTTCCAGTGCACCTGCCACATCGCTTCGAACGGCAATCCCGGCGTCTGGTTCTGGTAGGCCACGCCCGTCGTCGTGCCTCCGGCGCCGCCGAGGTACACCACGAAGAACTTCGTCGACGAGCCTCCGCCCACATCGCTCCCGCTCAGGCCCACGTACAGGTTGTTCGCATCCCACGCGACGTAGCCCTTGAAGGATGCCGTTGTCGTGTCGAAGGTCTCATCGAGCTCGAAGTCGTTCACGCCATCGATCGTGACGGTGTGCGCGTAGGTTGTGCCGCCGGTTCCTCCGGTGCCGCCGGTTCCCCCGGTGGCTCCGCCCGTGCCGCCCGTGCCGCCCGTGCCGCCGGTCGCACCGCCGGTTCCCCCGGTGGCTCCACCCGTGCCGCCCGTGCCGCCCGTGCCTCCCGTGCCACCCGTGCCACCCGTGGCTCCACCGGTCCCGCCGGTCGCACCGCCTGTGCCTCCCGTGGCTCCACCGGTCCCGCCGGTCGCGCCGCCCGTTCCACCGGTTCCGCCGGTCGCGCCGCCCGTTCCGCTCGAACCTGCCGATCCGCCCGTACCCGCCTCGCCCGCGGCGCCACCCGTGCCTGCTTCGCCCGCGCCCCCGCCCATCCCACCAGTCCCCGCGGACCCACCGGTCCCACCCGAACCCGCGGTCGCTCCCGAACCGCCCGAGCCTGCCGTGGCGCCCGTGCCCCCCTCCCCCGTGCCCCCCGATCCCCCGGTGGCACCTGTCCCTCCCACCGGTGGCTGAGGGCCACCCGTGCCCGCCGTGCCCTCGGAGTCCTCTCCCTCAGCACAGCCCATGACCGATACCAATGCAAAACAAGGCAACAACAGCCAGGAATACGCGCGCATGTCCGACCTCCGACCCAAGCGTGCCGTGTCGCTCGCACCCGCTGCGTGCCGCAGAAATGAGGCACGGACAAGTGCACTCCAAGCCTACCCGTCCTGGCGCCGTTGGCCAGCGCAATCGGCCGAAAAATTCGCGCTCCTATGCTCAGCGCCCTCCAAGTACGTAACCTCCGCACCAACCTCTGCGTCTTCTGTGGTTCTCCGGGCTGGGTGCCCACTAAGCGCCGCGAGGCACGATCGCCGCGAGCAGGCGCCCGCTGCGCTGCCCGTCGCGACGGTACGAGAAGAAGCGGTCCGGCTGGCACATCGTACAGCCGCGCACGTGGTCGATCTGCTCGTGGCCGAGCCCCGCCTCGAGCAGCTGGGCGTGCAGGATGCGCCGCAGGTCCGCGTGCGGTCGGCCCCCAGGCCCCAGGTGCAGGATGTCCCCCACAGGGCTGACGCGAGAGAGGCGCGCCGCTACGTCGTGGCCCGTCTCGAAACAACACCGCTCGATGTGCGGGCCGACCGCCGCGACGAGGTCACGCAGGTGGCTCCCCATGTCTCGAAGCGCACGCACCACGTGACCGACGATGTTCTGCTCGGTTCCGCGCCAGCCGGAGTGCACGGCAGCCGCGAGCCCCGAAGTGCGGTCCGCGATCAGAACGGGTGCGCAGTCCGCCACGCGCACGCCACAGGCCACCGTCCCGTCGCGGGCGATGACGGCGTCTCCTTCGAGCTTCCAGGTCTCGTCGTGGTGAAACGGGGGGGCAACGACGTGACAGGTGGTGCCGTGGACTTGCTGCAAGTAGAGGATGCGGTCGGGTTCGACGCCCAAGTCGTCGGCTGCGATCGCGAGGTTGCGAGCCACGAGCCCGGCTTCGTCCCCCACGTGGACGGCGAAGTTGAGCGAGTCGAAGGGGGCGGGGCTGACTCCTCCTAGGCGCGTGAAGAAGGCATGACGAAAGCCGGCGGCGGACAGCAGGGGAGCGCGAAGCGCGTAGTGAGGTTGCACGGGTGGCAAGGGTATCCGTGACGGGTCCGGCCGCAAAGCCGTCCGGCGCGAAAAGGACGCGGTCTACTGCGGTCCCCTGCTTTTTCTGCCCAGGTCGAGAGGACGGATCCCCCTGGTAAGCCAACCGTGGTATTCATCGGGTGCCATGGCAGGGCCTGATCCGTTCATCGGTCGCGACATTCTCGACGGTCAGTTCCGCATCCTCCAGAAGATCGGATCGGGAGGGATGGGATCGGTCTACAAGGCCTCCCAGCCGTCGATGAACCGCATGGTCGCGGTGAAGATCCTGCACCCGAAGCTGGCCAACCGTCGGGATCTGGTCTCGCGCTTCCGCCGGGAGGCGAGCGCGATGAGCCACCTGAACCACCCGAACACGGTGAAGGTCTTCAACTACGGAGAGCTCGAGGACGGTTCGCTGTACATCGTCATGGAGTTCCTCGAGGGCAAGAACCTGCACCAGACCGTGCGCAAGGGAGGGCCGCTGCCGTACGAGCGAGCGTTGCCGATCTTGATCCAGGTCTGCGGGGCGCTCGACGAGGCCCATCGCAAGGGGATCATCCATCGCGACCTCAAGCCCGAGAACATCTTCTTGTGCGCGGACCCGCTCGGCAAGGAGGACTACGCCAAGGTCCTCGACTTCGGACTCGCGAAGGTCACCGAGCGCGAGATGCACCCCGGGTCGATCATCCTCACGCAGGAGGGCATGGTCTTCGGCACGCCCGAGTTCATGTCCCCGGAGCAAGCCCAGGGCAAGACCCTCGACCCACGCAGCGACATCTACTCGCTCGCTGTCATTCTGTACGAGGCGCTCACCAGCAAGCTCCCCTTCGATGCCAAGACGCCCATGGAGTACATCCAGCATCACGTGGCGTCGAAGCCGATTAATCTGAACGATCGTGTCCCGGGGCAGTCCTTCCCACCCGCCCTGGCCGAAGCGCTCGCAAAGGCCATCGCGAAGAAGCCCGAGGATCGGTTCCAGACCGCCGCGGACTTCGCCCTTGCCCTGCAGGCGATCGTTCCCGAGGCGACCTTCGAGCCGGGCACCATCCCTGCCACCCCGCCCCCGGCCGGGTCTTCCATGACCACCGCACCGAGCCCGCCGCCCGTGACGATCGTTCCCGCAAAGTCGAACACACCGCTGATCATCGGTGTGGCCGTGGGCAGCCTCGTGCTCGGCATCGTCATCGCGATCCTGATGATGAAGCTCGTGCTTTCGTAGGACGAAATCGAAGTCCCCTCTCCACCACAACCTGTGGTCTCATCCGGTGCGCCGTGGATGACGGAAGTACCTGCCAGGTAGGGCTCCGAGCCGCATCCCACGTCTCCCACGGAAGCGTCGTCCTTGGGCTATCCTCCAGGGACTCATGTTCCTCTCCACCCTCCGGGCCCTCGGCGAGCCGCGGCGCGCCGTTCCCCTCGGCGTCGTGGCCGCCGCCATGCTGAGCGCGGAGTGGTTCACCACCCGGTCGCCAACGGCGCTCGTCCTCGACCTGGCGCTGCTCTTCGCCTTCTGCCTCGTGGCCCCCGCGGGCTGGCGCTGGCTCGGCTCGCCCGACCATGCCTCCCCGGCTAGCTCCGCCCTGGCCTACACCGCCTACGTGCTGCTCGGCACCGTCGTGGTGGGCCTGCTCGGCCTTGCCCTGCCGTGGTCCCTTGCCCTTCGCTGGACTTACATCGTGGAGCCATCGTCCTTCGGCGTGGTGCTGGTGCTCTTCCTCGTGGGCGGGTGGGGCCTTGGGCGCGACATCGAGCTGGAGCAAGGGGTCCGACAGGCACGCCTGCGCGCCGACCGGCTCGCCCTCGAGGCGCAGCACGCGCAATTGCTGGCCCTGCGCGCCCAGCTCGACCCGCACTTCCTCTTCAACACCCTCAACGCCATCGCCGAGTGGTGTCGCGAGGACCCAGTCGTCGCCGAGAAGGCAACCTTGCGGCTCGCCCACATCCTTCGCGCCATCCTCGAGGGCATTCACAAACCGTCGTGGCCGCTGAGGGAAGAGCTCACCCTGCTCACCGGCGTGTTCGAGCTGTTCCGCATCCGCGACGACGAGCGCTACCGACTGCGGGTCGAGTGCCCCGACGACCTTCCCGACCCCCTGATTCCCCCCATGCTGCTGCTGCCTTTGTTCGAGAACGCGATCACCCACGGCCCAGGGGAAGGACACTCCGGTGAGGTGTCGCTGCGACTCGAGGCCCAAGGCGACGTCGTGCGCGTGACCCTTCGCAACCCCGGGGCCTATGCAGGACGTCGCCAAGGGGGCGAGGGCATCGGGATGGTCGAGCGTCGGCTCTCCCTGGCCTACGGTGAGCACGCGAGCTTGTCGATCGAGGCGTACGGGCAGGAGACCGTGGCGGTGGTATCGTTTCCCATGCACTCGAGCATCTCCGAGGAGCTCCCATGAGCGAGCGCGGGCTGCGGGTTCTCGTTGCGGACGATGAGCGCATGGCGCGACGCAGGCTCGTGCGCGAGCTCCAGGCCATGACGGGAGTGGAGGTGGTGGCCGAGTGTGCGAGCGGCGACGAGGTCCTCTCCAGGTTGGAGGAGGTGGACGTGGACGTGGCGCTGCTGGACATCCACATGCCGGGCATGTCCGGGCTCGCGGTCTCCGAGGTGGCAGCAGAGTGGGGGGTGGAAGTGATCTTCGCCACGGCGCACCCGGAGCACGCCGCAGAAGCTTTCGACAAAGGGGTCGTGGACTACGTCCTGAAACCCATCGAAACGGATCGGCTGACCAAAGCCATCGAGCGGGCGCGCCAACGGCTCGTCACGCCAGCGCGGGCTGCAGCCACGAGCCGGTCGGTCGATCGCATGGCCTTCACGGTGCGGGGAGAGGTACGCCTGGTGGCTCCCCTGGACATCTCGCACGCGGTCGTGGAAGGACAGCTCGTCGCGGTCTGGGCCGGGCAGGAAAAGCTGTTGACGGAGATGTCATTGGTGGAACTCGAAAACCGGCTGCCGGCCGGCTGCTTCGAGCGGGTACACCGCCGCGCGCTCGTGAACCTGGGCCGCATCGCTCGCCTGCAACCGATATCCACAGGCGGATACACGGCCATCACGGTCGAGGGTCACGAGGTCCCCGTGTCACGGCAGTCGGCTAGGCAGTTGCGAAAGCTGCTCGGGATTGGTTGAGCGATCACGAAGAGTGGTGGGGTCAGGGCACGGGTAATCTCGAAGGGTGGTGGGGTCAGGACACGGCCTCGCCGTGCGGGAGCTAGGCGCGACGATGTCGCGCCGCCATGGAAGCGGAGTGGTACCGGAGGGGCGTGACAAGCACGTGATTGGGTCAAGGCATGGCGTAACCAATCCGCACCCGTAGCGACTCGCTGCCACGCCGTGCCCAAGGCCCAAGGGCCAAGTCGAAGAGCCGCTCCCGACCGTTTCCGACCGCTCACCCTCGTCTCGCGACCGTTCACCCGGACGGTGCCCACGTTCCCTCGCCCGGCGCCCCACACTGCATCCAACCCAAGGAGGATTCATCATGAGGCGCGCTCTCCGTCTGCTCGGTCTTCTGCTCGTTGCGGCCGTCACCGTCGCGTTCTTTCTCACCCCCGGGGTGCATCTGGTTCGCGACCTCCGTGACCCGGCGCTCCGCGGTCCGGGGATTCCCCAGCGAGCCTGGCGCATGCACCGCGACCTCGCTCCCAAGGTGCAGCAATGGGCCGACGAGCGGGTCGTCTCGGGCTCCGCCGCCACCGTTCCCCTGTATGACGTTCCCACCACGGAGTGGCCGATGTTCACCGCGGTCTTCTACCTGCTTGCCACGGAGCAACTGCAGGCGGCCTGGCTCGAAGGAGCCCGCCTGGACGAGCCCGAGCCCCTCTCGTACAGCCGAGGCGCCGTCGACGCCGCGAAGCGCTTGGTCCTCGACCCTGCCCACCACACGTGGGTTCGCACGCACTGGGGCGACGACTACCTGCATCGCGAGAACGTGTTCTTCCGGTCTTTGCTCATCGCGGGTCTGACCAGCCACGTGTCGCTCACCGGGGACCGGGACTCCGTTCCCATGCTCCGCGACCAAGTGGTGACGCTCGCGCGTGACCTGAACCGGTCGGAGCGAGGGGTGCTGCACGACTATCCCGATGAGTGCTACCCAATCGACGTGGTCGTCGCGATCGGGTTCATCCGGAAGGCCGACCCGGTGATCGGCACGGATCACAGCGCGTTCGTGGACCGCTCTCTTCGTGCATTCGAGGGAACCATGGCCGATGACCTCGGGCTGGTCCCCTATCGCATGGATCTTCGGACCTACGAGCAAGTGCAGCCATCTCGCGGGATCGGCAACTCCTGGGTCTCGATCTTCGCTCCGGACCTGTGGCCCGACCGCGCCCAGCGCTGGTACGCGCGATACGACGACGCCTTCTGGCAGAACCGCGTGTGGGCGTCGGGCTTCCGCGAGTTCGCACGGGGCAGGGGCGACGCGGACTGGCAGTTCGAGGTGGACGCGGGGCCCGTGCTCGACGGCTTCGGCACCTCGGCGAGCGCCTTCGGCATCGGAGCGGCGCGTCGCAACGGCCGGTTCGACCACGCCTACATGCTGTCGGCCCAGCTCTCGGCGGCATCCTGGACCCTGCCAAACGGCACGTCGCTCGCCCCCCGAACGCTCTCGCACGCGGCGGCAGCACCCTATCTGGGGGAGTCTGCGATCCTCTACTTTCTGACGGTGCAGCCCGCCAAAGGGGTTCCGATCGTGACGGGCGGGTCGCTACCCGGCCTCGTCTACTTCGGACTGATCGTGTACTTCGGCGTCAGCGCGATCGTGCTGTCCTGGGTCGGGTGGCGGCTGTGGCGCCTCTTGCGCGAGCTTCGACGGGTGAGAGAAGAAAGCGCCGCCGGCCCGTCCACGGTCCCCCTGTAAGCTTGGCCCCCCTGCTACGTTCCGGGAGCATGCACCTACCCTTCCCTCGCCAGAGCTTCGTCCTTGCGCTGACCGGTGGTCTTGCCTTCTTGGGCTTGCACTGCGGCTCGAGCGCACCTGCGCCTTCGACCCCGCCGCCCTCGGGCGCATGCACCTCGATGGGTTGCGTGGACGGTCTGCACATCGACCTTTCGCCAGACCCGTGGCCGGCCGGCGCCTATCGCTTCGTGATCGTGGCCGACGGGGAGCAGACGGTCTGCGAGGGGTCGCTTCCGTTGCGGGCTTGCGACCAGGGGCCCAGCCTGTCCTGCAAAGGTGGGGCGGTGATGATAGGCGAGTCGGGGTGCGCCTTGCCCGCGGCACAGCACGGCTTCTCGGACATCCACCTGCAAGCGGGCCCTGCAAACGCTACCGTGACCATCGAGCGCGACGGCGCAGAGATGGTTCGCAAGACCTTCACGCCCACGTACCAAACCGCCATGCCGAACGGACCCGATTGCCCGCCAGTCTGCCGCCAAGCCAGCGACCAGATCGGGCTTCCCTAGCGCTTCGCCAGGACGAGCCCAATGGCATGTCTTGGACTTCACTGATAAGCTCTGACAACATGAACCCGTGTCATCGTCTCCTGGTGGCGGCGGGCGTCGTGGCGGGGATGTCCTTGTCCCTCGACGCCGTCGCGCAGACCTGTGACCCCCCTCGCATTCTGTTCGTCATCGATAGTTCCTCGTCGATGCGGGACGACATCACGGAAGGAGGGGTGACCGTCACCAAGTGGCAGGCCGCACAGGACGCGGTCCACGCTGTGCTCGCAGCCTTCGGAGACGCCGCCCAGTACGGTCTCATGACCTTCCCCGGCTCCACCGGCGGGTGCACCACCGGCTCGATCGACGTCGACGTCGGGGTTGGGACCGGTCCCGAGATCGAGACCACCTTGGCAGGCTTGAACATGCAGCTGTCCCGGTCCACCCCCGCCGGGCAATCGCTGCTGGCCGCCTCCACCTACGCGGGCATCACCGACCCTGCCTTCCCGAACTACGTCATCTTTCTATCGGATGGGTGGCAGTACTGCTCGATCCCCACTTCCTCGGCCCCGGTGTGCGTGAGCTCGGCGGATTGCTCCTTGATGGGCGTAGACCCGTGCCCGACCTGCAACTCGTGTCAAACGGTCAGCTCGGACCCAGCCTGCTCGGGCCAGCCGGCCCACGGGTGCTTCTGCGTTCGAACCTGGCCCGTCCTGGGCGTCGAAGCCCTCACCGCCGCCAACGTCACGACCTTCGTCGTCGGCTTCGGCAGCCAGGTCGACGCCCTCACGCTCAACGCGGCTGCGGCCGCTGGGGGAACCGCGCTGGCGGGTTGCGACGCGACCAGTCCTGACCCGAGCTGTTACTACCAGGCCACGGCCCCCTCGGGGTTGAACGCTGCCCTCGAGGACATCGTGCAGCAGGTCGTCATCGACGATTGCCTGGGACCGTGCGACATCCCCGGGCACCGAACCTGCGCCGCCGCGGGGTGGTCAGCCTGCGACGCCCCGAGCACGATTTCGTGTACCTCTTCCTGCGGTACGACGGGGGTTCAGGAGTGCGTGGACGGGTCGTTGACAGAGTGTGACGCCGTCTGTCCGGATGCGGGCACCGGGGACGCGGGCGGTGCGGCGGGGGCCGGTGGCTCGGCGGCCTCCGGCGGAACAGGCGGGGAGGCTGCCGCCGGTGGTACGGGCGGAGCCGCGGCTGCGGGCGGATCGGGCGGTTCGGGCGGTTCTGCGGCCACGGGCGGAACCGGCGGCGGCACGTTCGATGCCGGAACCGACAGCGGCACCGCAGCAGGTCCGGGCGCCGGGGACACGGGTGAGTCAGGAGACGATGGCGGCTGTGCCTGTCGAACGGGACGGTCGACCGGCCCGGGCGGCCTGCTTGCCTCCCTCGCGATCGCTTGCCTCGCGCTGCTGCGGCGCCGACGCAAGGCCGTTCAATCCCTATTCGGATAGTCTTGTTCGGGCGTGATCCCGCACGACCTCAAGTGTAGTAGCGGATGTACACGAACCCGGCCACCGCCACTGCCGTGAGCAGACCGAGCGCGAGCACCACGACGACGGCGAGGAGGATCGTCTTCGTGTTGTCCTTGGGCGGCGCCACGGGCGCGAGCTTGGGGAGCATCGCTTCCGTCTCCACGTCGACACGCATACCCTGCTTCGCGAAGAACTCCTGCGCCTGCGTGACGAAGGTCTGATAGCCCACCCCATCGAGGTCGAAGGGGCGGCTTCCGTAGCGGGCCTGGTGCGCGTGACGCAGGTACCCGAACGAGCGCAGGGTGGCCACGCCCTTGGCCACGTCGACGGCGCCGACGGTGAGGGTGGCGAAGGTCGGCACGTCGGGGCGCAGCGTGATGTGCTGACGAACCTGCTTGCCACCTGCGGTGCTCATTCCTTCCGGAGCGACCAGGTGAGGACGGCGGAGGCAGCCGCCTCCGATCTGGGTCCTGCCGAAGGTGGCCGCGAAGTAGGTAGCGTAGTCGAAGGCTGCCTGGGCGAACTGGGTTCTCTTGATGGTCGACATGCGGCTCGGCGGATTGTAGCGGCAATTGCACGGATCCGGCCAAGGATCAGGGGGACGGGGTCCCGCCCTTGCGCACGAGCAACGCCATTCTGACGCCGTTGTCGAAGAGCCACGTGGGGTAGGTGCTGTCCACGCGGTAGGTGGCGTCCCGGTGCTCGCGCAGAAATCCGTTCTGCAGCCTGGCCGCCGGGGAGTCGACGGACCAGATGCTGTAGACCATGTTCCAGCCCTGGTCTGCCTCGGGGTGAAGGAGGAGCACGGTGGGCGGGTTGGCGCGCAGGGTGGCGAGGTCTTCGGCGAGCACGTGCTCGGGGAACTGATCCACGAAGACGATGCCGCCGCGCAGGTTAGGGCGCGGACGACCGATGAGGGCCTGGAACATCGGGTCCTCGGGCAGCGAGAGGACGGTTCCGTCCGGGCCGGCCAACTCCCGGGCCCGCAAGGCCGCCTCCAGCAGGACCGTCCCGTTCTGATTCACGCGCAAGCCACGCCAAAAGCCAGGATCCTGCACCGGGGTGCGGGCGATGAGGTACCGCTGAAACTTGCCCCCGAACAATCCCAGCAGCATCAGACACACGACCGCGTACTTCAGGACCCGCGCCCGCGCCTGGTCCAGCAAGATGAGCAACGAGACAATCCCTAGCGGGATGATCGGGTTGTTGTCGTACAAGGGCCGATGCTTGGGGTCGGACAGGTTGTGCATCAGCGACAACACCCCTGCGGCCAGCCCCACCATCGCGAACACGGCGCGCGGGTCCGTCCGGGATTCCGCGCGAGCCCAGTTCGCGACGATCAGAAGCAGCAGCACGAACATGCCCATCATCGGTCCTGCGGACCCGAACGCGGCACCCACTTGCAGGCCAAAGGGAACGTGCGACGCGTTTCCTGCGAGAAGAAACGACGCGACCGCGAAGACGGCCAGCACGTAGATGGCCATCGGCACCGCAAACACCCACCACGCCCGCCCTTGCTCTCCGGCAAGGTCTGGCTCCGTTTCCGCCCCCACCAGCAGCGGATCCTTGCCCTTCAGGACCCGCACGAGCACGTACGCCATCACGAGGGCGAGCAGGAAGGACAGATGCATCGGCGTCTGCACGATTGTGTAGGACAGGAGGTTCAGGATGGCCTGGCCCCGGCCCCCCTTGAGACGGGGCCCGTCCACGAACACGACCTGAACGAACTCGCCGAGCGAGCCGCCGAGCACAACCACCACCAGCACCGTGGCCGCCACGCCAGCGAGCAATCCGACCCCCACGAAGGCCGCGTCGCGCGCCACGTCGCGATAGCATGCCTTGCCTTCGGTCTTCCGCCCGACCCAGGCGATGCCTGCCATCGCCACGCTCACCGCCGCGATCGCCCCCGCACCGGTGCTGGACTTGAGCACGAGGGTGAATCCCGCCGCGAACCCGGACGACGCGAGCAGCCCCCACCGCACCCTGCCCGGGAGGCGCAACAGCCCCCGCACCAGCAGCAGCAGACTGCCCCAGGCCACCACCAGAGCCGTGTGGTCGTACGCAATCTCCTTCGGCGCCGCGATGAGCACGGGAACCATCGCCATCGTCGCGAGCGATGCGTTGCGCTCCGTGGTGAAGGGTCGCACCAACGCGTAGCCGATGGGCACCATCAACAGCTGACACAGCGCGCAGAGCCACAGCTCGTCCAACAGGAAGAAGCGTCCCGTGAGGGACTGAAACGCCGCCATCAGCGCGAAGCTCCCGGGAGGGATCGGCAACGTGAAGTCCCGGTAGATGCGCTGCCCCTCGACCATCCGTTGCGCGATCGGCGAAACCCACCCCGTGAACTCCACGTCGCTCCACAGCGGGTTGGCCAAGCGCGGCACGTAGAGAAAAGCGAAGCCCACGAAGCAAAGAACGTAGACGACGAGGACCGTTCGCGAAGCGCGCACGGACCGCAAGCTAGAGAAAATGCCGCGGATTCGCCAAGGAAAAGTCAGCGTCCGGTGTATCGGGGGGGCCGCCTCTCCCGAAACGCTCGGAGACCTTCCCGACGGTCCTCGCTGCAGAGCACCCGCTCATAGGCAGCCGCTTCCACTTCGAGCCCCTGTGCGAGCGGAAGTCCAGCCGCGTCAATGGCCTCGAGCGCGGCCGCCTGGGCTAGCGGTGCCCCCTCCAGGACGGGCCCCAACCATTCCAGGATACCTGCCAGAAGATCCCCCTGAGGCTCGATCCGATCGACCAAACCCCACCGAAGCGCCTCCTCGCTCGAAAGCCGCCGTCCGAAAAGGATCATCTCCTTGGCCCTCGATGGCCCCACCAACCGCGGCAACCGCTGCGTGCCTCCCGCGCCGGGGATGATCCCCAGACCACACTCGGGCTGTCCCAAAATGGCCCCCGGACATGCCACCCGTAGGTCGCAAGCCATCGCGATCTCCAGCCCGCCCCCCAGCGCCATCCCGTTGACCGCCGCCACCACCACCTTCGGGCTCGCGTCCAGCGCCCCCAGCTCCGAACGGTACAGCCGAAGCTGCTCCCGCACGTCGTCCTCTGAATACCCCCGCCGCTCCTCCAGATCCGCCCCCGCGCAGAAATGGCGGTCCCCGTCTCCCGTGACAACCAGCGCCCGAACGTCTCCCCGGTCCGCCATCTCCCGCGCGAAGTGACCCAATCCCAGCAAAACCGCTCGGGTGAGCGCGTTCGCCTTGTGGGGGCGCGCCAAGACGAAGACCGCAGCCCGCCCGCGCGCCTCGATCCGGAATCCTTCCCCGTGCCGCTCGTTCATGCCGCTTGCTACCAGGAGCAGACCCCAATCGCCATCCCCGAGCGATGCCTCGCTCTGTGTGACTCTGCGAGTTTCCAACTTTGTGCGTAGACACAAGCAGAAATACTTCCTATCATCAGCTTGCTTGTGACGGAAACGGGTCGGGTCACGAAAATTGATTCTCGTCCCCCTTTCCATCCTTCAGATTTCTGCTTGATGCACGGCCCATCCGGGCTAAGACTTGAGACCTGGGGGAGCAACGTGGGCCTGCAAGACATGATGAACCCGGGTCAAACGACCAGCGGGGATCTCGTGATGAACCAGCGCGCGATGAACATACCGAGTCCGAGAGTCTCCGTGCTCGCGTTCACCGAAGGCGCTCGGTCGGGCTGGATCGCCAGCGACCTAATCGCCTGGATGAAGGACTACCTCGTGGTGCCTCGACGCCTCGACACCCGCGACGGACAGGTCCACCGGGTCTGGGAACATGGCTTCGGGGTGGTGCCCCTGGACGGTCCCCCGCCTGAGGACCGCCGCAATCGTGTGCGAACCGCGTCCCAGGTCCCCTCGCTCATCGCGGCGGCCCGGGATCGGGTTATCCAGACGTTGCGGGTCACGGTGCGGTCGGGCGAGACCGCCTTCGTCAACGCCGCCCTGTACGCCGGCCGGGTCTCGCGAGAGCGCGGGACCGACGGCAAGTCCTGCTGGCATACCTACGTGACGGAGGAGGATGCCCTCAGCGACCAGGTTCTCGCGCTGTTCGCGGCGGACGCGCTCACCTATCCCGCTGACTACGAGCACGATGTCGCCGTCTGTGACGCGTGCGGGGCCATCTCTTTCCAAGTCGGCGCCACCTCCCGGCACGGCTGCGCCGCCCATCCCTACGGCTCACTCGATGGCAAGCCCGGCGAGAACGCGCAGGGTCGCGTGAACGCACGGTCTTGACGCGCCGGGCTGCGAACGCGACCCTTCTGCCGTGACCGCTGAAAGCCCGTCGCCCACGCCTGCGGAGCCTGCTGCCACCGTGGTGCAGGGCTCGATCGAACGCATCACCTTCGAGAGTGAGGCATCCGGCTTTCGTGTGGTTCGGGTTGCCCCGGAACCGCCTGGAAGTGCCGTGTCGGTCGTGGGTCAGATGCAGCGGGTGACGGTCGGAACCCGGGTTCGTGTCACCGGGCGCTGGGAGACGGACCCGCGCCACGGGCTGCAGCTTCGGGCTCAGACCCTGCTGGTGCTCGAGCCCGACACCCGCGAAGGGCTGGAGCGCTACCTGGGCTCCGGCCTGATTCCCGGCATCGGCCCGGCGTTCGCGCGCCGCATCGTCGAGCACTTCGGCGACGACACCCTGCGCGTGATGGACAAGGAGCCCCACCGTCTCGCGGAGGTGCCTGGCCTCGGGCAGCGGCGTGTGCAGGCTGCGCTGCAGGCCTGGGCAGACCACCGAGCCCTGCACGACGTGATGGTCTTCCTTCAGGGCCATGGCGTTTCCGCCTCCCTCGCCGTGCGGGTGTTCCGCCGGTTCGGTGCTGACTCCATCCGCGTGGTCTCGGAAGACCCTTTTCGGTTAGCGGTCGAGGTGTGGGGCATCGGCTTCCAGAAGGCGGACCAGATCGCGAGCGCGGTGGGAATCGCAAAGGACGCGCCGGGCAGGCTGAAGGCCGCGGTGCTTTATGCGCTGCACCAAGCCGAGGAGCGAGGTCACGTGTTCCTGCCTCGCCATACCCTGGTGCAAGCCGCTGCCAAGATCGCCGACACCCCTGAGGACCGCATCGAAGCCGCCGTCGACGACGCCTGCGCGGCCGAGGCGCGCCAGGAAGACCTCGAGGAAATCGGCCCCGCCGTGTATCGCGCCCGACGCTATGTCGAGGAGGCGGGCCTGGCCCACGGCTTGGCCCGTCTGGCCGCCGCCCCGGTGGCCGCGCTCCAGCGAGCGGACGATGCGGTCCTCGCTTTCGAACAAGCGAGCGGCGTGGTGTTGGCGGACGAGCAACGCATGGCCGTACAGGAGGCCGCCCGCGCAAGCGTGCTCGTCGTCACGGGCGGGCCCGGTGTGGGCAAGACGACCATCCTTCGCGCCGTACTCGGGCTGTACGAGGCCTCCGGGACGTTCGTGCGGCTCGCTGCCCCCACCGGACGTGCGTCGCGTCGCATGGCCGAGACCACCGGTCGCGAGGCGCTCACCGTGCATCGTCTGCTCGAGTTCGAGCCCCGCAGCGGCACGTTCGCGCGCAACGAGAACAACCCGCTCGCAGCTGGGGCCGTCGTCATCGACGAGTCATCCATGCTGGACCAGACCATGGCGTTTGCCCTGGTTCGTGCGATTCCGTCGGGGACCCGCCTCGTGCTGGTCGGCGACGTGGACCAGCTGCCGTCGATCGGCGCCGGAGCGGTCCTTCGGGACGTCATCGCCTCGGGAGCGGTGACGTGTGTTCGGCTGACGAAGATCTTCCGTCAGGCAGCGCAGAGCAGGATCGTCAACAACGCGCACCGTATCCGTGAAGGAATCGCACCGGAGCCTCCGGAGCGGGGAGACCTCACCTCGGACTTTTACGTGGTGCCGGCGAGGGACGCGGAGGAAGCGGCGGACCGGGTCCTTCTTCTGGTGCGGGAGCGAATCCCAAAAAAGTTCGGTTTGGACCCGCTGCGGGACGTCCAGGTGCTCACCCCCATGCACCGGGGGCCAGCGGGAGCCGACGTGCTCAACGAGCGGCTCCAACAGGCCCTCAACCCGGCAGGCCCGTCCGCGCAAGCTTCCACCCGCGGGATGCGCGTCGGAGACAAGGTCATGCAGCTACGCAATGACTACGGTCGCGATGTGTTCAACGGGGACCTCGGGTTCGTGTTGCACGTAGACCCGACCACGGACCAGGTGGTCGTGGACATGGACGGGCGAGCCGTCGTGTACGAGCGCTCCCAGATCGAGGAGCTGACGCTTTCGTACGCTTGCAGCATCCACAAGAGCCAGGGCAGCGAATACCCCGCTGTGGTCGTGCCGCTCGTGACCGCGCACTTCGTGATGTTGTCGCGCAACCTTCTGTACACAGCGGTGACGCGGGGCAAGCGACTGGTCGTGCTCGTTGCCGAACCACGCGCGGTTTCAATGGCCCTGTCCCAGGTTCGCCGGGAAGAGCGTCACAGCTATCTGTTCAGGAGGCTGGCGGACGCCGTGCAGCGACGGCGCGGGGTCAGTTGATCGAGAAGGACTTGTGGACGGTGACGGGGCTACCGTCGAAGGGAGGGACGCTGGCACGACGAAATGCGCCGGCGACGCAACCGCCCACGGAAGTGCCGGCGAAGGGGGCGCCGTTGACCACGGCGGTGGTGACCCTGCCCGACGGAGCGAAGGTGACCGAGACGCGTCCGCGTCCGGTCGGGCCGTCCGGCTTCTTGCACCCGGAAGCCGCCCCTGCAGCCGCGTTCAAGGCAGACACGGCAGCAGACCGGCTGAACTTTCGGTCCGACGTGGCTGCGGGTACCTCGGCCGTCTTGGGTTCGTCCTTGGTCGGGTCGGTCTTGGCTTCGTCCTTCTTGGGGTCGACCAGCGCCTTGGTGGTCGACGTGCCCGTGGGCAGGGGACCGCCGAGCTTCACGGTCGAGTCCGCCTTCGCAGCCGTCTCGTCCTTCGTGTCATCCTTCTTGTCGGCAACCGCGGCGTCCGCCTTGTCATCCTTGTTGTCGCCCGTTGCGGCGTCCGCCTTGTCGGCTGTCTCGTCCTTCTCGTCCTTGTTGTCGCCGGTTCCCGTGATGCCTTCCCCGCTCGCAGCGCCGGCGGTGTTGGCGGCCAAGGGCTCCTCGCTGCTACCGAACAGCACGTAGCCTCCGAACCCGATGCTAACGACGAGCAGCAAGGCGACGGCGACACCGAGGCCGACGATGATGCCCTTGTTGCTCTTGGGGGGAGCGTCGTAGGGGTACATCGGCATGGGCTCGGGCTCGGGGATGGGCTCGGGCTCGATGGTGGTGGGCAGCATCGGAGCGGCGAGAGATCCCCCCGAATGGCCCGCAAAGGACGGAGGGGGATCGAACGATTGGTTGAACTCGCCGCCGTCCATGGCGGGGGGAGCCACGGACGCGAGGGCGCGGAAGTCGACCTTCTCTTCCTCGGGGAAGACCGACGGGGACTTGCGCGCGGGCTTGTTTCCCACCGCCATGACCGTGTCGATCGTGAACAGAACCGAGTTCTCGCCTCGCTCTGCGGTGAACTTGGGCACCGGTGGCTTGGCCATCGGGTTTGCCGGAGCGCTCGTGGCCACTTCCTCTTCGGGTGGCTGCTGGGGAGCTCCAAAGAGATCCTGGTGGTCGCGCCCTCGGTGATCCACGCGCGCCGCCTGGGCCTGCCCACCACTGCCACCGAACAACGCGCCCCCCATCCGCGCGTCGGGTGCCGAGGGCGCCGTCGAGGCACGCGGCCGCGGAGGCCTCGAAGGACCACCGGCCGTCAGCGCCTGGAACAGCTCGGGGGTGTCTCGGAGCGGCTGCCAATCGCTCATGCCGTCACGCCACACGTAGCAGTCCGGATGGATGCGGCCCGCCTTGTACAGTGCACGCAACTCGTCGAGGGTACCCCCTTGCTGCGAGCCGTCGTCGAGGGTCACCGTCCAGTCCGGGTCCTGCTGCGCTGCTTCCTGCGGCGCGGCTGCCGGATGCCCTGCTGGCGCCGGCTCGTCACCCGCGTACACCCGGGTGGCGTCGTCCTCCTCTTCCTCCTCTCCCGGTTGATCCTCCGCGCCTTTGACGACGATGGCCGAGCTACACTTCTTGCAGCGGATCTTGACCGTGCGTCCGCGGACCTTCTCATCCGCGATCGTGTACTTGGCACCACAAGACTGACAGTTGATCTTCATCGCGACGCACTATCCTAGCGCAACGGGCCGTTCATGAAAGCAAAGGGCTGCATGCTCACCGGAACCGCGCCGGCTGGAAACACTTTCCGAGGAAGTGTACCGTCTCGGGAAGTTGACGATCAAGTTGAGCACCGACATCCGGGTTCTCAGACCCACGAATTCCACCCAGGCTTGGGTTTTCAGGGCCCCTCGTTCGGGTCGCCGGTTCCGTCCCCGCCCAGAACCAGCTGCACAATGCGCACCTGAATCCCCGCGCTCGACGTATCCAGGATCGCCGCGTGGGCCACGTTGGGTGTAGGGGATTCTCCCACTGATCCCACCGAAACGATGCGCGTCGGCTCCACGAACCGCTCGAACGGTACGTGACCTCCCCCGCACACCACGAGGTCCGCAGCCTCGTCCCCGAGCATCGCCAGTACCTCGTCGTCGCTCATGTCGTGGGTGATCGACGCGGTCGGATCCGACGGAGACCCATGGACCAGCAGCAGCTCCCCCCCATCCTCCAAGGTCATCCGGAACGTGGTCGGGAGACGTTCGAGCCGGGCCAAGATGACCTCGCCGAGCTCTCGCTGCGTGTCCCGCAAACGCTGCACGCGCTGTTCGTGCTCCGCGTCCGGGGTCGGCAGGTCGTCGGGGTCCAACGTCGCGATGGCCAGATCGGAGACGCCCTGCACACAGTGCGCTCGAACACCCATCAGCAGCTTCCACGTCTCGAGGGGCTGGGGGCCCGGAAAACAGAGGTCCCCAGCGGCAAGAACGATGGTGCAGCCCTGCGCCTTGCCGAAAGCGAGGACTTGCTGGAGCGGTTCGGCATGGCCGTGGATGTCTGCGACGCAGAGGATGCGCATCCGGCGAATCTAGGGTCAGTTGGCGCGCATGTCGATTGCGCTCTCGAGCATGCCCCATTCCCCATCGACCGGGCTACCCTGGGCGACGCGTGAACCTCGAACTCCGCGCCGTTCTCGACCTTGCCTCCTTCATCGACCCCGGTGCGGCCTCCCGTGCGGCCGGCGCAACCGACGTGCGCGAGGGGCTTACGACCCTCGCCGTGGCGGCTTTTCCCATCGTCGAGGCCCCGCTCGAGGCGGACCCCTCCTTGCTCGATGCGTGCTTCGAACCGCGGTGGGCCGAGCCTTTTAGCGAGCACCGCTACGCTGGCTCCCTGGCTCGTGAGCTGGCCGACACCGACGACCCAGCCGCGGTGATCCGTCGCTTCGCTGCGCGTCACCGCTTGCGCATCGCTCTGCGCGAGATTCTTCCCGAGGCCGTGGGCGGCGCCCCCGTGCACGTGACCGCGCGAGAGCTCAGCGATCTTGCCGCGGCGACCATCGATGCCGCCCTCACCGTCGCCACGCGCGACGTCGAAGCTCGCTTCGGCTCTCCTCGCCGTGTCGACGGTTCCGCCTCCACCCTTTGTGTGATCGGGATGGGCAAGCTCGGTGCGGGGGAGCTCAATGCCGGGTCCGACGTCGACCTGGTTTGCTTCTATGACACGGACGAGGGGGCGACGGCGAGCTCGGACGAGATCCCGCTGCACGAGTTCTGGACGCGGGTCGTTCGGCGCATGGTGCCGTTGCTCGACGAGGTGACGTCGGACGGATTCGTGTGGCGCGTGGACTTGCGGTTGCGGCCGGAGGGGACGCGAGGGCCGCTGGTGAACGCGTTGCCTGCGATGCTTCGATACTACGAGACGTGGGGTCGATTGTGGGAGCGTGCGGCCTGGACGCGGGCCTGGCCGATTGCGGGGGACAGGGACCTGGGCCGGGAGCTGATGCGCGAGATGGAGCCGTTCGTGTATCGACGGGCGGTGGACCCGCGCATCGCGAACGCGATGTGCGAGTTGGTGGAGCAAGCGCGCGCCGAACGTGGCGACGTGGAGCGGGACCTGAAGCTGGGACTGGGAGGAATCCGTGAGCTCGAGACGTTCGTGCAAGCGCTGCAGCTGGTCTGGGGTGGAAAGAACCCCTCGCTGCGCGTTCGTCCCACGCTCGAAGCGCTCGACAGGCTGCGCTCCCATGGCTTGGTGACGGAGCGAGAAGCGTCGGTGCTCGGCGACGCCTACACGACGCTCCGATCCGCGGAGCATCTCGTGCAAAACGCGTCGGGGGTGCAGACGCACGCGGTACCTCCGGACGCGCCCTCGAGGGTGCGGCTGGCGCGGAGTTTGGGGTTTGCCACGTGGGAAGATTTCGACGTGCACCTGCAAGGCGTGAAGCAGCGCGTGCACGCGTGCATCGAGGACCTTCGATCGGGGGACGACCGTCCCCCTCGCTGGAACGCGCTTCTTGCGAGCGTGGACGAAGGTGAGGTGGATGCGGTGCGAAGACTGCTCGAGGAGAGCCTCGGGGAGATGGCGACGCGCGAGTTGGCGAGGGATGTGGTGGCGCTCGGGGCGCGGCCCGACGAGCTGCTTGGGACCGTGACGCGGGAGCGTGCGCCGGGTCATGCGGAGGCTTTGATCGACGCGCTCGTGGAGAGTGCGGATCCGGAGCAGGCGGCACGAAGTCTTTGCGTGTGCGTGTCCCATCGAGGCTTCCGCCCGGTGATTGCGTCCGCGTTGCGGGAACCTCCCGCGCTGCTTCGACGTTTCGTCACGGCGCTGGGAGGCTCGGCGTTTCTGGGTGACCTGATCGTGCGTCATCCGGAGCTGGCGGAGCACGCGTTGCTGTCTCGCGGCATGCCGAGCCCCGAGGCTGCGGCGAGCGCGGTGCGAAGGGAGGTGGAGTCTCTCGGTCCACAAGGCATGCTCGATCCGGAGCTCGTGGCGGGCGCGATACGGCGTGCGAAGGTGCGGGTCACCCTCGAGGTCGTGCTCGCCGACATGGCCGAGGAGGTGCGCGTGCAGGACGTGACCTTGGTGCTCTCCGCGCTCGCGGACGCATGTCTCGATCATGCCTTGCGGGTGGCAGGGGGCCAGACCGAGCCAGTCCAGGGCATGTGCGTGGTGTCCGTCGGCAAGCTCGGTGGCAAGGAACTTGGCTACGGGTCCGACCTCGACGTGCTCTTCGTGTTCGAGCCTCGGCCCAGTGAGGACGACGGGGACGCGATGGTGCGTCGTGCGCGCCAGGCGCAGAAGGCCATTCGCGTCATCTCCGGGGTGCACGAGGACGGTCCCGGGTTCGAGCTGGACACGCGCTTGCGACCTTCAGGATCCCAGGGTGTGCTGGTGACGTCGCTCCAATCCTTTGCGCGCTATCACGGGGTGGGAGAGGACGACCGCGCGGCCAGTGTGCGTGCCGCCGCCTGGGAGAGGCAGACGCTTTTGCGGGCACGCTTCTCCGCGGGAGATGCCGAGCTGGGACGCCGCGTGATGGGGGTGGCTCACCAGGCGGCATACGAGGCGGGGCCTCCGGACCTCGAGGAGATTCACCGGCTGCGCCTGCGCATGGAGAGCGAGCTCGGCAGAGAGAAGGCAGGTCGGTTCGACCTCAAGCTCGGACGAGGCGGGCTCGTGGACGTGGAGTTCGTGGTGCAAGCTCTGCAGATGAAACACGGCGAGGAGCCGTCGGTTCGCACCAGCAACACGGTCGATGCCATCCACGGGCTGGAGCGTTGCGGTGCACTCGATCCGGTCGACGCCGAGCTGTTGCGAGGGGGATATGCCTTTCTCCGCAAGCTCGAGCAGCGCCTCCATGTGGTGCACAACACTTCGCTTCACTTGCTGGACGTGAGAGCACCAGGCATGCTTCCTCTCGCGCGACGGATGGGCTGGACCGGCGCTCCCGGTCGCACCGCACCCCAGCAACTCATGGACCGGTACGCCAAGATCACGTCGTCGATCCGGAACGTGTACCTTCGTCTCATGACCCGCTCCGAGAGCCCTTGACTCGCGAAGACCCTTCCGGCTTTCTATCCATCCTGCCAGGCCACCCGGCCTGCGGGAGGGAGACAAACGTCATGGCTGATTCCCCCATTCTGGTCACGGGAGGCGCCGGCTTCATCGGTTCCAACCTCGTCGATGCGCTGCTGGCCAAGGGTCACCGCGTGCGTGTGCTCGACAACCTGTCCACGGGCAAGCGCGACAACCTGCCGGACGACTCGCGCGTCGAGCTGATCGTGGGGGACGTGGCGGACCCGGAATGCGTTCACCGCGTCGTTCGCGGGTGCAGCGCCGTGGCTCATCTCGCGGCGGTGGCGTCCGTACAAGCGTCGGTCGACGATCCCATCGGCACCCACCGCAGCAACCTCGTGGGTACCATCCACGTCTGCGAGGCGATGCGCGACGCGAAGGTCACGCGGGTCGTGTACGCCTCGAGCGCCGCGGTCTACGGCAACAACGGGGAAGGCCAAGCCATCGACGAGGACACGGCCAAGGCGCCGCTGACCCCCTACGCGGCCGACAAGCTCGCCAGCGAGCACTACCTGGGCTTCTACAGTCGGCAACACGGGCTCGAGCCCGCGATCTTTCGCTTCTTCAACATCTACGGTCCGCGCCAGGACCCTTCTTCGCCGTACTCCGGCGTGATCAGCATCTTCACCGAGCGGGCGCAGAAGGGGCTGCCGATCATCGTCTTCGGCGACGGCGGCCAGACCCGCGACTTCGTCTACGTGGGGGATCTGGTCGACGTGCTGGTCCAGGCGATCGAAGGTCCCACTGGGGCCGGCCAGGCGATGAACGTCGGGTTGAACCGCGCCACCACGCTCAACGAGTTGCTGGAGGCGATCGGGCAGGTGCTGGGAGGGCTGCCGCCGGTGAGTCACCAGGGCCCGCGCGCCGGTGACATTCGCCACTCGCGAGCGAACAATGCGCGGCTTCTGAAGCACTATCGATTGCCGGACCCGCCCACGGGCATGCGGGACGGGCTCTCGCGCTTGCTGGGGAAGTAGGCTACGGCTTCATTTCAATTGAGGTTCTTGCTCAGCGAAGCGGTGCTCGAGCACGAGCACGATGCCCCCGTCGATTCGCGTGAAACGAGGCACTACGGCCTGCGAGCAGGCAGCCACGCGGGCTTGGCGCGAAGGGCGCCGAGCTGTTCCTGACGCTTGCGCTCTTCGCTTCCGTCCTCCGCGAGGCAGGTGATCTCACCGCGGGGCGCGCGCGCATCGCCCGCCACCACCGACTCGAACCTCGCCGAGGTCAGGTTCATGGTGTCACGACAGAACGCGAGCACCTGGGTTCCGGCCGACAGGATGCCGCTATGCAGATCGTTGCGCTTCACCTTGCTCGGTTGTCCGTCGGAGATCTTCTCGACCGTGACGTCCTCACCGTCGACGGACGTGACGACGCCGAGCAGGTACAGGTCGTCGTTGCGACCGGTAGGAAGCCAGACGCGCTCGCCCACGAGGGCCGGTCCCACGGGCAACCAGGTCGTGGTGTCCTCGGTCTTGAGGACGCTCGTCTGGATCCAACCCTGGGAGGCGCGGAAGCGGTCTTCCCAGGAGGAGGCGTTTTCGGGCTGCTGCGCGGTGACGAGGCTGAAGGACGGGCTCCTGGCGAGGACCCAGAGCTTGGTGCCGTGGGGGATCTTGCCGGTGGCCGCGGCGGACGAGGAGGTGGTCGGGTGCAGGGAGGTGGCGCCGAAGCTGAACATGGGCTTGGGCTTGGCCTCGGAGAGGCAGCGGAGCTTGCTGCATTCGAGCCACGCGGTGAGGTGGTCCCGCATGCGCTCGAGGTCCGGAGAGACGTTCATGCCCTTGAACAGCTCGAGAGCGCGTTGGACATCGGCGAGCACGGGCTCCGCGGTGCGGCTGCCGAGCGCCTTCTTGCCCTTGGCGAGAAGCTCGGTGGTGATGGCGTCACGGGCACGTTGCTTGGCCGCTTCGACCTGCTGGGGACCGGCCTTGCCGTCAACCGCCCACGCATCGAACGTGGCGAACGCTTCCTTCCATCGGCCGGCGGCCATGTCCTTGGCCGTACGCTCGGCCATGGCGGCCACGACCGCGTCGTTGAGCGAGGTGAGCAGTGCGAACTGCGTGTCCTCGCCGTAGGCGCGCTTCGCGTCCTCGCTCGCCAGAGCCTTGCGTACGGGCGCGTAGTCGTCGTTTGCCTTGGCGGCCTCGATCGCGCTCTGCATGCAGCCGGAGATGGGCTGCAGGGTGGCCTTGCGCAGGTCGCGAGCGAGCTGAGCGGAGGGTGAGTCACCGAGCGTCTGGCCCACGATGCTGACGGCCTTGGCGCATCCTTGCAGAGACGCGTCTTTGCCGAGGGTTCCTTGCACACGCTCCGCAGCGTCCCTCGCGTCGGCGCGGTCGACCTGTTCGAGCGTTCCTTTGGCGGACTGGGCGATGATCGGGTCCCCGAGCTCGACCGCGCGGGAAGCGAGCATGCGCGCTTCCTCCCAGTCTCCGCGACCGACGGCCACGAGGGCTAGCTCTGCGCTGAGGCGTGCGACCCCGATGCGCGCTCGACCCGACGCGTCCGTGTCGGGGAAGCGCTTCATCACGGCCTCGAAGGCCTCGACCGTGTTGGCTTCTTGGGCCTTCTCGAGGGCGCGATCGGCATCGGCCTCGGTCTGGGCAGCGGGGGAAGGGTTGCTCTGCGCGCCGGAGCAGCCGGACATCGCGAGCGCCAGGAGGGTGCCACCCAGTACGGTGGCTCGCCCGAAGGAGAGGAAGAAACGCACGGGACTGCTTTGGCAGACGGAGTCGGGTGCCGTCAAGGTGCTTCGACGAGCTGCTTCTGAACCCATTCCCAGGGTTCGGAGGCCCCCAGGGTATCCACGATCATGATCGCTTCCGCCGCGGCCAGGTCCATGCGTGTCCCGATCTTGTGCAGGCGGTCGGTGAGCCGTCGCGCGAGCGCGTAGCGCGCGGCCATGTTCGCCTTGGCCTGGTACGCCGTCCCGTCCGCGCTCCAGGACATGGCCCAGAGGTAATCGGCAAGCCAGGATCCGAAGACCCGTCGAGGCGACACGGGCTCCACCACCCGACTTGCCGTCCGGCGCAGCGTCCAGTCCCAGGGGCGCAGCGGCGCGCTCCAGGGGTGCCGGGTCTCCCGAAGCTCCAGGGCCGCCCAGCGCACCGCGCAGAAGAACCCGTCGTCCTCGTCCTCGTCCTCCACCCACGCGAGCATGCGCTTCGACATCGCATGCCATGTCTTTTTGCGCAGGGGCGGAAGCTGCTCCGCGTGCTCCATCCCCAGCACGTCGCGCAAGTGCGGCTGCGGGTCCGGACCGTCCAGTTGCTCCAGCAACACCGTCTCCCACGCCACGTAGTCGTCGAAGCGAATGTCCTTGCCTCCGCGCCACATCACGCGACGGCCCACCTTCACGTCGTGCTCGATCTTCCCCGTCTTCGGAGAGGCGAGGATGGACCGTGCGCGGGCCTCGTCGAGCGGAGCGCCGTCGCCGATGGACACGCAGGGGCACCGGTGAGAGAGGGTGACGCGCGTGCCGTGGGGCGTCTTGGCCGCCCCGACCGGGAAGTGGCGGCACACCGCGGGCTTCTGCGCCTCCCCTACGGCGGCGTGGAGGCGGCACCGCGCGTCCTCGTCGAGAAACACGCACCGGTGCTTGTGGGTGGCGAGGACCAGGTCCTCGATGCCGTCGTGATAGACGACCATCCTGCGTTTGCCGTCCGGCAAGGCGATGGGCGCCTTCTCCTTCACGAACTTCGCCTCCCGCTTGGTCAGCGGGCCGAGCAAGTGAATGGTCGTGCAGCAGGTGCCGTCGCCGTGGCACTCGTAGCGGGCGTTGGGTCGAATCAAAAGCCGTGGAGACACCCGGCGACCATGCTCGAAAAGGCACGACGATGCGAGTGCGATCTGGGTGGTCTTCGTCCACCCATGGTTTCAAGCACCCTCGGCGCTACCCGCTTTGCGTCGTGCTCGCAGGGAGATAGTCTGGCGCCGATGACCTTCGACGAGATCGTTTCCTATCTGCGGGCCGATGGCTGGCCCATCGAACCCCTGCGCGAGAAGACCGTGCGAAGCAGCTTCCGCGCGGACACCCGGGCGTTCACGTTCTTCGTGCATGCGGAAGGCGCGTATCTCGTCCTCGCGGTCGTCCCCTACTTGCGTCTCCCCGTCGAGGAAGACACCGCGCAGATCCTGATGGACCGCCTGCTGCACCTCAACAACGAGATGGTGTTCGCCAAGTTCTCGGTGGACGAAGACGGGGACGTCATCCTCTCGGTCGAGTACCCGATGGCGCACTTGGACAAGACCGAGATTCGCGATGCCCTCGACGTGCTCACGTACTACGCGAACACGCACTGGCCGGAGATTTCGAAGATGGGAGGGCCGCCCCCGGAAGTGTGAGGCGGCCGCGCCTCACTGGGCGCGCAAGAACTGGCTGTAGGCGTCGAGGTTGTGGGGCCGCCCGAGGAACTGCTCCACGAGCTTGTTCTCGTCTTCCCCCGCGCCTTGCTCGAGCACGGTGCGACGCCACTCGCGCGCGACCTTGGGGTTCGTGTAGCCCTCCTTCTCGAAGCGGGTCAGCACGTCCAGGGCGATCACGAGAGCCCATTGGTAGCTGTAGTAACCGGCGTCATACCCCATGAGGTGGCCGAAGGTCGCCTGGAAGTGCGTGTCAGGCAGGTAGGCGAAGCGCTGGGTTTTGGCCATGACCTCGGCGAAGATTTTCGCGGTGTCCACTGGGGGCGGCTGGCTGTGGTACGCGAGGTCGAGGGCGGCGAGGGACACCTGCCGCTCGGTGTGCAACGTCCGACCGAACGCGCGGGATCGGACGAGCGCCTTGAAAAGGTCCTCCGGGATCGGTTTGCCCGTCTCGTGGTGCTTGGCGAAGGTGTCGAGGATCTCCTTGCGGTAGGCCCACTCCTCGAACATCTGGGACGGGGTTTCCACGAAGTCTCGCGCGGTGTTGGTTCCCGCGTAGGACGCCAGGGGCTGGCGCGTGAGCACGTGGTGCAGCACGTGTCCGAACTCGTGGAAGAACGTGGTGACTTCGTTGTGCGTCATGAGGGCCGGAGAGTCGCCCGGCTTGGGGAAGTTGCACACCAGAGCCGCGATCGGCGGCAGATAACGCCCGTCGCCTAGGTCCTTGCCGGGCCGGATCTCGAACATCGCCGCGTGCTTGTACTTGCCCTCGCGCGGGTACAGGTCGAGGTAAATTCTCCCCACCGGCCGTCCCCGATCGACCACCTGGTACGCCCGCACGTCCTCGTGCCACGCGGGCGCGCCACGCATGGGAACGATCCGGATGCCGTACATTCGCTCGACGATCCGAAGCAGCCCCCGCGTCACCGCGCTCACCTCGAGGTACTTGCTCAGCTCCTTGGCGTCGAAGCCGTACTTGCGCTCCCGCAGCTTCTGCTCGACGTAGAGGCGGTCGTGGTTCGGCATTTGCGCGCCAGGCTTGTGGCCGAGGCGACGATACTCCGCCACGAACTGCTGGTACTCCTTGCGTGCGGGCTCCTGCAATTCCTTGGACAGGCGATCGAGGAAGTCGCGTACGGTGCCAGCGGTCTTCGCCATGCGTGGCTCGATGGCGTAGTCCGCCCACGTCTCGTAGCCGAGGAGCTTGGCCTTCTCGCTGCGCAAAGCCAGGACACGGTCGAGGATCGGCAGGTTCTTGTCCGCGGCCCGGCTGTCGAACTTGGCCGTCAAGTCGCGAGCCACGGACCGGTCCTCGCAGTAGGTGACGACAGGGAAGTAGTCCGGGTAGTTGGTGGTGAGGGTGACGAGACCGTCCGGTCCGGGCTTGTGCTGATCGAGGAAGGACTCGGGTAGGCCCTTGAGCTGGGACGGCTTCACCTGGATGGTCAGGACCGCGTCCGAGATGTTCGAGGAGAAGTCCTGCTGGAGCTTGGTGAGCTCGTCGTTGATTTGGCGCAGGCGCGCTTGCTTGTCGGGGGGCAGCTCGAGACCGTTGCGCCGCAGGTCACGGAGCAACTCACGCAGCAACCGCTCCCGCACGCCCGCCAAGGGCTCCTTGCGCGCGGCGTAACGCTGAATGACCCCGGCGAAGCGGGCATCGAGCATCAGGTCCGTCCTGAACTTGTCGACCTTGGGCTCGCACGCCTTCGCGGCTTCTCGCAGGTCCTTGTCGGGGTGCCCCAAAGCCATGAGCGACGGGAACCCTCCCGCCACGGATAGCTCGAGGACGATCTCGTCGAATCGCCCGACGGTGTTTTCCCACGTCAGCGTTTCGGGGGGCGCCTTGTCCAGGGCTTGGATGGACTCGAGGACGGTGCGCCCCCGTCCGATGTGCTCGTCGCACAACGCGGTGATGTCGGCGACGGACAGGCCGGAGGCGACGGGGTCGACGTCGGCGGTGGGGGTGCGGGGCGGCTCGGGCGGTGGTTCGGGCATGGGGACGGGAGTGGGCATGGCAGGGGGTGGAGGAATCCGGATCGGGTTGTCAGGGGAGCCGCAGCCCAAGGCGACGGCGAGGCCCACGCACAGGGGGAACAGGGTTCGCAAGCGCATGGGGAGGGCATAGCGCGGAAGCGGGGGGACAAGGAACTGGGAACGGGTGCCTCGGCCCGATTGAAGTGAGGGGGGCGACTGCAAACTGAGCAGGATCACGTGGACGGAACCGGGAATACGGGGGCGTTCTTTCGTTCCCTGCTGTTGGCTTCGGGTCCGCGCGACCCTGTGCGGGAACGCCTCGGAACTTGGCCAGCCTCCTCTGGCCGTCCTACGTGGAAACCGTGATGCAACACCCGCGAGCCAAGGCAAGGCGGGTCGCAAGTCTTGCGGCCCTGTTCGTCTCCCTGGTCTGCGTGCACGCAGGAGCCGGCCCCAAGGTGGACATGGGCAAGGCCAGGCGCACAGGTTCCCGCGTCACCGCCCCCACCTCGCAAGGCCATGGCGTGCTGACCCTCGACCCCAAGCTGCAGAGGGACGTGGAGACCTTACTCCAGCGAGCTCGCGCACCGGAAGCGGCGGCCGTCGTGATCGACGTGCGTACCGGGCGGATTCTGGCGTGGTCGAGCGTGGACGGCAGAGGGCGGGATCTGGTGGCGGAGCCGTACGCGCCGCCTGCGAGTCTGTTCAAGGTGGTGACGGCAGCGGCCCTGCTCGAGAGCCACAAGGTCCCGACGAGCACGCGGCAATGCTACGTAGGCGGGCACCGCAACGTGCACCTGCGCGACCTGCGGAGTTCGGGGGCCGGGGGCGCCACGTGCTCGACTTTCGACACGGCGCTCGGCTTCAGCCAGAACATGGTGATGGCGGGCCTGGCCGTCCGCTTCCTCGACCCACCCAAGCTTCAGACCATGTCCGAACGGTTGGGCTTCAACGGGTCCGTGCCGATCGACGTCGACGTCGGCGCCGGGTCGTCCCGGGTTCCCACGAGCGACGAGGGCATGGCCCGCGCCGCCGCGGGGTTTGGCCCTGGTACGCTGACGCCCCTCGAAGCCGCCTACATGATGACGATCGTGGCACGCGACGGCGAACGGCCTGCGCTTCGCCTCGTGGACCACATCACCGACCCCAGCGGTTCGACGAAGGAGCTTCCCGCCCCTTCCGTCGGGACCCGTCGCGCCATCAGCACGGCCACCGCGCGAAGCCTTCGCGAGATGCTCGAGGTCACGCCGCGGGAGGGCACCGCGTTCAAGGCGTTCCGTGACCGCTCCGGCAAGCGCTACCTCGGTACGCGCTGCGGTGGCGGTAAGACCGGCACCCTGTCTCGAGGCAAGCAGCCACGCCTCTTTTCTTGGTACGCGGGCTACGCACCCGCCCGCAACCCCGAGGTCGCCGTCGCCGTCATGCTTGCCAACGAGCAGCGCTGGTGGCGAAAGGGGCCCGAAGTGGCCCGCGACGTGCTCCGCGCCTACTTCGCGCACAACAAGGCCGCGGGGGTCACGCACCCCATTCGCCATGCCACGGCCCGCCGCGAGAAGTGACCGCGACGCTCATTCTCCGATGATCTTGACGAGCGCGCGCTTGCGCCGCCGCCCATCGAACTCTGCATAGAAGATCTGCTCCCACGGCCCGAAGTCCAGGTCGCCGTCCGTCACCGCCACCACGACCTGCCGTCCCATCACCTGGCGCTTCAAATGCGCGTCTCCATTGTCCTCACCCGTCCGGTTGTGCCGGTAATGCGACGTGGGTGCGTGCGGAGCCAGCTTCTCGAGCCAGTCGTCGTAGTCCTGGATCAACCCCGGCTCGTCGTCGTTGATGTACACGCTCGCGGTGATGTGCATGGCGTTGACGAGGCACAGCCCTTCGCGGATCCCGCTCTCGCGCAGCGCCTCGCGGACACGCTGGGTGATGTTGATGTACTCTCGGCGGGACTTGGTTTCGAACCAGAGCTCCTTGCGAAACGACTTCATGGGTGCTCCCTTTTCGTGTGAGGACGTCAGGACCATGCAGCGCGACCCCCACCCTCGTCAACGCATCCAAGGGAGTGCATGATGACGCGAGACCCCAATCCCAAGGCAAGCAAAGCGCAAGGCGTGCGGCGCGCCCTCCCTGTCGTGGACGCGGCCGCGGCGCAGGGGGAGGCGTGCTCGACGTGCCGGAGCAACGACTGGATCTGGGACGAGGAGATCGAGCTGGTTCGTCAGATGGTCGCGGTCAAGCAGAAGGTCCGCGACGCACGCAAGGTGGGAGACCTCACTGAGGTGACCGCTCTGCGGGAGGAGTTCACGTCGTTACGCGCGAGGATGGAGAAGGTGCGGCGTCAGCGGCTCGATAGCCTCGGCCACGTCGACTACGACTGAGCCCTACCGGAACGCCCGTGCCAGGTCCCGGGTGATGTTCTTCTGCATCGCCTCGTTCGTGCCGCCGCCGATGGACAGCAAGATGGCGTCGCGCATCAGGCGCTCCACGGGGTAGTCTCGAGTGTAGCCGTAGCCGCCGAGCACCTGAATGGCGTTGCGAGCCACGATCTCACCGATGCCCGTGGCGACGAGCTTGGAGGCCGCCGCGCCGAGGCTCTCCCGACGCTCGGGGGACACCCGAAGGGCTGTGGCGTAGACGAGCGCCCGTGCGGCCTGGGTGTGGGCGAAGGACTCCGAGACGAGCCGCTGGATCTGTCCGAATTCGGATAGTGGCTGCCCGAAGGCCTTGCGCTCCTCCGCGGCATAGCGGGTCATGACGTCGCAGCACCGCAGCGCAATACCCACGGACTGGGCCGCGAGGGTGAGACGCTCGATCTCGAGGTTGCGCATCATGTGCACGAGGGCGCCCCCCTCGGCCCCGAGCAGGTTGTCCGCCGGCACCTCCATGTCTTCGAACACCAGGCACGAGGTCGGTGACGCGCGCATGCCCATCTTCGACTCCTTCTTGCCCACCGAGAAGCCCGGGTAGGTGCTCTCGATGACGAAGGAGCTCACGTCCTTGGGGCCGTCGCCAGTCTTCGCGTACACGAGGAAGACGTTACCCTGGGGGCCGTTCGTGATGAACTGCTTGGAGCCGTTGAGCACGTAGCGGTCGCCCTTGCGCACGGCCCGCGTTCGCATGGCGAGCACGTCGGTGCCTGCCTCGGGTTCCGTCATGGCCATGCCGGCTATCCAGGTGCCGTCGATCACCTTCGGCAGATAGCGCTCGCGCTGGGAGGCGTTGCTGCAGTGGTAGAAGTTGTTGACGAACAACACCTCGTGGGCGAGGAACGACAGGGTCAGGGCCGGGTCGAAGCGCGAGAGCTCCTCGTGCACCAGCACGCTCGCGGTGGCGTCCATGCCCGCCCCGCCATCCGCCTCCGGTACCGTCAACCCGAAGAGCCCCAGCTCGGTCGCGAAGCGACGGAACAGCGCTTCGTTGAACTTCTCCTTCTCGTCGTGCGCGGCAGCCTGGCCGTCAAGCTCCGTCTCGGCAAAGCGACGGACCGTTTCGCGGAGCTGTTTGTGCTCCTCGGTGGGGTTGAAGATGTCGAACACGTTTTCCACGGATCCCTCCATGCCGTGCCGTCTTCGAGCTCCCCCTGCTTGCCAGGGCGTCGACACGGGGTGAGAAAGGTCCTAGTCCCCCGAGCGCGCAGGTGCAATCTGAGTCGTGGAACCCAGATCCGGGGGCATCGGAGCTGGCCGGTCGAGTGGGATTTCGAGCAGGTCTGTGGATCTAACCCCTTGCGGTTTCCCGCCAACCGGCCGAGCCTCGTGTCATGGATCCGCGTGACGGGGGTATCTCGCCGGAGGAAATGAGCCCGGTGCTGTTGACGGGCGCCACAGGGTTCGTGGGCAAGCACGTGCTGCCCGCGCTGCTGGCCGCAGGCTATGCCGTGCGTTGCGCGAGCCGCCGCCCCTCTCGCGCCGCTCGCGAGGACGACCCCGTACGGTGGGTCGAGCTCGATGTCGGGCGGACCGACACGATGGGGCCCGCGCTTCGTGGCGTGCGCTCCGTGATCTTCCTCGTGCACGGGATGGGCGAGTCCGGCGACTACGAGCAGCGGGAGCGGGAGTCCGCCCTTCGTTTCATCGAGGAGGCGGACCGCGCTGGCGTTCGACGCATCGTGTACCTCGGAGGCATCGCCCCGAAGGGAGAACCCTCGAAGCACCTTCGCAGCAGGCTCGCCACCGGGGAGATCCTGCGCAGCGGGCCCGTGCCCACCGTCGAGCTGCGAGCCGGCATGATCGTAGGAGCGGGCAGCGAGAGCTGGCGGATCGTGCGCGACCTCGCCATGCGCCTGCCCGCCATGCTCCTTCCCTCCTGGCTCCGCACGCGGTCCCAGCCCATCGCCATCGAAGACGTCGTGGTCGCCCTCGTTCATTGCCTCGCCATCCCCGACGAGAAGGTGGATTGCTACGACCTGCCCGGACCCGAGACCCTGACCGCGAAGGAGATCCTCTTCCGCATCGCCCGCCTGCGAGGGATGCAGCCCTGGGTGATCAACGTCCCCGTCCTTAGCCCTCAGCTCTCGAGCTACTGGCTCAAGCTGGTCACCCGCGCAAACTTCCGCGTCGCTCAGCAGCTGGTCCACGGATTGACCAGCGACCTGATCGCGCCCGACGATGGCTTCTGGCGATTGCTCCCGGACCACCCCCGCCGGGGCTTCGACGAGGCCGCGCGGCGGGCGTTGCACGACGAGGAAGCGAGCGTGCCGCTCAAGGGCAAGGCCTTTGAGACGGTCGTCCGGCTCGTGAGCCGGAAGGTCGAGCGTCCGGACACGTGATTCCGCGCTGGCAGCAAGTCGCGATCGTCCTTTCGGCGACGATCGGCTGGCCTCTCGCGATGTCCCGGTGGTGGGTAGCGGACTTCTACGTCGCGCTGGGGGTGCTGGCGCCGTTGCTGGCGGTGGCTTGCTTGGTGTCCGGTCGGCGCCGGCTCCGAAGCTGGTTCGTGGCGGACGGTCGCGCGGTGGCTTTCGGGTTGTTGGGCGGCGGGGTCCAGGCGGTCCTGACGCACGTCGGCTACGGGCTTCTGGCTTCGAAGGTCCCGGCGTTGCGAGAGCAGGTGATCGCCCTGTATGCGCTCATGGGCACTGGACTGGGGCCGATGCGGGCGCTGCCGATCCTCGTGGTTGCCGTCATGGTGGAGGAGTTGGTGTGGCGGGGGATGGCCTTGGAGGGGGCGGAGTCGGACCGCGGGTGGTGGGGCTACGGGCTCGTTTCGGTCTGCCTCTATACTCTCGCGCAGGCAGGCTCCGGGTCTTGGGCGCTGGCGCTCACCGCGTTCGGGTGCGGGTGGGTCTGGTGGGCGGCCCGACGATGGGGTCGCTCCCTCACGACGCCGATCCTCATGCATCTGACCTGGAGCTTGATCGTGCTGGTGTTCCTTCCTCTGGAGCCCATGTAGCCGAGGTCTCTGCGACGGACCTGCGACGGACCTGCGACCGCCTGTCCCGCTCGTGCATCGAAAGGTGAGCCGGCGTGTGGACCGGAAGGGCAGAGACCTCGCTGCACGGGAGTCAAGGGATGAAGAAGGATCTGTACGACGTAGGACAAGCGCCTCCCCTGGGAGAGGTGCCGGCCAAGATGCACGCCTGGCTGATCCGGCCGGAACGTTTCGGTGAACCCCGCAAGGCGTTCCAGCAGGAAGTCGTCGACGTGCCCGAGGTGGGGGACGACGAGGTGCTGGTGTACGTGATGGCGGCGGGGGTGAACTACAACAACGTGTGGGCGGGGTTGGGCGTGCCTGTGGACGTGATCGGGGCGCGGAACAAGGCGGGTGAGCCGGAGCGGTTCCACATTGGCGGAAGCGACGCGAGTGGCATCGTCTACAAGGTGGGCAAGAAGGTGCGGAGCGTGAAGGTCGGGGACGAGGTCGTGCTCCACTGCGGCCAGTGGAAGCAGGACTGTCCGACGGTGGAGGCGGGTGGGGACCCGATGTACTCGCCGACGTTCCGGATCTGGGGATACGAGACCAACTGGGGCAGCTTCGCCCAGTTCGCGAAGGTGCAAGACCACCAGTGCTTGCCCAAGCCCAAGCACCTGACGTGGGAAGAGTCTGCGGCGTACATGCTGGTGGGGGCGACGGCGGAGCGGATGCTGATGGGTTGGCAGGAGCATGCGCTTCGGAAGGACGACGTCGTGTTGGTCTGGGGAGGGGCGGGCGGCCTCGGGTCGATGGCGATCCAGATTGCGCGGGCGCGCGGCGCCGTACCGGTGGCGGTGGTGTCGAGCGATGACAAGTTCGACTACTGCATGAGCCTTGGGGCCAAGGGGTGCATCAACCGCAAGAAGTTCGACCACTGGGGGATGTTGCCGCATTGGAAGGACAACGTGGGCTATGCGCAGTGGCTCAAGGGGGTTCGGTCCTTCGGAAAAGCGATCTGGGATGTGCTCGGGGAGAAGAAGAACCCGCGGGTGGTCTTCGAGCACCCGGGCGAGTACACGATTCCGACGTCGATCTTCGTGTGTGACACGGGGGGGACGGTAGCGATCTGCGCGGGGACCACGGGGTACAACGCGACGGTGGATCTCAGATACTTGTGGATGAGGCAGAAGCGGCTGCAGGGATCGCACTTTGCGAACGACGAGCAGGCGAAGTCGCTCAACGACTTGGTGCTCGAGGGCAAGGTGGACCCGTGCTTGTCGCGCACGTTCCGATACGAGGATCTGCCGGAGTCGCACCAATTGATGCACGAGAACAGGCACCCGCACGGGAACATGGCGATCCTCGTGGGGGCGACGGAGTTGGGGACGGGCGTGACGGCGAGCCTGCCTTCGGTGCCGTCGGTGGGAAGGACGTTCCCGGTGGTGGAGCCGGAGGAGATGTACGCGCGGCCTCGGCCGGAACCGGAGGCGGACGGGTTGGTGGCGGATGACCGTCCGGTGCGGGAGTTGATGCACGAGGGGGTGGTGACGTGCGGGTTGGAGGCGACGGTGGATCAGATCGCGACGCTGCTTTTGGACCGCAAGATCCATGCGGTGGTGGTGGTGGATGGGTTGCGCAACGCGGTGGGGGTGGTGTCCCAGACAGACCTGGTGCTGGCGCGACAAGGGCGTGACCCGGGGACGTTCCGGTCGATGCGGGCGCGGGACATCATGACGCCCGACCTGGTTGCGTGTGAACCGGGCACGTCGATCACGGAGGCGGTGACGATGATGACGAGCCGTCGGATTCATCGGTTGGTGGTGCTGGACTTGACGGGGGGCAAGCAGGAGCCGGTGGGGGTCGTGTCCATGACAGACATTGTGCGGAGCATGATGGGGGGTGTTTCGGACGGGGCGCCCTACGAGGACCCGGCCTGACGTTCTCCTGACATTCTCGGGCGACCGAGGGTCGGACCGGAGCAACGGCGTACGGCCGACCTTCACATTCCTGCAACAGCGGAATCTTAAGGGCTCGCTCGAGAATTGTTTGAACATGCGCCCGCGCGTGGCAACATGAATCACATAGTGATTTCAGTGTGTAACTAACCTTCGCGGCTCAGAACGGATCTTGTTCAGGATCCCTAGATCTTCTAGCCACTGAAGATTTTCCACAGGTGCCCACGACGTGGCCTATGCACTCCCCCTCGCGTTCGATCGACGGCTGGTCCTGTTTCCCCAGGGCCAGTTGGCGGGGGAGGAACAGCGCGCCCGCTGCGCCGAGCTCATCCTGTGGTGCGGTGGCGACGTGGGCAGGGTCATCGATGCGCCCGTCGAGACGGTGGACGCGTTCGCGTCGTTCCTTCAGCGGATCAGAGGGGTACGGGACGGCAGCGAGCAGGTGATGGTCGTGCTCACGAACACGAATCCCCTGGCCCTCACCGTAGTGGACCTACGGAGGCGTCTCGAAGCCCGGCTGCCGTCGCTTCGGACGGCTCGCTGGATGATTTTCGTCGATCCCGAGTCGGACCCGTTCTTTGAGTCGTCGGCCTTGCGGCTCGGTCACCTGACGGGTCCGATGCAGGAGGCCCCCCTCTGGATTGGCCCGCAGGATTCCCCGTACCTGGTGCTCAGCGCGCGGGTCCGTGATCGTCGGTTCGTCTGTCAGGCTCTGGACGAGCTGGACGAATCCATCTTGCTGCGGTCTGGGGAGCGGATGCTGGCGAATCAGCGACCTGGGCGGTGAGGTTCGCGGTCCCGGACAAGCGGAATCTTCAGGGAGCCACTTCGGCCCGGTTGCGCGTCGCGACGGAAGCCGCTATAGCCCGCAATCCCCGGAGGCACCGTGAATCTACTCGCCATGGAGCTACAGAACGTTCCGCCCGCACCTGGGCGGGGCGAGGCCCCGACAACCACACAGCCTGTCGAGGGAGCGCCGCCCGCACAAGGCGATGCCCCCCCGGGTGGTGGCAGTGGTGGGCCGTTTGGTGGCATCGGCATGATGCTCATCATGTTCCTGCCGATGATCCTCATCATCTTTTTCCTCAATCGATCCCAGGGCAAGAAGCAGCGTGACCTCGAATCGAAGCTGAAGAAGGGCGACCGCGTCATCACCTCGGGTGGCATGATCGGCCGCATCGCCGAGATCTCTCCCAACTCGAAGTACGTCAAGATCGAGATCACCGCGGGCGTGAAGATCGAGTTCCTCAAGACCGCAATCCAGGGGCTGGACACGGGTGACGTCGCCGCGGTGTCCGCAAAGGACGCCTCCGACAAGACCGACAAGTCCGACAAGGACAAGTCTGACAAGAACAAGAAGTGACCGCCGGGCCTCCGGCTTCCTCGTCATGCTGCATAACATCCTGCAATTCGGTTTCCCCGCCCTCGGCCTCCTCTGTGCCGTAGGCGGCTACCTCAGCAAACCTCGCCGCTCGTCGCTCTGGACGGCTGCCATCGCGGGAGGTCTCGCTGGCGTCGCTGCCCACTACGAGTCCTTCTGGACCATGGTCACCCTCGTGTTGATCATGCTCTGGGCTGCAATCACGGCCTCGAGGCTGATCGACTTCGCCTGGCGCTTCAAGGCCGGCATGGTCGCCACCGTCTTCCTCTTCGCCTTCCTGAGCCTCTGGCCCACCTTCTCGGCCATGAGCGGCGGAAAGGTTCCTTGCCCTCAGTACATCCGGGACAACGTCTCCTTCCGCCTCGTCGCTGGTCTCGACCTGCGCGGCGGCCTCCGGCTCGTGTACACGGTCGACGTCGCCGAGGCGATCCGCGACAAGCGTGACCGCTTCTACGACGAGATGCGCGGGTTGCTCGCCACCTCCTACGGCTTCCACGAGGGCGACAAGCTCCCCTCCCGCGAGGCCCTCGCCAAGCTGGTCGACAAGGTCGAGATGACCAAGCCGAAGGCCGACGCCAGCACCATCATCGTCAAGTTCAAGGACCCCGCGGACGCCTCCAAGATCGACGAGCAGTTCAATCGCCGATTCCAGTACGACATGCAGATGATCAAGGACCCCACGGGGACCGAGTTCACCTACAAGATCAAGACGGAGGTCGAGTCGCTCATCCGAGAGCGTGCGGTCACGCAGGCCAAGGAGACCATCAACCGCCGCGTCGACGAGCTCGGGTTGCGGGAAGCCTCGGTGGTGGTCCGGGACGAAGACATCATCATCGAGGTGCCTGGCGAGGACGAGAAGAGCTTCCAGGAGATCCGGGACATCATCAGCCGCACGGCGCGGCTCGAGTTCAAGATCCTCGACGACGATCAGGACTTCATCGGTTCGCTCAAGGGCAAAGCCAGCGACGACCAGATGCCCGAGGGCGTGTCCCTCGACAACTTGGAGAACGCGCCGGTCGGCAAGGGCAAGACCAACCCGGTCCACTACGCCACCGTGACCAAGAAGGAAGGCGAGACGATGCAGGATGCTCGTGCTCGTCTCAAGGAGTTCCTCGAGAAGTTCGAGATGCCCAACGACCGGGAGCTGGGCTACGGCGTGCTGTACGAGACCGACCCCGACACGTTCCGGCAGTTCGAGAAGGGCTGGCGAACCTACTTCCTGTACTCCCGAGCGGACATCACGGGCGATCAGATCCGCGATGCCGCCGCCATGCCCGACCAGGACTCCTCGCTCGGCGGTTGGCACGTCGCCCTGACCTTCACCGACTCCGGAGGCGACCGCTTCGAGGAGATCACCGGCGCCAACGTGAAGCGTCGCTTTGCCATCATCCTTGACGAAAAAGTCGAAAGCGCGCCCGTCATCCAGACACGGATCGCGGGCGGACACGCCCAAATCACGATGGGGGCTTCCGACCCCCAGACCCAGCTGGAGGATTCGCGCAAGCTCGAGTTGGTGCTCCGCTCCGGCGCCCTGCCCGCGCCCATCATGCCCTCCAACGAGCAGCGCATCGGGCCTTCCCTCGGGAGGGACTCGATCGATCAGGGCGTGAAGGCGGCGTTGGTTGGGTCCGTCCTCGTGCTCGTGTTCATGTTCCTGTACTACTCGCGCGCCGGGCTCATCGCCAACGTCGCGGTGGTAGGCAACCTCATCCTGCAGCTCGCCGTGCTCGCCAGCTTCGGGGCCTCGATGACCTTACCAGGCATAGCGGGATTGGCCCTGACTGTCGGCATGGCCGTGGACGCCAACGTGCTCATCAACGAACGCATCCGAGAGGAAATGCGTGCCGGAAAGAGCCCCAGGGCGGCCGTCGAGGCGGGTTACGACAAGGCCTTCTCCGCCATCATCGACGGCAACCTCACGACCCTTCTTTCCGCGCTCATCCTGGCCCAGTACGGCACCGGGCCGATCAAGGGGTTCGCGGTTACGCTCATGGTCGGCTTGATCGCCAACCTGTTCACCGCCGTGTTCGCCACCCGCGTCGTGTTCGACTTCTTGGTTCGCTTCAGGAAGCTCAAGACGCTGCGGATGGGATGAGGGAGGCCGAGCATGGAATTCTTCAAACCGGGTAGCTACTTCAACTTCATGGGCCAGAAGAACATCTGGCTCGTCATCAGCCTTGGGCTCTGCCTGACGTCGATCGTCATGCTCTTCACCAAGGGCTTGAACTTCGGCACCGACTTCCGCGGTGGAACCGAGATCGAGCTCGCCTTCAAGCAGGAAGTCGCCCCCAACGACATCCGCGTCGCCGTCCAGAAGCTGGGCTTCAGCCAGCCGGATGTCATCCACGTCCAGGACGACGAGAACCCGCACCGCTACCTGCTCCGCGTGCAGGAGGTCTCTGCGATCGACGACACCCTGCAGGCCAAGATCCAGGACGCGCTTTGCTTCGCTTCGGCCACGGGCGGTGAGCTTCCCGAGGACCGCTGCCCCAAGGCCAAGCAGCCCACCGAGCTCAAGGTCTCCCCGGGCGGCGACAAGATCACCCTGCGCTTCGACAAAGAACCCGACCTCGCCCACGTCACCGCCGCCATCAAGACCGTCGAAGGTGTGGAGCTCCGGGCCGGCGAGAACAACCCGCAGATCGTCAGCGCTCGGGACCAGAAGGTCGAAATCCAGCTCAAGTCCAAGGGCGACCAGCTCATGGACGGCCTGCGCGCGTCCTTCGGCGCCGACAAGGTCCCCGACGCCCCCATGCGTGTCGAGTGGGTCGGACCCAAAGCCGGCAAGCTCCTGCGCGACGCGGCCCTCAAGAGCGTAGGCCTGGCGCTCGTTTTCATCATGGCCTACATCGCCTTCCGGTTCGACATGCGCTTCGCCCCGGGCGCGATCGTCGCCTTGGTCCACGACGTCCTCATCGTGACCGGCGTTTTCGTCGTCACAGGCCGCGAGTTCACCCTCATGACCGTGGCCGCCTTGCTGACCCTCGTCGGCTACTCCATCAACGACACCGTGGTCGTCTACGACCGCATCCGAGAGAACCTCGGCAAACACCGCGGCAAGTCCTTCCCGGACATCATCAACATCAGCGTGTCCGAAGTCATCTCCCGCACCATCCTGACCTCCGGCACGACCGTGCTCACCCTGGCCTCCTTCCTCGTGCTCGGCACCGGCGCCATCAAGGACTTCGCCTTCGCCCTGTTCTTCGGCATCATCGTCGGCACTTACTCCTCGATCTACATCGCCGCCCCCATCACCGAGTTCATCGACCGTCGCATCTTCGGCGGCACCAAGTCCCCAGGCCAGAAGCCGCGTCCTCAGAAACGCGAAGCGGCCGTGGTCTGACGGTTTTCGTGCTCCCATCCCCTGCCTCCGACTCCGTCCGACGTCTCGCGAGCGCGCTGCGCATCACCACGACCTTCGCCGACCTGCTCGAACGTCGAGGCTTCCAGGACGACGATCGAACGCGCACGTTTCTCGACCCCAAGCTTGCACAGCTCACGTCGCCCGCGGCGATGGCAGACCGGGCGGCGGCGGTTGACCGGATTTCTCGCGCCGTGCGCCAGGGCGAGTCGATCGTTCTGTTCGGGGACTACGACTGCGATGGCATCACGTCCGTGACCATCCTCACGGAGGTGATCCGCACGTTGCGGGGGAGTGTGCAGCCGATCGTCGCCAACCGATTTCAGGGCGGCTACGGGTTGAGTGACCTCGCGGTGGACCGCGTCCTTTCCCTGCGACCCTCCCTGCTCATCACCTGCGACTGCGGCTCGAGCGACCATGATCGGCTCGAACGCCTGAAGAAGCAGGGCGTCGACGTCGTGGTGATCGACCACCACTTGGTCCCCTCGGACCCGTTGCCGGCGTTGGCCTTTCTGAACCCGCGACGTCCGGACTGCGGGTTTGGCTACAAGCACCTGGCGTCATGTGGGCTTGCGTTGAGCCTCGCGGCGGGATTGCGGGCGGAGATGTCGCCCGGCATGGACATGCGACCCTGGCTGGACCTGGTTGCCCTGGGCACGGTGGCGGACATGGTCCCGCTCGACGGGGACAACCGGGCACTGGTTCGTGCGGGCATGCGCGTGATGGAGCAGGGACAACGCACGGGTCTTCGGGCTCTCGCCGAGGTCGCGCGGGTCACGCTTTCCAACGTGACGTCCGAGACCATTTCCTTCGACGTGGCGCCTCGCATCAATGCCCCGGGACGGCTTGGGCACCCGCAGGATGCGCTCGACCTGTTGCTCGCGACCGACGTGGTGCAGGCGCGGGGGTTGGCGGCGAAGGTCGAGGCTGCTCGCACCGAGCGCAGGCGGATTCAGGAGCAGATCCTAGTCGAGGCGATGAAGGACATCGAGGACCACGGTTGGGCGGACGCACCGGGGTTGGTGCTTGCGAGGCCGTCGTGGCACCCGGGTGTGGTGGGCATCGTGGCTTCGCAGCTCGTGGAGCAGTTCGGCCGGCCGGCGGTGGTCATTGGCTTCGATGCGGGCGTGGGGCGGGGCTCGGTGCGCGGGCCTGCGGGCGTATCCGTGTACGACCTTCTTTGCGCGAGCCGTGAGGCGCCCATCCTGTTCGGCGGGCACCATGCCGCGGCGGGCATCACCATCGAGCCGTCGGTGGTTTCGAGGTTCCGCGACCTGTTCATGGCGGCGGCCCAGCGGGCGATGCCGTCGGGAGCGTCCCTTCCCACCTACGAAGCCGAGGTTCTGCTCGATGCGGGGGACAAGGTCGTCGACGTGGTGAACGATTTGACCTGGCTCGAGCCGTGTGGTGTGTCGAACGAGGTGCCTCGTCTCGGGTTGCAGGGGGCGCAGGTGGTGCGTTCTCAGGAGGTGCGAGGCGGGCACTTGCAGGTGCAGCTGTCTTTGCCTTCGGGGTCGGTGCTCTACGGGTTTGGGCCGAGGATGGGCTCGCTTGCTCGGCAGCTGCGTGCGGGCATGCGGGTGCGGGCGACGGGCACGTTGCGGCGGGACGGCTTTCGCGGGGGTGATGCGGTCGCGTTCGGGTTATCGATGCTCGAGATCGATCTTTGACGCGGATTACCCTTGGACGACGGGGATTCGTCGCTTCTGGGGTTCGGGTTCTGGGTGTTGGGGGCGGGAGGGTTCGGGCAGGCCGGCGGCTTCTCGCTCTTCCTTGGCCTTGAGCTGACGCCAGTAGCAGTAGAGGTTTTCGAAGCGGCTGCCGGTGTAGGCGAAGGAGGTCCAGGAGCAGCCGCCGCGGCAGATCTCGGCGTAGTCGCACTTCGCGCAGTAGCCCGTGAGTTGCTCCAGCTGGAAGTCGCGGTTGTAGGCGAAGGCGCCTTTGCGGTACCAGATCTCGCGCAGCGGGGTCTCGCGGATGTTGCCTTCGAGGAAGCGGTCTTCGTCGTTCATGGCGGAGGGCAGGGACAGGCAGCCCTTGATGCCGCCGTTGCTTTCGATGCCGATGACGGAGCAGCCAGCGGTGCAGCCCACCCAGAAGGGGATCGCGCCGCCGGAGTCCCGCAGGTGCTCTTCGGGCTCACCGTAGTAGCCGACGTTGTGAGCGGGGAAGACTTTGGGGCGGCCTTTCAAGGCGCATAGCTCGGCGAGCTTGGGCACCATGACGAGCACGTCTTCGGGCTCCATGCACAGGTCGCGGTGGTCGGCCATGTTGCCCGTGGGGTTGCCGAGCTGCACCTGCCAGCGATCGACGCCGTGCTCGATCAGCAATTGGCGCAGCTCGTCGAGCTCGTGCAGGTTCCTTCTGTGCACGACGGTGATGACGGACGCGGTCAGGCCCATCTGCTTGCAGTGGTCGATGCAGTTCCAGATGTGTTTCCAGTGGCCGGGTTCGCGCCGGACGTACGTATGGGTTTCCTCGAGTCCATCGATGCTGAAGGCAGCGCTTTCGAGGCCGACGGCGAGGGCGGTCTTGGTGGTGTCCTTGTTCCAGGCCTTGCCGTTGGTGACCATGTTGGTCTTGACGCCCAGGTCGACGAGGGTCGAGCAGATGAGGGGCCAGTCTTTGCGCAGCAGAGGCTCGCCGCCCGAGAGGGTGAGGTTGCGGCACTTGAGGTCTGCGAGGTCCTTGCACAGCTTCAGGGCTTCGGGTGTGGTGAGCTCGTCGGAGCGCTTCTTCCCGGCACGCGACCCACAGTGCCGACAGTTCAGGTTGCACTTGAGCGTGAGCTCCCAGACGGCGAGGCGTGGGATGTACCCGAACTTTTTGAGAAGCTTGATCATGAATGGTTCTCCGTCGTGGGATGCCGGCAAGGGAGCATACCGCTTGTGCAAGCGGGAGACCAACGCAGCGACGGCGGTCGTAGGGCAGCTCGAGGCTCCGGGCCGCACCTTTTTTCCGCCTCGTGATGCCACTGTGTGCCAGGGGCCGGCGCGCGGATCAGACGGTCCGCCGGGAGGTGCGCGCGTCTCGCATGCGGGAGGGCCGAATTAGCCATGGCTCGGATGGAACGAGCCGTGCATAATTGCAACCCTGTAGCAGTCTATTTTGGGAGGCATCCGATGGGCATCAATCCTCATGCATTGCAAGCGAAGGCCTACTTGGAGGAACTGTGCGGCGCGATAGACCGCAAGGAAAAGCTGGTCCGGCGTCGGGAGTGGTGGAAGACCCCGCTGTTGGTCCCAGCGGCGATGGGGCTTGCGATGGGCCTGGGCTGCAGCGGCTCCGTCGAGAAGCCCGCCGGGGATGCGGAAGTCTGCGACAACGGGACGGACGACGACGACGATGGGAAGATCGACTGTGCGGACAGCGACTGCGCGGACTTTGCGGGATGCACGAGCTCGGCGCTGTATGCGGCGCCGGCGTCGGAGGACTGCGGCAACGGGACGGACGACGACGGGGACGGCAAGGTCGACTGTTCGGACGGGGACTGCGGTTCGTATGCGGGTTGTATCTCGGCCGAGTACGCGGCGCCGTTCGAGAACTGCACGAACCAGCAGGACGATGACGGGGACAGCAAGGTCGACTGCGACGATGCGGATTGCTACGAGGATGCTGCGTGCATGCCTGCGCCGGCGTACATGGCGCCGATCGAGTTCGACTGTAGCAACGGGGCGGACGACGACGGGGACGCCAAGATCGACTGCGCGGACGAGGACTGCTTCGGCGATGTGGCGTGCGGGTCGGCGGAGTACGCGGCGCCGTTCGAGGCGCAGTGTGCGGATCAGAATGACAACGACGGCGACGGCAAGGTGGATTGCGAGGACGAGGACTGCTTCGAGGACATCGCGTGTCAGGGGGCGCCGGCCTACATGGCGCCGATGGAGTCCGACTGCGGCAACGGGGTGGACGACGAGGGAGACCAGAAGGTGGACTGCGCGGACGAGGATTGCTTCGACGATCCGGTCTGCGACACGGCGATGTACGCCGCGCCTTGAGGGAAATTCCCGGGGCTCCGGGGCACTTCGTTGTAGGACTTGATTCCGGGGCCCAAAGATTGTTCGCTGCGTCCCGCGCATGGTCGCACGAAAGCCCTTGCCCAGCACATGGGCACCTGGATCGCTGATCCCGGCCACCGTCTATCGCGTCATTCGCCCGATCGGGCAGGGTGGGATGGGAGAGGTGTACGAGGTCGAGCATGACATGCTCGGCACACGCCGCGCATTGAAGGTGCTCGTGAGGCATTACGCGGGGCGGGAGGACTTGGCCGAGCGGTTACGGGTCGAGGCGCGCGGGCTGGCGCGTCTCAAGCACCCCAATCTCGTCGAGGTCTACGACCTGGGAACGGCTGCGGACGGGCGCATCTTCTTCGCCATGGAGCTGCTCGACGGCGTGACGTTGCGGGCGATGCTGCGAGACCGCGGTCGTCTGAGCGTGCGCACGTCGGTGGAGCTGGTGATGCAGGTGCTGGCCGGGCTGCAGGCGGCGCACGCGGCGGGGATTTTGCACCGCGACGTGAAGCCGGAGAACGTGTTCGTCTGTCGGGACGGCACGGTGAAGCTGCTGGACTTTGGGGTGGCGAAAGCGATCGACGCGTGGCTGCCTGACCAGCAGATCACGGCGCGAGGGATGACGGTGGGCACGCCGCGATACATGTCACCGGAGCAGGCGGAGGGGGGGGCGGTGGATGGCCGGACGGACGTGTACGCAACGGGGCAGGTTCTTTGGGAGATGCTGGCGGGCAGGCCTGCGTTCGAGGAGACGGACCTGTACGAGCTGGCGCAGGCGAAGTGGCGGGGGGTGACATTGCTGTCGGACTTGCCTGGGGTGGAGGCGCCCCCTGCGTTGTGCGCGGCGGTGGATCAAGCCTGCCAGCCTGACCCCAAGAATCGCTTCTCATCCGCCACGGCGTTCTTGCAAGCGCTTCGCCTCGCGTTGGTGGATGCGGATACGCCGTTGACACCGGGGCCTTCGAGCACGCAGGCCTACCTGGTCCACGCTTCGGAGGGTGCGCCGGACCCTACGGCGGACACGGCGTTCGACCCGCGGGGCGGCAGGTCCCCCAACGCGCACGTCTCCGGCGCCGTAGTCAGCGAGTTGACCGAGCGGGTGGAAGCCGTCAATCCCGTCAACCGTGACGCGCTCACGCAGGCTCATCGGCAGGGGCTGGTCCCGAGGGGGCCGGGCGGAACCGAGGTGTTGCCAGCCATCGCGTCGAGGCAGCAGGTCGCACAGCCGGCGCCCCCCGCGCCACCCACGCGCAGCGCCTCCCCGCCAGTGCAGAAGAATTCCAGGGCCAAGCGCCCTGTCTCGCCCCTCGGCATTCCCGTGATGAGCTGGTTCGCGGGGGCATCGGCTTTCTTCGTCCCGGTCTTCGTCGCCACGGCGATCGGCTACTGGCAGTTCCGGACGCCGCGGTCGACACCTCGCGCCGACACCGTCGCGCCCGTTTCCGCCCCCGGGTTTTCGTCGGAACCTTCGTCGGAACCTGCCGCGAGCGCATGGGGCGGTCCGACAGCCACGGACACTTCCGCGCCGGCAGCCTCGTTCGCACCGGCGATCGCATCGAGCGCGCCCGCGCCGACGGTCACCGCACCGCCACCCGTCGCTACGCCCAGGACATCGAGGACCTCGAAGGGGGGTTCGACGGCGAAGGCACCTCCTGCGCCCTCCCCATCCCCTTCCCCGGCGGTTCCGGCGCCTACTCCTACGAGGAAGATGCCGGGCTCCGGGTTGTGAGCAGCCGGTCATTGCTCCCTCGCCACCCCTTTTGCTAGAGCCAGCCATCCACGATGCGCGAACCCCTCGAACCCTCCACGCGGAAAGCAGGCGGACCCGAGGTCCGGCATGTCATCACCGTCGGGGGTGGGCGGGGTGGCGTGGGCAAGAGCCTGCTGACGGTGAACCTGGGTGTGTATCTCGCCCAGTTGGGCCGCGAGGTGCTGATCGTGGACGCCGACCTATCGGGGTCGAGCTTGCATATCCAGCTCGGTCTGGACCGCCCCCCCATGGCGGACCGGGATGCGGTCGAGCACCTTGCGGTCGAACCCGTCACCACCTCCGTGCCGGGCCTGCGCATGCTGCCGTCGCCCTACGACCCGACGGCTTCCTCGCCGTTCCGACCGGGTCGCAAGGCGCGGTGGCTCAGCCGGCTGAGGGCATTGCCGGCCGACTACGTGCTGCTGCACCTGGGCGCGGGGACCTCGCCGGCCACACTCGACCTGTTTTTGGCGTCGGACGTGGGGCTTTGCGTGACGGTGCCGGACCCCGCCGCGGTCGAGTCCACGTATCGGTTCCTTCGGTCCTTGTACCTGCGACGCCTTCGCAAGGTCCTGATGAAGGAGCGGTTCAAGCTTCGCCTCGTGGAGCGGGCGATGCAATCGCTCGAGCCCTTGCCCTCGCCTCTGGCTGTGATCGAGGCCATCGGGCGGCACGACAAGGCCTTGGCCGACATCGCGGCCCTCGAGCTACAACGCGTCCGCGCTCGTCTGGTGGTCAACCAGACTCGCCTGCGCACCGACGTCGAGCTGGGTCCGACCATGCAGACGATGGTGCACCGGTATCTCGGGCTCACGCTCGACTATCTCGGACACATCGAGCAAGACGATCAGGCTTGGCTGACCGCACGCCGGCGCCGCCCTTTGCTGGTGGACAGTCCCACCGCGAAGAGTGCCCGCAACCTGGAGCGGATCGTCCGGCGTGTGGCTGCGGTCGCCTCGTCTCTCGAGCAGCGCCTGCCCGAGCCGGCGCCGTCCCCGGACCAGCGGGCCACGCTCTACGACGTCCTCGGGGTCCCGCGCGGCGCTTCCGACGAAGAGGTGCGTCGTGCGTACAAGCGACAGCGTGAGCTCTTCACCTTTGGCAGTTTGCCGTTGGTGTCGCTCTTGGACGACGCGCAAGTCCGGGCGGAGTTGGGTCGTATTCAGGAGGCCTACGACACGATCCTCGACCCTGTGCGACGGCGTTCGTACAATCTGTCGACGTTTCCGGAGACGGACGAGGAGGAGGCGCCGAGGCCCTCACGCCTTCCTGTCTCGCAGGAGCAGCTCATGCTGCAGGCCGAACTTTCCCGGGAAGTGCATGCGGAGACGGAGTTCACCGGGGAGTTGCTTCGCAAGGTGCGCGAGTCGCAGGGGGTGGGTCTGGAGGAGATCGCGAGCCGCACGAAGATCACGCTCGGGCACCTCACCGCGCTCGAGGAAGAGCGCTACGACGAGCTTCCCGCGCACGTGTACGTGAGGGGGTTCGTGCAGCAGCTTGCCAGGCATCTGAAGCTGGACTCTTCCCAGGTTGCGAAGACGTACTTGCGTCGGATGCGTGAGACGCTGGCGGCGCGTGGGCAGCGGTGACGATGGACGCGGGGCGGGGTGGCTGGCACAGGACGCTCGTACTGGGGTTGTTGTCCCTGTTGCCCCGTCTGTACGTGGCGCTGGCGTGGTCCCGGGAGCCGGTGTGGGACGGCCATTACTACGACTTCGGGGCGCGTCGCATCGCCCAGGGGCTGGGCTACTCCGACGACGTCGTGGTTCATGGGGTTTCGATCTGGCACCCATGGTGTCACTATCCCGTTGGGTATAGTGGATTCCTGGGAGGGATCTACGCCATCTTTGGAGCTAGCCAGCATGTAGCTCCTGTTGCGAATGCAGTGCTGGGATCGATCCTCGTGATGTTGACGCACCGGATCGGTATACACTGGCTCTCCCCGGGCAGGGCGCTCGTGGCCGCGGTGTTGTGCGGGGTGAACCTGGAGCTCGTGTTCTACAGCCCTTTGGTGATGACCGAGGTTCTTGCGACGGCGCTGCCGCTCGCTGCGATCTGGGTCGCTCTCGCGTGGCGTGGCTCGCTGGCCGGTGGTGCGGTGGCGGGGGGGGTGCTGGGGCTGGGGACGCTGGTGCAGCCACAAACCATCTTGCTGGCGCCGGTGCTCGGATGGGCGGCGGCGTCCGGTCGGCCGTGGTCTCGGAGGCGCGCGCTCACGGCCGTGATCGCCACAGTGGCCGCGCTCGCGGTGGTGGCGCCGTGGACGCTGCGCAACTGTCGCGTGATGGATGGGTGCGCCTTCGTGTCGACCAACGGGGGCTGGAACCTCGCCATCGGGTCTTTCCCCCGTGCGACGGGACGGTTCGAGACGCTGCGATCGTCGGACGGTTGTACGGTGGTGACGGGGCAGGTCCAACAGGACCGATGCTGGGCATCGCTTGGCGTGGGGTGGATCCGGGAAGACTTCCGACGGTGGATCGGCCTTGGGCCCGTCAAGCTGGGGCAGTGCTTCGATCACGCGTCGTTCCCGGTGGAGTACCTGGGGCAGGCGGACCCGGGGGCGTGGCCCGAGACGGTGCGGCAGCGGTGGCGGGAATGGCTCACGACGCTGCACCGGCTGCTGCTGAGCGTGGCGGCGTTTGGCTTCGTGGCCTTTCGGGTGCGTGACGTGCGTGGGCTCGCGGTGGAGACGGCGCTGCGGGCGCTGGTCGCGGGGCTCGTGGCGCACGCGTGGTTCGCAGACATCCCGGTGTTCTGGCCGCTCGCGTTGTGCATCGTGTTCACGGGGCTGCTTCCGCGCCGGTCGGCGCCTCTGCTCGGGCCGGTGGGCTTTTTGCTTGCCGCGTCGTTTGCCCTGTTTGTCCTGACGCACGTCGCGTTCTTCGGAGAGGACCGGTACCACGTTCGGCTGATCCCGATGATGTGTTTGCTCGCGGCGGCGGCGATGAGGCCCTCTCGATCGGATGGGCCGGGTTGAGGCCCGGCTACGACGATGGACGGATGAGCCACATCAACTAGGAATTAGGAACAGGAATGGCCTGAGGGGGTTCGCTGCGAGCCTTGCGTCAAGCGTCGATCGCGCAGCCTATCCTCCGCACCAACCCCATCCCCTTCTGTGCCTTCTGCGTCCTCTGTGGTTTTCTCTACTGGGGCTCGACCCGAGGGCCCTGGCGCTGTGACCGTCTCGCGACGAGCTTGTCGAGGGATCGTTGCATGGTGTGCAGGACATGGTCGGCGCATCGTCGGACGTGGGCTTCGTCTTTCGCGGCGTCGGGGCCGGAGGGGTCTAGGTGGATGGCGGGGAGGACTTCGACGAGGATGCGCGACGGAAAGGGCAGAAAGAGCAGGGGAGGACCGAAGGTCAGGCCCCAGGGCAACGAGAGCACGAGCGGCCAGGCCTTGATGCGCAGTAGCTTGTCGATGCCGAGCCACCGGGCGGTGCGTTTGCCCTCGTTGAGCACGCGGAACACGGCGTGGGCACCGGCGGCGACCACGGGCAGGAGGGGGACGCTTTCGCGCAGGGCGAGCCGCACGAAACCCGTCCGGTCTCCGAAGACGATGCGGTTCCGCATGCGGAACGGGCGCATGGCGTCGAGGTCACTGCCCGGGTAGACGATGACCTTGTGGCCGCGTTGAAAGAGGCGCCGTGCGGTGTCGTGGCCCGCGCGGACGGCGCCGAGGGGGACGAGGAAGTGGTTGATACCAGGCAGGCTGATGGCCCACTCGTGGCCGAGCCCGTAGGGGACCTCTCGTGTGCCGAAGCGCTGGAAGAGGGCATGGGCGAGGATATAGGCCTCGGGGTTCATGGTGCCGGCGTTGTGATTGCCGACGAACAAGGCGGGGCCGGACGGGACGTTCTCGAGGCCCGTGACTTCGGCCCGGAAGTAGCGGGAGACGGGTCCTCCGAGCCAGCGGTCCGCCAGGGCGACTCGCTCGTCGCTGCGGTTGTCGATGGAATCGATGTCGTAGGGCGAGAGGAGCTTGTGGATCATGGTGCAGGGCGGACAGGTCAGCGCGGCGCGTGCCATGGGCCCGGATCGAGACTACGATCGCACCCGTGATGCGAACAAGAGCACGATGGATGGCGATGACGCTGGGGGTCGCGTTGGCGACGGCATCCTCGGACGGGCGCGCGTTCACGCACGTGGTGGTGCAGGGGGAGACGCTGGCAGGGATCGCGGAGCGGTACTACGGGAGGATTCACTACGAGCGAATCCTGGTGCATGCGAATGCGCTCGACGCGTGTGGAGGTTTCCCGGTGGTGGCGGGAATGCGTCTGGAGATCCCCGCGGTCTCGCACCACCGCGTGCAGGCAGGGGAGACGTGGCAGACGTTGGCGCGGGACCACCTGGGGGACCCGCGGCGAGGTGAAGTGCTTGCGAAGGCGAACAAGGCGAAGTCGTGGGTTGCGCCGGCCGACGGGGCGGACATCGTCGTGCCGTACAACCTTCGCTTCATCGTGCAGCAGCGGGAGACGGCCCCCTCGATTTCCAAGCGGTTCTTCGCGGACCAGGAGAGCGCGTGGATGCTGGACCGGTACAACGGGATCGACGGCAAGGCCTTGCAGCGCGGCGACGTGGTGCTGGTTCCGTTGACGGACTTGCCCTTGACGGAGGAGGGCAAGAGGGTAGCGCGGGCGTCGGAGGCGATGGTGCGTACCGAGGGCGGGGGAGCGGCGCGGGAGGCGCAGCGTGCGGTGGCGGCGGAGTTGCCGCAGCTTCTCGCGGAGCTTCGGGGAGGGCACTATCTTGCGGCTTCAGTACGGGGTAATCGCTTGTTGGCGCTGGGCGAGCTCACGGTCCCGCAGGTGGCGGACATTCACCGTGTGCTGACGGAAGCGTATGTGGCGCTGGACGCCGTCGGGTTGGCGGCGGCTTCGTGTCAGAAGTGGCTGGAGGCGGACCCCACCGTGCAACTCGAGGAGATCGGCACGAGCCCGAAGATCCTCTCGGCTTGTGGGAAGGGGGAGTGAGCGGCAGGCGTCTTCTCTTGCCCGTGTTACGCTCAAGGCATGCCCGCGACCGCCCCCCGCAGCTTCGCTGATCCGAACGCCCCCAACGACGCTGAGGTCGAGGCTGCTTTTCAATCCGTGCCCGACACGATGATGGCAGAGATCATCGATGGCGAACTGCACACCCAACCTCGCCCTGCCAGGGCTCACACCAACGCGGCGTCCGTGCTCGGGGGCGAGCTGCACGGTCCCTTTCGCCGCGGCCACGGCGGTCCAGGCGGATGGGTGATTCTGGATGAGCCCGAGCTGCACCTCGGCCCCAAGCCCGACAAGCTCGTCCCCGATCTGGCCGGGTGGCGACGCGAACGCATGCCGGATGCCGTCGGTTCCTCCGACCCAGACCCCTTCTACGACCTCGTACCGGACTGGGTCGCTGAGATCCTTTCGCCTCGCACCGAGGCACTGGATCGAGGCAAGAAGATGCGCATCTACCGCCGTGAAAGCGTCGGTCACGTTTGGTTGATCAACCCCAGCCTACGCACGCTCGAGGTCTACCGACTCGAGGCGGGCCGATGGATTCTGCTGGACACTTTCGAGGGCGGCGCCGTTGTTCGTGCCGAACCGTTCGACGCCGTCGAGCTGTCGCTCGGCGTACTCTGGGAGGGCTAGTACCCTGTGCCCGAAGTGAGTAACGGGATCGCAGAAGGCACAGAAGGGTGTGTACGGAGTTGGGTGGTACGTGTTGCCCTTGGGACCGCGAGATCGTCGTCCACCACGCATGCGTCCTTGATCTCGAGAAGACGCCGCCGGTTGAAACCGACGGCTAGTTGGACCTCATGAACGGAATTTAAAGCCCTGCGGGCTCCCGGTGTGCGTTCGCCGGGTGATGGCGGCGAATGCCGGAATGGGGACGATTGGTCGCCCGTTTCAGGGACCGTTTGAGCGAACGGCTCAGAACATTCGTCATTCCGTGTTCGCCTTCCGTGTTCTCAGCTCCTGGTTGATGTCCGTCATCCGTCCATCGTCGTAGCCGGACCTCAACCCGGGCACCCAGCACCAGTTACCGGCGCGGAGCGTCCTTGCGTCCCTTGCGGCTGACAACCAGAGGCTCCCGGCTCCCCAACCCCCGCAGCGCCTTGCACACGACTTCGTCCTCGCAAGGACCGACCTCCCCTCCGTGCGGGGGCCACGGCACCGATCGGATCAAGCTGGTCGTGCGCACGTCCGGTCCTTTCCAGGGGACCATCGCGTTCGGCAGCGTGTCCTCCCGCTCGAGGGCCTCCCCCAGGTCCAGCAGCAGGTCCGGCTGCAACCCCACCTTCTGCACCGGTCTGCCATCGGGCAGCGCGTACACGAGCGTGCTCAAACGCAGCACGCCCATCCCCGCCTCGTCGTCCAGGTATTCCTGCGCACAGCCCTTGCCGAACGTCCGCGCTCCCACCACCACGCCTCGATCGTAGGCCGCAATGGCCCCGGCGATCATCTCCGCCGCGCTCGCCGTGTCGGGATCCACGAGCACGGCCACCGGTCCGGACCACACGTCCGTCGGCGCGGGGACCGGAGCCTGTTCGGTCTCTACAGCCCCGTTACGCCTGCGCATGGGGAACAGGTTGGCGCCGGGTAAGAATGGGGACAGCGCTTCCTTCGCTCCCTCGATCGAGCCGCCGCCATTGCCGCGAAGGTCGAGCACCACGCCCTCGGGTTCCCCGTCGAGCCGCACTTCCGCCAGCGCGCTCGCCAGCTCCGTGCCCAGATCGTCTGGCACGTCCAGCATGGCCATCACCGCCACGCGACCCCGACGGTACCGCACCGTGTTGACGCGAATGGACGCGTAGGCGGCATCGGGAACCCACGACGGCGCGGGCGGGTCCACGCGCACCTGCACGGGCCAGGGCATGCCGCGGCGAAGCAGCAAGACCTGCCGAGAGGGGTACAGGTCGTTCGGGTCCAGAATCCCTAGCTGCTCGACCTGCTCGACGCTCAACCCCGCCGTGGGTACCCCATCGATGGACAGCACCACGTCGTCGGTTTCCAGCGGAGCGACGGCGTGCTCGTCGACACGAACGCCTGCCGCGGTGCGGGTCATGTTTCCCCAGAGGTGACGGCGTCCGGAGGATTCGAGCTCCACCTCGTAGAGCGAGGTCTCTTCGTCGAAGGGGGCCCATGCACCGTGGGCGTCGATGAGCAGCACGTAGGAGCGCAGGGCGGCGGCGAGGACGGCGTTGCCCCAGGCGTCGGAGGAGAGGGCGGGGAACATGCGCTTGCGGATCGCGCCGTGGATCTCCTTGGCCAAGGGGCCGATGGGCTGGAGCGAGGCGGAGCGAAGGCCCAGGTCCGTAGCGAGGGTGAGGGCTGGGACCTGAATGGGGCCGTCTTCGAACAAGGCGGTGCCTGCTACGGAGAGCGGGTCTTGCTGGGAAGGCGCGGTCCGATAGCTCCGGTCGAAGGCTTCTCGCAAGGAGCCCACCCAGGTCGCAAGCTCACGCCCCACGGCGCCCGCCGCTTGGCACCCGCGGGGGTCGTTGGGATCGAGCAAGCTGGCGAGCAGGGCGGGGGCGTTGCGTTCGAGCACGGTTCCGACGGGCGAGTCGGGGGCAGCGGACCAGAGCCCGTGGGGATCGAGCCAGTCCGCGGTGCCGGCCGCAAGCTGGTGGGCATCGACGCGGGGAGGGGGTTGGGCGAGGTTGGCGCGGGCCTGGGCGGCGACGACTCTTGCCTGGAGGCAGGTCAGCTGCACGGGGTGATCGGAGGGAGGGGGAAGCGTGCGTGCGACGCAGTCGTGCGGGGCGGAAGCCGAAGGGGGCTCGCTGGTGGGAGGGGCCGGGTTGGGGCGGGGAGGCTCCCGGGAGACGGAGTAGGCGACGACGCCTAGGGCGAAGGCTGGGAGGGTCCAGGCGAGGCGAAACCGTGCGCGCATAGAGCGAACGAAACCTTAGCACCCGGGGGCAGAGGACCGAGAGTTTGCGGAGAAGTCAGGCGACCTTCAGCTCGATCAAGCGCGCCTTGACCTTCTGCCGGGTGCGGTCCTCGATCTGCCGGATCCGCTCCTTGGTGACGCCGAGCCGCAGACCGAGGGCCTCGAGGGTCGTGGGCGGTTCTTCCAGCCAGCGCTCCCTCGCGATGACCTGCTCCCGCGCCGACAGTTGGGCGATGACCTGAAGCAGGGCCGTGCGCACCTTCTGTCCGTCCAGGGACTGGATCGTGGCTTCCTCGGGCGAGGGCACATCGTCCGTGAGCTTGTCGTGCAGGGGCACACCCCCGTCGGCGGAGGCGTCGAAGCTTGCGTCCGCGGACGTGATCAGGGGCAGGAGGGCTTCGACACGTTCGCGGCTCAACCCGCTCACCTCGGACAAGCGGTCGGTTTGGCTCTCGAGGGTGGCACGGTACCAGCGAAGCGCCTTGCGATCCCCCTTCGTCGTGCCCAGGCGAACCATGCGATAGGACCGCAACACGTAGTCCCGAATCTCGGCGCGGATCCAGTACGCGGCGTACGTGACCAGACGGGCGTCCTGGGTCGGGTCGAACCGCAAGCAGGCCCGCAACAAACCAAGGCAGCCTTGCTGGATGACGTCGTCGAGGGGGGCTCCCCACTTGCGGTATTCGAGGGCAATGGTCACGACGAAGGGCAGGTAGGCCTTGACCAGCTCCTGTCCTGCCTGAGGATCGCCGTCTCGCCAACCGAAGATCAGCCTGCGCTCGTCTTCGACCGTGGTGGACCGTCTGGGTGTGGTGGGAAGGGGGGTGCGACGGGACGCACCCAGCCAACGCCCGCGCATGGGGCCTCCGGGGCAAGGGATACCGTGGACGGATGCATGCGAGATGCCTGGACGAAAAGCCTAGGATTGAGCGGGGGAACGTGCAGGCGACGCGAAGAATTTTCGCGAAAGGGCCAAGGGGCGCGAAAGAACTGCGCAGCCCCTCAGAGGTTGATGACTTGGCCTTCGCGGGCTGCAACGCTGTTCGGGAACAGGGCGCGAGCGCGTCGCTCCTTGTCCGCGACCATGGGGTCCGTGTGCAGCGGGTCGTGGTGGAAGAGCACGAGTTGTTTGACGTTGGCTTCCTGGGCGAGCTTGACGCCTTGCTCGTAGGTGCTGTGGCCCCAGCCCGTCTTCGGGCCGCCGCCCGCCTCGCCGGAGTATTCCTCGGGCAGGTACATGGTGTCGTAGATGAGCAGGTCAGCGTCCTTGGCGAGACGGGCGAGCTTGACGTCGACGACGTCGTAGTGCTCGGTGTCGGTGCAATAGATGGCGGAGCGTCCGCGGAAGTCGATGCGATAGGCGAAGACGCCGTTGGGGTGGTTGCCGCGGGTGTTGGTGATGCTGATGCGGTCCTGTCCCTCGCCGATGGTGATGGTCTGGCCTTCCCTCAGGTCGTGGAAGTCCATTTGCGCGGCCATGTCGGTGAGGTGGACGGGGAAGCTGGGGTAGTCCATCTGTCCCGCGAGGGTCTCCTCGAGGGTGTGGGTGACGTTGTTGCCGCCATACAGGTGGAAGCGGTTGCCGGGGACGAAGGCGGGAGTGAAGAAGGGGAAGCCTTGGATATGGTCCCAGTGCACGTGGCTGAAGAAGATGTAGGCTTCGACCGGCATCTTCGGGAGCAGTTCCTGGCCCAGCAAGCGGATGCCCGTGCCCCCGTCGAGCACGATCAACACGTCGCCGCACTGCACTTCGACGCAGCTCGTGTTGCCTCCGACCTCCAGGGTGTCCCGCCCAGGAACGGCTATGCTACCCCGAACGCCCCAGAACTTGATGCGCATCCTGGACAACTCCTCCGGACAGGCCTGGGCAAGCGCCCCTGCACGACTCCCGCGTTGATAGGGCCCACGGGGGGGAGAGGTCAACCTTTCTCTCATCATTCCCCGTTCCCCAATCGCCGATCCCCAGTTACGTTCTCGCCGTGACCGCTTCCTGCGATGCCATCGTGGTGCTGGGTGCGCGCATCCAGCCCGACGGGCTCCCCGGTCCCGCCGTTCGTCGTCGGGTCGAGCGGGCTGCACTCGCTTTCGAGCAAGGTGTCGCGCCCATCGTGGTGCCTTCCGGGGGGCGACGCTGGCACGGCCATGTCGAGGCGGGGAGCATGCGAAGCATGCTGGTGAAGCTTGGCGTACCAGAAGACCGCATCGTGATCGAAGGCGCGTCCATGACCACAGCCGAGAACGCGCTTTTCACTACACGTCTGGCGAGGCAGCGGCGTTGGAGGAACCTTGCCGTCGTCACGTGCGCCTGGCACCTCCCGCGCGCTGTATTGGACTTCCGACGGTGTGGGCTCGACGTGATGCCCATCGCTGCTGCGGGGGGAACGAACACCTTGCGAGAGCGAGCGGTTCGCTCAGTCAAGGAGTGGACATGCACCCGTCTCGATGGCGTGCGGCTTCGGATGAGGGTTCCCCGATGATGTTGCGATATCGAGGCGCGATCTTGTGGGGCTTGGTGCTCGGGCTCGCAGGGTGCCCGCGTGCGGACCGGTCGGGCCCGGACGCCGCCCCCGAGGCGGCTGTCTCCGCGGCGAGCCTGCCCCTCGAGGCCTCGGCCCCAGCGCCCGTAGCCACTCGCATGGGAGAGTTGCTCGCCATCGAGGACACGAGGTCGATCGACCAGGTGACCGACACGGACCTCACGAGCGGGGATCCCGCGGTGCGAAGAGCGGCGGTGCGCGCCCTTGCGCGAGCCGAGCATGGTGGCGCGCGAGACAGGCTCCTCGCGTCCCTGGCCGATCACGACCCCGACGTCGTTGCCTGGTCCGCGTATGGGCTCGGGAAGATCTGTGCGAGGGACCGGGAGCGAACGAGCGCGCGTTTGATAACGCGTGCGATGAACCTCGGGCTCGAGCCCCCATCCCCGACCGTACGGTTGGACCCCTGGGCCGCGCTCGCCGGAGCGCTGGGCAGGTGCGCGTCCCCCGAGGCCGAGCGCACCCTCGTTTCCTGGCTGTCCGGCCCGAAAGAGCGCGCGGTGGCCGCCACCGTCGGGCTCGGGGGTGTCGTGACCCATCACCGGCGCATGGAGGAAGAAACGGCGGCGTCGTTGCTTCGCGCCACGCGCGGGGATGCCGCGAACGACCCCTTGTCCGAAGCGCTCTTCCCGTTCGGTCGTCTGAAACGAGCCCCGGCCCGGGTGGAAGAGCAACTCCTCGAAGCGTGTCGCAAGCGTCTGGGACACGACGTTCCCGCACGGGTCTTCGTGCTGCGCGCGCTCGGGACCCTCGGGGAGGAAGCGGTCCCTGTGCTCGGAACGGTGCTCCGGTCGACGGCGGGCTATTCGGCGGCGGAGCGCGCGGAGGCGGCCCGGGCGTTGGGCAAGATCGATGCGGACGCTGCCCAGAAGGAATTGCTGCGTGCGATCGACGAGCTGGCACCGCCCAACGATCCCGTAGCGCTCACGTCGCTCGTGGGACCTGGCTTTGGGACGCTGATGACGGCGCTGGGTGCGGTTCGGGTCTCCGGCAAGCGTGCCGTGCGATCGCGTGGCCTCGACGCGCTTTCTGCGATTGAGCTTCCACCCGGGGCTCCCGCGTCGGTGGCGCGACGGGTAGCGATGCTGCGATGTGCGTCCGCGCGCATCACCTCAGGCGCGAGCTACGGCCATGCGCGGCTCCTGTCCTGTGACCCGCAGGCGGGGTCGATCGGTGCGTTCGCGCGCCTTTCGGTGATCGATCGCGATGACCTCACGGGCGCGCGCGCGCTGGCGTGGAAGGCCTACCTCGATCCGAAGCACGCGCCATCGGTGCGAGAAGCGGCGATCAAGATGCTTTCCGGACACGCGGAGGCGAAGGGGATCGCGCCGCTCGTGGCGACCGCGCTGTCCGATCAGAAGCTTGGTGTCGTGACGGAGGCGGCGCTGCTCGTGGGCGGTTACCCGGACCGGTTCCTCAAGGACCCGGAGCCTCCGAAGCCCGAGCCGAAGGTCGTCAAGGCGTTGCTCGAGGCCATCAAGCGACCGTGGCCGCCCGACGCGATCGAGACCAAGGGCGCGCTCGCCCGGGCGTGCGGCGCCCTGCGCGTGGAGGAAGCTCGCCCCTGGCTCACGAGCCTGTGCGCGGACCCGAATCCCACGTTGCGCCAGCAGGCAAAACAGGCCCTGGCGTCGCTGGGGGGCCAGAAGCCGGTTTGCGAACCTTCCCCCGGCAACCCCTACCGACCCGCCCCCGAGCTCGTCCGCCTGGTCGGCACGACCACCCTCGAGCTCGACACGGAAGCAGGCAAGCTCTTCCTACACCTCGACCCGACCCTCGCGCCCGTCGCCGTCACGCGGGTCGTGGAGCTCGTGGCGAAAAATTTCTACGACGACATGGCTGTGCATCGTGTGGTCCCAGGGTTCGTAGTGCAGTTCGGGGACCGCGATGGGGACGGCTATGGGGGAGCGGGCCTCGACGCTCTTCGCTGCGAGACCTCGCCTGCGCCCTTCCGGCAAGGGGTGGTGGGCATGGCCCTCGGCGGGCGAGACACCGGGGCGAGCCAGCTGTTCGTCACCCTGGGATCGTCACCCCATCTCGACGGTGACTACGCCGTTCTTGGCACGGCGACGGGACCCTGGGATTCGCTGGTGGAAGGGGACCGCATCACGAAGGTGGTTGCAAGGAAGTAGAAGGCTAGCGTGCCCGAAGTCCCTGCCGGGTCATGGACGGATGACGGACATCAACTAGAACTAGGAGCTGAGTCCACGTAGGACGACGAAGCCGAAGGCGCAGTCAATTCGAACCAGGAATGGGCAGAGTCAGGCGCGACACGCACGGCCTATTCCGCACAGCCCTTCTGTGCCTTCTGCGTCCTCTGTGGTTCTCCGCAGTGCGATCCTCCCTTCGACTACGGGCACAGGAACTGTTGCGCCTCGGGCGCCAGGGTTGCCCACTCCGCCTTCATCTTGACCGACGCGCCTTGCCCGGTCTGGCAGTCTTCGTCTCCCACGAACCCGGCGTAGTACGTGGTGGGGGTGGTGCCGCTCATCTCGAGGACGTGCAGCCGGCCGTGAAAGTTGGCGCCCTCGCCGATGAACGCCTCGATCGCGATGAACTGCCGGCCGGCGGTCTCGAGCGTCTTGACCGTGTGGGTGCACGCCGAGTAGCCCTCAGCGTCCACGCTCGCGCTGCATCGTGGTCCCACCGTGGCCGCGCAAGCACCGAGGGCGTCGGCGATACGCGAGGCCGGAAGGCACGTGGCCGGGAGCGCCTGGGCCGCGCGGACCACCTGCCCCACGGTGGGAACGAAGGCGCCGACGTTCCCCTCTGTGGAGGCTTTGCATTCCGACAGGGTGATGGGCTGGCTGGGCTGGGCCGGCGCTTCGCTCGATCCAGGATTGTCCTTGCAGCAGGACGCCATCAGGATGCTCACGCTCAAGACTGCCAGCTTGCGTCGATGCATGTCGTTTCCTTCATGGTTCTCGGGGTGTGAGAAAGCGAGCCTTCTTATGCCACGGCTCGAACCAGGCAACCCCCGTGGCCGGGTTCGTCTGCTAGTCTCGGTGCACCATGCTGCTCGCCATTGACGTCGGCAACACCAACATCAGCTTCGGGCTGTTCGAAGGAGCGAATCTCGTCTACCACTTTCGCAGTGAGAGCTCGCGCACGAAGACGGCAGACGAGTACACCGTGTTCGTGCGGCAGGTGCTTGCGCTTCGTTCGATCGAGCACCGGGCGGTGAACGCAGCGATCATCGCGAGCGTGGTGCCCACCCTGACGGACACGATGGTGGCGCTGGTGCGTCGAGCGTTTGCGCGCGAGCCGATCGTGGTGGGGCCGGGCACGCGAACCGGCATGCCGATTCTGTACGACAACCCGAGGGACGTGGGGGCGGATCGGATCGTGAACGCGGTGGCGGCTTACGAGGCGGTCCACGCTGGGCTGGTGGTGGTGGACTTCGGGACGGCCACGACGTTCGACTGCGTGAGTCCGAAGGGGGAGTATCTGGGAGGCGCGATCGTGCCGGGCATCCAGATCAGCGCCGAAGCGCTCTTCTCACGCGCGGCGAGGCTCGCCCGCGTCGACCTCGCGGTCCCCCCCAAGGTCGTGGGACGCAACACGCCGCACTCGATGCAGTCGGGCATCACCTTCGGCTACGCGTCGCTGGTCGATGGCATGATCGGACGAATTCGGGAAGAGCTTGGCTTTCCTTGCGCCGTGTGGGCGACGGGGGGGCTGGCGTCCTTGATCGCGAAGCTGGCGACGACGATCGAGCGGGTGGACGACAACCTGACGCTCGAGGGCATGCGTATCGTGTACGAGCGCAACCGGTCCGGGTAGGCAAGACGGGCGATGCGCAAGCTGGTGCTGTCCTTGCTCGTCGCGGTAGTGCTGCTTTTGGTGGTGGTGCTGCTGGCGGCGGGATTGGGTACGGAGTCCGTGTCGTGGGTCCGGGCGGTGACGGACGCGTCCAGTGTGGATCATGCGATCCTCTTCGACGTGCGTTTGCCGCGTATCGCGCTATCAGCGGTAGCCGGGGCGGGGCTGGCGGCGGTCGGGGTGGCATTCCAGGCGTTGCTGCGAAATCCGTTGGCGGAACCGTACGTGCTGGGGGTGTCGGGGGGCGCTGCCCTCGGCGCCACCATCGTCATCGCCTTCGGAATCCCCCTCGCCGCCACCTGGGCCACGGCGATGGTTCCCGCGTCGGCGATGATCGGAGGGATCGCCGCCACCGCCCTCGTGTACGCGATCTCACGCGCAGGCACCGAAGGCTCCGCCACCTCCATGCTGCTCGCAGGCGTCATCGTGAACGCGATCGCCGGCTCCCTCATCACCTTCATCAAGACCCTCGTGAGCGCCGCCAAGGCTCAAGACCTGCTCTTCTGGCTCATGGGCTTCGTCGACGTCCCCTCGCCCGCGACCCTCGCGATCGTCAGCGTCTACGTGATGATCGGCTGCGCCGTGCTCCTCGCGGATGCCGGCCGGCTCAACCTGCTGTCCCTGGGCGACGAGCCCGCGCAACACCTCGGGGTGAACGTGCGACGCCTGGAGCGTCGCGTCTACGTGGCATCGTCGTTGGTGGTGGGGGCGATCGTGAGCACGACGGGGCTGATCGGGTTCGTGGGGCTGGTGGTGCCCCACGCGCTGCGCCGCATCCTTGGCCCCGATCATCGGGTGCTGCTGCCCACGTCGATGGTGGCGGGGGCGGGCATGTTGGTGCTCTGTGATCTGGTGGCGAGAGCGTCGTTTCGCTGGCTGGGGACGGAGCCGCCGGTGGGGGCGGTGACGGCGCTGATCGGAGGGCCGCTGTTCCTGGTGCTGCTTCGACGTCGGGCGGGGTGGTGAACCGGGTCAGGCCGTCCGCAGCTTCTCCGTGTAGCGCGCATGGAAGGAGCCGAGGCGCTTGACCAGCTCCTGGATCTCGTCTCTTGGCGGAAGGAACGTGGTCCGGAAGTGAAGGGTGCCGGGTGGCTGCCCGAACCCTGAGCCCGGGACCACGCAAATGCCTGTCTCCTCGAGTAGGGCGAGGCAGTAGGCGCTATCTCTCTCTGCCATGTATGCTTCCCGCTGGGCGGGGGACATGGCTGCCATGTCGACCTTCGGGTCGGCCGGGAGCTCGAATCGAACGAAGGCGTACATGGCCCCCTGGGGCGGGTCCACGCACATGCCCGGGATCGCATTGATGCCCTTGCCGAGGATCTCGGCTTTGCTTGCGAGATCGTGCAGGATCCCGTCCCTCTCCCTCCCATACAGCGCGTGGCTCACCTGTCCGGCCTCGGGAGGGGAGACCATCAGGTAGGTGGCAATCTGTCCGGGGACGTTTGCGCACAGGCCGATGGACTGCAGCTTGATGAACTGGTCGAGCACGTCGCCGGGGATGTTGCGCATCTCGAGGTAGCCGCCACGATGCCCGCACTCGCCGAGGAACCCCTTGGACACCGAGTGCAAGCTAAACAGCGGTGTCTCCATGTCTCCCTGGGCGTGCAGGACTTTGGCGAAGGAGCAGAAGCTGCGCCCAGACGCATAGACGTTCTCCTGGTAGACCTCGTCGGCAATGACCGCGAGCCCACGATTCCTCGCAAAACCGAGGACCATCTCGATGTTGTCTCGGGACAGGACCGCTCCCGTGGGGTTGCCCGGGTTGATGACCACCAGGCCCACCGGGTGAACCCCAAGTGCCGTGGCCCGCTCGTAGCTCTCCGTGAGGACCTCCTCCCGGAGCTGCCAGCCCGACGCCTCGTCCAGAAAGTAGCCGATCTGATGCCCCCCGAAGAGCGCGAGGCTCGCGCTGTACAGCGGATACTGCGGGATCGGGATCATGAATCCGTCGTTCGGAGACCGCAGCAGCGCCGTGAGCACCGCCTGCGCGCCCTTGCTCGCCCCGTCGGTCAAGATCACCCTGGCGGGGTCCGACGGGATTCCGTCGCGCCGTGTGATGAAGTCAGCGACTGCCTGACGGATGAAGGGAATCCCAGCGCTCTGGGTGTAGGCGCCCAGGCCGTGCCCGTGCTTGGAGAGGATGAACCGAGTCCGCTCGACGACGTCGTCGGGGAAGGCGCGCCGCAGGGCCTCGTGCTCGAGCAGCTCAGGGTATTCGAGCAGGCACAGGACCTGCCTCATGAACGTGAGCGGCCGTTGCTTGAGCGCCTGGGGGTTGCCGATGTTGCAGTAGATGATCTTCCTGCCCTGGGCTTCGAGCTGTTGGGCACGGATGACGATCGGCCCGCGCACCGCGTATTCCGCCCGAAGCAGCGTCTCGCTCAGTTGGTTCGTCGCAATCATGACGCCCTCGATGTCTGCGTCTGGGTCGTTGCCGGAAGGTCTTCCATGGGCTGGGTCACGCTGGCGTACGCGTTTCCAAAGAGCAAGGGAATAGTCGCCGCGCGCAGCCGCACTGGCCGGACATCTCGCACGTGAGAGCCTTCTCGAGATCGCGTCCTGCAGCATGCACGGGAGCATGGCTCGTGCCCTCTTGGTCGACGCTCAGGTGCGAAACCGCGCCCATTCCGTCCGACGGAAACCCGCACGACTCCGCCCGCATCGCGTCATCTGCCTCTTGACTTGCGAGCGCGCCGGGAGGAGACGTGGGCTAACCTTGGGGGTTGTCATGCATCATTGGTTCTGTCTTCGTGCAAGTGCAATGGGTCTTCTCGTTTTGTCGGGTCTCGTCGGCTGCAGCAGCAGCTCGGACTCGGACTCCGACCCGGTCAAGGAGGACGGCGCCGACGACGACTTCTTGGTCGACGGCAAGGCTGACGTGGCGGGGATCGCGGAGGGGAGCGCCGAGGCGTGTGGAGTGCTCTCGGTGGTCAACAACGCATCCCTGGACGAGCTCGATCACGACGTGCCTCTCTCGCTTACGGCGGCGAAGAACATCGCGGCGTATCGTGGGGGAGCAGACGGGGCGGTGGGAACCGGGGATGACGGCTACTTCGATTCGCTCGCGGAGCTCGACGCGGTCAAGTACGTGGGACCGGCGACGTTCTCGAAGCTCGTGGCGTACGCGAAGAAGCACGGCACGACCTGCACGGAGGTGGACCTTCAGTTCCTTTCGCTCTCGGACTTCCACGGACAGCTCGACCCGGTCTCCGTGCCCAACGTGGGTCGCGTCGGGGGTGCCGCGGCGCTTCGGAGCTACTTCGTGGCGGATCGGGTTGCGAACCCCAAGAGCCTGCTGCTCTCGGCGGGCGACTCCTTCGGCGCGAGCCCCCCGTTGGCCGCATTCTTCGAGGAGAAACCCGTCATCGAGGTCATGAACCTGATGGGGTTCGACGTGGAGGCGCCTGGCAACCACAGCTTCGATCGGGGTGCGCTCGCGCTGCAGGAGCTGATCAAGCTCGCGCGCTACCCCTTCGTGTCCGCGAACCTCAACGGCGTGGCCGGCGCGATGACCTGTGAAACCAAGCCCGCCAAGCTCTGTATTGCCCCGTACCAGACCTTCTGGGTGGGCGGCGTCAAGGTCGCAGTCGTGGGCTTGATGACCGACGAGCTTCCGACCTTGGTCAAGCCGGGAGCGCTCGCGTCCGTCGAAGTGGTGGCCCCGGTGGCGCCCGCCCTCGAGGCCCGCACCAAGGCCGCGGCGGAAGGCGCAACCGTGTTCGTCGCACTGGCACACATCGGGGGCACCCCCGGCGTGCAAGGCGCTCCTCCCACCGGTCCGCTGGCAGAGCTCGCGTCGAGCCTCGTCGGGTTCGACATGATCGTGGGCGGCCACACCCATTCGGCCATCAACGCGACGATCGGCGACGTGCTCGTGGTCGAGAACCCGAGCCAAGGGACGGCCTACAGCCGCGCTACGTTGAAGTACGATTTCGCTTCACGGTCCGTGGTCGCGCGGGCAGCGGAGGTCATCACGCCCCTCGCGGACAACGTGACCCCGGACGCGGCCGTGACCGATCTGCTCGCACCCTATCGCGCGGAGGTGGCGGCGGCGCTGGACACTCCCATCGGCATCGCGCAGGGGACCTTCGAGCGCGGCAACAACGTGGAGCGCCTGCAGGAAGTCCCGCTCGGCAATCTCCTGACCGATGCCCTTCGCGCCCGCTATCAGACGGACCTCGCGCTCGTCAACGGGGGCGGCCTCCGATCCCCGCTTCCCTCGACCTACGCGCCGGCTGACCTGCTCCTGCGCCGCCCCGGCGAGGGCTACCAGCCCGGACCTCCCTTCGACCTGGTCATCGGCGACGTGTTCGCGGTGCTTCCCTTCGTCAACGATGCCGCCATCCTCACCGTCAGCGGTACCCAGGTGTGGGCCATGGCAGAGCATGGGTTGGGTGCGCTCCCCGCCGCAAAGGGATCGTTCCCCCAGATCGCCGGGTTCAAGATCACCTTCGACTCCACCGCACCCGCGGGAAGCCGCGTCCAGTCCATCGTCCTCGAGGACGAAACCCCCATCGCCAAGAACGACACTTCCTACTCCCTCGCCACCAGCGACTTCCTCTACCTCGGGGGCGACGGCTACTCCATGCTGCTCGACGCCGAGGGCGCCGTGGCCGACAGGCTGACCGACGTTCTCGTGGACTACATCCAGTCCACCGGGACGATCACCCCCGAGCTCAAGGGCCGGCTCGTAGACGTGGCCCCTTAGGGACCATCCCGTCGAAGCTCACTCACCGTTCGCGGATCGAACGGACGCCTCCACGGCCCGCCGCACGACCGTCTGCAGCATGGCCGCGTCCGCTTCGTCGATGTGCGAGATGCGTGGCAGATGGATGAAGCCCGCCACCCGGCTCGTGCCCTGCGACTCCGACATAAGCCGGTAAAAAAGGTTGTTGCACACGTACCGGCCCGGGTCGTCACTCATGCCCACGGCGATCCCGTCCGCTTCTAACTGCTGGCGAATGACCTCGACCGGTAACCCCGTTTGCAGCTCGTCAGGCCCTCCTTCGACGACGCGGGTTCCCTCCTCCACCACGCCCCGGTTGTCCGGGATTCCCCCCGAAAACGTCGCGGAGTCCTTTCGGTTGTAAGCAACCCTCTCAAGATCGACGATCGACCGGCCTTGCCCAAAACCGATCACCACGTCCGGCGCACAGGCGGATAGCACGCGAGCCATCATGTTCGCCGCCGAATCGAACTCCACCGGCAGCACCACGGCCATGGCCGAAACCCCCGTAAGCGCCGTCGCGTCGAACCGCGTGACCGCGTGCTCCGACACGTTGTCTCCTGTCGCGTCCGCCGGGAAGGGCTCAAACCCCGTGAGCAGCACCCGAGTCGTGCCGTCGACGAACGAACAAGCAGGGTCGCCGTCCCGCACCGTCACGCGGCTCGTGGCACGCGTCCAGTCCCCGGTAACCATGTGAAACATCACCCGGGAGGGCCTGGCGCACCCCTGCAGCAACGGCCCGACGGGTACCGAATGATGGGCACGAAACTCGGTGTCCACGCGGGTTGCCTCGCCCGAGGCGAGCAGCGCTTCCAAGTTGGGGGTGACATCGACCCCGTCACAGGCCACGCGCAGTACCGCATAGTCCGGCGGGTCCCGAAACTCGACCTCGAACCGGCCGTCGTCCACGAGGGCGTCCGAGCCGGGCGCCACCAGAACGCCCCTGCGCGTGCGGAACAGCTCGACATAGTCCACTCGCGCCGACACCTGACCGTCCCAGACAACCTCCACCTGGACCGGGCCTTCTTCTTGTTGATCGACCGCAATGCGTAGGTTCTGGTACACGTTCGGCGTCTCGAACGCGCCGCGAAGCAGCTGCTTTCGCACGACCTCGTTGCCCGACGGGCCCACCACACGCACCGTCAGGACCGGGGTGTCCTCCTCGCAGAAGCAGCCAGCACTCCCCGTCGGCTCCGTGACCATCGCCCGCACGTTGAGCATGAACCGTCCCGCGCCCAGGGAGGTCGACGCAGCGGAACACACGACACCTGCCGCGTGCCCCGGCGCATGCAAGCCCAACCCCTCCAGCTCCGGCACGCCCGTGCGAGCCTCGCACCCCGCTTCCGCCTCCCATACCTGTGCGTCCAGCGGGTGACCCTCGCCATCGTACTTGCCGTCCAGAAAGTCGTGGTACAGCCCGTCGGGCGCCTCGTCCCGCATCTTCTGGGCTGGCGAAGGGGTCGACGACACACCCTCGTCCTCCGCACTGCAACCGAACAAGCCGGCAAGGGCAAACATCGCAACGAGGGAGTGGATCGTGCGCACGGCGGCCATTGTGCTCTGGTGATGTGCGGTTCGCAACGCCTCACTCCAGGCAAACCCAGAATCCGTTCGGGTCCACGCGATGGCCCACCAGCGTCCCCGACGGACACGTGTCCCAGGAACCCGGCCCCAGGGCCGTCGCCGCCCCTGCTTGCACGCGGTACAGCGTTCCCGCGTCCGCCACGACGTTGCCTACGTGAAAGACGCGGTCCGCGAGGTCCGCGCGCACGCAGAGCCAGAACCCGTTCGACTGGAAGTCGCGCCCGACCTCGGTCGTGCCTTCGGGGCACTCACCCCATCCAGCCCCTCGCAATCGACTCGCGCCGAACGAAGAGTCCACCACGTCGAGCCAGCCTGCGTCGGCACGCACGGTCCCGAAGTAGGCCTCAGCCCCAGGCGGCCCGGGCGGCAGCGGACCAGGAAGGTGCACCAGGACCCCGTCGCCCGGCGACAAGCTCACGGGGAACCGACTCCCCGTTCCGAACGTCGTGGCGCCTGCCACCGGGACGAAAGCTCCCGATTCGACGTCGAGGACCCGCACCGAATCGGGTGGCGATGCGACGACCACGTCGGTTTGCGTCACTGCAGCGTAGTCGCGGTTCACGACAAGCGCGTAAGCCGAGTCCGCCATCGAGAACAAGCCCACGGTCACGGGAGCGGCGCTCGGAACGTACACGAGGTCACCGGGAGCGCGCGGCACGGTGCCGACCGAGAGCGGGCCGTTGTGGAATACCCTCGTAGACGTCGCCGCCGCGAGATAAGGCCCTATCGCATGCAGCGTGGCATTGATCGCTTTCACGTCCTCGTACTGCTGGGTGAGCTGTCCTGACGCCGTGACGATGCCATCCCCGAAGTTCTCGGGGCTCCCCACGGGGGACCAGTACGTGAAGTACAGGACACCCGTTCCTCCGTAGGCGAGCGTGTGCAGTGCAGCCCAGCGCTTCTCGGGTCCGCTGGTCGGGCGATGACCGTTGTAGCTGATCGATTGGATGTACTGCCCGAAGGGAACCCCCCGGGCGATCGCTTGGGCGCGCACCACGGCGAGGTTCGCGAAGAACGTCGCGCCATCGGTCCCGTCGGAAAGGAAGTTGTAGTGGTCGTAGGTGAAGTAAGCGGGCTTCACGGTGTCGAGGAACGAGGCGACGTACGCGTCATAGGTGGCAGTGCCGAGTTGGGCCGCACTGGCGTAGTCGGGAAAGAGGTTGATTTCGGCGTGGTGGGCTGGGTCCCTCGCGAGCAGTCCGCTGGTCACGGCAGCGAGAGCGGGAAAGGCCGCAGCGCCGGGCTCGTCCACGATGTGATACGCCCGGAGGGCCGGGGAGGAGCCGTAATCGGCCACGAGCCCATCGAGGTTGGCCTCCACGTTTTGGCCCGCCGCTGCCTCGTAGGCACGCAGGTCCGTCACCACGGCCTCGATCCCAGCCTGCCCCGCGAGGTCGAGCATGTTCTGGTTGTACGTTGCCTGGAACGTGGAGCCGTCACACGCGTTGGACATGACGGTGAAGCCGGCCCCGACGATCTCGGCGACCCGTTGAGCATTCAGGTCACTGGCCGGTGGCCCGCACCAGAACCCCACGACGATCTCGCCCGTGGGCAGCGCGCCCCCTGCGCCAGCCCCCCCGGAAGCCCCTGCGGAACCGCTGCTTCCCGCCAGTCCGCCCGCGCCCCCTCCCGCGGCTCCCGTCGCGCCGGTTCCCGCCGAACCGCCCACGGGCTCCCCCCCTGCTCCCCCTGGGCCGCTCCCCCCCGCACCCCCGGTCGGGGACGACCCCGAAGAGCCCGCCTCGTCCCCCCCGCAGGCGCAAGATACGGCACCCGCCGAAAGCGTGAGCGATAGCACCCCTGCCCAACACCGTCCTGGTAGCTGGCTCATGGGGCACCAGCATAGCCTAGCTCACGACGCCCGGCTCGCGGCAAGCGCCCGCTCCACCTCCTGAATTAGCTTCACTTCGTCGACCGGCTTGTTCAACACGGGCACGTCCTTGGAGACCGCCACGTTTCTCCCCGCCTGCGCGCTGACCACGATGATCGGGATCTTCCCATGCTCTTTGTGGTTTCGCACCCTGCGGAAGAAGTCCGTGCCGGTGTTGCGAGGCATCTGCAAGTCCAGCAAAATCAGCGCGGGGCGGTGCTCCTCCACCGCCGTCATCGCCGCAACCCCATCGTCCGCCGTCACGACCTCGTACCCGTTGTCCTGCAGAAGCCTCGACAGGAAGTTCTGCACGTCCCGCTCGTCGTCCACCACCAGGATCCGACTGCTCATGGCTCGTCCTCCTTGTTGCCACCGGCCAAGGCACCCGCAGGGGCCCCGGCACCCGTGGCCGATCCGTCATGCACTGGCAACTCCACCGTGAATCTCGCCCCGTGTCCCGGTCGGGACCGAACCCGAAGCTTCCCTCCATGGTCCTCGACGATCTTCTTGGTCATCATCAGACCCAGCCCCGTACCCGCGCTGCCCTTGGTCGTGAAGATCGAGTGGAACAGCTTCGCCATCACGTCGCCCGTCATCCCGCACCCGGTGTCCCAGACCTCATACCGCAACACGCCCTCGGAGCATCCTACCGTAATGCCCCCTTGGCACGGCTCCCCCACGTTCAGACAGGCTTCCAGCGCATTGGACACGAGATTGGACAGGCATGTATGCATCGCCTCCGCATCCAGCTGCACGGGCAAGAGGGACGGCCACGGTTCGAAACAGAGCGCCATTCCGTGCTTCTCCGCCAGGGGCCGGAACAGGGTGTAGACGTCCCGGGCCACGTCGTTCGCGTCGCAGGACGCGATCTCCAGCTCGTGGTCCTTGGACAACCGGAGGAAGTCGCGCACCATCGTGTGAATCCGGGCGAAGTTCCGGTCGAGCGTGTCGAGCCCCTCGTCCCTCCGCGGCACGTCGTTTCGCTCGCAACCCTTCTTGATGTCGTAGATCCCGCCCTGGATCCCTGTGAGAATGTTCTTGATGCTGTGCGCCAGTTGCGTGACCGTGTGGCCCACGGCCGCCATGCGCTCGTTGCGCAGGTTCTGACGCTCCAGCTCTTGTCGCTCTCGAAGGTCTTGCAGGAAGGCGGCCCCGCCCACCACCTGCTCGCCCATCCGGAGCACCGTCCCCGACAGCCGCACCGGAACCCTGTCTCCGTTGCGCGTGAGAACGTGGGTCTCCTGGATCAACAAGCTCCGCTTCCCCCCGCGAACGGCCTCGAAGAAGGCGGCCGGCAGAAGGTCGGCGCCCACCTCGTGCTGAAGCACGTCCGACCGTTCCCTGCCGAAGAGCGCCTCCGCGGCGGCGTTGAAGATCGTCACTCGCCCTTCGGCGTCCACGGCGACCAAGGCATCCAACGAGTTCTCCGTGATGTCGTGCCGGATGTGACGTTGCCTCTCCAGCTCCTCCGACAGCTCATGCACCTCCGTCACGTCCAGGGACATCTCCACCACGTGGGTCACCCCATTCCGATCCTCGGCAATGGGGGCGGTCGACATCAAGTGGTAGGAACAGCCACCCCCGGGAGCGCGCCGCACCTCCTGCGACGTATGCACATGGCCGTCGGCAAAGGTCCTTCGGGCCGGGCATTCCTCGCAGGCCTTGGGCTGCTGCTTGTAGGTTTGAAAGCACCGTGTCCCGACGACCTCTCCGAAGCGAGCCCTTGCGTGCTCGTTGGCCCGAATGATGCGCAGATCACGGCTGATCACCGACAGCGAGCAGGGAACCCGGTCGAAGAGCAGGTTGTACTGGCTCTGCACCGACTTGCGGTCCGTGATGTCGTACGACATGTTCACCACGAACGAGATCAGGCCTACGTCGTCATAGACGGGTGAATGGTGAACCATGTAGTCGGCGCGCTGGCCGATGCAATCGACCCCGCACGCCTCTGAGATCCGCGAGACCCCATCGCGAAAAGTCTTGTGGACGGCGCAGCTCTCACAAGCGTCCTCGCTCTTCTTGTACGCTTGATAACACGTCTTGCCGGCGGGGTCTCCGAACACCGCAGCAAAGTTCTTGTTGCACGCGGCCACGCGAAGGTCGCGGTCGAGCACACAGATACTCATGGGCACCTGCTCGAACAGCTCTTGCGCCACCCAGAGCCGGATGGTGGTCGCCGCGTCGGCCTGTCCAGCCACCTGTGTGCTCATCGGTCCCTTTCCCGCTGGGCTTTCCCTCGAGCCCCTCGGCAGCCCTTAGCCAGGCTCCTCCGACCCTAGGCGCCGTAGGTGCGCCATGTCCTCCGCTCGTTCCTCCAGCCCGATGACCCGGTCGATCTCGATCACCTCGCGGAGCAGCGAACGGCACTGCGCGAGATCGTCCATCCCTTCGTACGCTATTACCATGTCCAGCAAGATCAGCCGTCGGCTCGCCACCTCCCCGTCCTGCACCAGCGCCAGGGCTTTTTGCAGCAGTTCGAGCGAGTCCTCGAACTGGCCCCACTGGCACCTCATTTCTCCCAACTCCGCCAGCGACAGCATCTTTCCCTCTCGGAAGGAAATGGTCTCCGCCAGCTCCAAAGCATCCTCGAACAACGACACGGCGATGCTCCATCGCAAGGCCCGGTACACCTTGCCCATGTGAACCATCGTGATGCATTCCCACCGACGGTTCTTGTCGTGCCGGACCTGCACCAGAAGCTCCCAGAGGATGCGTGCAGCCTCCCCATACTGACCGGCCTCCGCCTTCAGCTTCGCCTCCAGCGTGTCCCGTATCAGTTTGAGCTCGTCCTTGTCCGCGGACGAGCTGAGCTCGACCGACCAATCCATGATCACCCCATTCTGGCCCCGTGGGTCTCCCCACCCCGGGGCCATGACCTGGCCTACGGTCGCGCCGCCCAGGCATCCAGAAGGGACGCTTCAATCACTGCCATGCTCTGACGCTCGTTGAGCCCTTTCACCTCCGCGGCGCTGTTCGGACAAGCCACTGCGCACATGCCGCACCCCTGGCACGCCGCATCGTCCACCACCACACGCTGGTTCACCTCGTCGAAGCTGCGCGCGTCGAAGGGGCATACCGTGATACACGTCTTGCACCGCGAGCAGATGCTGTCGTGAATCGTCGAGACCACGCGGGCGGTCGTCAACGTGCGCTTCGAGAGATAGGCAAACGCTCGCTGCGCTGCCGCCTCCGCCTGCGCCATGACCTCCACGATCGGCCTCGGTGAATGGGCCGTACCCGCCAAGAAGAATCCCTCCTTCAGGAAGTCCACAGGTCGCCACTTGGACTCCGCTTCCTGGAAGAACCCGTCCTGCGTCAAGGGCACGCCGAACACGTCCGCAAGCTCCCGGTGGCTCTCGTCGGGCTCCACGCCCGTGCTCAAGCAAAGCAAGTCCGCCGACACTTTCACTTCCTCACGCAGCACGGGGTCCGTGAACGTCACCACGGCCTTGCCGTCTTCGATCTCCACCTGAGGCTTGCTGTCGAGACCGTAGGATGCGAACAGGATGCCCTGGCCTCGCGCCTTCGTGTAGTAGGACTCGAGAAGCCCATAGGTCATCATGTCTCGATACAGAATCACGATGCGCACGTCCGGGTTTGCCTCCCGGAGCCGGAACGCATTCTTTAGGGCTGCCGCGCAGCACACCCGGCTGCAGTAGTCGTGAGCCCCTTTTTCCCTGGACCCCACGCACTGGATCATGACCACCGTCTCCAACCCCTTGGGGTCGAGCTTTCCTGCCGACAGGCTCTCCTCGAGCTCCGCTTGCGTCATCACCCGGTCCGACGTTCCGTGCCCGTAGAGCGAAGTTCGCGCCTCGTGCCCGCCGGTGGCCAGGATCGCGGCGCCATGGTCGACGACGATGGGTTCGTCTTCCCCGTTGCGGAGCACGGTGCGGAAGTGTCCGAGGGACCCTTCGGAGGAGACGACGCGTGCGTTCTTGTGCAGGGTGATGCGCTTGTGCTCCCACACCCCTTGCTTCAGCTCTTGGACGAGGGCTTCCGGGTCGAGACCGTCGAGCGTGTAGTGTAATCGCTTGATCGTTCTTCCTCCGAGCTCGCCGGTGCGCTCCACGAGGTCCACGAGGACACCCCGGTTGGCCAGGGAAAGCGCCGCACGCATGCCCGCTACCCCGGCGCCCACCACCAACGCCCGCTGCGTGATTTCGATCCGGTGCATCGGCAGCGTGTCCGTGGCCTTGAGCTTCTCGATGCCCACGATCGCATGCCGTTCGAGCTTCTGCATCATGGACGGCAAGTCCTGCTCCGCCAGGTGACGCTGCACGATGCTCCGCAGGTCGAGGATGTCCACGAGCGAGGGATTGATTCCAGCCCTCGCCGCCATGGTGCGGAGTCGTTGCCGGTACATGTACGGCAGGCATGCGCCGAAGACCACACGATTGCAGCGCGACATGCGCAAGATCTGCTCGGCCGACGCGTAGCCGTCCCCGCGGCACAAGTTGTCCACCACGTCCACCTGGCCCACGCCCGGGTACGTACGCAAGCGCTTTGCCATGGAGGTGACGTCCACGCCTTCAGGCATCTTGCCGTCGTTCCAGCGGCACAAGATGACGTGTACCCGCGGTCTCTCGCGGGATACAGGCTTCTCGGGAGGGAGCTCCTCCTGGACTTTGAAGGGCTTTCCGACCTGGTACATCAGCTTGGAGGCTTCTCCCGCGGCAGCGCTGCCCCCTGTCAACGCCTCGCTGATGTCCGTCAAACCCGAGAGCGAACCGCACAGGAACACGCCAGGCTTGGACGTACGCACCTTCTCGAACCCGCGGCCGGAGAAGAACCCTTCCGCGGGAACGTCCATCCCCAGCACCTTCCCGAGCCGGTCGTTCGAAGTGGGCTTCTCCTGCCCCGTGGACAGCACGACCATGTCGAAGACCTCGTGCTTCCACGACCCGTCGACCGGGTCCATGTACCGGACCCGCAACGTCCCGTCGCCCAACAGGTCGACCGTGTGCACCCGGCAACGCACGAGTCGCACGCCGTGTTTCTCCTCCGCTTGCTCACGGTACCGGTAGAAGTCTTTGCCGAAGGTTCGCATATCCATGTAGAAGATCGCGGTGTCGGTCCCCTCGCCGCCCTTCTCGTGGGCAAGCACGGCCTCCTTCAGCGCGAACATGCAACAGATCGAAGAACAGTAATCCCTCCCCTGCGAACGGTTCCGGGATCCCACGCACTGCATCCACGCAATCCGCTTCGCTTCCCGTCCGTCCGACGGCCTCCGGATGGCCCCGTCGTACCGGCCCGAACCGCTCAGCAAGCGCTCGAACTCCAACGACGTCACCACGTCCGGGGAGAGCCCGTAGCTGCTGAGGTCCTCCTTCTGGGAGGGGTCGTACAGCCCCGTACCGGTAGCGAGGATGACGGCGTCCACCTTGACCTGCGACGGGCGGTCCTGCGCATCGAGCTTGATCGCATCCACCGGACAGACTTCGACGCACTTCCCGCACCTGTCGCACAGGCTGGCGTCGATGAGCCACATGTTGGGCAGGTTGTGGGGGACGGGCTGGTAGATGGCTTTTCGCTTCGTAAGCCCCTGGTTGAACTCGTCGGGTGCCTGCAGCGGGCAGACCTCGGCGCAATACCCGGTGCCGATACAGACCTCGGTGTCCACGTGCCGGGCGCGTTCGAGCAACTCCACCTCGAAGGCGCCAGGTTCTCCCTGGATCGACACCACCTCGGTGAACGGCATGATCTTGATGTTGTCGTGGAACAGGCTCTTTCGCATGCAGTACTGCGACGCGTACTCCCGACCCACGAGGGGAAGCATCTTGCACATGCCGCAGTGGTCGCTTGGAAACTGGTAGTCCAGCTTGGACAGGATGCCCCCGATGGCCGGAGAGGCGTCCGTCATCAGCACGCGATAGCCGACCTCCGCGAGGTCGAGCGCTGCCCGGATACCGGCAACGCCCGCCCCAACGACCAGCACCGAGCCGATGGGCGTGGACTCCTTCGCCCTCTCCGTCTTGTCTTCGACAACCGCGACCATCTCTACCTCGCTATTTCACCTGGCCGGTGACATCATCGAACTCTTCGGCATGGAAGACCGCCAGGGGCTGCTTCTCCCCGAGCGAACGACCCGGCACGTAGGCAAACCTCGCCTGCGTCCGGTCGGCAACGCTCCGGAACAGCTCCATGACCGGGATATCGTTCGGACACGCGCTGCTGCACTGCCCGCACCCGACGCACAGGGTGCTCATGTGCAGCATCCGGGTCAGATGATAAAATGTAGTGTCCGTCGGCATCTTGAGACGCCCTCGGGTCGACGCCCAGCGTAGGTATTGCTCCCCGTCGTGCCGGAACGTGTCCGTGACGAACACGCACTCTTTGCAATAGCAGACCGGGCAGGCGACACGGCAGTTGTAGCAGTTGATGCAGGCAGCCACGATGTCCGACAGCCCGGCGACGTCGCCGGTCTTCTCGCGGATGGCGGCCAGTTCGGCGTCGCGGACCGCGATCCGCTCTTCGCACAGCTTGGAGACGGCTGCATCCCGTCCAGTGGGGCCTTTGTCCTGGGCGGCCAGGCCGAGCGTCTCTTGCGTCTGCTTGCCCTTGTCCGAGACCCACTCCAGCCACAGGTCCTCGGACGGGTCCGCGCCAATGGCGCAGATCCGGATGTCGACCTGGTCGGCAACGGGGTGCTCGCACATCCGGCAGGCCTTGGCGAGGTCGGCCCCGAGGTCCGACCCCCCAGCGCCGCTGACCACCGAGAGAAGAAAGCGCGTGGTGATGTCCTCGTGCCTTGCCGCCAGCGACAGGTAGTCCCGGCTCTCGAAGCGACCGAAGCAGTCCGTGCCGATGAGAAGCAGGTTGTCGGTCGAGCCTTGGTGGAGCTTGACCAACTCGAGGAAGGCCCGGACCTCACAACTTCGCAAGACGGCCGCCACGGGCGCGTCGTTGTTGTGGGTCAGGGCCGCCACCAGCCGGGCCGAGTTGGTGGGAACCACGGGCGCGAAGGGGTCAATGGCGCCGAGCGCTGCAGTGTCCCTGACCAGGGTCTGCATGACCGCCCGCCGGTGGGGCTGCTGGCAGGGCACCAGCACCGCAGAGGCAATCCCCTTGTCGAGGATCTGCCCGAGCACCCCGGCGAGGGCCTGGTTGATGTGACCTTCTGTATGTATCGGTGTGAACTGTCCCATGGCACTCCGTCGTAGCCTCCAAGCTCGTGGTGTGGGCCCTAGGTCAGGCCACTGCCTCCCGGCTCACATGGCACGGGCCCAGCTCCTTGAGCCGCCCGGTCATCGCCTTGATCGTGTCCGCAAACGCGTTGCCTTCCGACGCGGCCACCCAGCGGAGCCACAGCCGGTCTTGCTCGATCCCGAAGCGCCCGAGCACCTCGTGCATCAGCGCGACGCGGCGCCGCGCCTTCATGTTCCCGTTGATGTAGTGGCAGTCCCCCGGCCAGCAACCGCCGATGAAGACACCGTCCGCGCCCTCGAGAAATGACTTGAGAACGAACTTCGGGTCGACCATCCCACTGCACATCATGCGGATGATCTTGACGTTCGCCGGGTAGACGAGGCGCGACGTCCCCGCCAGGTCGGCGGCCGTGAAGGTGCACCAGTTGCACAGAAAGGCAACGATGTTGGGCTCGAACTGCTGATCGTTCATCACGCGCTCCTTGCCGACAGCAAGCCTTCGATCTCCGCGAATACCTGCCGGTCCGTGAAGTGTCGTATCTTCGCCGCCCCGCTCGGGCAGTACCCCGCACAGCTTCCGCACCCCTTGCACACGGCGTCGTTCACCACCGAGATGCCCCGCCGATCGTCGAACTCGATGGCCGAGTAGGGGCACAACCCGATGCACACCTTGCAGCCCACACAGACGTCCTCGTCAATGCTCGAGATCATCGGCTGCACCTCGACCTGCCCGAGCGACGTCAGCGCCTGCGCCATGCTGGCCGCGGCCTTCGCTTGCGCCACCGTGTCCGGGATGTCTTTCGGGCTCTGGCACGCACCCGCGAGGAACACACCCGCCGTCGCCGTGGACACCGGCTCCAGCTTCGGATGTTCTTCCAGGAAGAAACCGTCGCCGCCGATCGAGATCCCGAACGTGCGGGCCACGTCCACCGTGTCCTTGCGCGGCTCCATGGCCGTGCACAGGATGACCATGTCCACAGGCACCCGCAGCAGCTTCCCGCTCAGCGTGTCCTCGGCTTCCACCACCAACTTGCCCTCTTCCTCAGGGTCCTGCGCCTCGTCGCTCACCCGCGTCGCCTTGCCACGCACCATCCGAACTCCCTCGCTCTGGATACGACGATAGAACTCCTCGTAGCCCTTTCCGAAACAGCGCATGTCGATGTAGAAGTTGTAGACAAGCACGTCGTGACCCACCTTGTCCTTGAGCAAGTGGGCATACTTGAGCGCGTACATGCAGCACGTCCGGCTGCAATACTCGTGGTGGTTGACGTCGCGGCTTCCGATGCAATGCAGGATGGCGACGCTGCGTGGCGGCACCGTGTACCGGAAGTGGTTCTCGGGGTCCCGCATCAGCAACGCCCCGCCCGTGGGGCCCGTGGCGTTGCTCAAGCGCTCGAACTCGAGGTTCGTGTACACGTTCGGGAATTTGCCGTAGCCGTACTCCAGCATGGGAGTCGGGTCGAGGGGGTCGAAGCCCGTGGCCACGATCACGGACCCCACGTCGAGGCTCACGACCTGGTCCTGCATGGTGTGGTCGATCGCCTGGGCTTTGCAGTTTGCCACGCACAGCATGCATTCGGAGCAGGTGCCGCACGCGACGCAGCGCGCCGCCTCCTTGCGCGCTTGGTCCTCCGAGAAACCCAACTCCACCTCGGCAAAGTCGACGCGATCCCGGGGCGCAATCTCGGGCATCTGCGCGCGAGACTCGGGATGCACGTCGTTTGGAAGGGGATTCCAGTGCTCGCCCTTGGGACGCTCGGGCCGGCCCTCCAAGAGGTCCTCGCCGCGAAGGTAGCGGTCCATCGAGATGGCAGCCTCGTGGCCGTTGGCCACTGCCTGCACCACGATCGACGGTCCCGTATACACCTCTCCGCCGGCGAACAACCCAGGCCGCTCCGTGGCGAAGGTGCGCTCGTTCGCGAGCACGTAGCCCCGGGGATGCAGGGGTACGTCGCTCCCCTGGGCCCACGACGTGTCGGGCCGCTGGCCGATGGCAACCAGGACTGTGTCGCAGGTGATTCTCTCGCGTACGCTCTCGTCGTACGCGGGACTGAAGCGCTTCTTCTCGTCGAACACGCGTGTGCAGCGCTTGAACTCGACCCCCTGAACGTGGCCGTGGGGCGCAAGAATCTCCGCCGGGCCCCAAGAGTTACCTATCTCGATTCCCTCAGCGAGCGCGGCGTGCACCTCCTCCTTCCACGCCGGCATTTCGTGGCGGGCCTCCAGGCAGTACAGACGCACACGCTGGGCACCAATCCGGCGGGCCACGCGAGCGACGTCGATGGCCACGGCGCCTCCCCCGATGACCACGACGTCCTGGCCGACCTTTGCGTCGCAAGCGAGATTCTGTCGCTTGAGGAACGCCACACCGGCCATGACGCCCTGGGCGTCCTCCCCTTTCACGCCAAGCTTCGCGTCGCCGTGGGTGCCCGCGGCCACGAAGACGGCGCGATGGCCCTGGGCGAACAGGTCGTCCACGGTGTTGTCCTTGCCAACGGGGGTGTCGAGGCGAAGGTCCACGCCCATGCGCTGGATGTACTTGATTTCCCGGTCGAGGATGGCCGGCGGAAGGCGGTAGTCCGGGATGCCGGCGCGCATCATGCCGCCGGCCACGCCGAGGGCTTCGAACACGGTGACAGGGTAGCCCATGCGTGCGAGAAAGTACGCGGCGCTCAGCCCGGCTGGGCCGCTGCCGACCACGGCAACGCGGTCCGCGTCGCTCTTGCGTTCGATCGCCGGCAAGGGCAGGTCGTCCCAGGAGACCTGGTCCGCCGCAAAGCGCTTGAGGTTGCGGATGGACACCGGCTCGTCGACTTCCTTGCGACGGCAAGCGGCCTCGCAAGGGGCTGGGCAGACGCGGCCGAGGGAGCCCGGAAACGGCAGGCGTTCGAGAATCAGCTGCGTGGCTTCGAGGTACTTTCCTTCCTTGATCAGCGCCACGTAGCCTTGCACGTTCGTCTGGGCCGGGCAGGTCTGGACGCAGGGGGCCCGGTCGCTCTTGTCGATGACGAAGGTGATGGGCACGGCTTGGGGGAAGGAGCGGTAGACGGCGTGTCGCTTGAGGGTGCCCACGTCCCACTCGTTGGGCTTGTCCACCGGGCAGACCTTGGTGCATTCGCCGCACCCGGTGCACTTGGTCGCGTCGATGTAGCGAGCCTTCTTTCGCACCCGGGCCGTGAAGTTCCCAATGAACCCGCTCAGCTCTTCGACCTGGGCGTAGGTGAGCAGGTCAATGTTCTTGTTCTGGCCCACAGAGACCATCTTGGGGGTGCCGATGCAGGCGGCGCAGTCCAACGTGGGAAAGGTCTTGTCGTACTGGAGCATGTGCCCGCCGATGGTGGGCTGTTTCTCGACGAGGTAGACGTGGTAGCCCGCGGAGGCGACGTCGAGGGCTGCTTGCATGCCTGCGATGCCGCCTCCGACGACGAGGGTGTTGGGGTTGACGGAGAAGTGGTTGGGGAATAGGTCTTGCTGCCGGGCGACGCGCATGACGCCGGCGCGGGCGAGGGTCTTGGCCTTGGCGGTAGCCTCGTCCATGTCGGTGTGTACCCACGAGACGTGCTCGCGGACGCAGACGTGGTGGAAGCCGCGAAAGGGGTTGAGGCCTCCGCGTTGGACGGCGCCTCGGAACGTGTTTTCGTGCATGCGGGGGGAGCAGGAGGCGACGACGACGCGGGTGAGGCCGTGGGCGGGAATGTCCTTCTCGATGAGCTCCTGGCCGGGGTCCGAGCACATGAAGAGGTAGTCGCGGGACACGACCACGTCCGGGAGCGTGCCGACATACTCGGCCACTTCGGGGCAGCGGACGCGGGAGGCGATGTTGATGCCGCAATGACAGATGTAGAAGCCGATTCTTTCTCGCATGGTATCTACTGTCCCGCTTCGGTCGACATGGACTGGGCGACGAGCTCCGCGACGTCGAGAACCCGGATGGCGTCCTCCGCGTCGAGGCTCTTGATGGCGTCCTCGAGCATGGCCGTGCAGTAGGGGCACGCGGTGGCGATGACCTCGGCGCCGGTCTCCAGCGCTTCCCGTACCCGCAGGACCGAGAAGCGCTCGTCGCCCGGGACGTCGAGCCAGAGGCCGCCGCCGCCGCCGCCGCAGCATAGGCTTCGTTCGCGGTTGCGTGGCATTTCGACCAGAGAGAGGCCGGGAATGGCCCTTAGCAGCTCCCGTGGGGCTTCGTACTCACCGGCGTGGCGTCCGAGGTAGCAGGGGTCGTGGTAGGTCACTCTGGCCTCGACGGGCCGAGAAAGGGCCAGGCTTCCGGCGTTCACCAGGTCCCGAAACAGCCGCGCGTAGTGGACGGCGCGGAGCTTCGTCCCGGGGGCGTAGTCCTTGTTGATGCTCTGCAGGCAATGGGGAGAGGCCACGATGATGTCTCGGACGCCGTGTTCCTGAAACAGGGCCATGTTCTGGCTCTTCAGGTCCTCGTACACGTCCTGGGCGCCGACCTTGCGGGCCTGGTCGCCACAGCAGCTTTCGGCGTCGCCGAGGCAGCCGAACCGGACACCGGCCGCTTGGAGGACGGAGAGCATGGCCGCGCCGACCCGGCGGTTGCGGGGGTCATAGGACTGGGTGCAGCAGCTGAAGAAGAGGTAGTCCTTGTCTGCATCGTAGGAAGGCAGGCTGCCGAGGGCGGCGAAGCCGTAGCGGTCCTTGCGGTCTCCGGCCCAGGGGTTGCCTTCGGTGCGGAGGCTGGCGAGGGGGCCGGAGAAGGTTCGGGGTCCGCTGCCCGATTCGAGCATGACGGCACGAGCGGCGCGCATGACCTCTATGAGGTCGATTCCGCGGGGACAACGAAGGACGCAAGTGTTGCAGGTCACGCAGTTCCAGAGGTCTTCCTCCTCGAAGCCCTCGAAGCCGAAGGACATGTATCGGATCACCTGGCGGGGACTGAACTGCTTGACGCGGGGCCAGGGGCAGACTGCGGTGCATGTTCCGCATTGCATGCACTTCTGCAGATCTTCGCCGCCGACCTCGAGGATGAGGTCGGTCAGCTCGGGCATGGGAGAGACCGCTGTCATCGAGTGTTCCTCCACGATGAACGGATGCAACCGTCCGTCGCGAACTGCATGCTTCGCACAACACCTGTTGCGATTACGAGACACGCTTCCCTCGAGAGAGGGGCGAGCGATCCTCGTGCTGGCGGTGCCGTCGAGCACGAGCCGTGCCAACGGTGGATACCGGCACGCCGTGTGCTTAGGGAGCAGTGAGAAGGTTTGAATCCTGTGGACAGAATGAGAAACAGAAGCCATTATGCCGTTCGCGCCCCCGGTTCCGAATGCGGCAAAATGCGACACTGTCGCGCTACACCTTGCGCGATTGCGACAGTCGGAGCAGAGTGGGAGTATGCCACACGTGGGTAAACTCGATGCGAGGTACTTCCCCTTGCTCCTCGACGTCATCGACCAGGGGATCTTCACGGTGGACCGTGAAGGGGTGATTACGTCTTTCAACCGCTGTGCGGAGACCACGACGGGGTACTCGTCCGAGGAGGTCATTGGGCGGCCCTGTCGCGAGGTGTTGCGAAGCGACCTGTGCGACCAAGCTTGCCCGCTGCGCCGGACGCTCGAGTCGGGGCAGAAGCTGGTGGACCGTCGTGTTCGCATTCGCACCAAGGATGGGCGCTCGCTGCCGGTGTCGGTGACCACGGCGGTGCTTGCCACGGAGACGGGGCGGGTGCTGGGCGGGGTCGAGATCCTGACGGACCTCTCGCCCCTGGAACATTTGCAGCGGCAGCTCGACGGCAAGTACTGCTTCGAGGACATCATCAGCCGGAGCCCGAAGATGCAGGAGATCTTCGCGCTGTTGCCGATGGTGGCGGCCAGCGAAAGCACCGTGCTGGTTCTCGGGGAGTCGGGGACGGGTAAGGAGCTCCTGGCTAAGGCGATTCACCACCAGAGCCCGCGCAAACACCAGCCCTTCGTGGCGGTCAACTGCGCTGCAGTGCCTGAGACGCTGATGGAGTCCGAGCTGTTCGGGTACATGCGCGGCGCCTTCACCGATGCCAAACGGGACAAGCCGGGCCGTATCGCCCAGGCCGACGGCGGCACGCTCTTCCTCGACGAGGTCGGAGACCTTCCCCTCTCCATTCAGGTCAAGCTCCTGCGGTTCCTGCAAGAACGTTCGTACGAACCGCTCGGCGCCACGTTCACCACCCGGGCCGACGTGCGCATCATCTGCGCGACGAATCGTCGCTTGCAAGAGATGGTTGCCACGGGCGGGTTTCGTCAGGACCTGTACTTCCGTCTCAATGTGATGCAAATCGAGCTGCCGCCGTTGCGTGAGCGCATCGAGGACGTGCCCCTGCTCGCCCAGCACTTCGTGCAACGGTATCGTCGCGTCACGGGCAACCGGATCGAGGGCATCGAAGAGCAGGCCATGACGGCGCTGACGCACTACGGTTTTCCCGGCAACATCCGTGAGCTGCAGAACATCATCGAGCGGGCCTTCATCCTGTGCCGTGAGCCCAAGATAACACTGCAGGCATTGCCGGAGAGCGTGCTGCGCGCGTCGCCCCAGGCGCGCAGTGCGGGGGCAGGAGCCGATGCGTCGTCGGAGCCGCTGGACCCGCTCCAGGAATCGGAGCGAAACACCATTCTCTCAGTGCTGCTCCGGCACGAAGGAAACCGATCGCGAGCTGCCACTGAGCTCGGCATCCACCGATCTACGCTGATTCGCAAGATCAAGAGGTACGGAATCGACATTCAACCGTAGCTTGCACGATAAAGGGCGCGGAGTCCCACTCCCGCACCCGCCATAAGCAGTCGTTTGCCGGGTACGAAGGACCGCACCGTCAGGGGTGGTCTGCCCTCGGACTCGCTCAGGGAGGCGTTCATGATCGATCTCGACACCACCAACAAGAGCCTGTGGCAGGATGTGAGCCCCGAGGGGGACCTGCTCTTCTGCTACAGCTGCAGCACCTGCATCGTCGGATGCCCCGCCTCCCACGCGGACCCGCCCCTGCTCATTCGCAATCTCGTCCGCTCCGTCGTCCTCGGGCTCGAAGACGAACTCCTCGACAACGACACCCCGTGGACCTGCGTCACCTGCTCCCGCTGCGAGGAAATGTGCCCCATGGGCGTCGAGCCGTTCGAAGTCGTCCTCGCCCTGCGAAGGTGGCAATGCCGCAACGACGAAACCCGCATCCCTATGGCGTCGGCCGAGATCTACAAGCGAGGATACACCCAGCCCGTCGACAAGGCCGAAGAGGTGCGCGCCACCGTCGGACTCACCGCCCAACTGCCTACCATCAATCTGTTCCCAGAGCTTCATCAGCAGTTCAAGGACATGCTGATGCAGATCGACGTCATCAAGAACGCTAATTACATGTTCGAGGATTGACCCATGGCTTATGGCTTCTTTCTCGGTTGCAACATGCCCGCCCTTCGACCCGACGTGGAAAGGGCCATTCGCCTCACCATGCCGGCGCTCGGTATCGAGCTGCAGGACATGGATGGGTACGTGTGCTGTCCTGCTTTTGGCACCTTCCCCTCCCTGGACGAGGAAGCGCACCTGGCCGTGAGCGCCTGGAACCTGTCCATCGGAGAGCAGAAGGGAGTCGACATCCTCGTGGAGTGTGGGTCGTGCTACAGCTCCCTACGCAGCGGGAAGCGCTTGCTCGACCGCCACGAGGACCGCCGCATCCGCGCTAACGAGTTGCTCGCCAAGACCGGCCGCTCCTATCAAGGAAAGGTCACCCCGAAGCACATCAGCGACGTGCTCCTGAACGAGGTCGGGTTGCCGGCAATCCGGGCCGCCGTCAAGAAGCCCCTGGAAGGCCTGCGCGCCGTCGTGCAGTACCCCTGCCACACCCTCTACCCCCACAAGACGGTGGGCTTCGAGGAGCGCTCCGTGCGCCCCCACGGCCTGGCCGACCTCGTCGAGGCCCTCGGCGCCACGGTCGAGCACTTCAGCCTCGAGTACCAGTGCTGCGGCGGTGCAGGTGGCTTCCATGGCGCCTCCAAAGCCGAGGCGAACCAGTTCGCCAAGTCCAAGCTCGACGCCATCCTCGCCGAAACCAAGGCGGACTTCATCGTCGTGTCCTGTATCACCTGCCTGATGCACCTCGACAACGTCCAGAAAGAGCTCAGCCGCGACGGGGCCTCCTATGCCGTCCCGGTCTTCGACTACAACCAAATCCTGGCCCTGTGCATGGGCTTTCCCGTCAAGGAAGTGGCATCCATCTGCACGGTGAGCCGGGACCCCGTGGTCGACCGGATTCGCTGACCCGGCGCCACCGTCTGCGTCCCACGCCCTCTGCGGCTTGGGTGATTGCTGTTCAGCCGCGCCCCGAGGATGGGCGCCCGCTCACTCGAAATCGGTCACGGACCCACACGACGACGGCATCTGCTCCGCTTGGTACGCGGCGCAACCCGCTGCCATCAGGTCCTCGATACACCGCGCGAAGGTGGCCGCGCAAATCCCCGCCGGGAGCACCACGTGCTGCTGGCAGCCCGGCACGTCCTCGGCAACCTCCGCGAGCGCCTGAAACAGCTCGCACTCGTCTTCCTGGGTCAAGCCGGGCCTGCGGCTCACCGCGAGCTCCACGCAAAACTCCGGAACGTCCTGGAAGCTGGTCTGCAGCGACCGCGTCTCCGTGCCCCCCTCGTTCGGGGTGGGCCCATCGTCGTCGGGCGGCTGGACATCCCGCTCGGTACAGCTCTCCTCGAACTCGCAAAGCGGTATCGTCACCAACCGCATCGCCTCCGACAGCGTGAGGACCGACTCCCTCCCGCAGCTCGCCTCCGTCGACGAAGTCGGCTGCTCGGTGCGAGACCCGGAAGGCTCCGTGGCGCTCCCGTAGGTGTCGTCATCCACCCCGTAGCCGAAGCCGTCCGGCGCCAGCCCGGTCGCACTCCCACCGTCGCCACAAGCTGCCAGCAAGAGCAGCCCCCACGCGCCCCACAACGCCAAGCCGGTTCGTCGCATGCAAGCCTCCATGGGAACACCTTCCCTCGGCCAGGTCCGCGCGGAATCAGAAGTAGTACAGTGCGCTGACCGTGTTCTCGAAGATCGCCCACGGCGTGTCGTGCACGGTCGTGGAAATGTCCATGGACGACGCTTCGTACGTGGTCTTGGGCTGCGCGTCAGCCGTGGAGTTGGCCGGGTCGGCCGGCGGTCGCGCGCCGCCATCGGCCTTAATCTTCTGCATCGAGAACAGCAGCCCCACGCTCGCCTGCAACGCGAGGTTCGGAATGCCAATGAAACCGAAATGGATCTCGGATCCTATGCGAGCGCCCACGTCCAGCCGGAAGCCGCTCAGCTTGATGTCGTCCCGGACGACGGGGTCTTGGCCGGCCGACGGCTGCCGCGGGGCCTGGTCCTTCACCGTTCCGGTGGAGAAGCCGATGTTCGCCTCCGGAACGAGCTCGAACACGTAGTGCTTCTGCTTGCTCAGGGCGATGGGCAACCCGGCATGCACGAGGATGCCCGTCTGGCTCACGGCGTCCTGCTCGAAGCTGAACTCCCGGGGCGCCGCATTGGGGTCGCCCGGTACCCGCTCGAACATCGTCCACTTCGCCTTGCCCGACCACTTGCGGATGCCCAGGCCGAAGTCTACGCCCATCCCCTCGTCGAACCAGTAACGAACACCAATCACCGGGGCGTCCACCGCCCCGGCCGCCGCGTCCATCTGGATGACGCCCCCACCTTCCGTGACCTCCGGGTTCATCGCCATCGGCACGGCGCGCACCCCGAAGTAACCCACACCGAAGGACCCCACGAACATGTCGTGGTCCGTGTCCCCCGTGGCCGTCGCCCGGGGAAGACCCGTCGACACGCTCGCGCTCGCCGACGCCTCCTGAGCCATCACCGTGCCGCCGGCCAGAAACGCCACCGCGGCAACCGCGCCTGCAAACCCGTACCGTCCAAGTCCAAGCTCGCGCTTCAGCATCGTTCGTCTCCTCGAAAAGACCTCTACCCGTGGACCAGCGTGATGGTCTTCGTGAACAACCCCCGGGCAAGAACCCCTACCCAGGACAATCGCCGGACATCTTGGGACCCCCAACCGCCAAGGTCAAGCAATCCCGCAAGCGGGACATGCTTGTGACCGCGGATCTTTCCGAACTCGGCGAACCGCCCCGCGCCCTGACACATCTGCCCGCGGCTCCCAACCAGCGTCGGTGCTATGCTGCCCCGTCGCCGATCGCCTTCCACCCGAGGTCGCCCATGCTTCGTCGCGCCGCCGTCCTGCTCGCTACGACTCCCCTCATCGCATCCCTTTCTTGCCAGGGCCCGACGCCCCCTCAACACGAAGCCGTCCGCTACGTCGGACAAGGCATCATGGGTGGCGCCGACGACCCAGACCATCCCGCCATCGTCGGCATCATCAGCATTCAAGCCATGGGCGCCGGCCTGTGCTCCGGCACCCTCATCGCTCCCAACCTCGTGCTCACGGCCCGACACTGCGTCGCCGAGACCGAGGAGCAGGTGCTCTGCTCCAGCTCCGAATTCGGCAAGACGTATGGCGCCAGCGCCTTCTTCGTCACCACCGAGTGGCGCGGACCCGAGATCGCTTACGAGACCTATCAGCTCGAAGGCAACTGGTTCCAGGCCACCGAGGTCATCGTCTCCGACGACGCCAAGGTCTGCGGCAACGACATGGCCTTGATACGGCTCATCGACAACGTGCCTGGTTCCGTCGCGACACCCGTCGTGCCTCGCATCGAAGACAACGTCACCACCGGCGAGCGCTACACGGCCATCGGCTTCGGCGCGACCGGCGACGACGGAGACGGGTGGGGTCGGCGGCGCATCCTCGAGGACCTCTTCGTCGATTGCGTCGGCACCTGCAACTCGTTCTTCGTGAACAACGAGACGGAGTGGGAAGGTGACAAGGGCATCTGCCAGGGGGACTCCGGTGGGCCTGCCCTCGACGAGCAAGGCCGCGTCGTCGGCGTTGTGTCGCGTGGCTCCTTGAACTGCAGCATGCCGATCTACGGCAGCGTGTTCGCCTGGGGTGATTGGATTCGACAGCACGCTGTGGAGGCTGCGAAGGCGGGAGGCTACGAGCCCGCCGCGTGGGCTGGCGGTCCCGAACAGGACGGCGGCGCAGGAGGCTCGGGAGGCACAGGAGGCGACGTGGACGGCGGCGCAGGAGGAAGCGGGCCCGACGCAGGCCCCGAGCCTACTTCGCTGGCCGACTTCGGCGAGAAGTGCGTGAACCATGTCGACTGCTCCACGGGGCTGTGCGTCTTCGAGACGAACCTCACGCTCTACTGTTCGAACCCCTGCAACATCGCGAATCTCGACTGTCCCGATGGGTATACCTGCGACCCGAGCCTCGGCGCATGCTTCAGGGAAGGCGGCTTCGGCTCCACCTGCGGCGTCGGTTCCGAGTGCCGAAGCGGCATCTGCGTCGAGGACGCCAACGGCGCGTATTGCACCGAGCCGTGCACGGACGATGCGCAATGCCCCTGGACCGCCAAGTGCGACCAGAACGTGTGCTTCCTACCCGCGCCCACCCCGCCTGCCGACACGAGCGCGTCTTCGAGCGGGTGCAGCGTGTCCGCGAAGGACGACCCGACCAAGCCGATCCCATGGGCAATCGGTCTCGGCCTCGCCGCCGCGGCCCTGGCCCATCGGCGACGCCGGCAGTAGCGTGCGCGCGGTTTCCCCTCCCTCGCCCCTGTCATGACTCTGCTTCTCTCGCGTCGTGCCTGTCTTCTGGCCGCTACCTCCCTGCTCGGGTGTCGGTCCTCCGGCACGGCCGCGCGTGGCGCCCGCGGACAGCGCGTCGTGTCCATCACCCCCAACACCACGGAAGCGATCTTCGCACTCGGCGCAGGAAGACGGATGGTGGGACGGTCCCGCTACTGCGACTACCCGCCCGAAGCTGCCAAGCTGCCGTCCGTGGGAGGCTACGTGGACCCGTCCCTCGAAGCCGTCCTCGCCTTGCGCCCGGACCTCGTCGTCGGCGCCCGCGGTCCGATCGGCCGGAGCCTCGTCGACAAGCTCGAGGTGCGAGGCACCGTCTGCTACTTCCCTCCGACCGAATCCGTGGAAGAAATTTTCGCGATGATCGTGGGCCTCGCTGAGCACCTGGACGTGCAGCCCGAAGGATCGCGACTCGTCGATTCGCTTCGGGACCGGCTCCAGAGCATCCAGAAGAGCGTGGAGGGCAAAACCCAACCCCGGACCCTCCTGGTGTTCGGCCAAGCTCCCATCAGCGTGGCCGGCCCAGGAAGCTTCCCCGCAGAAATGCTCGCCCTCGCCGGATGCAGAAACGCCGTCGACAAGGGCGCCCGCTACCCCACCCTCGGCTTCGAAACGATCCTCGGCCTCGACCCCGACCTCGTCATCGACGCCACCATGGCAGGCGGAAGGACCGCCGAGCCCATCGACGTACAGCGGGCGGGGTGGTCCAGCGTGCGCGCCGTGCGCGAAGGGCGCATCGTGCGCCTCGACGATGATCGGATCCTTCGCCCGGGTCCGCGACTCGCCGAAGGGGTTGCGCTGCTCGCACGCCATGCGCACCAAGGGGTGCAGATACCATGATCGCGTCGCGCGGACCCAAGTCGCGCCTCGACGTTCTCCTCGTCGAACGCGGGCTGGCACCGTCGCGTGCTCGCGCCCAAGCACTGGTGATGGCTGGGCTCGTCGACGTCAACGGGATGCGCGTGGACAAGGCAGGCACAACCGTCCCCGTCGATGCGGCGGTGCAGGTCCGATCCTCCGGATCCGCTTACGTTTCACGTGGGGGCGAGAAGCTGGCGGGGGCGCTGGCGTCGTTCGCACCGCATGGTCTGCAGGTGCTGGGCGTGGTCGCCGCGGACTTCGGCGCCTCGACGGGCGGGTTCGTCGATTGCCTCTTGCAGCACGGGGCGGCACGCGTGCACGCGATCGATGTGGGGCATGGGCTCCTGCACGAACGGTTGCGGGGGGACGAGAGGGTGGTCGTGTGGGAGCGGACCAACGCGCGGCACGTGACGACCGAGTCGATCGGGCAGTCCGTGGGGCTCGTGGTGATCGACGCTTCGTTCATCGGGTTGTCGAAACTGCTCGGCGCGGCGGCCGAGGTGTTGTGCGAGAGGGGCGAGCTCGTGGCGTTGATCAAGCCGCAGTTCGAGGCGGGGCGGCGCGAGGTGGCGAGAGGGCGTGGAGTGATTCGCGACGACGAGGTGCGGGCGAGCGTGATCCGCCAGGTCTTGGATCGGGTGAGCGCGGACGGGTTCGACGTGATCGCGGATGCGGCGTGCGTGATCACCGGCCCCAAGGGCAACCGGGAGCACTTCGTTTACGCGCGAAAGCGGTGAGGACGCCTGGCCGCGGAATGCGCTATACCGCAAGCATGTCGCGCCGGACCTCAGCCGCCCGTTCGGTAGTTGGAATTGCCATGTTCGCGACGTCGGCCTGCCAACCCACCGCACCTGCTGAAGGCCCCGTGCGCGCGGTGGTCGCGCCAGAACCCGCGGGTCCCGATGCCGCAGTGACTGCGGAACCGGAATCGGAGGCTCCTGTGGGTCCGCGTTGGGAGGGCTCGTTCGAACGCGAACCCGACCGCAACGGCACGCTCACGTTGCATGGCGAGGAGAGCGGCAGCGTCACGTTCGAGTTGTTCGTCCACGGCCCCAACGGGCACACCGGCGAAGTGCAAGGCAAGGCCGTGTTCGAGGGTCCACGCCTCGCGGTCTTTCGCGGCGAAAACGGGTGCGAGGTCGTGTTCGAGGTCCAGGACGACGCCGTCGAGATCCGCGTGAACGAGTGGTCCCATTGCACCCACTACCATGGGGCTCGGTGTCACCTGGACGGGCGCTTTCAGCGTGTCATCCGGCCTTGACCTTCGGCCGGCCGTGCTTGTCGTCCGCGGCAGCAGTGGGGGTCAGCGGACGCCGACCGCGGCCAGGCAGGCCTGAAGGCACTTGGCGTTCTGCAACTCACCCAGCGAGAAGGTGATTCGACCCGTCGCCGCCGTGTCGATGTACATGTTGCCATTCGCGACCTCGAAGCGGGTCACGTCCGAAGGGGCAAAGGCGGCCTGCCTGCCTCCGCGCGTCACGTCGATGCGACCTTGTCGAACCTCGATTCCATCGTTGCCCGAGGCCGCGAAACGTATCGCCCCCTGCTGTTGGAGGGTCGCCATCATGCGGGGCACGGCGAATCGCGTGTACGCATCCTCCGTCGCGTTGGCGAAGGCCACTTGCCTACGGCCGTCGTGGTCCGCGTCCGGCTTCCCCTGATCCGGCAGACTGTGGCTGGCCCAGACATAGAACGGCTTCCCGCTGGCGACGCCCATCTGCAAGGTCACCTTGTCCCACCGCGCTTTCCAGCTCGTGTTTCCACGCGTGAAGGTCGTTTCCTGGAGCGTCCGCTCGACCTTGAGGTACGTGGCCTGGTCGAACCGGACGACCTGCATCTCCTCGCCCTCGGTGGTGCGTCGCGCCTGGGCCACGCCTTCGGTACCCAGATAGGTGCACTCCCCGATGGTGCCGGGCGCGGCCTTGTTCTTCTTGGACGCCATGACCCAGGAGATGGCGAACCCGAGGATGCCGCCAAGCCCGCCCGTGGGCAGCGCCACCCCGATGAGCACGACCAACTCTCGCGCCTTCCGATTCAGGTCGAGCAAGTCCTTGAGCGAATGCTTGAAGACCTCGTTGGCCACGAACCCGAGCCCCACACCCAACAGGAGCCCGAGGATCAGCAGCACGATCGGAAGCACGCACCCGGGCTTCGCCTTCGTCCTCGGCTTCGGAGGGATCACCGCCTTGTCCATCGTCAGCGAGGACGAGGCACTGACGATCTGTCCAATCGCGGGGAGCGGAACCCCGATCTGCGCGCGCGTGCCGTCTTGCGGTGACCCGTCGTGATTGGGCACGGAGGCGGGCAACGGCGCTGGGGGAGACGGTTGCGGAAGAGGCTGCATGCCTCATGCTCGCACCGTCCGTTTTTGGATTCAATGTGACGGATTCGTCGCGCTCAATCGAGATCGGCCCGCCACGTCGCACCATTGAACTCTGGAGTTCATTTCTGCGATGGAATGCGACGTTCCATCATCACGGGGGGTTCCCAAGGGCTCCCGACGGGTGCTCCCGCCACCCACAAGACCCTGTCGCCCTGTACCCCGACGGACAGCACACGCCCGACGTTCGAAGCCACGGTGACGAACGCATTCGACCCCGGACGACGAAGGCGAACGCCAGGGGGGAGCCACGCCTTCCTGTGCTCTCCCCTCGGAGCCGAGCCGCCCCACACCACACCTTCCGCACCCGTGGCGAAGACCACTCCCTGAGTGGAGTCGGCGAGGAGCTTCGATGCGCCTCCGCCGACGGGGACACGCACCAGATCGTAAGCCTGTTGCAGCAGCACCGAGGCGCCGTCGAAAAAGAGGGGGCCTCCATGGACGTGGAGCTTCGCCTCGGCGATGGGTTCCGGTCGCCCACCGCCATTCTTGCTTGCGCGGAGCAGCTTCTTTCCCTCCGCCCACACGACCGTGTCCCCGTGGACCGCCACGGCCGAGGCGGACGAAGACGCGACGACCGTCTGCTCGTCCCCACCCGTGATCGGAAGCCTCGCGATCGATCGGGACGGCGGGAGGTAGTAGAGGAATGCGCCGTCCACGGCGAAGGTCGTCTTCGGGGCCACCGGCGAACTGTCATGGCTCGCGGTTCGTGCGAGCTCGACGGGCTCGCCTTCAGCCGATGGATCGAAACGAACGATGACGTCGCCCTGTCTTGCGAGGAAGGCGTCTCCGACCACCTCGACCTGGAACACGGTGTCGGCTGTCGTGCGGGTGCGAACGCTTCCCGTCGACCGATCGACGACCATCAGCTTGCGGCCCGCGCCGAACGCGACGTGGGTGGCGCTGACCGCGAGAGACGTGAGGGTTTCGTTCTGGGGAATGCCTTCGAGGAGTGTGACCTTGCGTGGGCTCGGGGGTTCGGCGAAGCAGGTGCCGACGGCATCGACCTCTCCTTGGCCGTCGGCGTATTCGACCACGAGGGAGAATTTGCCTGAGATACCGGGTTTCACCGCCGCCACGCGCCCGGGTTGGCCCGCGAACCCGAAGACCATTTTGCCGACGAGGGACTTCGGAGGGAAGGGTTGTGACGGGGGCGCGCTCTCATAGCGATCGAACTCTTGCCAGGACCGATAGGTATCGAAGCCGACGTACTTCCGCCGCCACAGGTCGGTGTGGATCTGAGCGACACAGCGTGTTCCGTCGCGGGGCCAGGAGGCAAACCGGACGGGCTGAGACTTTGCCGACTCGTCGAGGGGCACGAGGACGAGCAGGAGCGAGGCGGGTGCGAGGGCGACGACGAGGGTGAGGGCGACGACGAGCCACACCATGGTGGAGCGTGCGGCGCGCGCGCGACGGCGCACGGCAGCGTCGAGGTGATCGAGGGATTGAACGACGTGTTGGTGGGTGCGCTGGAGCAGGGATGGGGGCACGACGTTGTCGGTGGCGCAGTGCTGGCACCGGGCGACGCCGCGGACGGCGGCAGGGAGAGGCGCGCCGCACAGGAAGCAGGAGGCAGGTTCGCCAGGGGCCTCGGGAGGCTCGGCGGTGCAAGCTCTTCGAAGCAAGACGTGCTTGACGGTGAGCACCACGACGCCGAGGGCGAGGACGAGGAGGGCGACGCCGACGGTCAAGGAGAAGGCGGCGGCTCCGATGTCCTTTCCGTAGCTCTTGCGGATGAGCCATGACACGGTCGCGGCAGCTGCGGCGAGGGGAAAGGAGGCCCACAACAGGGACAGGAGGAGCCAGATTCCTCCTGCGCTGGCCTTTCGTCGGAGGAAGGAGAATTGTCGCTGGCGCTGATCGAGGGAACCGACGACGGTGGCGGCTTCGCGAATCTTGTGGGCGTCCGAGGGAGAGGGAGGACCGCTGTAGCGGCAGTGACGGCACAGGATGCCGTCGGGGCTCAGCAGCGACACCCTGACGGGAGCGCCGCAATGGGGGCAATGGACCGCGTGCATGGTGGGGGAGCGGGCGCGTGGGACCGCGAGGGTGAATGTACACGCGAGGCAGACCGGTGCCACGAGCGGATCGCTCCGTGGCTTCACGATAGGGGAGAGCGTAGGGGACGGTGAAGCCGTCCCCGGCAGGAGAGAGGGAGAACTGGGATCGCTGCGGAGTTACTTCTTCTTCGCGGCGACCTTGCCCTTACGATCACCCGAGTGGCCGTGGTAGGTCCGCGTGGGGGCGAACTCACCGAGCTTGTGGCCGACCATGTTCTCCGTGATGAACACGGGGACGAACTTGCGGCCGTTGTGGACCGCGAAGGTCATGCCGACGGCTTCCGGGATGATGGTCGAGCGTCGCGACCAGGTCTTGATGACCTTCTTCTGCTTTTGGTTCGCGACCTCGTTGATCTTCTCGAGCAAGTGCCCGTCGATGAAGAACCCTTTCTTGACTGAGCGGGCCATGAGTTATCCCTTCTTGGACCGATGCTTGACGATCATGCTGTCCGTGCGCTTGTTCTTGCGGGTCTTGAGGCCCTTGCTGAGCTGGCCCCAAGGCGAGCACGGGTGGCGGCCACCGCTGCTGCGGCCTTCGCCGCCGCCCATCGGATGGTCGACGGGGTTCATCGCCACGCCGCGGTTGTGGGGTCGCCGTCCGAGCCAGCGGGTACGTCCGGCCTTGCCGATGACGATGTGAGAGTGGTCGGAGTTGGAGACCTGTCCGATGGTGGCCTTGCAGTCGAGGTGCACCTTGCGCACTTCGCCGGAGGGCAGACGCACCTGGGCGTAGTCGCCGTCCTTGGCCATGAGCTGGGCTGAAGTACCGGCAGAGCGAACGATCTGACCGCCCTTGCCCTTCTTCATCTCGATGTTGTGAATGGCAGTGCCCATCGGGATGTGCCGGAGCGTCATGGCGTTGCCGGGCTTGATGTCCGCGTGGCGGCTGGAGATGACGCTATCGCCGACCTTCAGGCCATCGGGGCAGAGGATGTAGCTCTTCTCGCCGTCTGCGTAGTGCAGCAGGGCGATGCGAGCGCTGCGGTTCGGGTCGTACTCGACCGCGGCCACGACAGCGGGCACGCCGATCTTGCCACGACGAAAGTCGATGGTGCGGAAACGCCGCTTGTGGCCTCCGCCACGGAAGCGGGAGGTGATTCGTCCGTAATTGTTACGCCCACCCGTAGAGACCTTGCCCGTAGTCAGAGACCGCTCGGGCTCTGCCTTGGTGATCTCCCGGAAGTCGCTCGAGGTGTAAAAGCGCCTCGCGGGGGACGTGGGCTTGTATGTCTTGATGCCCATGGGAAGCTACCTTCCTGCCTACTCCGAGGCGTCGAAGAACGGGATCTCGTCGCCCTCTTTCAAGGTGACGATAGCCTTCTTCCAGTTTTGCAGCCTTGCATGCCCGCGACCCATCCTTCGCTCCTTACCGCGCACGACCATCGTATTGACGTCGGTCACGGTCACTTCGAAGAGCTTCTGGATGGCATCCCGGATTTGGATCTTGTTCGCCTTGCGGGCGACCTTGAAGATGACCTTGTTCTCGCCACGAACGCGCGTGGCTTTCTCGGTCAAGATGATCGGTTTGTCGATGGTCTGCTCGGGGGTCATGACGCCTCTCCTTGCGTCTTGTTCGCGAGGCAGCGGGCCTCGAGAGCCTTGACCGCGTCGCGGCTCACCACGAGGTGATCGTGGCGGAGCAGGTCGTAGACGTTGACGCCCTCGGGGGGGAGGAACTGCGCCTTCTGCAGGTTCCTGACCGAGAGGCGAAGCTTCTCGTTGTCCTTGCTGTCCACCAGCAAGGCCTTCTTGTCGGCTTGCAGGGTGGTGAGGGTCTCGACCATCTTCTTGGTCTTGACCTCTTCGATGGCGAAGGAGTCGACGACGATGAGGCGTCCCTCCTTGCAGAACAGAGACAGAGCGCACTTGAGAGCGCCCAAACGCACTTTGCGAGGTGGCTTGTAGCCCCAGTCCTTGGGCTGGGGGGGATGGGCCCGGCCGCCACCCACGAAGATGGGTGCACGGATGGAGCCGTGACGCGCACGGCCCGTGCCCTTCTGCCGGTAGATCTTCTTCGAAGAGCCGCGAACACCCGAGCGCTCCTTGGCAGCTGCGGTCCCGGACCGGCGCGACGCCAGCTGGGCCTTGACCACCTCGTAGAACAGGTGCTCCTTGACTTCCGTGTCGAAGACCTCGTCGCTCAGCTCGAGCGAGCCAACCTTCTCATGTGCGAGATTGTAGACATCCACTGTCGGCATGGCGTCCTCCCGCGGCTACGACTTGATCTCGACGTCGACACCAGCCGAAAGGTCCAGCTTCATCAACGCATCGAGGGTCTGTTGAGTGGGATCGAGAATGTCGAGGAGGCGCTTGTGGGTGCGGATCTCGAATTGCTCCCGGGACTTCTTGTCCGCATGGGGGCTCCGCAGCACAGTGTAGCGCCGGATTTCGGTGGGGAGGGGAATGGGTCCAGCCACGCGCGCACCCGTCCTCTTGGCCGTCTCCACGATGTCGGACGTGGACTTGTCCAGGAGCTGGTGATCGAACGCGCGAAGGCGGATCCGAATCTTCGTTGTGTCAGCCATGGATCTGTTCCTACTCCACGATCTTGGTCACGATGCCGGCGCCGACGGTGCGTCCACCCTCACGGATGGCGAATCGCATCTGCTCCTCGAGCGCGACCGGGGTGATGAGCTCGATGCTCATGGTGATGTTGTCACC
>Ga0209575_10000077_pt1 | contig 115575 bp, 159 predicted proteins | sample Medcelwee11metaG_FD_187172 | JGI IMG/M metagenome (GOLD analysis project Ga0209575, IMG submission 187172) | Freshwater pond sediment microbial communities from the University of Edinburgh, under environmental carbon perturbations - Medium... | ecosystem: Environmental > Aquatic > Freshwater... | reverse complement strand
TATTTCTCTTAATGTCTATTCGCATCTCCCTTGTTATTATTCTTTTAGAGGCGTAAAGTTTACAGAAACATACGAAGAAGCAGAAAAATATATTATTTCTGAAATAGAAGATGATGTTGAAGACTATATAGAAAACGAACGAGATTTTGATGATTTATCCGATGATTTGTTGGCCGCTATACAAATGCACAAAGATAAACTCGAAGAGTTTATTCATAAAAATGAAAGCTTTATGGATTTCTTAAGAAAAAACATTCAGAAACAAAAAGAGAAATATTTAGACAAAATTAAAGATTTAGAAAAAATACAATAAAGGAGCTATTTATGCCAGAAACGAAGTATGAAATTGATTTTTCTCAAGAGGCAGATGAAACATTGGTCAGACTAATCTGTATAGAGGAAATACAAAATGATTTGTTAAAAGAAGTGATAAAAAGATACATAAAAATAATAAAAGAAAAACTCGAAAAACCAAGGTTAGAACCAAAAGAAATAGCTGATAAAATTCAACAATTAACAAATTCTCTTGCGATTCGTCAAATAAATATAAAACATAACACTTTATATAATGTGCAGTTTATTTGTTTTAATACAAAAACTCAAGAATTTGATGTTGTGTATTCTTCCGAAGAAAACAAATTCGTTACTTATTCCCGCCCATATAACGAGTTTACAGAAAAATTTAAACCTAAATACGGAGTTGATTAAGATGAAAAAATGCTTAATTTGTAATAAAAAATTACCAATGTTCAGGCATTGGAATTTAGCTCCGAGTATTTGTAGAAAATGTTGGAAATCCGCAAAGAAAAAAATTTGCAGAGAAACAAAAATAATGGATATACTTAATTCTTTAACAACGACAACTCCTGAACCAATGAGAAGAAAATCAAATCCTCCGCCTAACATCGAGCCGGACCTTACCGAACCAGATTTCGATTTTCAATCATTTATGTTAATAATTCTTTCAAGTATTGTTTTAATATATATAGCGACACTTAAATAAAAAGGAGAGAATATGACGAAATTCGAAATAAGAGATAAAATAACAGATAAAAAGAAAATATGAAACTAATGTTGTCCAGTATAACTAAAAAACTAAAGAAGAGAGAAATAGATGAAATAATGAGTTTTGTTATAGATATAGTAGAACTGACTAAAAAATTATAAATAAAATGGAGAGTCAAAATGACAAAAAGTGAATTAATAAAAGAACTTAAAAAATATCCTGAAAAAACAGAAGTAAAGATAGAATTCGTTGAAAAAGGAGTTTTTGAATTCAAGGAAATAAAAACTATAAGAAAAATTAATTCTACATCTATATATGCCAATAAACCAAGCGAAACAAAAGATTTGATATTGATAAAAGTATAACAAACCAAAGGAGTAATAAAAATGAATAGAATAAACTTTTTAGAAAATATGATTCAAGTTTGCCGGGAGCTTTATTATAGCAACGGAACTTCGCCACTAACCGATGTTGAATACGACGCTCTTGAAAACGAATTAAATAAACTTGATCCAAACAACGCTCTTTTAAATGCTGTCGGCTCGTACTCAATGAAAGATAAAATTAAACATATCAATCGCATGTATTCTCTCGATAAAATTCATTCAATTGACGAATATTATAAATTTTGCAATAAGGTTGCAGGTGGAGTTATAGCGATGGCAAAAGTCGATGGTCTTCCTGTAGAACTCGTTTATATCAAAGGCAGACTTTCTCAAATGTCAACACGCGGCGATGGAATTTTTGGCGAGCCGGTCTTATTCAACGCGAAAAATATTTCAAGTATTCCTCCGGTAATAAATACCAAAAGAGAATTAGTGTGCGTTTACGGCGAAATAGTTGTTTCAAAAAATGATTTTAAAAAGATTAATGCAGAACTGCCTGATGATGAAAAATTCTCTGATGCTCGAAATCTTGCGGCGGGAACCTTAAAATGCGAAAAAGACGATGTCGTTAAATCAAGAAATCTTCAATTTATTGCTTATAAAATATCGCCTACTCATAATAACACATTTGAATTTGATATAAAAGACCTTTTCCAATTAGGTTTTATTAATGTATTCTTTGAAAATTCAGAGGCTTTTATGTCAAATAAAACGATGGAACAATTACAAGAAATAATCGACTCCTTGTGGTACAAGACCGACGGAATTGTATTTATGCTTAATAATAAAACAAGATATGAAGAAATCGGTTATAACAATCATCATCCAAAATACGCTTGTGCATTAAAGTTTAAAGACGAAAGCATGACGTCAACTGTTGAAAAAATAGAATTATCTATGAGCCGTAACGGAACGCTTTCGCCGGTTGCGATAATAAAACCAATAGTCCTCGATGGAGCTACAATATCTCGCGTAAGTATGACAAATATTGACAATATGATGATTTATAATGTTGTAATTGGTTCAACTGTTGAAGTCGTAAGAGCAAATAAAGTCATTCCGAAAATAATATCCGGCGAGTTACCGGAAGGATCGAGCGGTTATGAGATTCCAAAAGAATGCCCTTATTGTAAATCTCCGATATATATTTCTAAATCAGAAACAGGAATAAGAACATTGTCTTGCAAAAATACTCTATGTTATAAAAGAGTGTCGAAGGCACTTGAACATTTTTGTGACGAGGTTGAAATTGACAATATGGGAGAGAAGAACTGCGATAAAATTGCATATGAGTTTGAATATGAATATCGTGGTTTATCTGAAAATGCAGGAATAAATCAAAACTTAATTACTTATTATTTTTTAGACCTTGAACTTGGGCTTCTTGAAGAATATATTGGTTCAAAGGTTATTGCTGGCAAAATATTTAAAAGCATACAAAACAAAAGAGCAGGATGTCGTAAAGTTGATTTAATTGCTGGACTTGGCATAACAGATTTTGGAAGAAATTCATATGAAAGACTATCAAAAAACAATTCTGAAATATTCGATATGTTGTTTTCTGACGAACCTGTAAGTTCATCTATTTTTGGGATAGAATGTTCAAAATCAATAAATGAATGGAAGAACAAAAACTTAAAATTAGCAAAAGAAATAATTTCTATGTTTACCTTGGAGAAAACAGTTGAAAAGAAAGCTGTGATGGTAGGGAAGTTATCAGGAATGACATTTTGTATTACCGGAACTCTCAGCAAGCCAAGAAACGAATTCTCTGTAATTATAAAAGAGAATGGCGGCAATGTTTCTGACTCCGTAACGAAGTCTATAAATGTTTTACTCGCCGGCGAAGATTGCGGTTCAAAACTCGATAAAGCTAAAAAACTTGGAACAAAAATAATCAACGAAGAAGAATTCAATAATTTATTAAAATAAGGAAGGTAATTATGAAAAGATACTTTACACCAATAAATACTTTAAAAGATGAAATCGCAGAAATGATAAAACAAAACAAGAGATTATCGTTATTTAGTAAAGAAATTTATAGCGATATGGGGTTGCCGAAAGATGTAAAAATCAAATCAAATATGACAACTCTTGAAATAGAAGGAATTGAAGTTCTTGATAAAACTATTCAAAAACAATTTCGCGTTCCGAATAAAACAATGAATTATGGAATTGCTAAAAACGATAGCGAAATAAATAAGAAGTGGCAAGAAGTTGTTAAAAAATATAATCTCGAATATTATTCAACTCAAGATATGTTGATGAAAATACTTAATGTTAATTTAATACTTGAAAACTGCGAAATATTTGTTTTGCCTAATCTTGAAATAGTTATCATATCTTCTGAAACAAGGCAAATATCTGATTTCTCAAATATGGTTGAATTAAAAGAATCAGAAATGTTTGAGAAAAGAATGGTTAACGCAAGAATACATGAAAGCAAGATTATATGTTCTTAATTAAAAGATGCGTGGATTGCGGTCATTGTCATAATTTGTGGTGCGGCTTATTTTTCAAACCTATTGAGATTTGGCAATTTGGCTGTACCGCTTATTATGATGATGAAACAAGCCCTCTAATAACATATTGGAACGGAATAAAAGAGAGCAAATGAGAGATTTTAAAACAATCAAGTCTTACAAATCATACGATGATTATTGGGGTTTAAGTAATTTTTACAAATCTGGATTTTACGAGCCGGGAACTGCGAGAGCATGGAGCGTTCATAAGCCCTGGAGAATCAAAACGAATGTGTATAACATGCCAAAGAAATAATATACACCGAGGTATTTGCGAATATTATAATATAAAAATTAGATCAAACGATGCCATATCGTGTGCTGAGTCAGATATGTTTTGATCCTGGAGAATAAGTAGTTAGTAATTTTCGAGGTAAAATCAAATAATACTTGACTTTTAAACAAAATTCGTATATACTTTGTATATTATGTTTGGAGGCGTTATGGAATCAGAACAATCGTTTTTTGGAAAATCGCAAGATACTTATTCTTTAGTAGAAATGGAAAAAAATTACGGATTAAAAAACACAGATTACGGATTCTTTAAAAAATTCCGTTGTTCTGGTTCTGTAAAAGTATTTGAAATCAAAGTGTTTTCTCAAAAAATATATCTCGTTGATGCGTTATTTCACGATAACGATTGCCGCGTTGAAGTAACAATAGGCGAGAAAAAATCCGAATCAAGAGTCAATTTAAAGATGGCCGAATTTATTCTTTCGTATTCTGACAACATTAGTTTATCGCTTGCGGAAGTATTACTCGGTGTCAAAATTTTATTATAAGGGAGAGTTTAAAATGGAAGCAAAAAACAAAATGGTGGTGTTAATGGAAAAGATAAATCCGAAAATAGATACGCCATTTTATAACGTAACAAAAATCGATGGAAAGGACGTATTAGCCGCGGGAATGGATTTGTTTGCAAGAGAAGCGGTTGAAATAAAGCCGTCATTCTTATCAAGAATGCATTATTATAATTCAAGACTCGCCGGACTTAGCCAGAACTCATTAAATCAGGTTATTGAAGAAAATCCGATAGAAGTAATTATCCCACTAAATATCAAATTAATTTACCCTGAAAACTCGCTTGCTCTGCTATTACCAAGAAGCAGTTTGTGTTTAAAAAAACATATAAGAGTATGTAACAGCATTGGTCTTATCGATGAATCATTTCGCTCCGAACATGGACTTATTGTTGAGAACGCAGGGTTCGAACCGGTGGTAATCGAAGCCGGAGAAAAGATTGCTCAATTAATATTCTTCCCGACGTTCCCGGTTGATATAGAAGTCGTAAAAGATATTAAAGAAACGTCACATAAAGGTTTTGGAAGCTCAGGTGGATATAAAACAACTGCTTCAATTGCGCCGGCGAAAGGCAAAAAATAAAATGAAAGTAGTTTTCCTTGATTGTGACGGAGTATTGAATACCGAACAGTTTCAAATAGAACGAGTCAAAAAATTCGGAAGAATTAATCATATGGATTTGTATTTTCAACCATCTTGCATGAGGCACTTAAAAAGAATAATAGATAAAACAGATTGCAAAATAGTCATATCATCAACATGGAGGTTATTTGAACAGCGTATTGGAGCGATAGAAACGAATTTTGTAATACATAATATCGATCCTTCTGTCATAATCGGGAAAACTCCTAATTTTACTTATACAAATTTATTCTCCGATGGCTCCGAGTATGTTTGTCGCGGTTCGGAAATAAAAGCATGGATTAAAAACAACGATAAAGTAAATTTTAATATTGATAAAATAGTTATAATCGACGATGATTCGGACATGAGCGATTTAAAAGATCACCTTATCCAGACATCGTGGAAAAATGGACTTACAAGAAAACTGGCTAATAAAGCGATAAGGATGTTAAATGAATAAAATAAAATTTTGTCACATTTACTCAAAACTCTTGTTAAAAGACGGAACCGTAGTAAAACAAGCTAAATTACTTGGAGCGGATGAAGTTGAGTTATCAATATTAAGTTTTGAATTTAAAAAATACGATACAGACGGATTTCGCTTTCCTTTACCGAAAGAAGGAAGATATATTAGACTTATTTTCCTGAAAGAATATGGAAATATTTTTACAACATTGCGACCGTGGACTCCTGGCAAAATGGAATATTATAAACAGTTAGTAGGCAAAGATTTCGAAGTAGAGGCGAAAGAAGAATGAAAATACTTTATCCAATTAGGGCCTTCGTTATTGAAACAAACGACAAACAATACATCCATGTAAAAGAAGGAGACTTTATAAGATTTTGGACAGATCATAAAGAACCAAGAGAAGGAATATTTAAATCAATCAACACAGAATCAATTGAAATAGATTGTTCTGAAAATTTAAAAGCCATATTAGTAATATAAAAATTGAATATATTATTAACATAGAAGTAGTTAAAGAAAATGATTACGAAGGAAATTATGTAAAGTAAGAGGTGTTAATATGCAACCAGGAGTTGAATTAATTAAAAGAACAAAAAATGATGAATGTGATGGCCGCTTTATTTGTAAAACAGCTGGCATATGTTATGACCGAGAAAATAAATCAGATAAAACAGATGATGAAATATATGAACAACTTAAAAGTTTCTGGAATCGTAAGCATTATAGCGTTTTTGAATTCCTTGACTTTGATTTTAAAATACAATTAAGTATCGTTGCTTTAAAACAAATAACAAGGCATTGGAACTCAGTTATGATGGTTAAATCGGGGCGTTATTGCAAAGAAGACAAAGTTGATTTTTATCTTCCTCCTTCAATAAAAGAAGAGGATGTAAGGCCATTTGTAGAAGAGGCAATGGGCCTTTATAGACAACTAATTGAATCTGGAATCAAAGCGGAGGACGCAAGGTATTTTCTTCCTCAGGGGCTTATGACCCAAATGAGGTTTAAATTTAACCTAAGGGATTTTCTTTGTTCAATATATCCGCAAAGACATTCTAAAAAGGCGCAGGAAGAAATAAGGCATATTGTTGATTCTTTAATGAAAGAAGTTGTAAACAATTCCTCTCTGGTAATGAAAAAATTCTTGGAATGGTATAAAAATGATGGTTTAAAATCAGTTGAAAGGTAAAGTATGTATCTAAAAAAACATGAACTTATAAATATAATATGGCCTTTGGAAAATAACAAAAATATTTATCGTCATGGAATCTGTAATTACATTGATGACTTCGGAACTCATTTTGAAATAATATTCAAATATAAAGAAAAACCGCATAGAGTTATTTATACTCTTAAATCAAGCCCTAGTGAATTAACCGACATAAACTTTTCGATACATAATATAAAAAAAGAAGAACTGATAAAATATCTCGATGATGGAATATTCCCGACTGAACGAAAAGATAAATATGAAATAACGCCGGTTATATTAAAAAAGACAATAGAATATGAATGGATAAATGTTTATCAACACGAAGTAGATAAAAAACAGAAATCATTTATGTCAGTGAAAAGCTATGAAAAATACGAAAATTTTAGAACAGTTAATAACATTATACGAAAGAAAGAAATAGTAATAATTCCAGAATTAACAGGAAGGTAAAATATGAAAAATTTATTAATATTTGCAATATCAAGCGATCTCCCGCAGGAAGGCAAAAGCACAGCTGCAAAAGAAATAGAAAATCGCTGTGATTTTCTAGATGATTGTGGATTTTGGATAAGACCTAAATCAGAAATATTATCATTTGCTGACGCTCTCAAAAAACAAGTCTGTAAAATATATGGTCTTGACGAATATAAAATGTTTAATGACGAACAATATAAATGTGAGAATAGAAAACCATTAATTAATCATGGTCAAGAAGAACGGGCAAAAGACAAAGATGTATGGGTTAAAAAACTATGTGAAGAAATAGACAAGATTCAATTTGAAGAATATCATATGGTTATTCTACCAATACCTGATTTGAGATTTAAAAATGAATTAGACTATTTAATTTCAAAATATGGAGAAGAATCAGTGGTTCATATTCATATAACCGTTTCTGTCCCGGTTATGATGAAACGAAAAGGTTGGAATCCTGGCGACCAAGAATTTATAGACTGGTTAAGTTTAAGAGATGATTCAAGCGAACAGGATTTTATTGTCGGAAGAACAATCTGTACAGATCTGGTTGAAGATGTTTGTCCAAAATACATTGTATCAAATAACGGTTCAAAAGAGTGCTTTGAAGATCAAATAGCAACAATAGCAAGAAATGAAGTAACTGAAATGTATAATAAATTTGGAGGGAATAAATAATGAAAATAGAAAATACGCACATAATGAAAACAGCTGATAAAGAATTTGCGATACAAATAACGAAAAACCACAAAAATAATGTTAAAGAAGTTATGACCATAATAATCGATGAATTAAATAATCGAGTCGATACTCATGATAATTCCAAAATGGAAGAACCAGAACTATCAATGTTCATTGAGTTTTTATCGCAAATACAAAAATATAAATACGGAACTAAAGAATATAACGATTTTGTAGCATCAAACGAATATTGTAAACATCATTTTTTTAATAATAATCATCATCCAGAGCATTTTAAAAATGGAATTCATGACATGAATCTTATAAACATAATCGAAATGTTTGCTGATTGGATTTCATCGTCTATAAAAAGAAGTAATTGCTCAAAGAGAGATGAAATGGTTGAGCATATAATAAAGCTTTGCGAAAAATTCAAGATAGATATTTTACTGACTCAAATATTGGTAAATACCGTTGATTTTGTTATAACAAGGCTTCAATTATATAAAATGAGGTAATTATGGATAAAACCGATGCTATAAATTTCGCCGAACAATTAAGAAAACTTTGGGATGAAGCAAATATAAAAATTGACGACAATACCGGAGAACTATTTGCTAAAGGGTTTGGTATTGAATTAAAGTATTCATCTGACGAATATTTAGATATAGGCAACAGCAGAAAAGTTCCTGGTTCGGCGGTAATTTCCAAGCAAAAAGGAAAACCAATAGAAATACTAATTGGGAATAACGAAAAATATCATGGATTATGGAAAAATGGAAATACTAATTTAAGATTAATATACACAATATTTTTCTGTTTCTTTAAAATAGGAATAAAAGCCGTTATAAATCCGCAAGATGAAAACTTTAATGATGATAATACATTTTGGATTGATGGATTTTTTCATGATATGGGCGTGGAAAACTATTGTTTATTAGCAACTATGATTTTTATTCTTACAAAAGAAGATTATAAAAAAATTATGTACGAATGTTCAAATAATAATCTAATTAATTTAGAAGAATTTGCAAAAAGAACAAGTTGCGACATTAAAACAATAAAACAATTAGGCATGTATTATAATTTTATCGAAAGACCATTTTAAAATATAAGGCCGGTGATACTTTAATCAAAGGTTCAAACTGGTTTTGAACTGGAAGAGATCGGTGTCAGACGTTGATTCGTCAGCCGGCTTTAACAGATAAGGAGAAAATATGGGAGATATTATATGCAAGGAATTGATATTAAATAACATAAACTGTATAGCAATATATAACAAAAACACAGACAAATTAATAATAAATTCTATATCTGATAATGGAGAAAACTTACTTAAAATAAATGTAAATTCGTATGACGAAAAAACTATTAGAGAGGGGGTTAAATCTAGCACCTGATTTTAAAATTCATAAGACTTTAATCAAAGAAGAATTTCTAAAACTTGGTTCTAAATATTATCTTGTAAATGATGGTGGAGACTACATTTGTTTAGAACTATATGAAATTAAATCGGGAAATATAACTTCGTATTATGATAAATTTTTTTATGAGATCTCGACCTCAAACTCTTATAAAGTTATAAAAACAATTAGTAATGAACAGCATGAATTATTTAGCCAAAAACAAAAAGATATAAAAGTATTAGAAATAAAAATCTGCCAACTTAATGAAGAGCTTTCATATGCAGAAAATGATTTAAAAGATTTAATTTCTGCTATTTGCGATAAATAAGGAGGAAAAATGGAAAATTTTACATGTAAAGAAATAATTTTAAATGATACAAATTGTATTGTTATCTATAATAAAGACACTGATAAATTAATAATCAGTTACATAACTTCAAATGGAGATAGTATTTGCAAAGTTGACAGTACATTATACAATGAAGGCAAAATTAGGCAAAAACTGAACCTAAGGCCCAATATAAAATTATATAAACCTTTAACGAAAGAAGAAATATTAAAATTAGATAAAGGCTATTATCTTGTAGATGATGATGGATATTTTTATTGCCTTGAGTTATATCAAGAGAAGACCCAAAACATGAATATATTTTATGATAATGAATTTTGCAGAATTCCACTATCTTATCGAGTTCGCGCTAATATAAACAAAGAGCTATATGATATATTTTTAGAAAAACAAAACTATATAGCTGCATTAGAAAAAAAGCAGTATGAAGAACTTTCTTTTGCAAAAACTGATTTTATTAATTTTATTTCAAGACTTTGTGAAAGTCAAAATCTAAATTGAAATAATGACTAAACTATGATATAATATATAAACTTTTGTGCAATCGGAGGCGCAATCAATGAATAAAATTAATATACGAGGTGAATGACATTGTTAGAAATAATATTAGCAATACTTATTTTGCTTTTCCCAAACTTTTCAATAATAGAAGGCTTTATTCCATGTAAAATTTATCGGCCACTAAAACCGATAATCGTAAAAGAAATAAATAACATCAAAGCATTTGGATTTTATCCATATACCGCAAGCAAGCATGAAAAACATATCGAAGGTTCAAAGAAAGATAAGTTCGGTAATCCTGTCAGGACAATGCAATGTAATTATAAATACATTACGGTTGCCGTGGATAAGAAGATTATTCCACTTAAAACATACTTTCATATAAAAGAATTTCCGGGTAAGCTTTTTTATGCTTGTGATATTGGAAGTAAGATAAAAGGTAAAAAAATTGATATAGCGGTGTGGGATAAAAAGATTGCCTGGGAATTACCAAAATATGTAACTATTCAAATAATAAGGATGTGAAAGAATGGATTGTAAGTTTTTAGACGACATGCGGACGAGTTCTGAAATAATTCAAAAATACGGAATAGAGTCGTATAAAGCAATTGCTTTTCCTGAACAAAGTATTTTTATTACTTTAAAAAACAAAATGGAAGAAGAAGATAAAAACTTTTTAACAATGGAGGCAGGATGGGTATATGAATCTCCGTATCTTTATATGGCTCCCGAAGGTAAAAATATTCATTTAAAAATAAGTAGAAAAAATTGGTTAAGTAAAGAAGATTTTTGTAAATTAGTTTATCTTATTATTGGACAAGTTCCTGATTTAAATAAAGTCAATAAAAAAGAACTAATAAATTTAATTGATTTAAAAGTTCAAAGACTTATTATAAGAATAAACGAAATAACAGAAGGAAACGATATTGATAACCTTAAGGAAGTCTTTTTAAAAATAGACGAAATAAACAATTTAAAAAGAAAAAGGAAGACAGTAATAGATAATTCTAATTTATAAAACAAAGGAGAGTTTTATGTCGCCAGTAATAGTTACAGGAAATTCCGCCCAACAAGCACAACGCAGAGAACAATTAAGAAAAGAGAAAGTTCAGAAATCAACAATAGTAACAGTTTTATCTGACGATTGTTTTGTGACTAAATCAAAAATGACTACTGATGAAGCAATAATAATAAAACAATGGATTTTAGACGATGCTAACAGAATAATAGGATATTCAAAAAACGAACAGATTACCCAAACTCAAGCATATCAACAAGAACAAACTATTAGGCAACAACAAATAATAGCCAATCAACAATTTATAAAAGGAGTTTTATCAAGCCCATATTTCTATGTTGTTGTGGTTTTTGTCATAATTGGATGGTTCTTTTTTAAAGGTAACGAAAATTAATTAAGGAGAATTTAAAATGAATAAAATAATAAAAAACGAGTTCCAGACTATAAAAGATATTTTAGATGGTGAAATAAAGTATTATGTATCAGACTATGAAATATTTGAAATTTCTAAGTTTAATGACGAAGTATCATTAGAAATAAGATTAGAAAATGGTATAGTCCAAAATGCTGTAGTTGCCTCCAATGGAAGAGATTTCTTTAAAACAGAAGAAGAGGCAAAAGATTCTTTAATAAAAGGCATTAAAAAAGAAATAGAACGAATGGTTGTTCAAATACAAAATGAAAAATACTATAACTTTTTAAGAGATGATATTATAAAAGCCGCAAAAAAATATGGGCTTGAAGTTGACAAAGATATAGAAGATTGTTACTATTATTTCAGAAAATCAGAAATAGAAAGGCAAATCACAACTTTATTATTTCAAAAAGATAGAGAATCTAAAGAAATAGAAAAATTAACAAATGAATTAAAAAATATAAATAATATTGAACATCCACTTGACATTTGAAATAAAATAGTATATACTTAAAAACATAAGGAGGTGAAAACATTTGAAGATCCCAAAGAAAAGAGTGCTTGTAACACTTGATAAACAAATACATTTCAACGGCAAGAAAAGATCGAAGAAGTTAAATTATTCCTTTAGTAATTTTGTAGAAACATTAATTGATTATGAAATAGCAAATCCAAGACTCGCTGAAATAAAAATAAGAAAAAAGAGAAAGAAAATATGAAAATAACAACTTATCAAAAGCATAGAATGTTAGCAGTTATAAAGAATACTAAAAGTAATTCTTTCTATGATGATAGACTTATCGCAGAAAGTATATTAAAGGCTGAGTGTAACATATACAATCGCAACTTTAAAAGATTCAATAGAAATCTTACGATCCTTTCTTCGATGCCAATATCATTTGAAAAAAGACATCGCTTTAAAGTAAAATTTATAAATATTAATGACTTAAAAAATGGTTTTGATACTTTTGCAAATATTCATGGAACTGATTTTCATCATGTTATTCTCTTTGAATCAACTATTAATGAATTAAAACTCTTAAGAAAAGATTCCAATGTTGCAATAATTTTTACTATCTCTCATTTCTGCGTTCCAAAAGACAAAATTGAAGATTTTGGTCGTAAAATGATAAATGAATATAACTTACAATATTGTATCATTAGATACAGGAACGAACAGTTTAAAATGTATGCAGTATGCAAAGATGAGCAAAAGATAAAACTATTCATAATAAATGACATCGAGCAGCTTTCATTTTTAATAAATAACGATTGGTTTGGGAGAAAGACAGAGATAAAATATTCTGATATTTCTATTCCTGATTCAGATAAAATATACAAAGAAATATTTAATAAAGTAGAGCCTTATTTTCTACACATCAAAACATTTAAAGATATTGAAATTGGATATTTATTCTCTGGAGACCTTGTTTTAAATCTTAAAAGCGATATACAAAAATATTCAATATTTAAAAACATCCTGGCGAAAGATACATATAAAAATAATTATGTAGTATGTTCAAGGGTGCCAAAAGGGAATTATATTTCGTCTAACGCCTTTGATATTGCAAATATGATAAATTCTGTAAGATTAAATTCTCAATCGATATTGATGTATCGCAAACCAATATTCTTTGTTTTTATGCCGGCTGAAACAAATTATATTGCATGTCCGAATGTTGTAAAGTATTTCCATTCAAATAGGGTCATGTCTGAAGTTTTTTCAAACAAAGAGTATGTAGAATTTGATAAAAAACCATACTATATCATCTACCATGAGAATATTGGATATTATATTTTATCATGCGATATTAAGGCCGTAGAGATAGGGTTAAAGGAGTTGTCGATATCTTTTACCTCAGAGCATAAAGAATTAACTACAGCGGTCATAGTAAAGGCTATAGAAGAAATTACAACATATAATGGAAAGGTAAAAAAAGATAACTCTTCAGAGTTTAAGAATCTTCCATTGTCATTATCAAAAGAATTTCTTAAATATATAAAGAATGACAGGGCAAATAGTGATATTCTTTTTTATGGCCAGAATTCATATTATCTTTCAGAGTTGTTTAGATTTGAACAATATAGGCATAAATTGACAATATATAATGACATGGACGCTATGACAGAACTTAAGAGTCATAAGAAAGAAGATCGTTTGTTATTATCGTTTGGGAACAAAAAGTTTGAGAAAATTGTTCTTTTTAATTATTTTGATTATATTGGATTATCGAAAGATCAATTCCTTGGACTGATAAAAATGTTCTACAAGATTTTAAGACCGGACGGAGAAATCGTATTTAATTGTTTTGATTTTGAAAACTTTGGTAATCTGAAACAAGTTAAATATACTTTTCCAAAATATTCCGGTCATATCGAGAGGACTCAGATAGAGGACAAGGCAATACTTAAAATAAACTACAAGAATGTTTTCTATATATCTGAGCATACATATATATCCAAAGGCTTAATTAATTTACTTGAAGAAAACTTTGAAGTTTCAAAAGAGTTATATGGTAATGTGATTGCCATATATAAATTAAAAAAGAAAGGTGTTGTTCTTTAGTGGGAACTTTATTTTTTAAAGATGGAAAACCATATTATACCAATGAAGCAGAGGTTAAATGTCAGAGTGGTGGTAAGAGCTGTGTTGTTGAAATAGAGGCAGATGTAACAGAAATAATAAATGCATGTAAAGAGATTTTGAGAGGCAAAGGCAATGATTGGACTTTGGAAGAATATAGTTTGGCAAGGCAGATTTCATACAACTGGACAAAGATGAGCGAAACGGCAAAAAAACTTGGAATAAAAACGGCAAGATTTGGGAAAGTAAACGAAAATAAAGAAGAAATAAAATAAATTAATATTATTTTAAAAATACATTGACAGTTTTAAAATTATTTGATAAAATATAAAAAGATGAGAAGAGGTAAAAGAGATATGCCAAGAACAAGTAGCAATACAAATAAAGATAGGAAAATGCAAATATCTTGTTTTCTAAGTCTTGATGAATTTAATAAATTAAGTCAGTTTTGTGTAAATAAAGGTATGACAAGAAATGGTATGTTAAGAAGATCGGTATTTGATTTTATGAAAAATAATCCTGAAGAAAAAGAAAATAATTAAAAAGCGAGGAAATAAAAAAGAGCCGTTAATGGGTCACAAGCCCCGGCTCTTTTAAATGAAAACTTACATGACAATAATACAAAATAATTTAGAAAAAGTCAATAACTTAATAAAGTTTTTTTCAAGTTTTTATAAAAAAGATGAAGAATTTACAATATATTATGGTTTAGATAGCGCGCCATTAAATCATAATGGAAATAAAACTATCAAAAGTTATGTTATAAAATTAAATGAAGAAAGTATTTCAAAATTTATTTATTTTATTGAACCGTTTCAGAAAAGTGGATATGGAGTATTCTTTACTCCGAACTACATTGATGGTTTTAAAAGAGATAAAAACAAAGTTAAAAGAGTTTCTTGCTTATTTGCTGATTTTGATATTAAAAACTTACCTAAATATGATCGTGACATTCTAAAACAAAAAATAATAAATTCATTACATAAATCTAATCTGTTTCCATCGAAAGCCATTGAGACAAATAATGGATTACATTGTTATTGGCTTACAAATGATATTTCCTCAGATATGTTTTTTAATTGTCAAGAGGGGTTTCATACATATCTTGAACAGAATGTTTTACCGGCTGAAATAGTTTGCGATAAAAATGCTAAATCTATAAATAATCTTTTAAGAGTTCCAGGATTTTTACATTTAAAAGATGTAAATAATCCTTTTTTAATTTCCGAAATAATTATAAATAATAAAATTTACTTACTTAAAGAATTAAAAACTGCAAATTATTCTGAAAACGTTAATGAAAATAATCTATTTCGTAATAAACGTGTTATCATAAACCCAATAGTGAAGAAGAGAGTATCGTTGTTAAATATCTTAGATAACATTTCTATTCCTGAAATATATTTTAACAAAGAATTAAATTGCAACTTATTTGATGGCACAGAATTCTTTAATTTTTTAAGAGAATATGATCTTCGTGAAATACTTGGAATAAAGCATAATAAAGGGGTAAGGCTTTCATGCCGCTGCCCATTTCACGAAGACGCATCGGCAAGCGCAATTATATCGAAAAATGATAATGGTGAATGGGGCTTCTATTGTTTTTCTTCAAATTGTTCAGAGGGTGGTAAATACATTAAAGTTATAGACTTCTTAATGCTCTCTTTGGGCGTTAAGAAAGAAAATCAGTTTTTAAATATTATTTGTAAAAAACTCAATATCTCATTAAGTAAGAAATTTGCTATTCTTGTTTGCGAAAGAATAAAAAACAATAAAAATTCAATAAAAGGATTTGAAAAACTTCCTCATTTTAGAGCGATGCTAAATAAAGAATCTATGAGAATGTTCTATTTTATTCTTGATAAATTCAAGCAACATTCAACAAGTAACGATATTTTGTTTGTTGATGGAAACCCATGTATATTTCAAGCAATGTCAAATATCGCAAAAGAAACCGGAATGGACAAAACGAAAGTTCATAAAATAGTAAATCTTCTTTGCCTTCTTAAATTTTTTAACAAAATGTCCTTTAAGAAAATACCTGAGAAATTTGTTCCAAAAACTATAGATGGTTCTAAATATGATACTCAAATAACATATCTGTCATTGCCAGAATACTCTTCAAACTTCAAGAGAGAAACCAATGAAGAATGCTATTTCTTTATTCAAAATGGAATTAAAACTATTAAGCATATTACAAAAAAAGATGTAATGGAAAAACTTGGTAAATCATATTTCAATAGATGTTTTTCAGATACCAACTGGTCAATTCTTATTCATATTGAAAACTCATTAACTTATGAGTATAATGAAAAATTTACTTATAATAACGATACAATAGATTTTTCAAAAGATATTATTTCAACTATAAAAGATTTTCCTCCGAATAGAAAACCTCGCGGAAGTTCGTTAATATCGTTTTTAAAGAAAAATATCGAAATAGATTTTGGGAGAAAGGAATAAAATATGAAATTAATGTCATTAGACCTATCAACTAAAGGGTGTGCAATTGCGGTATTAGACTCAGATGTATCAAAATCTGATAGTTATTTAAAAGATCAATTTAAGTTAAATACTTCGTTTATGAAACCATCTTTCAAAACGACTCCACAAGAGATAGGACAGCTTTTAAATGAAATTCAAGAGTTCGTTGAAACAAATATAGAATTCTATCAACCTGATGCGTTTATCATTGAAGAGATATTTGCAAATAAAAATAATCTTGACGCTGTAAAACCTCTTGTAAAGATACAGGCAGTTGTGGAACAAGCAATCTCTCGTTACAAATTAGAAAGACGGTCATCTCCACTTGTAGAATATAAATGTGCTTCATCAATTCGTGCAAAATTTGGATTTAATATCGATAGAATACTCTCTGAATCTCAATTTGAAAAGAAACAGATAGAGATATCGAAGAAGCCAGTAAAGATAAAGAAAGATGGAACTCCGGCAAAAAGACATCTACTTGAAGGAATGACATATCAACAGTACGTCAACGACCCGGGGAACTATCGCAATAAATATCCTGAGATTGATTTTACAAAATATCGTACAATTAAACCATCAATAACTGAATATGATTTTGCGAAGAAAATATTGGTAATAAACTTTGTAAATAAAACATTTGGATTTGATTTTACATATCACGACAACGATAAGGCAGATGCAGTATTGAATGTTTATTACTTGTATCTGATATTAAAAGAAGATAATCCAGAATTATTTTAAAAAAGGAGCATAATATGAATGGAATAGAAGAAAAATGCCTTGATGATTTTGTTAAAGTATTAAGAAGAGCGAATAATCGAGAACCAGAGACACTTGAAAATAAATATCCAGTTAAGGAGAGATATTCAAAAGTTACAGCATTATTCAAAATATTACATTATGATGAAAAGCCGATACTTTTTCTCGGTTACAATGATAATAATGATATTTTATTATGTTCTTTAGTTGATAGTTATAACGATAGGGAAATATATCGTTTTTTAGAAGTTGTAATTAGTAATAAAACCATTAAAAAATTTTTTAGTAAAGAAATAACATATTTAGATATATTAGAAGATGCAAACTGTATATTTATTGTTGATTGCTCATTTGACAAAACATATTTTAAATCATATATTATTGAATTTGATAATATCCCCATTAATTATAGACCATCAGAAAAGTCATTTTGTCCAGAGTTATTAAAGGAAAATTTCTTTATTTGCAGCATAAAAGAAAAACTATAAAATATTTTAAGGAGAATAGTATGATAAACACAAAAGACAAAAAGTTAATAGAAAATAAGTATTCAGAAATGAAGCCGCCATCACGAATAGTTCATTATGGAGAATTTCCGATATCTCATTATGGATATACGTCTGACGATAAGCTTCTATTGTCGTATCTAATAGATAGCGATGATAAAAATGACACAGATCAATTTATTGAAATGGTAATCGATGAAAAAATATTAAAAGACTTTTTTGATAAAAAAATATCATATTTAGATATATTAAAAACAACTAAAACGATATATATTGTAAATATTTGTTCTAGCAAAGAATCATTTGAAGCCTATGAAATAAACCTTGAAGATATTCCAGAATATTACATGCCACCTAGTAATTCTTTTTGCCCTGATTTAATATATAAAGATAACGTTTATGTATGCGATATAAATAAGGATCTTTAAAGGAGATAAAAATGGATGAACAAATGATAATAACAATTTATGAATTTAATAGTATTTTAAAACAACTATGTGACGGAAGATATTTATGCACTAATGGAGACATAGCAGAATTTAGAATTTATGATAGAGGGGCTACATTATTTGATAGCATGAGCTATAGTATCGAACGACCGAAAAAAGAAATAATTTTAAGCTTTGCAAGGGATTCAATAAAATCATTGTCGGTAGAAAATATTATAAGAATACTACTTATAGAATTAGATAGAAACAATATAAAAATCTCAAATATTTGACAAATAATCTAAATAATGATATGATTTCTTAGCCTAATTCTTTGGAGGAAATTCATGTTTAAAGAATGTCTTTTATGTGGAATGCCTCACTATAACTACAATAGTTTATGCTTTAAATGCGATGACAAACATCTAACCTTATATAACAAAGAATTCATCGGAGAAGATTTTGAAGATACAGTCGATAAAGTAAACCAAATGGTAAATGTAATTTTTAACGCAGATATAAGTAAAGTTCGAATTCGGAGGTGATTCTAAGTGGGCAAAAAACCAGCAGTAAAGGCCGCAGAAGCCAAAAAAGCGGTAAAGAAAGTTGCAAAGAAAAAATAATTGCAAAATAAAAAGACGGGCTATAAACCCGTCTTTCTTTTATTTCATTAGGTCAAATATCGATTCATCGTTTGAAAAGTCAGAAAAAATTAATACAAAATTGCTCATACAATGATTGCACAGCTCAAATCTACATGTATAACTCTCGTCTTTTTCATTCATTGCGACAAGATTTATCATGTGATATGAAGAATCCTCAAGCGGCTCTTTCTCCCTCCTCTGGCAATGCGAGCATTTCTTCTGAACTATCATAGATTTCCACCTTATTTAAGTTTAGCATTTCTTCAAATTCTTCGAAGCATTCCTGGCAAACTTTTACTTTTATTCTTTTTGTAATTCCATTAAAGGAATGTTTGATATTTAAAAAGTTATAAAGATAATCTTTTGGTATTTCTTGTCTGCATATAGAACAACAAATTTCTGGATTAAAAATCATTTCCTGACGGTTTGAGATAGGTTTAATGTCACGAACGTCATTTTCATCAATGTCAATAATAAAATCATCCTGTAGCTTGCTATGAAAGTTGCAAGATACTCTTTTACAAGTTTGTATTTTATTATCGACCTTACACTGACAACATCTGCAAACTCTATCTTCATTTCCCCATAATGATGAATTTTTCAAGTCAAAACTACGATTGCATTCTAAACATTCTACGAATTCTGGTATATAAGTTTTTGTCTCCAAAAGAACCATCTCCATTACTTTTTATTTTACTATTTCTAGCTTGCCCTCAACAAGATGCTCAAGAATTTCTGCCATCTCTTTGTTATATCCTTTGTATTGATAAATTACTTTTGCTTTAAGTTCTGGCAATATCTTCTTTTCAAATTCATTCTTTTCATATCCGGTGTAGATTATTGTTGGAACGCTACGAGAGGCAAGTTCTTTTATAACGTCATTTATATCGCCACCTGTGCTTCCTAAATCCATATCACATATTGCAGCTTTCAAAAATGCTCCTCTTTTTGTTATCTCTGGAATAAGTTTATTTGCTTGAGCTGAACTACTGCACCATAAGAATTTAAATGGAAGACGATCATGACCAAATCTTTGTTTAAATTGAATTTCGATTATTGTTTTCATATGGTCGAAATTTTCTTTAACGTCCTCAACAGATAAAACAACACTATCTCCATCTTCGATAAAATCCATTGCATGATGAAGAATCATATCTGTAATATTAGACATTTGCTCGATATGCCTTTTGATCTTTTTTATGTTCTCAATTGTATCTATGGATTTATTATATCCTCTACTAAATCTATCTTTAATTAAATAAAATATTACAACACATATTATAAAAAAGCATATAGCGGATAGGGATGCTATGGATAAATATAAAGTATTTTTAGAAAATATTTCATTTGAAAACTCTAACATTTTTACGCCTCTTTTATTTACTATCTCTTCTTCCTACGCAAAAGCCAATAGCAGATTTTACCTCTATTGTTACATTTGATATAGAAGTAAGTTGGTTTTTAACCTCTGCCAAAGATTGTGAGGTAGAAGATTTATTTTCATTTAATGCTTGCGTTACAACCTGAATCGTCGCTGCAAGATTACTAATTTGTTTTGAAAATTCTTGAGTAACCTCTGATTGTTGGGCATTATTCTCTCTTAGTTCTTTTATATGTTCAAAGTGAGCATTAACAAATTTAATAGCAATTACACATCCAAAGCCTAAGAGAACGATAAGAATTATTCCAACAAGTCCATAGCCAAAACCATTAGTCTCTGCTGCTTTATTCAGCAAGCCAGTTGCTACTGTTGTTTCCAAGGTTTCCACATCCTATCCTTCCCTTTCTTAATATAAATTTTAATTCAATATTTAATATTTGTCAAATAAAAAACCGCAATGCTTTTAGCACTGCGGTAAATTAAGGAGTAAGTCAATGAATGAGTAACTGTGAGTTATGCCAATAATTCCTCTGCTTCTTTTTCAGAAGCACAGGACGAGAGAATATTTTGTCTTGCTTTTATTTCGTCTGCGCGTTTTCTGATATTCATTAATTTTTGAGATGCGTAATAGATGTTTACTGCACCAACAGCAATAGGTTCTGAGTTTATTGATACAATTCCTTTTTTCCCGTCTTGAAGCGTAACATCCTTAAAGGCAATACAAATAAACCCTGACGCATCTTGACATGATTCTTTTACTTTTTCAATAAAAGTATCGATAACTTTAACATCTTTTTTTTCTTCCATACTTCACCTACATTGCCTTATCTGCGACCACTATTGGGTCAAGCATTTCTTTTACTTTAGCAATAACGCCATTGTCCTCGGTTGACGCTAAGGTAGCACAGTCAGTGCATATTTTAAAGTTAGCGCCATAATAAGGAATATTTATATTGCCGCCAAATGAGAAATTAACCTGGCAAAAATTACTTTGATTCGTATGATACTCAGGGGTGCTTTCTTTTTTACATATAGGACATTTTGAAAATACTTTATCCATTTTTAAACCATCCTTATTTTTATTTTACTGACCGGAATGGACTCGAACCATTACTACCGGATTCAAAGTCCGATGTTCTACCGTTGAACTACCAGTCAATTAGAGATTATAATAGTTGTTGTAATCTACAAATAATAAATTATATATTATTTTGAAAAGACTTTCCATATTTTATCACCGCCATTTATTTTTGTCAAGGCGTTGCTCTATTTCATACCTATTTTCTTTTTTTGCAGATTTTATTATTTCCTCTGGATCTTTTTTAACAAAACCAATTATTTGTGCAATTTGCTTATCGTTTTCATTCCATTCGGAAAGATTTTTCTGCATTAAATGAATTTTCCATTGGTTATGCAATTTTACAAAATCAAAAGTTGCCATGCTACTTCATTTCCTTGTATTCAATTATATCATAAACTCTATTAAGCCAACCTTTGAGATATTTTTTGTTATTCCTTTTTTTGGATATCTCAATGTAGAATTCTTTTGCTTCCTGAATTGTTGACATAAGAACATCATCATCAATCATTGCGATCGGTTTAAACTCTTCAAATATCTTAAGTAAGTCGGATCCATCTCTAAGAAGCTCCATAACATTAAATGAAGATATATCCATTGCCATTTCAAGAAATTTTTCGATAATTTTAGCAAACAATTTAGTTTGAGAAAAAATAGATTTACAAAAATCATCGGTTGAATATTTATTTATGTTTGATATAACGTCATCATCAAACGATGAATTAACTGGAAGTTTTGCCCCAAGATGATTTAATCCACGGCGAACGAATTTAGCGGCCTGTCCATTGCCTGTATTAACACACAAATCAAAGGTCTTTGAAACAGTCTTTATATCAAGTATCTTGTCAAATAAAGCAAGATTGTTTTTGTCTTTATGCTTTGAGTAATAAAATAAATCATAAACATCTTTAGCTATTTCTATTGCTTCATTATTACGACCAGATTCAACAAGTTCGATTAACCTATCGACCGTTTTGCCATGTGATGCTTTATCAAGTCCAAGAACTGTAGTGCCACCAGCATCATCAGGATCTCTTTCTATCTGTATTCTTTTTCTAAAATTAAAATCTTCTTTTTCGAGAGTATAATCTATGATTTTATTAAATGTCGAACTACGCATTTTTTTCTTCACCAACTTTTTTGATTTCCATTGCTTTATCAATTAATTGAGATACTTCATTCTCTGATTTCTTTTGGTCAGAATATAGTTTATACCCATACGCTTGTTCTGCTGATATAACTCCTATCAATCCAAGTATGAATGTGGCAAGACTTGATAATGTTTCTTTTCCAGTTTTTATTTCAAAGAATATCATTAATAGGATATAAATAAATGTTGCATATAAAAATAGCAGTTTCGCTAACTGGATAAACGTTCCACGAACACGATTTTCTTCTCTATTATAAATAAAGTTGATTAAAAAATTTTTCATTTTGCTTCCTCCTTCAGTAAGGATTGAATTTCTCTATCTAATATTTCTAATGTGTCAGGAATAGAATTGTTTTCGTAAAGAATAATATCAGAAATTAACCATTCTGTCAACAACATAAAACCGCCTTTCAAAGGCGAATCCCGAACAAACTATAAAGTAAGTCCGGGATTCGATTATATCTACATTTAGTAGATACTTTTAGAAATTATATCCAATGCCAAGCATATACATTGCATTTTCTTTATTTATTCTATCGCCATATTTAAAAATAGCTGATCCAATTAATTTTGTATTTCCAATTTTATAAAATATACCAGCACCATAATTAAATCTATTTAATTCAAGTAAAGTTCCAACTCTTTTGTATGCAAGAGGAGTATCATAAGTTAAATAAAACTGGCCTTTTTCAAATTTTGAAGAATCTTTATCTTTTTGGATCATACCATATTCCCAACCAAAATTATTATACCATTGCAATTCTTTTTCTGGAACGCGATAAACTTCTGTTTTTGCATTTAATTTAAGTTCACCGGCGTATTCAATATCTGCAAGTTTTAAAGATATAGAAGTTGTATCATTAATAAATATTCTACCATCTTTATCAGTAAATACTTTAATTTCACCAAGTTTGATATTTGGTTCGGATTTTTCAATACGATTAAGTTTTTTAAGTTTTTGTTTGATTTCTGACATAAGAGTTTTTGGAACTTTCACATCATTTGATTTAATTACAACTGAATCGACATGACCAAGTTCTGATGCTTTTGCATAATTTTTATACAGGAACATACATCCTGTTAAAATTACTACAAATAAAATAGCGAAGATAATTTCTTTTGTTTTAAGTCTTAGTTTCATTTTCAAATAACCATCCTTTAATTATTTATTTAAGATTTCTGATAAATCTTTTAATACGTCTTCAGTTGATCTTTCTCCTGGTTGATTTCCATTATTGATCGGCTTAAGCGTTCCTTCTCCAGATATGGTTGTTTTTGATTCTGGAATAGTTCCCACAGGAATTTCATTGGACTTGGGTGCGTTTGAAGGAATTGCTTCAACTTGTTTAAGTCCGTTATTGTCTGCGACACCAATATCTCCCTTTCTACTTTCTGGCTTTGAATTCATTAAATCTACTGTTTTCTTTTGAGTTATAAATGGCTTTGCAACTTTTAGAATTCCAAATATTAATGCAAAGATCCACATAAAATATTTTGATATAAAATTATAGATTGTAATTATTTTTTTAAACATTAAAGATCCACCATCCGTTTTGAATATCCTTTATCTTTCCATTCTTGCCACAGTTTACCAAAATTTGTCACTTCTGTCAAGGTGATGTTAGATTGCTGATAAAACTTACCTTCATATTGAAATATATTAATATAATGCCATTGGTTGTCATCCGAGTGCAATAATAAAACTTCTTTGTGTTTTATTCCAAGTCTATCAAATAAAACTGAATATAGACTTAAAAATCCAGAGCAATTTGCCCATTTTCTTGATAGAGTTTGAGATGGTCTTTCAAATGAGTCAGTCAAAACGCTAAAGTTAAGTCCATCAGAGGCCCATTTAAATCCATACGAACATAAATAAACTTCAAATTGAAATGGATTTTTACAAAGAGAATATATTTCTTCTACTTCTTTATTTGATAATTCTGGATATATTAAATTCCAGAATGAATTTATAATAAGTCTTAAAATTTTGTTAATCATTATAAAAGCCCGTTCGGGCGGATATTAACCGCCTTTTATTATTATTTTCCATTAACGAAATTGATATTGTCAAGTGATAACGCCGGATTAACTATCGTAGCGCCCTGTGCCATTAGTACAACATCTCCATTACCGTAAACTCGTAATATTCTCATTGCCGGCGCACCTGAGTCTCTTGCTGTGCCAACAAACGAATGATAATAAGTATCTGGTAAAGATGGTCTACTTCCGGCAGGTAATGTAAATATAGTTACGTCAGTATTGACTGCTCCTGTATATTCAAGAATACCTCTCATTAAAGCTACATTAGCTGTTTTTGATATTGTAGGCTTATTCGGATATGTAGTTGAAATACCCCAACCAGATGCGAATGTAATGAAATTTGTATCGTGTAATGACTGACCTACTGGTATTATGGTTTCAGCACCTGATATTGCAATTGGCTTCCCTTCAAGTCCTGAGTTATATATCTGAGCTATTTCATCAGTCGAAAGAACATAATTGAAATCAACGTAATTTGAAAGTTTAAATGAAACTCCAGTAGGTCTAAAGTTCTGTTTAACTAATTTGTCAAAATTTGGTCCTTGAGCAGCAGTCGCAACTAATTCTTTATTGATATAAAGGCTTATTGTTGAACCATCCCACGTCATAATGATATTATACCATTCATTTACTGGCAATATGTATGAAAATGTAGTTCCGGTTCCTCCACCATTATAGAACCCCCATCCTGCACCATTGCTCCCAAATATTAAAAATGAATCAGCAAGAGTATCGGAAGCTGTATAAAATCCTGCTGGCATCATTTGTGAGTTATCCGGTAATACTGAATGTTTCATCCATGCTGAAAAACTGCCAACTTTATTTATTCTTGGAGCATAATTGAGCATTCCAACTGGACGAGTTACAGTTGTAGCGCCAGTAGCAATCCAAGATGTCATAAAAGTTCCTGCTTCAACTTGAGGGGATGTGAAATAAAGGACATCACCTATTGCCGCATTTTCAAGTCCTATTGTTATATTGCGAGTTGATGCCGCCACCGAACTTTGGCCGTTAACTCTTGTTAATTTTGGGTATGCTGTCATATCGCCAATAACAACTATTGATGTATCATCAAAGTAAAACTTCTTTCCGCTTGTATTTAGAATGAAGCATGAGCAATTATGCGTTACGGCTGAAAATGCAATCGACTGAGTTATTACTGCATAACCAGTATCAGTTGCAGTTAATTTATATAAGGTTCTGCCGTCTGGCAATACCTTGTCCAAAGTTACTGTGCATTTAGATTTTGTCCAGGTTGCGTGGCTTAAATCAACTGATTGCAAAGCAAGATTAGTTCTTGATTCTTCTAATGCTACGCCTGAACCAAACTTAGCTTCATCACCATCAAACTGACAGAATGTCGCTGACAGATTAGTTGCTATCGATTTAGAAGTAGCAATATTAACAAAGTTATCAGTCCATTTATTAACTGATTCAGAACCTATTGCCCTAATGCCGGCTGATTTATCAGTTAAAGTTCCTTTGAAATCATGAAGCATAACGCACTTTGATTTATCTGTTATAAACTGTGCTTTATTACTACCTGCATTTATATTAGGTGAAAGTCTATCTGCTTCCGCTACTGTTTTATCGTTAGATAATTCAATAGGCTTTCCTTCAAGTCCTGAATTATAAATCTGAGCTATTTCATCTGTGGTTAAAGCATAATTAAAAATTGCGAAGTTTGAAATATTACTATTAGCCGTTGTGCCATCAAAATAACCTAGCTGAAATTTTGTAATATCAACTGCTTCGGCATCTGTTCTTGTTCCGATTAATGTGTTATTTACATAAAAATAAGAATTAACACCTGACTGTTTAATTACAAAATGCTTCCAGGATTGCAAATCAGTATTATTAGTATAGGCTGATGTCGATATTACATTTGTAACTGAACCCATATAAGCATTAAATTTATCTGTCGGTGAATAATATTCTATATCCCAAAATTTTGAATCATCTGCATTGGCGGCATATAAAAAAGTCTTGCTTGTTGCCGAATCATAATTGAAATTAGGTTTTGCCAAAAATGACAAAGTAAAATCGGTTTTGCCATTAAGTATTGAAGAATTATAGCTTAATTTTCCAGTTGGTCTTGTAACTGCTGTTGCACCGGTTGCGATGTATGATGTTGGAAATGCACCGGCTTCGAGTTGAGGGGAGGTAATATAAAAGGTATCGCCGGCTGTTGCCGAACCTATTTCAATAGTTAAATTTCGTGTACCAGATGTTAATATTGCCGTTCCATCTATTTTTGTTAATTTTGATATGTTGTTTTCGTTTATTATTAAATTGGCTACACCTTCGCCAACGACAATAGCTTTGCCACTTTGATTTATAATAAACATAGAAGTATTATAACTTGTTGCTGAAAATGTAATTGATTGACTAATGTAAGAATTTGCACCTGTTGAAATAACTTTAAATAACTTCCTGCCGTCAGGTAATACTCTATCAAGCGTAACTGTGCAATTAGTTTTAGTCCATGCCGCATTTGTTAAGTCATCTGACTGCAATAGTAAATTAGTTCGACTTTCCTCAACTGCAATACCTGAACCAAATTTACTCTCATCACCTTCAAACTGCTTTAATGTAGCTGAAATAGAAGCCTCTGGATTACTAATGAAATTGTCAGTTGCTCTTTTAACAGCAGTATTATAACCAATAGGCGTAATTGCATTAGTGTTATCAGTTAATCCATCTTTGAAAGGCAACATAAGACTGCATTTGCTTTTATCAGTTTTAAATGCAGGAGTTCCATTCTGATTAACTCTATCTGCTATCTTTTGAACGGTATTATCAGTTGTTGCTAAACCTCTTCCGTAAGATGTAGCTGTGTTATCTATTGATGCTGACGGATGAGCGGATGTTGCATTTAAGTTCTGTAAGTCATTGTGATTACGGGTTGTAATCTGTGTTATACTTCCTGATTTTAGAGTTATATCAGATTTTTCAGTAGTTGTAAGATGCTGATAATTTATATCAGTGTTTATCTCCTGCAAATCATTATGTTTTCTGGTTGTAATTTGCGTTAGATTAGTTATAACAATTCCACCAGATTTTGCATATGTTTCTATTGCTATTACTGCTTCAACTAATTTCTTATGGTACTCTGCGGTATAAACTTGAAGAACTTCTACGCCAGCAGAATGAGGAGCAGCGGTAGAATTCCCTTGCCCTCTCGTAACAGTTATTTTCTTATCGCTTCCAGTATTGTCGATAGAAACAACAAACATTATTTCATCATCAATTCCAATATAATTGTTTGCAACATCAGCAGGAATGTCTGATAAATCTGTTAATGTTAATATTGTTTCGGCTTCAGCAATTAATGTTTTAAGCCGGCTTGTCCATTTATGTTTATTAAAAGGATTTAATAGGGTTGCGGTCGTATCTATTGAATCAGGGAAATTAATAGTCATTTAAGTTCTTCCTTTCTAAAGTTTAGTATATTTTACTATTTATTTAATAATTGGTCAACCAATGTTTTAAGCTCTGATATTTGTTTTTCTAATTCTTGTATTTTTTTATTATTATATTGATTTGCTAAAACGTTATAAACTGATATTCTATCATATTTGATTGCGTCTGGCTGTCCATTTTTATCAAATACTACAATATCTGGGAACAGAGTTGCCATCTCTTCTGCGATAAAACCAATATCATTTGAGTTGTCATAATTATATTTAAATTTTGATGGAAGAATATTATTGTATTGGTTTATATCAAATGATAGTCTCTCTATATCGTGCTTATAACGAAGAGATGAAGAATTGTCATATGTAAGTTGACCCGTTGCATTATTCCATTTTACAGCATGAGTTCCTACCCCGGCGGCCATGCTTAATGCATATATTTGTGCGCTAAATGTAGTGTCACCAACAAGTTCTGTTTTTTGAGCAGATCTCAAAGAAACATATCCTGCTGTTGTAGCATAAATTCCAGGGCCACTATATCCATGACCCCATATTCCATATGAAGTTGCTTCGCCATATATTCCAATACCATTAGACTTTCCAGATAAAGCATATAAACCATATGCGCCATTACTTGTAGAGAAATATCCACCATAACTATTGTCAGAGTCTCCGCTTACGCCATATCCATTTGTTGACTCACCAGTTAGACCAGCTCCACTACCAGTTGTATATCCATATATTGCTGCATACCCGCTTTCAGTTTGACCTTTTATTCCATATCCAGAGTTAGAATATCCAAATAAACCAATTCCAGCAGAACTTAATCCCCATATACCATAAGTTAATCCATCTCCTTTTAATCCAGCGTATCCAGACGAAGAGTATAAACCAGTCGTCAAATTTCCTGTTCCAGATATTTTTGTTATATATTGTTCAACAGTTTGTGTTCCAGAATACCCTCCATAAATTCTAACGGCTTGCTCTGTAAGAGAGTACTTGCTTATAAATAGAGACGTTCCAATGGCTTCATATAATATTGAGTTTCTATCATCACTTATAACCATAGATTTTGACCAAACAGTATTTTTTATATATGGGGTTCCTCCATCATATACTGTATAAGCTCCTACTTCAAAATGAATAGGATTTCCTATTTCATTGCTTCTCATTGAAAGTCTTAATGATGATGCAAAGTCAGCGGAAAACAAATAATCATCTATTGCAGGAATATATCCAAGTAATACTTTCGAAGTAGAAAATTTTGAAGCATATAAATTACTTCCCAACGCTCCAATCATCATATATGATTCAGAAAGAGAAATATTATATTGAGATAGTGATTCGCTATACCCTGCCTGAATACCATCTCCGCTTACTCTAGAACTATAATATCCTGAAACGCCACCGCCAATTAGTATCTCTGTGGTGTTAACTCTCATTTGCGGAGCGGATTCGCTTCCTCCAAGCAAAACGTTGTCATAAGCCCATAGGCCATATGAATCATCATATAATTTACCAAGTTTTAATTTTAAATTGGAGTCTTTAGTTAAAGTTAGTTTTTCTTTGTCAAGTGTCATATAAGTGTCTGGGTCTTCAGAACTTCTTATTGCCGCCATACTTGATAAGTACATTATATCGCCATAGAATTCATTATAAATACTTCTTGTTTTTGGCAGAAAAGCAGTAAAACCTAAATCTGCACATGCGCTTAAAAATATTATTTTTACTGTACTAGCATAAAATGTGGCCTTACTTAATCCAGTTTTTAACATAGAAATAGAAAACGCATTTAATTTATCTTCCTCTGTTCCTTGGTCAGCCTTAGTGATAGTGTATTCAAAATATCTTGACCTTGCTGTTGTTTCATCAGTTTGTCTATCGACTGCTGTTCCAATATCATGTGAAGAGTTGCTTGCAGAAATATATTTCCATGCTTTTGTTGATGTTGAACAATCATAATATGCCATAATAAATCTTATAGCTGTAGACGCTGATAAAAGCCCTCCATAAAATTTTAATTTCATTTCTGATATAAAATCTGGTTTAAGCATATCAACTTGAACCCAATCATCGGAGATAACAGAAGCAATCGACCACCCTCTAAAAGAGTTGTCAAATAAATTCGTTAAATCTCCAGTAAATCTATTTGACGTTCCAACAAATTTAAATACATTGTCAGTCATGTCAACTGCCTCTATAAATCTTGGCCGGCCAGTAGTAGGAGTGCAATAACTTCCAGCTAAATCAAAATAATCAATTGCTCTTATCTTTATGTCAGTAATTGAAATAGACTGATTGGCGTTATAGTATGTCATATCCTCTTTTGATAATTGTATTAAAAATCTATTTGAAACAGTCTTTTCAACTATAACTCCATCCCATTTAGAATATGAAACTTCATAATATTTTAAGTCAGTCATTAGATCGCCATTTGTATCAGTTATAACATGGTTCCAGGACAATGATAGTGCGTTTATATCTGACTCTGCATTTAAACCAGTAACAGTCGATGGAGCATAGTTATGAGCGGTAAATGAAACGCCTGACGATTCATTATCTGCAACGTCAACAGATTTTAAAACAAAAGCCCTATCGCTTCCGCTTGAAGTTGGAATAGACATAACTTCACCAAGAGTTTCTTTTATTAAAACTCCAGATTCATATAATCTAATTCCAGCAAGATCAGAAACAAATGGCTTTGTATATGAAATTTTAATAACTGGCTTATTTGATTCAATACCAAATATTGCCTTTTGCGATGTTACGTTGTCCGGGGCAACTTTATTCATTATTTTAACTATATTTAAACTTCCAATTTTCAAAGCGTTGTCCATTGCATATATCGTTATTGTGACTTTCTCTCCTTCACCAAATGAAGAAAACTTTTCTTTTGGAATAAAAAATGGAGATTTAAACATAGGCGAACCATATTCGAGTAATGGAGTTTTTGCGCCACCATTAACTTGATAATAAACTGGCATCCTTAAGTTTTCAACATCAATAGAGCTTGACCATAATCCAGAATTGGTTTCAATAATAGTTAAATCTATTATTAATCCACCATTTATAATTCTTGAGTTTATATAATTATTGTTTGCTACATTTTCAAGAGATGCGTCATTTTCATATCTCATTGAATTTACTTTTATTAGCGGAGGAGTTGTATCTATTTTATTTTTAGAAGAGGCAATCGCAAAGTTTATATCACCAATAACTACATTTTTCTTTACTTGTATCATTTTTATTTTAAAATCTGGTATATCCTCTTCAAATGTTACCGTCGCTTTAAAGTCTGACACGACAGCATTAGAATCAAGATTTGCTGACTGTGGCATTTTTATTTCAACATAGCTTCCGTAACTGCTTGTAGAGATATTATATTGAGCAATAAACATTTTGATATGAGAAAAATTTGAGCAAGTAGTAAATTCTGGTAAACATACTTGAACCGTTTTAGAATTAAATATGTCTATTGATTCAGATATTCCAGTCAACGGAAGATATGTTCTTGAACTTAACGCAATTTGTTGAGTCTGAACAAAAGCATTATCTTTTAATATATATGGCGCTGGCAATGTTGAAGGAACGCTTATGTCTACTTCAAAAGGATACCACTGAGTTGTTAACAAATTATTATAAACATCAAATACTTTAAAACATATTTTATGCTCGCCATCAGCAATAGATGAAAATGTTTCTGAATATGTTATTGTTTTATTTTCATTTGATCTTGTATAAGTTTTTGCAATAAATTCTCCATCGTCCAAAGAAACATATAATGCCCCAGTTGCAGAAAATCCTGAATCATCATTTGAAATTAAAGATACAGATAAAGAATTTCCAGATATAAGTTTTTCAACTATTATATTTGGAGAAAAAGATACGGTATATTCTGGAACCATACTATCGTGAGATATTCCAGAAAACAAATCAGATATAGTTCCTTTTATCTGTTGATAGTCAACTGCAAGCATTTTAAAATATATGGTTCTTATTTCATTTGGTATTTCTACGCCGGCTATTTTTTTAATATTTGCTATAGATGCTTTACCTTTCCACTCTATCATTTCATCAGTTGGGGCATCTAAATCAGAGGCAGTATAAGAAGCATATATCCAATATTCGCTTACACCTTCTAAATCAAGAGGAGTAAATTTAATATTAACTTCTTGAGCGCCACCTATTACAACTTGTCCTGTAACTGCTGGCAATTTTCCATAAATAGTTAAAGAATTAAATGTGGCAGACGATGATAATATGGAATTTGATAAACCAATTACTTTAGTAAAATTTGCAGATATATATGAAAAATTAAACTTTGATATCGATTTTATAGAAAAATAACTTAATGTTTGAGGATCATTTAAGTTTATATCTGGTGGAACGTCGATTACAGTATTCAATGTATCGCTAATAAAAATCTCTTTAACAAGAGTTGAATTATCCCAAGTTTTTTGAGTAGTCTTTCCAGAATATTTTATAACATAACCGGATAATATAGAAAATGATGGCTTATCCCAAGACATATATATTTTTTTATTTTTTGCATCATATGTTATTAGAAAATTTTGAACCGCAGGCGGTCTAAAGTCTATCGATAAATCTTTTACAAATAAATCAACAAATCTACATGTATTTCTTATTATTGTAATTCTTTCGTAGAATCTAATTTCGAAATCATTTGCTAAAAATGTTTCACTTGATATATTTTTTACAAAATCCTCTAATAAATCTGTATAGCTAAATACTATCGATACCGTCTGTATTGACGAAGATACCCTTGATGCTATTTTTTTTAAACTTATTGGAAGGCCAGTAGATTTTTTATTTATAACAATGGCAAAAGTATTTCCAACCCCAGTAGTTGGAATATTTGTTGCGGTTACTGTTATTGGAAATGTAGTTTCTCCAGCATTTTGATATTGCACTGATATATCAATAGAATTAGATATTGACTCTATTTTTATAATATCAGAATAAGTATAGTCTGACATATTATTGTTTTCGTCAAATGAAGAAATTCTGTAGATATATGAAGTTCCCGATTCGACGGTAGAATCCTCAAATATCAATGTATCATGAGAGTTTATAGTGGTTAAATCAGAATATATTTGCTGTCCTGTCGTTATAGCTGCTCTTTGTATCTTATATCCAGTAGTGTCTGATATTCCATCAATAGGAACTGGAACCGTCCATGATAATTTTGACCGAATTGGAGAACTGTTCATTAATGCGGCAGAGAAATTATTAACTGGATTTGGAGCAACATTATCAAATAGTCTCACGCTTTCCTGTTTATTTATCTCTGATACATTACCAAAATAATCCATTGCCTGTATTGCGAAATCATAATATTTCCCTTTAACAAGGCCGCTTATTAATGTAGTGGCTTCACTACCTTGATCTCCAACCTGATTAACAAATTTTGACTCTTTCCATTCTGTATCAGCTAAATTGGACTCTTTGTAGATAATTCTCATTCCTTTGTAATCTTCGTCCATATTTTGATTAAATTTTATCTTTGTAGTTCCAATATCTATATCTTTTGGATTATCAAAATAAACGGTAAAGTTATCAGGAGTATGTGGAATAGATGAATCAATTACAGACATTTGTATTTGGCTTGAAGAGTTGCTTAATCCTGATAACGTATTTATTATGACTTGATACGAATATGACATACCGTATTCTACATTTGTATCAATATAAGACAATGGAGCCGCTATATTTTCTTTTATTATTACTCCATCTCTTATTATCGAATAGGTATCTCCATATACCGAACGGGCTGAGCCTACGTCATCAAAAATAGATAATGGCGCAGAAAAATTAACGCCAAACGTATTTTTATTTATTACTTTTAAAAAATAAGAAACCTTTGGAGGCTCTGGCTTTATATTGGTTGTGGATTTCGAAGAATTGGAAAAAGACAAATCTTTTACGTTATCCTCTTGGATATTAGTATTTATTTTTTGGACTTTTCCTTCATCTATTGATTTATTTATTTGATTTTGGACAACATAAGGTAAATTGTTCATTTTATCATCACCATTCTATAAAATTTCTAATATTTTATATTAAAATAACATTCCCGTCAATAAATTATATTACTTCGAATATTCCTGATGTTTTTGCGTTATCTTTTGGCTGTTCAGAATAAGTTATTTTTCGATATTCACTTCCAAGTATGGTTTGAAAATTATCGAAATATAAATTTATCCCGGGATTAAATGATTGCGTTTTAGCATAGTCAACAAAATAATATAGCTCTGGATCTGATGAAAACAAATTTGCAACATATCCCGATGGTTTTCCAGGAGGGTCGTTTGAAGTTCTTGTCAATTTGAATGAATCTCCAAATTTAACCCCTACGATTAAATCTATTTCTGAACAATCTGTAGCTTTTGGTATTGTAAATTTTGTTCCTGCAACAGACATGGTTCCTTCTGGATTACTACTTGGAGTCAATTTTATCATATCTGATTTAACTATTTTATAGGATAATTTATCTGTTTTATAAGCAACAAAAAATACTGGAGCCAAACAGTATTTTTTTATGGCTTCGCTAATCGAAAGATCAACATAACTTACCGTTTGGCCATTCTTATCTACGAAAGTTAACTCTCCACTTGGATATCCAGTTCTTATAGGAGAATATAGCAAATATTCAAAACTAACATAGATATCTTGCGATACTTCTGGATTGGCTATATACGCCTTTGTAGATTTTACATGAGGAGAATCGTTAAGATATTCCGACGTAACTTTTTCAATATCATTTGTTCCAAGCTCAACATCCATTAAAGCGCCGGCAAAGATATTTGAAGTATTTCCACTAAATTCTTTTTTAAACGAAATAGTTCCTAACTGATCAAATGTTGTAGAAACCCTTTCTTTGTCTGTATCCATTGTTATGTTATATCCAAAAGATTTATTTGTTAATGTTTTTGTTATTATCGTAGTAGTATTTCCAATTACCGTTCCATTCGGTAACGTTTTAGGAACTTGAATAGATTCTTGCCATGAGTAGTATTTAGAAGGAGTTATATCAAATAGTGAAACAAAAGAATCATTATAAACCCAGTCTTTCATTATCTTTGTAGTCACTACTGACGTAGAACTTGATACAGAACCATTTAATGATTGTTTTGTTGTAGTTACAGTATTTGTTGTAGATATTGGTTTAAATATTGGATTTGGAAGGATATTATCACTTGTGGCTGTTGTAAAAATAACAGCCTCTCCATTAACACCAAAAGCATTTATGATTTTAAATTTATATTTAGAGTTAATAGGTACATAAATACCGCTACTATCCGTCAAATCCCATTTTATTTCGTCAATTAATGCTGCTGTAATAACATTTCTTTGGGCTGAGTTAGGATATCTTCCATACTCGTCAACAGATTGGGTTATTTGATTGACATTCGCGCCATCATTTCTTTGAACAATAACATCCACATAAACCATATCATTTAAAATTAATGTTATATTATTTTTTTTAACTGATAATGGGGCTATGACAGAGCCTCCAACTTGCACTTGAGACGGGAAAACATCTTCTATAGCAAGTTTAAACGCTCCATCTTTATACATATCAGAATGAGTTATTATTGGAACATCCATTTGTATATCTGAACTTATTGTGGCCGAACCAAGAGTATTCAGTAAATATTTATCCAGTTTAACATTAAGTCTAACAATGTAAAATGGAGGAGTTCTTTTATGAGTAACCGTAGGATCGTATTCGGATGTTATTTCCAAATCCTCATAGATTGTCGAATAAACATAATTATCATCTGAGTCATTTGGATAAAGAAATATTTTATCACAAAAATCCCCAAATCTTTGTTCAAAGTCTAAACCAAAATCCCATCTTATTCCATTTTCTCTTTTATAAACTCCAGGCTCAATTATTGTTTCTTCAAGAGGCCATGCATAAATTTCATTTTTTGATGGGTGTTTTACTAAAACAGATATCTTTCTTCTTTTTGTTGTAGCGAAGCTAAATAAGCAGTAGTCAGTTATTGGTTTTATATCTATTGCCTGACTTACCTTCATTTTTACTAAATCTATTGAATAAACTCCTTCGCCGGCAATTAAAAATTTAGAACCATAAATACATCCAGATATTCCAAATGATTCAGGCACTCCTCCATATGGCTCGAAAACATATCCGGTAGAATAATCATATATTTTATGAGCTGAATTACTGGAGTAGAATCCTGAACCATCAACCCTATACCCACCAAATACATATATACCTGTGGAATCTGTTTGTAAAGTTCCTCCAGCAATACCAACTAAAGGAGCCGTAAGAGATTCCCACGTATTTGATGATATATTGTATCTATTGAGATTTCTAGAAAGATATAACCTATTATGCCAATCCCAGGTGTATTCATCGGGGCCGGGCAATTGATAATCTCTATAAGAGCCTCCAAGGCTATAAATATAATTTCCATCATAAGATAAGCAGCATTGGTTTAAAAAATATCCATTTGAAGAATTTAATGTTGCAAGAGTTGTAATAGTTTTTGTTAAGATATCATACGAATAGCATCCGCCGACAGGATATTCGCTACTTGACCCTGACCATCCAGATATTAAATAAACCATATTATCTTTTATTGCCGCTCCACCATATTGAAAATTAAAAGACAGGCTTCCATAGTTAGACCAAGTAGATGTTGAAAATGTATATTTTAAAATATTTGCGGCATTATTAGTGCCACCGAATACATACAAATCTCCGTTATAACAACAAGCAAATCCAAAACAAGTTGCAACTGGCATAGAACCCTGAGTCCATGTTTTTGTGGAAATATCGTATATTGCAAAATATTTCGTTGGAGTCATTCTTGTTATCCATGTATCTGTCATCCATGTAGAGGAACCTCCAAGAGCGTATATCTTCCCATTTACACTGTCATAGGCAATCATTCTTCCATGTTTAAAATTTTTCATATCTCCAGGCAATCCAGAAATATTTTCAAATTCTCCACCGATTATGCCTTTAGCATCGCCTGACACGTTATCTTTTTCTTTTATCTGGATTGTGAAATCATATATATCTCCTGTAAATTTTGTTTCGTCTATATCTGGCATCCATTGGATTGATTTAACCGGAGGAATAGCAGACAAAGATATTTTAGAGGTATAAGATATGTCGGTTCCTGAATCAGAAATTCCAGTAACATAAAAATTTTTATCTTGAGCAAAACCTAATTCTGGAGCGTATATATCAATGCAATCTCCAATATTTAAAAACGGCATTCCTATAGCCTCTGCTTCAACTTGATGCGAGTTTCCTCTATGAGTTTCAATAAGTGTCTTTGCCGCCCAATCATTTGATGATTTGTCACTTACGTTATCTTTTACTATCATTAGTTCTTTTAGAAAGCCGGCATAATTATAAGAGATATCATTATTAAAACATTCTACTTCAGAAAGATAAAAAGATTGAGCAGACGCACATGAAAGTTGTATGACATATTTGCCATTAACTTTTGTCGTTATTGTCGGAATATTTATAAACATGCCAAAATTAGTCAAATCATATTGACTTATTGTTTGAGAAAAAGTTGAATCAGTAGTGTTTATGGTTATCGTCTTCCCTATATATGTCGAGTCCTGTTTAAAATATATTTTTAATATTTTGGGGGAAGGTTTACTGCCATCACATTTTATAGTAAAAGATGACGGATTAAATATAACATTTTCATATTTGTCTTTTTTTCCATTGCTAAGAAAGTCACCTTTTGATTCAGAAACAGCGTCTATCCCATTTGAAAACTCTAAGGAAGATATGATATTTTCTCCGCCATAAATAGATGTAAAATCTATTGATTTTGATATTAATGGTTCTGATGCATTTGGTTTCCCTATTGATATTACCTGATTTCGTATCTCTTGGTTAGATAAATTTGATTGAGTTATTTTTACGTTTTTTGTCGTATCAAGAGTTATTATCGGATTATTTTGTTGCTCAGGCGTGTAATAATACAAACAGTTTAAATATGCAGTATCAGCGCATTGAAAATAAAATAATCCAGATGGACTATCTGATTCAAATAGCGTAACCGTTTCGGCATCATATTTTGATAATGCTCTAACATTCACAGTTGCTAAAAGATTACTGTTATAATATACTCTAACTGTTGTTGCTGGCAATTCAGCATCTTTACTTATAAATCTTGCTTCTATTTTATATCCAGAAATTGAAGTTTTTATAGTGCAATTTGTATAATTGGTTAAATCTTGAGCAGTCCAACCATAAACATTATTCTCTATTATTTGAAGTTCTGTTCCAGTAAAATCTTGGTAAAATGTTCCAACTCCAACATCTTTAATATTTAACTTTCCATCTTTATCGAAAAACATTCTAAAGCCAAAATCTTCGCAGATCGTGCTTAAACAATCCCATAGGTTCTTTCCAAAATCAAATTTATATTTTGCATCATCTAATGATTCTGCATCGATGCCTGATATTTTTACCACTTCTTCAATTGTTGTTGCAGTGGTCTGAATATATTTTGACTGAGTTTTCATAAATGGATATTCTTTTGATTTTCCAAGTCTTATTTTATCGCTATTCATGAATCCAAAAGCAATTCTTTCGACAGGAAAATTACTTTTTATACAAATATCCTTTATGGCATCTATGACCTTCCAATTATCATATGCTGGAATAAATTGTTGATTTGCGATATCAGCGAATAAATTATCTGGTTGAATTCTTATCGGAGATTTATAAGTTGATCCACCAACTATTACGTCTTCTGTATCTTCTGCGGCATCTCTATAAGAAACAATATCAGGATAATTATAATTTAATTGGTTTAAGAATATTACAGAATAATCCGAAGCGGCAATAGTCAATGTTCCATCATCTTCGGAAACTTGAATATCAGTTATAACACCTGTAAACTGTCTTTCTGTGTGTTGCCCATTGTCATCTTGATATATCGCAGCAGTATTATCATCTGAAAAAAATCCAGAATAAAGCCTTACCAAATACCCTTTACTTAGTGTAAAGTTAAAATTTGTTAAATCATTATTACCAGTAAATATGCCCGTTGACATATTATAAGAGAACATATTGTAAGGCAATGTAAAATTTATAGTTTTAGACTGGCCAACTGAAAAGTTTTTTTGGAAACTTATTGGAGAAAATTTCGTCCATAACGATACATCTGATCTTTCGACAGAATATGAGACTTCCGTTTCTCCTCTCATTTTTGTGGCAGTAATAATATCATATCCATTATTAGGAGAGAATGTCGTCTTATTTTTTGCATGAAAATCATATAGACCACCTTGAAATATTTCGCAATAAAAGCAAGATGAGGCAATGCCAGATTTTCCAGATACATTATCATTAACTGTTTGATATATAAAATTATCCACTTTTCCACCAATCCTAACTAATAACTTTTATTTTTAAAGTAGCAGACCATAAAACTTCAGAGTTTTCAAATGTTTTATATGGAATAATCTTTCTATCCAATATTTGAATAGTATAATTATTAGTCGATATATTATCATACAAAGATATATTTGTAAATAAAGGTAAATTTACTAATTTCGTCTTCAAACTCGATGTAACTCTATCCCATGACATAGTTTTTGATTCGTCATAATTCCTTAAATAAATATAATCATTATCGATACTTTTTGATGGAAACGTCAATTCTATGGGTTTGTCATCAACATATGTAAAATCATCTTGAAAACTTGGGCCATAATCAAGTGTCACTCCGTTTATTTGCCACGCCATATTTTTCTCCTTAGTTTATACTTCCAGTCTTAACGCATATTTGAATTGATATTTCTCTTGTCATGATATTGTTTTTTAATATTATCCCTGATTTTCTTTTTGAAACTATATCTATCAATTCACCAGTAATTGACATATTTATATTTCCAGAGGCAATAAAAGTTACTTCATCACCATTGCTTAAAGACTGTATTTTTGAAAATGTAATTGAATTTTCAGGAACAAAATCCCATTTTAAAATTAAAGTGTCATTCTTTCGTATTTCCCCGGAAGAGGAGTATTTTTTTATAAAAACTCTAATTCCTCTTCCTAGTTCTAACTTGCCATAATCTTGAGTCTTTATTTCGTAAGATGAAATCCCTATATCAATTTTCGTAGGAGTAAGAGATGATTTGTATAATTTATAATTTGTTTTGCTTGCCATTTTACCACCTATCCTACAACATTCGATGTTTTAGTTCCAAATGTAGCCATATTAGCTTTATAAACTGCCTCAGAAACACCAGAAGATATATTTTTAGAGTTAGAGCCAGGGCCAACATAAACGTTTATAACTTGAGATATATTACTTTTTGCGTCAAGCCTTGGCATTTCAAATGTAGATGGAGCATTAAATACTCCTTCTGAAAGTTTCATTAAAGCAGCAGTATTTCTATCTAAGGCATCGACGTTCTTCTGAGTGCTATAAAATTCTCTTTCTTTTACTGGAGGTGGAGCTGGCTCTTCGTCCTTGCCTCCACCAAAAAATCCACCTATTGCACCAAGAAGCCCACCTATTGGGCCTGCCGTTAAAAACCCCATCAGTCCACCGGCTAATGCTCCGCCGCCTTTTGAACCTATGGCTTGACCCAACCCATAACCCATAAGACCAGATGAGAGATAGCCCATTCCTGTGCTGCCCCATTTGTCTAATGGTTTGTTAAGCCATTTGCCAAGACCAGTTGAAGTTCCCATCATAGGGCTCATCATGCCACCAAGCCCTTGCTGTTTTTGCGCCATGACGTTTATTATAGCTTGATTGCCACCTGATATAAACCCTGCCCCGCCACCCATGCCAGCCATTGATGGAAATGCCATTGCTCCAGCCATAGCGGTAGTTATTCCTGCGGCACCGCCTCCAAACATAGCGCTTTGAGTTTGTTGTTTGCCTCCAAGTCCGCCTATTCCAAGAAATAAATTAGCAAACATGTCTGCGATACCAGTTTTCTTTATGAATATATCAGTAACTTGGTCTGCTATTTTTTTGAACAATATATTTCCTATACTCTTTAAAGCATCTGCCCATTTGTTCGTTTCTGAATTTATATCCTGCATTTTTTTCTTTACTTCTTCGATTTGGTTTAATGTTTGGTTATATTTTTCTCTTGCAGAATTTATTTTGTCAATATTTCCAGTTGCCTCGGCACTTGCAACATCTCTTGCAGCAGTATTGGCGGCTGACTGAGCCTGAGCCATTTCAGCATATGCCTCAGACATTTGTTTTGCCTTGGCCTTTTGCTGTTCGTATATAGTTATAGGATTGAATGTGTCAAACAATCCAGAGATAACTCCTTTGATTTCATCTACGCCGGCAAATGCTCTTTGTCTTTCTTGTTGTTCAGTTTGCCTATAAAGTATTTCAAGTTTCTGCTGCTGCTTTATTACTGCTTCATCGGCATTTTGAACTTCCTCTGACTGTAATGTTAATTGAATAGCCTGTTGCTTTGCCATTTCCATAGAGAAGTCTTTTTGTGTCTTTTGCTTTGCTATTATCGAATCAAGAGTTATCCTATATTTTTCTTGATATATCATTTTTGCTTTTTCTTTTTCAAATAAAACTGATTCGTACTGTTGTTGAATATTAAATGCCGCTTGCTCTTCTGGAGTTATTCCATATCTGCCAGAGAAACCAATAGCATTTAATTCTTGCCTAAATGAAAATTGTTCATCAGCTTTTCCTAAACTGCGTTTAAAGTCTTTCGCTCTTTTTTCTTCTTCATTTATCTTTATTGCTTCTTCTCGATTTTTTTTGCGAGCGTCAAGTTCTGTGTTTAATTCTTTTATCTTTTCGTTATAGCGATTTCTATCCTCTTCGTTAAGTCCTTTAACACTATCAAGGATATTTTTATTATTGTCAATTTGTATCTGTAGAGCTTCAGTTTCACGATCGTAGCGAAGCAAATAACTATCTTCTAATTTACTTTCCCAATATGATTGGAACTGTTTGGTAAGAGATATTTGCGCTTCAATTTCATGAACTTTTCTTAATGCTTCAATATGAGCCTTATCTTCAACAGTTTTTTGACCTGCCCTATCTATTTTCCCTACCTCTTTGGCAGTTTTTAATTTCATCTGGTTTTCTATTTTATTTTGTTCAATAGCAATTTTAGATTTTTCTACTTGATCTTTCGAAGCAATCTTTGATAAATTTGAGAAATCTTGTTCTAATTTTACTAGTTTTGCTTTTTCATTCCCAATCTTTATATTATTCGTAGCGGTACTTTTCGCATCATTCTCTTTTATTTTTATATGCTTATTTTCTAATGCGTTTATTGAGTTTTGAGCTGAAAGTATATCGTTTGTTGTTTTTAATATTTCTTTGTTTGCAATTGTCTCTCTAGCTTTTGCTTCTTGTGCTGTTTTATTTAAATTAGCAGATGAAACAGCCCCTTCTCCACCGATCGGAATAAAACCTGGTAATGGTATTCCTTGAGGCATATTAAATCTTACATTAATAAAATAGTCTTGATTAAGTAAATCCAAAAGCCTTTGTAAAATATCTTTTTGGTCTCCAATTAATGATTTTACAATTTCATTTTTCTTAATTACTTCATCATATTTATCTTTTGCTCCATCTATACCTTTATTTACTTGTTCTCTTAGTTCAATTTCTTTTGCCCCAAGTTCAAATTGTTGAGACTTTAGATTTTCTAAAAGTTCATTTTCAATATCAAATTCTTTATTTTTTTGTTGGGCGGTAAATAATCCTTTTTCCATTTCTATACCAATTTCTTCTATTACTGCCCTTTGTGCCTCAAGTTTTTCTTGAGAATCAGAAATAGGAGAAATTTGAGTGGGTTTATCTTGGAAAAATAATTTTGCAATTTGCTGGGCTGCTTCTATTGCATTTTGTAATGATAATTCGGAACTCCCAGCCGAGGCTTTTGCCAAATATTCAAATTGTGCAAGCAATCCGTTTATTTCTTTTTGTTTTTGCTTTTTTAAATCAAGAGTTTTCAATTCGGAATCAGAAAGGAACGTTGAACGAGAAAGATATCCTGTAATTTCCTTCTGTAAATCTCCAGACTCTTTCAGAAGTTTATTAAATTCTTCTTGCACTCTCGTTGCACTTAATTGATCTTTAGTTAAACCAACATCTTTCACATAACTTTCAAAAGTAACTCCACCTTCAGCTTTTTGCTGTATTGTTTGCTTTGTAGCCTCAACGAACATTTTTCTGGCTAAGTCTTGTCTCCCAGATTTTATATATGGGCCTTTTTCTCCATAGCTTATTATAGACTCTATGGCAGGATTCAGTTCTATTATTTTAGCTAATTGCTCTGATGTCATTCCACCAAGGATACTTTCAGTAAATTCTTTGGCAGAAAACCCCTTTGATAATTTATTTAATGAATCGGCAGTTTTGGCTAATTCTTTATTTAAATCTTCTGTTTTTTCTTTAGATTCTTGAACGCTACTGTTATATAGTAAAAATCCAGATATTGCACTTCCAATCGCAAATGCTATACCTGCCGGGCCTGATAAAACTGCTCCAAGACCTTTGGTAACTAAAGCAGCATTACCCATAGTTTGTAAAAATGTTCCAAGAACTCCACCTGACGCTATAATGCTTCTTATTAGAGTTGGTATAGCCATAGTTGCAACTACCATAACTGCCGCTCCAAATCCAGATACACCAGCTTTGGCTATAGGCATAACACTAGATCCAAACTGGCCTAAAATATTTATAGATAGATTTGTAGCTACCATAAAAGGAGTTAATGCATCAGTTGTCAACTCTAAAAATACATTTTTAAGTATTTGTGCATTTTTAGTGAATTTTTGCATCTCTGTTTGATTCTGTTGTTGAGCAAACCCCATAGAATTTAAAGATTCACCAGTTAATTTAACAGCCGAGTCAAAGTTTGACATTAAAGCGGTAAATGTATTTATTTGTCTACCACCAGCAATAACTTCACCAATATTCTTTCTTTCAATGTCAGTTAAATCTTTCCATTTGCCAGCTATCTGCGATAAAATAACTCCTGCTTTTTCAAGTTCTCCAGTTTGGATATTTCTAAAAGTTATACCTTTAAGTGGATCCATTGCTTCTAATTTTCTTATACTATCAGAACGTAATAATCTTTCGAACATTGTCTTTAAAGCGTTACCAGTAACTTCACCAGATTGTTGAGTTTTCTCTGTTATTGCGGCGATATATCCAAGAAGTTCATCCATTGAAACGCCAACATCATGAGCAATTGAACCAGTTTTTTGTATAGCTGAAATCATTGCCTGTGCAGTTACAGCCGACATAGCCTGAACCTTAGATAATTTATCGAACAATGTCGTTGATTGAGATAAGCTGTAACCCCAAACATTTGTTGCGGTCGTAAGGAATTTTGTTGATTCAGCGAAATCTATTGATGCAACATTAACGCCGAGTAAAGCGGCTTTAGTAGCATCAAGTATTTGATTCGCTTTCATGCCCTGTTGAGCAAATTCTGAGTACGAATTTAAAACCGTCTCGGCTGATACGCCATATGCTTTGGCGAGGGCATATACATTATTTTCAAGTTCTTTTGTGGCAGAGTTAACTGGCAAGAACTTTTTAACTTCAAGCATTTTATCTTGAAGCATTATTGTCTCTTGCATTGCAGTATTTATAGCATTTATTGATCCATTAATTAATTCGAATGAAGCATAATAACGAGCAAGTCTTCCGACTGCCAAAACCTGGGATGACATAAATTTATCAAGACCAGATGGTTGCGGAGTTAGTGATTCTTTTAGTCTCTCAACTTGTCGCCCGGTAGGGGCCTTATATGATAGAGGCGATTGGGGAATTTGGATAGCAGAAAATTTTGCCTGAGACAAGTCAAACGGAGACCTTAAATCTTTATAAAATTGAGCCTCTTCATATTGGACTTTAGCCCTTGCTGAACGTAAAATCCCCTGCATTTTGCTTATGGCAGATAAATCAATGTCCATCCCTTTTGCTTTTTTTGAAAGGTTTGACAATTCTGCTGATAAACTTCTTATTTCTTGCTTTATCTTTTCAGTTGAAGATAAAAAGGCTCTCGGCTCAAGCCCCTTTTGGAACATAGAAAAGGAAGACATTAGTTTTGACATACCAGAACCTATACTTCCACTAAAATCTGCCATTTCTCCGCGTATATTTTCTATTTTTCTTATAATATCATTAAATCCAGCAGGATTTGATTTCGCGGTCATTAAGAAATCAATTGAAATACTCTGGTTAACGTTTGCCATCTTATCTTCCTTTCTAAAACTCTTTTGTTTTCTTTTTTAATTCTTCATCAAGCCATTTATCTAATTCATAATCATTATCTACTAATTCTGGGCCTGGTCTTTTTTCAGTTCTCTCATTTAAGCAAGCGTAAAACGAAGTCCATTTTAAAAATACTACTTGGTCTATTGTTAATTCTCTTGCCGGCTTTCCGAAGAAGGATTCGCATATTGAATCCTTGCACAATTCGAATCTTTTTTGAGTCAGAAACGAACGTGCTAATTTTCTAAAAAACGGTCTTCAACGCCATCCCAAAACATTTTTGCTCTGAACAAAACATCTGCAAGATCATTGCCTTTTCTCATATCGCCAATCTCTTTCTCTGACGTTATAGGTTCATTCTTTTCATTCACAAGGCACATTGCAAGTCTTTTTGAAAGCAACGCCTGGTCGCACAATCCTTCGACTGTATTTGACATTGATTCAGAATATATCGATGTTTTCGTGTAATAGTTTACACTTGTCTTCGAATATAAATCATATGCTTTATCAAATTCTGTATTTCCAAGTCTTTTATCATATGGAATTGAATTAAATTCAGAGTAATACTGAACCATTCTTTCGTGAAGTTCCTCTGCATCAGCTTTATCTTGGTCAGTCCAAATGCCTTTATCTTTTAATAATTTAATCATTTGATGACGGCATAAGAAATCATCTTTTGTTAAAAACCCAGAGAACATTTTCGCATATTTTTGTTTTAACTCAACCTCTTGATTTATCGTAGGGTGAATAATAAAACATTCTTTGCCCATAAAGTTAAATTTCTTTTTCCCAGTATCAACTACTTCATTTGCGTCGTATAATTTTATAGTGTCGTTTGCCTCAATTTTATTAAGTTTCTCCTGTTCCATAATATCGTCTCCTTATATAATTAAATGGCGGTCAGACTTATGTCCAACCGCCATTCATTTTAATCTAAAGATTATTTTATGTCAATTAAAATTATATAGCATTACCAGTAGTTTCCCAAGTTATTGAACTGCCTTCAAGAGATACTTTCCAAGAAGTTGATGTCGAACCTGCCTGTACGCTATCACTTTCATTTTTAACTTTCTGGCCTTCAAGCGTAATGGTTTCAATAAGTTTTCCTGAACTATGGTCATATTCATCGCTATATATTTTTACTTTTATTGTAACATCGTTGATGAAGTTCTTTACGTCCATCTCTGTCAATGTGCCAGCATCATATTCTGCTTTCTTACCCTGCATTATTGCAAATGCTTCAAGATCTGACGCATCGAATGTCAAATCAGAGGTTACAGTAAGAGGATATGATATAGCTCTATCGATATCTTTCTGAGTTCCAAGTTCATTTTTCGCCTGTCTATTGAAATTTAAGTTATAACTTGCAGATTGACATCTTAAAAGCCTTGTTTCTGAATCTGTGCTTTTGTGAGCATAGATTACGATTGCCCCTCTTCTTAATCCACCTTTTGAACCTGTATTGGTTGGAGTAAGAGCCGGGAAATCGCCAGTCGAAGTTTTATCACCTTTTGCGTAAACTCCAATAACTCTTTCTGTTCCGTCAAAGTTATCGTCCATTGTAAAAGTTACTATCGTTCCAACCCATGTTCCAGCAAATTCTGAACGGTTTGCAAAGCATCTTATAAGTGTTTCGTCTAGACCTTTTGTTGCTGGAGAAGTTGCAGTTTTTGTTCCAGCATTTGGAGTTAAAACCATCGTAAAGGTGTTTTTATGATCACCAAGATACCATTTTTTGTTATCGCTTTCGAATGTGACAGTTTGCTTTGCCATGCCGCCAACATCATATGAACCAGCGATTGAAGATATAAACATACCCTGAACGTGTGCCGTTCTATTAACAGTTGTATTGCTTCTTTCAGATACTTTAATTAAAACTTCTGGTAACAAAGCATTGTCAAAGTCATATACTGGGTTTTTCATCTGGATAAGATTTGCTCCAGAATATGTTCCTTTATATACTCCATTTGCATCATAATCTCCAGTCGTTGCTGAAATATTTGTTCCTGATACAATTGCCTTGAACATGCCAAGAGAACCGAGTTCATTACTATCAATATTCATTGTTACGTTAGGAGTGTTATCTTTCGTTTCAACAACATCTGCGTTTGCAATTTCGAATATTTTTTCTGAACCAAGATCAACAGAGTTATCTGATGCCTGGGCGCGTTTCCATACTTCGTTATTTACTATAATCGCTACCGCGCGACCTTGATATTGAATAGGTTTTGTAGACATTTACATTCATTCCTTTCTTGTTTTTATTAGAAGTTTCTTAAAAATTTTACTTCGCCATTTATTGAACATTGCCATCTCTTAGTAAAACTTGGGTCTTGCTTTTGCCCGGATGGATCTACTTTGAACAGAACTCTTGACATAGCACCAGTATCTATAAACCACTCATTTAATTTTGCTGATGGAAGTTTAGAGATATCATAAGAAGAATTGTTAGGATCAGGCATAGACTTTAAAGTGGAGAAATCAAGCATGTCATGCCAACCCTCAAGATTCTTTACTAAAAATTCACCAATATCTCTACTGTCAACTCTTGAATCACACATTACGTCAATGAAGAAATTTGCTGATTCCTCGATACCTCCACCTATTTCAATGGCTTGACTTGAGAACTCGTCTATCTCTAAAACAACTACTGGTAGTTTTATTGCTTTTAAAATTGATGTATTTATTTCCGAATCATTGTCTGGATTTTCAACAAGATATTTAAATCCTGTTCTTTTACAAACTTGTTCAATGATTCTTTTTATTTCGAATACCATATTTAATTCTAATTGTTTGCAGTCAGTCATCATAATGTTTTATTCCTCGTAACGATGCCTTTGAGCATATTAACTCTTGCTTGTTTGCTTGCTTTTCTTTTTATCTCGACCTTTTTAAAAGATGATGTTTTTGTAAGCCATTCTAGCATGTCGTCTTTTATCTGTCCATAATTCTCTTTTACAAACTCTCCAATGCGCTTTATAAATTCTATTTCTATCTTTTTATTTATTAAGTTTTGCGCTTCAAATATTATATTACTACCGGAAGTTCCTTTTGAACGATACGCCCTTCTTTGAAATAAATATCCATCTTTAAAATGATTTATAAGGTATTTTTTCTTTGATTTAATTTTAATAGAAACTTTTCCAGTCTTTGATTCAAATTCTTTTGCACCAAATCTTCTTGATTTTATTCCAGAAGTTGTTTCTTTTTCATATGTTGGCTTTCCATATGGTTTTATTTCATACTGGCCTTTAGTGCCTAAATCCACTATGGTAAGCATAGAATATTTTGCCCTTGATACTTTCCAAGTATGCCTTATTTCTTCTAATGCTGACAAATTATAGACCGTTTGGGTTTTTTTTGTTCTGTATCTTAGTTTTCCTTTTCGTTTATCATAATAACTTGCATTTGGAAATGTTGCTTTGCCAGCCTTTCTTTCATACAATGATAGAACATTATTTTGCTTCTCGGCAGCTTTTTCAATAGCCATATCAAATAATTTAAACTCTATATCTATACTATATAAATCATTAACTGTATATTCTGCTCCATTTTCTTTGAAGCTTCTTGCAGTATCCTCTTTTAGATTTATTTTAACTTTTAAATATTTATTTATATTTGCTGTCATAATGGCAACTGTATCTTTTAATGATTTTAGCATTAAATCAATGGCTTTACCATGTTTTATAGTTCTATATTTTTTTTCATATTTATCAATAATCTGATCTTGAACAACATCAGCAAATATTTTCTGAACTGCGTCATTTAAAGTTTTTTCAAGATATCTTCCAAAGTTCTTCCTAGCTTTAAGAATATTTTCCTCGCTTGCTTCCACCATTCTCGCCATTGTCATTTTGAAGGAATTATTCATGGAAGAGAACAATTCTTTCATTACATCTCTAAAATTAGATGATATTTCAATTAATTGCTCTTTGCCTTTTGGAGTTGCTCTTTGGAATAACGCTGAACTTTCTCCGGTTTTTAATTGCGGAATGGAAGAAATCATTTTATTTGTAGCATATGATTTATACACAGAAAATTTAGTTTTTGCTATATCGTCGGATATTTTCTTTGCAAATTTTTCTATATTGCTCATTTGTCCGTCCTTGCTACAATTAAATCAATTATAAATGGGCCTCCAATTCCACCTTCTCTTGGAAGTCCATCTTGAGTCCATTTATGATTATCAAATGTTACATAGTCCATAAACTCATAGTATCTTTTACCAGAATATTGTCCAGAGTTACATATCATATCTGGAATAATAAAAGATATCTCCGCTCTTGACGAATCGAAGTATCCTCCAGGAATATCCTGACGATTAGCGGTATTTGGATAATAAATAGTTCCGCTTAAAGATTGCTGTCCAGAGTTTTTTATCTTTCCGATATTATTACAAATAGGGCATCTTCCATTATCAAACGAAGTTCCTGAATATCCATCGATAGGATTGTATATTCCAGCAGACATATTATTTATTGTGTCAAATAAGCAATTAGGGCAGAAAGAATCTGATTCTGTCCAAAAGAATGTTATCGGCCTCTTATTCATTTCTCTTTTTACCGGGGTCATCCACTCTTGATAAATGTCTCTTATTTCATCTGTTATTAGAGTAGATAAATCTAATTCCTCTGCCATATTGCTCCTACATCACAAATCCATTTTTCATGTATGTTTTTATATCTTCAATCCTCTGGTCGTAAAGGTCTTGGAATTTTTGTTGAGCCTTAGTTAAATCGCCAGTTGTTTTCGTAGTATCAACCATATCTCTTCCTGACCTAACGATAACCGCTTTGCCAGCGGCATCTCTTATTGTCTTATTGCCATAGTCTTTTAATACGGAATAAACTATCGCTTCTCTTAAAGCTGAATATATTTCATTATCTTCTCCAGAAAGAGATATATCTGGAATTATTTTATAATCCGTCTCGTTTTCGAAAGCTAAAGATGGGTACTGAGAATCAGAGCAGATAGAATCAAAACTATCGCTGATTCTCAATACGATTATTGGATCTTCCTCTTTCATCGTAGCAAGACGTTTTACTTTATCTATTAATTTTTGTGTTAAACTATCCATAAATAAATCACCAAGTCCTATTCTATGATACATAAGAGGAGTTGTCAATTATTAATTTAATAACTGTTTTTTACCTTTGATGTAAGCTCTGTCAGAAAATATAGAGGTAGTTACATTCATCTCTATTCTCTGCATCTGCCTTCCGCATTCTTTGCAGAATACTTCTGTATTTTTTGATTCAACTAATATCTCTTCTTTTATTTTACATTCTTCACATTTATAATCAAATAATGGCATTAGCTAACACACCCTTTCAACAAGTATAAACAGAATGGGATTTCTCCGATTATATTTTTATGATATTCAAGAACTTCATATTTTTGAAATATATCTTGAGGACGAATAAAACTTATATGCCTCTCTGTTGGCTTTGGCTTATCATCAATATCGTTTAATACTACTGCCCCTTGAGGACAATCAAGAGGAGTCAATATTACAATATATTTGCTTAAATAATAAGCAATATCCAATAGATCAAAAATTTTGCTATGAGGAACATGCTCAAGCACATCTCCAAATATAACAAGATCGTATTTTCTTTCTTTCTCGATTTTATCCAGAATTGGAACATCAAAATATTCGTTATGTATATTACGATATCCCTCTGGTTTTAACTTATTCAGGTATGCTTGTTCTGGTTCACAACCATCAATAATATTTACTAGGCCGCTTAAGAGTTTTCCATATTTGCCTGCTCCTACGCCAACATCAAATACTTTTTTGATATTATATTTTCTTACGATATTTTTTACATTCTCATTGTAATAATCGAAACTATAAGGCATTTTCAAGAACTCCTTTTATTGTTTTTGCAATGTCTGAATATTTGAATCCATGATTAATAGATCTCGATATTCTTTCTGGGTTTATTATTTTTTTCCTCCACTCTTCATAAACCATTCTCATTTTTCTTCTTACATCAAATCCATCTGGCTCGTAATACATGTATATTTCGTGTTCGGATCCTCCATCCGGGAAATGATGTCTTCCGCTTAGTCTCGATGTCCAATCTATATTTGCTTTTACAAAATAAGGATAGAAGGTCGATAAATATGTCTGAGGGCCATGTGCATTTGTTGTTATTGTTGGGATTCCACAAGAAACTGCTTCAAGAGGAACTAAACCAAACCCATCACCTCTATGAATAGATAAAACACAATTAGATGATTTGTATAATTTTGACATATCTTCGTGGTTCATACTTTGAGAGCGATAATATGTATGGAGCTGTTTAAGAGGATATTTATTTAAAATATCGATATACTCTCTATAATATTCTCCATGCCGGTCAGCAGTATTTCCTTCGTTTCTTTTCTGAGAAGTAGTTTGGATTATTAATTCAACCATATCATCATTGTTAAATTCTTGCATAAATGAGTCTATGGCTACGTCTGCTCCCTTAAAATTGCAAATAGAGTTACACATTAAAAAACGACATCTTTCATTATCATTGTTCAAATTGTCTATATTAAATATAGTTTCATCAATACCATGAGGAATTACAGTTGAATTTATTGCATTTATTCTAAGTCCATGAGCATTTGCCTCTGATGGTGTAAATATCATATCGAATACCCTAAAATAATCATTCCATTCTATAGGGAAATTTATATGCGACCAAACGGTATAGAAGATATGCTTCTTTGCATTTACATTATCTCTTTTTTTGTTATATTTTGGATCAACGAGAAAATATATAGCAAAGTCAAAATTATAATTTGGCAACTCATCCTCTGATATCAAAATATTTCTAAAGGTTTCTATTTCGTCTTTTTTCCAAGGGCAATATTCGCTGATACTTTCTTCTAATGACATATCCCGGTTAGTCCATAGAAACTTTATATCTACTCCAATTTTAGAAAGAGATGATATTAAATTTATATTAACTCCTGAAAAAGAGGAGTGTCTAAAAATACTTCCAATTAATAGAACTTTCATATTATCTCATTAACCTTTCAATTGATTTTTTTATTTCACTTCCGCGTATTCCAAATCTTTCTTCGAAAATTGTATATGCCTTCGGGTCTATTATTCCTCTTGATTGCATTTCTTTTGCAAGCCTCATATTTCTTCTTAAGTCGGAAGCATCAGTTGTAATCCATCTCATTGTTTCGTCATAATTTGGATTATGAGGAAATCTAAATGCTTGAGTTATTTTAGAACTTACAGGAAAACTTGCACCGGGAATAAAATAATCTACCTGGCCGCCTTTGGAAGGAGCGATTACAGGTCTACTAAGGGCCATTGATTCAAGATAACCTATTCCACATCCTTCTCCTCTTGATGGCAACACAAAAGCGTCTGCTTGTTTATTTAAAGACCAAACGTCCTCTATTGGAAGAATTTCATTTATAACGATACATTGACATTTCGCATCATATCTTTGTTTAAATGCCTTTATTTCATTTGCGATTGATGCACTATTTTCGCATTGAGAAAAGCAACAGGTTTTTATCAAAAGACATACATTATCTTCATTTTTAAATTCTGAAAAGTACGCGTCTAATAAAATATCCCAGCCTTTTCTTGGAGTCCATTCAGAGTTAGCAAAAAATATAAATGTATTATCTTTTTTCTTTACTGTAAACATATCAGACTTTGATTGTTTTATTTTTTCAATATCCAATGGCATTAAAGAAATAAAATGAGGAATCCTCAATCCAGAGGTGATAAATGATGCGGCAGAAAAATAACTCATAGTCCATAGTTCATCTGCCTGGTTGCAGTAATCAATCCATTGATGGCTTACTCTATCTGTTTCTGCGACTGTCATAAGGATGTTTTTTACTTTCCCAATTCTTTTAAAACAAGGTGGTATTACATTTTGTATCACTACATCAAAATTAAAATTATCCAACTCTTCTCTTGTTATAGCAAATTTTTCTATCTCTTCTTTGTCAGGGTATTTTGTTCCTTTTTCGATAAGGAATTTTGTTTCTATTCCATTCGCATTAAAGGCTTTTATGAACTCTCTGCTATTTCTAGCGTATCCTGATGATTCGTGATATCCAAAGATCCAAAGAATTTTCATTTAAATCACCGCCACAGTTTTATTTTCTTTAGCGGAATTAAATATATGTTCAAAATATGGAGATATATTCTTCCATGACATTGAATTCTGTTTTAATGACATACTTTCACGATATTCATACGATCTAATTTCTACTCTTCTATCGTAAATTTCTTTCATATGTTTTTTCACAGAAGAAATATTTGGAAGATTTCTTATGTTGCCATTATCATTTGGAAATATTATTTTTTCAGAGTTTGCGTCAGCAACTATACTCCCAATAACATACTGTGATAATTCTCTTTGAACAGAATTATCATATACAATTGTATGCCGGCCTACAGCAGAGGAATATAATGTTGGAAGGCCAAAACCTTCTCCAATTGATAACAATACATTTAAATCCATCGTGTTATACAATGAATTCATTTTTTCATCTGTAAGAGGAACCGTGTCGGATAATATAACGACTTTATCTTTTACTCCATATGTCTCGGCAATCATTTTTAAATTAAACTCATCAATAGAAAATCCATTTGTAGTATAGCATAAAAATACTGCGTCTTTTGAAACTGTTTCACAGAAATAAGCAAACGACTGAATTGCTTCTGGCCATCTCTTACGATTAAAGTTTTTTGCTATCATTCCCATGATAAATGTATCATAAGTTGTCTTGGGAACAGAGGATAAAACTTGTTTTCTATGTTTTAATACTTCTTCATCCGATAGAGCATAAAAGATATTTGAATCAAATCCATGAGGGATTACATCAACTGCATCTTTCGGCAAGAATCCACCATTCTCAATTAAGTCTTTTTGCCATTTTGTAGGAGTGATTACTTTATCAATAAATTTAAGATAATATGCCCAAGAACTATCTATTGGAGCGCCATCAAAAACAACATAAGAAATCCAATAAGTCTTATTCAATATTCCTTGCATTGCGGCATAATACTGAGGCATATAATATCCATCATTTAATGTAAAAATTATATCCGGTTTAATAACTTTAGCAAGAGGCAGAACCTCTCTTAAACCATAATTGCTCCTTGCAATATAAACTTTGACTTTCCCATCAAATGTTTTTATTGGCATAGAGCAATTATAATTACATGCTAAAACGGTAATCTCAAATTTATCACATAAGTTTTTTGTTATATTTTCCAAAACCTGAGCAAATCCTGTAGGAGATGAATAATCTCCTACTATAAAAATTTTCTTCATTGCGTCTCCTTCAATGAAATGTTATTTATTTCTTTTCTGATTCTTCTTTATTATCTGTAGTAGTTTCTTCTTTTTTCCCAACTAACTCCTCAGAAAATTTATCATACGATTCATATTTTTGAGCAAATGATTTATTCTCTGACTTAAATTTATCGTATTTTTCTTTTAAATCTTTATCAGATTTTATCCATTCTAAATCACTCATAATTATTTCCTTTCTTTGCCGAAACTATCAATAAGCCTCTGCAATTCTTTTATAAGCAGGTAACCTTTGTTTGCTTTCTCACATTCTTCTTTAAGTCTTTTAACTTTTGATAAGCTTTTTAATTCACATGCAGAATTTACGATCTCTTCATCGGTTTTTACAATAATTTCTGCCATTTCATTATAGTCTCTATTGTTTACGATTTTTTTATTTACACTCTTTGCCATTTCTTTCATTGCTGTTTCATTTATTTCGAGCATGTCCATAGTTGGCCATGTTTCTGATGTTGACAAGACAAGAAGTTCGTTTTCTGTAAGTGCAACGATATCTCCTGGTTCAACCGCGATGTTTGTTCCATTTTGGAACTCGACTCCATATGTTTCATTTTGTGAATTGTTTTTAAAGCGTTTTAATTTTAAATTTTCTCTTTCACCTAATAATCTTCCCATATTGATGTCTCCTTTGTTTAAAAATTGAGCAAATTATAAACTAAATCTAAAATAATGTCAACGGGTCTAAATAAAAAATCCCCGACTTTCGCCGGGGATGTTCTATTAATAAACTAACGGAGACGATTAGCCTATTTCATAGTAACCAATTCTACGTTTGTCGATTATTGCTGCTGCGTAATCCTGATATGTGTGATGGATTTCGGCAGGTATAGTTACGTTAAAGTCATTTAATGTCTGAACGCTTGTTTTACCTTCATAACCGCATTTGCCACCAACAAGGAATATACCATTATCATCGATTACTGGCATTTCAAGTTTATTTTTAAGTGAGTCAATATAAACTTCATTGCTTTCGTTTACTGCGATAACACTTGCGCCGTGGAATCTGCCAAGGAAACCATTGTTGTCAATGTTTTCTAAAGTCGAAGGGCCAAAGCCTGTGAAGTCACAAATCTGGCTTACAAGAGAATAACGGCCTATGATTGCTTTTGGCTGGCTACCGCTTGATTTGTCAACCAACTGACGGATTAACGATTTTAATGTAGCGGCCTGTAATGAAGCTGATTTACCATAAATGCATTCGCCATCATTTGTGATTGAAGCTTTAATGAGTTCGATACATTTTTTCAGTCTTGCCAGAGCCATTTTTTCATTGATATCTGCGCCGTTGTTTAAAATTGTCTGCAAGAAAGTATTTGAAAGTTCCGATACGTCAAATGAAGTCATCCAAGAAATACGTTCCATCGATACACGAAGTTCATTGGAATATGTCATCTGTGTTGGAGCAGGAGTACCAATTGCGTGAATGATTGCGCTACCAGTTTTGTAACCTGTTTTAACTACCATTGTGCTACCTTCAACCTGAGCTGGAGCGAACATCATTGATGCAAGGTCAACAACCGGAGGCTGTTCAAATATATAATCGTTCATAACGATCGTTGTAGCAATAGCAAGACCTTTTTTTGCACCATGTTTTGCCATTAATGCCCTTGCGTTTTCTTCAAATTTTTCCTGACTGAATTTACCCTTTGCCTGAGCAGTTTCTATTTTTTCCATTAATTTTGCAACTACTAATTGTTTATTCATTTTATATCCTTCCTTTTTATCTTATTAATTTAATGAGGGCTAAAAAGCCCTCATGTTTTGTTAGAATATGCTATCCATTTTCAGAGTGAGCAAAGCACCTGATGGGGATAATGCTTTGTAATCTTCAACATGGAAGAATTTAGCTGTAGCGGCAACTGCTGAACCTGATGCAACAATTTTACCTGAAACGCTAATACCAGTATAATCGCCTTTTGTATATGAGCCAGCAGTAAAACTGTCTGAGTCAACTGTAAACTCTATGCCATTAAGAACCTGAATTTTTGTGCCTGAAGCGTAACCTGTAATGAAACCATTAGGGTCTACAGTCGTAAGGTTGTTCTGGACAAGTCCAACAATACCCACTACTTTTGCTGCTTCTGCTTCTGATGTTGGTTTACGAGCAATGAGTACGTTTGAATTCGTGTCTTTTTCAACAAGAACTACGTCTCCACCATTAAGAGCTTCGCCCGCTTTTACCGATTTGCAATTTGCAAGATTTAAGTCACTATAAGGAGTATTTAACCAAAACATTTTTAATTCCACCTTTCAATTATTTTATATTTTTTGCCATCTTGGACATTTCCTGTTCTGGAGAACCTTTTATATTCAGATTCATTTCTCCAGATATATCAATGTTGTCCTGATCTTTAACGATTGCTGCTTGAACCATAGCTTTAGCATTTTTATTAGCTTCTTCCATAGCAGTTACAATTATTGCCAAATTTTCATCAAATTCCTGAACCGATGCAAGAGACATAAGTTTATTTACAACTGTTCCTGACTTAATGCCTTTTTCAGAAATAGCTTTTTCTCTGCGGTTCTTTTCCTCTGATTCTTTTTGTTTTGCGATTGCCAATTCTGCCGTTTTCTTTGCGACTTCATTTTTGCAGTCAGATACAAATTTATCTGATTCAAGCTCCATTATTCTTTCATTCTGACTTGCAATAACAAGTTCTTTTTCTTTGAGGTCGTTAGTATTTTTATCAAATGCTATCGCTAACTCGCCCTGTGCCTTTTTAATCTCTTCCATCTGATCAGTTAAAGCTTTATTGTCTTTTGCTGAAGCCGTAACAAGTTCACGGATAGAAGCAATTTTGTTTAAAATTTCCTTCATTATTTTTCCCCTTTCAAAGTATTTTCTATGTCATTGAGTTGCTGTAAAAGTTCTTTTATTTGTTCATCACTTGCCGCAACAAACGTTTTGCTTCCTTTGTATGCTGGTCTTTCTCCACCAAGAACTACTGCCTCTCCAGCTGGCTCTATATCTCTTAAAATTCTGAAGGCAGTTGAACCCGGTTCCATTCTTGTTTTAAGGTGCTGACAATAATTTTTTTCATCAGAATAGTCAAATTTTCTACCACAAACAGAACATTCTGCTGTATTTACATATATTTCATATGAAAATGGAATTGTTCCGATAGCATCATATTCAGCTCTTGCCTCTGAAACATATGGATTGCATTCAGGTCTTCCCTCCCATAAACGAGCGTTAGCCAAAAGAATTTTCAAAGGATCATAAATTGCGACATTTAATATTGAACCAATTTTCAGTCCTTGGTCGTGATTATATGTGCAAGCTTGTCCTGGCATACATTCAAGAAATTTGTATCTATCTTCGAATGCCACACAATCTTTATTTGCGTTTGGGGTATCAAATTTCAGAAGAGAATGCCCCACAGTAAAAGAATCCTTTGCGAAAGAAAAACGGTCCGCTATCATTAACGCCATTTCTCTATCAAATCTGTCTTCGTCTGTCTCTATACCATTCTCTGGAACACTATCCCAAATTTCCTCATATATTTCCCAATATTCAATCTCTGCCTTACAAAGTTGCTCTTTTATTTCTGCTTTATTTACTTTCTTTTTGTCTCCGCATTTAGAAACAACTTCACATAAAGCCTTTTTTAATTTTGCCTTAGCAACAGTTTTTTTGTCATAAGTTTTTATACAATTGCCTACTACTAACTGTTTCATTTAGATAACGCCTTCCTCTTTTTATACTCTGTAAAAACATTATGCAATAGAGCTTTTGATTTGTCAATTATAATTTCTTCCTCTATTTTGTTTTCTACTGCCATTGCCGTACAGAGGTCTGAAAATTCAAGACTTTCGTTTAAAATATAATCGTAGAAATCAGTTGAATTGTCATCTAACATTGTGCAGAACGCACTGCTCATATGAGAGGCGGTCAACGTTCCAAGATTCATCTTTTGGTCTGTTGAAAGTGAATCTGATTTTAGTTTTTTGATGTAAGATGATATTAAAATACTTCTTGATTCTTCGACTAATTCTTTAAGATTTTTGTCTAATATTTTGTCATTGATCGAAGCCTTTGCTGAATCTTTTATTTTCTTCATTGTCTTTTTCGTATCTTCAACTGGAGTTGCCGGCCTTCCGTCTCCTCCATCTTTTGTGTTTGAACCTTGACCTTGGAATGGAACTTCCTGCGGAGAGCCAAATACATATTTAGGATCGCTTTCTTTCTTCTCGGCTTCTTCTCTCATAAGATATTCTTCTATTGTCGCAGAACATCCCATTTTTAAGTTTGCAGAAGTATTAGAAAGAAGTCCTCTATCTCTCATATTATCAACAACGGTAATTAATCCTTTAACGTCTTCTATATTTGGATTGCTCCATAATGCTTCTATCTTGTTAACTTTGATATCATTTTGCATTGCTATATTAAAAGCCATCCATACCCACCATTGTCCAATATTCATTTGGCTATCTCTTAATGTTTCCATTAATGGTTTAATTGATATTTCCGAACCAGAGTTACTTCCTTTTGATTCTCCATTAAGAAGAAACATTGGAATCGCCAATGCTGATGCAATATCTTTATCAACTGTTGCATATCTCTCATCAAATTTTAATATCTGACCATCAGGACCAACTATATCAGTTTTAACGTGACCAGGCCATACAATATAAAGAGGGCCAGAGGAATCTTTCGCTGAAAGCAATTGAGAAAATTTTTCTACATCCGCTTTTTTTGCATACGTTCCATCTTTCTGGTTCGCAAGCGAAAATACTGTAATCAGTCCTATAATGCCATCAGTTATGGCTTGGTCAAGTTTTATTATTTTACTTTTTCTATAAATAGCTTCAAATGATTTTGTTAAATATGGAATACCCCACCAGAAATAAGACTTGCCTCTTCTTGCAATCCTCTTCATGTTTATTTTCTTAAGTAATTGCATTCCTGATGCTTTTTCATTTACTGAAACATCGCCATTACCATAATTATTCTGGTAATAAATATATTCTGATAATCCACTTTTCGAACCATCAATTCTAATTCCAAGAGGATTTAATGGAGTTATTGTAGATGGAGCGAAATATTGCTTTCCATTTATTTTTCTATATTCCCATCTAATATATGGAAAACAGTTTCCATTTATATTGTAATCAGAGAACATATGCTCATTTAAAATCTTATATCCGGGCAACATTCTATCATTCGTGATATTCGCAAATGATTGAATATTTTCCATTATTGCATTTAATTCAGGAGAGTCAGAAACAATCATCATATTTGTATTTGCCATTGTAATAAGCAAATCTAGAGCAGAAGAGCATATTCCCCCATAGAGATAAAGTCTATTGGAAAGAATTATTGATTGCTTGCACAATGGTTCGCTCATGGAAGAGTTGTTTGTGAGCATATTCACATATTGATCAAGCCCATTCAAATATACCATTGGGTTAGTTGAAGTAGAGGATGATACAGACTGAGCAACGCAAAGTTCTTTCTCTCCGTTTACTCCAGTTCTTTCAAATTGAACAACTCTTGTTTCACTACCATTCTTATTTTTGGTCATGCCAATAGTTTTTGCTCTCATAGTTCTTCCTTTCCTAAAAATCCTCTACACATATTAATCTCAAGTCAAAATATTGTCAAATAAAATTTTATCTTCGTACTGCTACTCCATATGACTCCTCTTCTTGTTCTTTTACAACATTTCTTAAAACCTGTATATAAAGCTGAACCATTGCGTTCATATAGATGTATGCGCTATATCTATCCTTCTGTCCTGTCTTAACGAAATATGATAGAAAATTACCTGCTCTCTGTATCTCCACTGAGGCAATTTGTTTCTTCATTATGTGGATTGTTTTATACATTGCAGATATTTCTGCTTTGACTTCTGTTCCATTAAAATATTCTTTTGGAAGAGTGTCCTCGTCAAAGAGATATTTCCCATCTGTCGTAAAAGGAATTATCATATTGTGAAGTTCCAATTGGTTCTTGGCAAACTTATTCCAATATGTATTTCTTTCCGCTGTTGGAACCAACATTCTAACGATAGAACGATACAAGTCGCTTCCATTTTCTATCAGAGGAAGATTGTCTGGATCATCAGGGTCAATAAGAAATGGCTTGGAAACAGGAATGAACCTTCTATCTCTTAAGTTATCTCTGATTGCTGTGCCGCCTCCACCTTGATCCATTCCTATCAGTATTGTATTTGGAAAACATTTATCCAACATCAATATCTTTTCGGTCATTTCTCCGAAAGACATATTTCTGTCACCAGAACAATAGACAAGTTGATTATATGTTTCTCCAAGTTCTCCAATAACAACAGAGAACTCTGCGTTATTTGCTGAACGTGCAGGGTCAATTCCCCAAACACACATTTTGTCAGAACGAAATCTTGGAACTGCTCTAACATCTGCACCGCTTCTATCCTTATATGCGTTGTGAAGAAGTTCCATGCTGAATTCTCTTCCTGATGAAGAGATGATTTTATTTTTGTATTCGGCTTTCCATGTATCAATATCAAAATCTGCATTATCGAAATCAGATAAGATTACATTGATATCCATTTTAATATATTGTCTATCTATTCTTGGAGTATTCCATCCTGGCCTTGAAGTATCTCTCCATAATCCTTTCTCTCCAACATATGTATCTTCAAAATCATACATTGCAAAGAAATTCCTGTTAAATCCATTCTCAGTTAATTCAGCTATCTTTTCTTTTTTAAGCCAATCATTTACATATTGAACTATTTCTCCCATAACTCTTTTTGACCAATGCCAGAAAGCTGTCCAATCATAATTTATCGTTCCAGAATCAAGAAAGAAGTTTTCCTTTGTTGCCATATCTTTTAATTTAGGACAAATCAATTCCGCTCTTGTTTTGTTTCCAAAAACTCCCATAGGGTCATATGGAACTGCCATGAATGGTTTAAATATAGCACTCATTACATCTGCCGGCACATCATTACCTTCGCCTACGGTCAAAGTATTAGCACGGAAGCCTCTATTATCTCCATTGATCGCTAAACCTTTGATGGTTGACTGTCCTATATTTATATCCCAATCAGAATTAGATGACTTTATTACAATCTTGTCATGCCTTGGCAAACATTTCTTTGCGTATTCTTTTCTTTCCTGCCCAACAAGAGAACCTTTAATTATTTGTTCAGAATATTGCATTACCTGTTTTGTCTGTTTAAATGAACCGCCGGCTACAGATTGAATTCTATATGAATGATAAAGCATTGTTCTTGCAACGTGAATTATTGCTTCCATTGTAGTCTTTGCCATACCACGAGAAAGTATCATTCCAGCATTGGGATGTGTCCACACACCACGAATGCAAAGCCTTTGGTGACAGGCAAGCCTTATCCCAAGTATTTCCCTGACAAAATAAACAATACCCTCTCTGCGCCTAAACCACCATATCGCTTTAAGGTATTTTTTTCTTGTCTCCCAATCAACTTTTACATTCTTATTTCTATAAAAAGATAATAAAGCCATCTGTTTTCACTATCCAAATATTAATTTCTTTTCTTTGCTATCATCGATATACATTCTAAGTCTTTCTGGTGTCATAAGATCAGCGGAACTATAAAAGATACCTCTTTCAAATAGTTTGTATATTCCTTCTCTGGTCTCTGAAACGATTAAAATATCGTGAATTGGAAGAGCGTGACAATATTCGAGAAACATTGCTTTATGTTCATCATCACAATATGCTCTTCCTTTATTTATTATTTTTGTTATCTCATCATTATCAAGGTAGTCTTTTATCGTATCACAGGTTTTATTGAAAAGTATTACAAGTCTTCTTCTCATCTCTAAATCTGCGGCAAAAATCAAATATTTGTCATCCATTACTGCACACTTCCTTCGCTCTTCCCCTGGTATTCCATGAATTTTTGAATGTCCAAAGAGCAAATAAAAACTAATATCTTTTCTAAATTCTCCACCGTTCTGTCAACAAAATCCTGATGGCAATTTACTTCTTCCAATGCCTCAAGTATCCCACAATCAAAGAAATCCTGAATAAAGGAAACCTTGTCATCAAGATTAAATTTACTTCTTACCAGTATCATTTCTGATTTAAGCTCTTCTTTGCCAGTGTTATTATATGTGAAGTTAAAAGATAAATCAAATAGTTCATTAACTCTTGATTCAATATATCCTTTGTTTAATAAATTATCTACCATCTTTTAACCATCCTTCTTTTTTAAGTATTTCGAGATATTTTTCTGCTTCAATACGATCCGAATCTTTTTCTTGTTCTGATAGCATTTCATATGGAAGATTCATTTGAGTTATCCATCTGACAACAGACTTTGGAGTTATGGAGAAACTTCCATCAGGATTCATCGTTCCTTTAGAAAATAAATGTTTCATCCATCCTGACCAACTCTTATGTGCTTGATCTGCCATATCCTCTATAAGTTTATTCTCGCGCATTTATCATTCAACTCCTTTATTAAATGTTTGTATTTATTAAAGAAATTCTTTATTTCCTCAACAGAGAAATATCCATTCTGAGAAAATCTTTCTATCAATAAAGCCTTTCCTGTTTCTTCATCGATTCCCATTTCCCCACGATCGTATTTGTCCAAACACATTTCCATCTCTTCCAAAAGGAACAACAAAGATAAATCTTCTCCACTCTTTCTGTTAAGCATATCATATGTTTCCGCAGCATCGGCAAAAGTATCTTTCGCGCTTTCTTCAGCATCTTTTCTTTTCCCTCTGGAAATTCCAAGAACATCAAATGCTTTATAAAGTCTATCTAAAACCTCTGTCTTTGCCCCGGCAATGAACTTATTATCATTTGCTTCCAAATATACATTAAACCTTCTGACAATTAACTCATCGTTAAGGATTTGTTCAAGAACGGTAGCATCAGATGAATCATTGAGATTAAAATCTCTCATATAGATTTCTTTTCTCTTCTTTAGGAAATCATCTTCTTCTTTTGTTTTCTGATCAGTCCTTTTGAGAGTCTTTATCGCTTCCGCATCAGGCGCTCCCATTTCAGCAAACTGTTTATCAAGTTTCTTCTTTGCGAATTCTACCGTTCTATCATTTGGATTCTTTGCTGCCTTTAACGCAAGCCTTCCAACCATTCCCGGCCCATTAGACATTGCTTTGAGAGTGTTATGAAAGTCTTCTTGTTTATCATTACGATTATACCCTATTTTCTTTTTAACATATTCAAAGAAAGCCGGCTCACTATGTCCAAATTTAGAAAAACAATCAACTAAAGCATCCCTGACCATAATCCACAAAGGAACATCTTCACATTGAACTTGTTTAACATTTCGATACCATGTGCATACATCCTTAAAGGTATCAACAAAATTAAAAGTACAATTTGGAGGAAACTTTGCTCTTGCAGCAAAATCATCTATGTTTAAATATGGTCTTTCCGCTATTTCCTTCTGTGCCTTTCCCTGGGCTTTCTTCAATCTTTCATCTAACACTCCCATGGCTTCCTCCTATCCTACTGCTTTTGTTCATTAAGGGCTTTTTCTTTATTTATTTTAAATCTCATTTCAAGAAATCTTTTCTTTCTTTCTATTCTCTCTTCAGGAGTAATCCCTTTTGCTTCGCATTTTAAATCCTTATTAATTTTATTCATATGCGCTTCTATTTTAGTCCTATAATTAAACCTTAATACTCTTTTAGGAAAAGAGGTGCTGTCAAATCCCCATGACCTTGATTTCCTTCCACCCGGTTTATGATAAACCCATGCCATGCCAATGCTTCCCATTTCAACGCTAAATCCTGCTTTAATTCTTTCTGCCACCTTATCTTGATAACATTTTATTATTTTGCTGATAATGCTTACGTCAACATCAAGAACCTCATTTGATATTTCTTCATATATAGAAGATATTTTGCTTTTAAAATAATCTACATTGTTATCAAGTTTTGTTGGTTTTGTTTTGTGACTTTTAAAAATTACTCTTCCGTTCTCATCCCTTGGAAGTTCTTTTACTTTCCTCATAGCACCGTCTCCTTTTTACTTTCCACAATATATAATTGGGAACCAATTTGATTTTACTAATTTCCGATAAATTTTAGTCCTTGTTAACTTTAATACCATCTTCTTCGTAGCCTGATACATTTCTTTCCCGGATCTTTTTCCATCACAAGTTTGATATGGAATTATTCCAAGGCTCCCTCGTTTCTTAGAAGAGAAGAAAATATAAACTGTCTCCTTTATATTCTTCTTCCTTATATGATATGTATCATATATTGCAAGAATCCTTGCCAGCAAGATGCGATCCTTTGATTCTCTTTCCGTAAGAATCTCCCTCAACGGAATAAAGATTCGATTCCTATCAAATATGTTTTTCGTTTCATTTTTTATCATCTACTACATCTCTGCTTAATTTTTATACAATAACTCATCGACTTTCAAATAATACAATATTACAAAAAATATGTCAAGGTTTCCAATAAATTAATTTTATCATTTTCTGTGAGTTACATTTATATATAAAATCTTATTCACATATTATGTAGTTCATAACATCCTTCTTTTAAAAATGGAAATACGTTTTTGCGGTCGAGAAGAATATAGGATTAATAAAGGCTTTGTCATTTTTCGGTCGAACCTTTGGAATAACAAAATATCGTTTTACGGTCAGGAATGTTTCTTTCTTTTTCTTATTTCCGGTCGAAGTTATTTCCATTTTTCGGTCAGAGAATTTAGAGCTTGTTTTTATTTTACGGTCAGGAATTTGTATTTTACGGCAAGGTGATACTTCAATGTTATAAACGATTTTACGTTTTTCGGTCGAAGGTGATGAGTGCAGTGCGGTATATCTTATAACCTTATATGCCGGATTGGGCAATCGAACTTTTATATAGCATTTTTAACAAGGTAAAAGTGAGCAACTCTGAGTGAGGAAATTTCCACATTCCGAACGAAAGAGCGGTCCTGAAAAGTACGAGCAAATACAATAGACAAATATTATTGCGAGCATTTAAAATAATTAGTTGACAGTTTATTTTAGATATAGTATAATAAGAGAGGATGCAGTTCAGGAAGAAAAGGAGCAATAGATAAATGATAAAGAGTGCAGAATACAAGCAGGAAGTCATGGATTGGAGGATGCAGGAAGAGGAGAGAATCCAATCCTCTATAGATATCCTTACAGATATGATAAATGGAGAATGGAGATATACAAAAAAAGATAAGTTCCCATTCCTTGCCCATTTTGTAGATTGCCGTTCGACTTCAAGAGTCTTCTCAAATCTTATCGCTTTGCTCCACCGTATGAAAGACTCCGTAAAACATCCTGAACTCACAGATAAGAATACAGGACTTTCCTTTGCAATGCTCTCTCATTCCGAAGTAAGCAAATATACCGGAGGCCGTAAATCGAAAGCTGGCACACTTCTGTACTTCCTTTTACTTGCTGGCTTTATTACAAGAACAAAGGCCGAGGATGTTAAATCTCAGGAATTCAGAGATAGAATGAAGTCATTTACCTCTGAGAAGAAACAACAAAAAATGGAGAAAGAAGCAAAATCCTTCGACATTAAAGAGACTTCTTTGCTTTGCGTTCCTTCCTTTACAGATGAACGTCTTTCCTTTATAGAATCAAGATTGCAAACACTTGATAAACTTCATGCAAGACGCTCTGGCTTAACATATGGATATATCTATACCATTTTCGGACAAGAGGTTGCAGACTCTATATTTCCTTTTAATCAAGGACTTTCTGACAAAATGAGAAATGATATCCAACAGATTTCTGATATGAAAGCATTTGTTCTTGGAAAGATCAAAACATATGGTTTCTTCCGCTTACAGATGTTCAAATCCTTCAAACAGCTTGGAAGAAATGGCAAAGAGATTAAAAGAGGATTCAATTACTCTCATTGGAAATTAGTCCAGGCCATCCTGATATCCGAAGGTCATTTCGTTTATGAGAGAGCTGGACAAGTCTTGATAGAATCCGCAATTTCTGATAAAGATCAGTATTCCAAAGATATTACAAAGAAATGCCTTACTAAAGAAAACGGTAGAATGAAATGCCCTTGTATTCTCGTTGACCGTTGGAAATACATGGAATACAAATTTCAAAATGCAAAGCCAGTTCCACTACGCCACAAAAAAGATATGCAGAAATATACTACTGAAAAGACTTCTTCCTTTCAGTATGGCTTCTAATATTTTATTTGATCGAATCATTTTATCGTTTTTATAAAGATTTATTATATATTATTATTTTATTTCATTTTTATTCATTTATACTAACTTCATATATTTCATAATGCGTTTCGGGTTTCACATCGGCAAAAGACATAACTCCTTTTGACTTCTCTCTGTGAAATCCGATTCGCTATTTTCGTTAGCTTAATTTTTATACAATTTTATATTAAATAATCTTTTGTAAAATTAATACACCTATCTACATTTTAAGGTTGGTGGGATTTTTGACCTCGGCCTTTGGTGAAAACATAAGTCAAAATCCTGTATCTGGAAGATATCCCCTATGCTTCAATGGTTATATATAGTTACAAATTTTATTTAATATAGATATTTTTGGTAGTGAAAAAGTTCGAAATGAACGAGCGTAATGATAGCTAAATAACAATGGCTCGTGAATTTGAACCGTCAAGCAATCTTTTCCACTCAAATACTGATAGCTCGTGAAAAAGGATAGTCTATCCCCTCCACTCCCCGTTCTCTCTCCCCTATTCCCAATCCTCCCCCTGTATGCGAAGTTACAAAAGCCCCGTAAAAAACGAAATTACCTCTACTGAATTTCAATTCACCTTAAAAATCAATATTATATTTCCATTATATATCAAATATATTTTTCCCTGTAAAGCGGTATCATTATTGTAATTACAGCGAAAAAATTTATTTATTTTATTTATTTTTTAAAAGGTATTGATTTTGAATTTTTGTGAGGTATGGTAAGAGTAGTTGTTTGAGGAAAATATCATAAGGTGGTTCGGGGAAAAATTTATATTATTCCTATCCTATCCATTCTATCCATTCATTCACCCTTCATTTTCCCGTCCGCTTTTTTCAAATATGGCACCCTCTGCCATATCAATTTGAAAAAAAATATCATAAATTACATAAAATGTGATTGACATTTATTGTAAGATGTGATATAATTAAAATATACAAACATAAATCGGCGGTCTGAAAAAATACCGCCGATAAATAAATAAAATCAAATTGAATAATAAAGAATGAAATTTCAATTTGATATAAGGAATGAAATAATATGAAAAAGTTAACAATTAATTACACAAAAAAATTTGACATCAATTCAATCAAAGTTATGTTCAATTCGAAAGTCAATTCGTTGAACGAGTTAAGAATGAAAAAAAACTTACATCTTATTGATACAACAAAAATTGATTTTAACTCCGATAACTTTTTACTTTACGCAAAACTTTCATTTGTTCTGGACGCAAAAGTATTAAAAACCTTATTCGCAAATTACCTTAAACAAATAAGCGACAAAACCGATATTGACATTCTTTTAAGCGTAAAATACGGATATAAAACCTTAAACCGCCTTATTGACATATTCAATAATAAAGGGTTTTTTGAAGCAAAAAAGGCAGACCTTGAAAAAATGGTAACAGACAAATTTAATGGCGGGTTACTTGATAAGACCGCTACAATGACAGTAACCGACAATACGACAATACCAGACTTCATTAAATCAGGTTTTATATCCGCAAAACTTATTTCAGGTGATAGCATTCTTACAAGTGTAACTACAAATAATTTCGATGACGTTTTAAACTTCATTAAATAATATACCTTATATCCATAGCACGGCGAGCCTGAAATATGGTTCGAGTCTTAAGACTTTTACCGTGCTTTTTATTCATTTTGCTCTTTAACAGCTTTATATAATTCTATTAATATCTTGTTTGAAACCTGCATTGTAAAATGTGCAGGGTATTTAACGGATTATGTCCATACATTGTAGCAATACCGTGTCAAATATAATCTTTTGAAACAAGAGATGTGAACGGGTTATATATTTATATCGATTTTTATACCGTTTAAAACGGCGTTATTAAAAATTGACAATACTCGATTATAATGTAGCGATTATGATTGTTTATTGTATTAATTACATTTATTTGTAATTACTTTACAATTTGTTTTAATAATGATAAAAATAAAATAGATAAGCGATTAAATAAGTCAACCAAACAATATTTTAAGCGTTAAACCTTAAAATAAGTGTTATTTTGTCGTGTCTGGTTGGCGAGCCGCAGGCGGCTTAAATTTACAGGCGTAAACACGCAAGGCGAGCAATAAGCGCAGCATGTTTATGTTAGACGGGAGTATGGGAACCGCGCTGTATATCAAATTTAAGTTGGACGGCGAATCGATTAAAGTAAAAATTAATCGAGCTGTTACCGTGAACGCGTTACGGAGTAATTCTCTGAAGTCGCAAGCCACTAACTAAACATACGAGAGTATGTGACGGCATAGAAAGAATAGCGGGACAGTATAGACTGAAAAGGTCTGAGGATTGAGGAAACAAGATTTCCTGGTTTGTCGGGTTATGATGAAGATCCCGATATAACTCAGACGGTCTAAATGGTAACATTTGGAATATAGTCTATTTGGGAAATCCACAAAAATGTGGTAAGGCGATAAAATCGGGGCTGATGCTGTGATAGGCGGCAGACCTTCTTATGACAATAAGATAACGATTTGAGCGTGTAGAATTATCACGATAAGACGGTTAATTAAACTTGTTTAGAAGCTCGATAATCGCTTCGAAGATTTTCTGTCTTGTTTGTTCTTGTCTGAAACGGGATATTGCCCGATCGAAAGATCGAGCCGTTTTAGACCTCTGGCATACAGAATTCAGGGCTGTATGTTAATTCAAAATTCCTGTCGAGGATATGGCTGTGACCTGTTACTCGTCAAACTCAAACCACAAGCGTAAAGTTTGCAAGATAACCTTTAAAACTTGCCGGGGCTTAACCGTTGGCTCCGTAATGAGATTAAACTCAACATGCCATTCTGAAACAAATGGCACACCGACAAGGCCATTGAGATAACATCAATTTATTCCCTTGTCGCCCAGGTGGAACGGCAGTAACGATGAAAGACGCGTTGCGAAAGATTTTGTAGCCACATCTCAACGAAAATGCGAGGTGTGGTTTTTTATTTTAAATTAACTCTACCGTCAGACTGACGCGAGTATAAACGGAGGATTTTATGAGAGTAATTGTTTTAAACCAGGCCGGCTGGATAAACTCAGACCGATATAATTACAACTTTTCAGAAAAAGAAGAACTGCTGAAATTCTATGACCATGCTTCAAGGATGAACCTGTCGCTAAACCAAATTCACTTCCTTATTTCTTTTGATGAAGAAACGAGGGTTATTAAGTCTATCGTCAGAAAGTTTAATAATGGCGATAAAAATATGGCGACTGAGCAAATCAAGAAGGTATATTTTCGTCCTCATATTCAGGAAAGACTTATTCAAGTTGGTAAACCGATGCCAAAATCTATCGTTAAAAGACTGAGCGCTTTGTGGGCGTTATAATTATTTAGGAGGAAGTAATATGGTTATGAATATAGAAGAACATGATGACTTATCCATCATCACGATACTTAAAAATACCGAGGACAGAATTGCAACAAGATTGTCTGAGAAGTTTAGAATGGCAGTTTGTCGCACTCAGACTGGCTTTCAAATAGGTCAAATAAATATCTCATTTGCAAGAGCGTTTGAGATAACAAAATAGGAGGACATATGATAAAGAAATACTTAGTTTATTCTGAAATGGCACAAGATTATGAAATACAGGAGCTTGAGGAAGTAGATGGAAAACTTTATCCAAAAGATGGCTTTGCAAATGGCCAGATTCCAATTTTGGAAAGAGGATTTAATCGTCTTGAAATATTTAATGCTTCAGACGAAGAAATACAACAAATAGAAGAAACTAACATTTACATGGAAATATCAAGATCGCAAATGCTAAAATATCAAGTGTCATTTGACGCATGGAAGTCTATACGGTCTGATAGATGCAAAAAAAATAAAATATAGAAAAGAGGTGAAGCAATGAAGTATATTGAATTAGGACTATGCCCTGAAAATGAAGAATCTATTGAACCTATAGGACCAACATTAGATTACATTCCTGCTATGAACGAACAAGCATATCGATATCTTACTCTACTAAAAAAAAGGTTCTCAGATATGCTAAAAGAAAATAATAAGGTAAAACTTGAAGTTAAATGTTTTGGAAACGATACTCGGCCATTCCTAAATATTGTTGTCGTTTATGACGAAACTGACGAAGTACAGGTTCAATGCGCTACAATTATGTCTGAAAATCTACCACAGAAATGGACAGATACGGAAGAGTTTTATATCTGTCTTTAAAGTCGGAAGACTATAAATTGGAGGGAATATGGGGCTTTATACAATAAAAAAAATAAAAATTAAAAGTTTTCTTGGAGATTCTATTATATCTCCTTGTAAAAAATACAAAAGGACAAGTATTGAAATTGAAGGCGATGACATAATTAAAATTATAACTAAACCAGAAACTGTATTAAAAAGCGAATTAGAGATAAATATTTATCAAATTATATATAGTTTTATTGGAGATAGCGACGATCTTATTAGACAGGCGTCTATATCTCTTGACGATTTTGATAAATGGATATGCTCAGAATATGGACAGACCATTTCAGATTATTTATTTGATACGTCTGACAAATTTAACAACAAGAGAATATATATTGTCAATTGTATACATGGAGATAATAAAAAGATTGCTCCATGTCTTACTAAAAGTGACGCTATTGCTTTATTCTATTCTGAATGTATAGACCGTAGAATATCTTATAAATTAACACACAATGGTAGTGCATTTAACTACAGTAATGGCTGTGAAGGCCGTTTTGTTCGTATATGGATTGATTGTCTTGAATTAAATAAATGGGAGGAACAATGAATGAGATATTTGATTTTTTACAAAATATAATAACTATATTTATAGTTTTTGTATTTTTCATACATCCATTTATTATCGCATATATAATTAAAACCTTAATGCAGATAGAAATGCAAGATAAAATTAAAAATATTGTAGTAAAAATTGTAAATAAGATGTTTAAAATATTAAATGCAAAAAAATATATTTCAAGACACCATTCAAGTTTTATATCTTTGTCGACCGAAGAGATTGAAGATATGATAAAGTTTCACAATAAATGGCAAAATGGAGATAGAAAACCTGATTATAGAATGGATTTATCATGGCAAGTTGTAAGAGGTGTTAATTTTTGTATATTCGCAGATATAAAAGAGTTAAAGAGTCCTATCATTTCGGACACTATATTTATTAACTGTAATTTTGATAATTATATAGAGTTTTCAATAACCGGAGATATGAGAAATGTTCAATTTATTAATTGCAATTTATTACATGTTTGTTTTACCGGTGCTTTAATAAACTGTAAATTTAAAGATTGCAATATGAATTGGTCAGCATTTTTTGGATTTGGAAGAAGTATGGTTGGAAATACTTTTGAAGATTGCCATATGTATCAGGCAAAGTTTTGTTATGATAAAATAATTTCATGTGATTTCATTGACTGTGATTTTGATAAACATATTAATGACATCAAAATTCTTGAAGATTGCTATTTTTATACAAGAAAGAGATAATGAAATGATAAAATTAAAAAAACTATACCAAAATACTAATTTTGAACAATATGATGGTTTTCGTGTTATAGACTGTCTGGCGTGGCTATCAGAAACAAAAGAAACAAAATGGTATAAGTTTATTATTCCTAATGGTAAATATAATAAGTTTAGAAAACAAATAGAATTCGATAATCCAATAATACGAGGCATTAGAAATAGCTTATATATATTCCCATCATATCTAAAAGACAATGAGGTGTCAGATTATTATGATATTTCTGTAAAATTTCCACAAAAATAAAGGAGAAGATTATGATAAATATTGAAAACCTATCAGATGAAGAAATTCTAAAATTGATTCCTGAACTTAAAAAAGAAGTCAACAAAAGAGGAATAACACAAAAAATTGCCATCAATAATTGCTACGGCGGATTTGGATTATCTAATTTAGCTTTAGAAGAGCTTAAAGAATTAGGTTTAAATATGGATAATAATAGAAATGGCAATGAGGATGAGGTTGATAGAAGTGACCCAAGACTTATACAGGTTATTGAAAAACTCGGAGAATCAGCAAGTGATGACTTTGCAAATATTGAGATTGTTGAAATACCAAATTATGGTAGCGGATATTTTATAGAAGAATACGATGGAGCTGAAACGGCATTCCCCAAATAATAAAGGAGTGATTTATATGAGAAATTTTAACTACATTCCAGTAATTAATGACAATGGAATGATTGAATTTATAGGGCAAGAAAGCATTAAAACAACTCCCGGATTGATTTATATCTGTAATGAGGCAGAAATACAATATGGACCGGAATACTTTTATAACCAATATAAAGAAAAATATGCATAGTCTTCGGACTTTAAGCGGAGGAATTATGAAAAATAGATTTAAAAACAAAATAGACAATTTTTTTAAAATGAAACGCCCAGTTGAGACATTTGTTGTAAATAGAAAAAATTTCGATGTAATTGTAAAACATTGGAATCCAGATAGTCACGAAAGAAGAGAGGAAATAGAAAAAATACTTGGTCATAAAAGCAATATATGGAATCTTTATATTCGCTTTAAACCATCATTCCCTGGCTTTGAAAAACTTCCAGATAACTATGACGACTTTAGCCTGATATATTTTCACGGTGAGGCAACATATCTTAAAATGGATGGCACAAATAAAGTTTTTGGATGCGATTATGCCCATTTTGATGATGATGACGTAATGAATTGTGAAACGTTTGACGAAAACAACCGTTGTTTTGTAGATGCTCATGATATCTTAAAACAACTTGAAGAAATTTGTAAAGGAGAATAAATATGAATGTTGAAATAACACAAGAGCTTGATAATACTGGCCCATTTTTTAGAAAGAAAGTAATCGTTGATGGAGTTGATATATCAAGCATTGTATCAAATGTTCAAGTAAACATAAATGGAAGCGAGCCTACTTTTGCTAAAATATGTTTATCGAATATAGCAGATTATATGATTAATATGAAAGCTGAAGATATCTATATAGAAAATATTCCTTTCCCAAGAAGTTTTAAAGAGAAATTATATGAAAAATTAAAAGAAGAGTTTGAAAGGATTGATAAAGATGGAGAAGATAAAATTAAGCCGTAAAGACTCGGAATTTATAATCAACAAATCATTTCCAAACTACAAAGGTAGAACAATATATATTCGTTTTACAGAGGCCAACGAGAAACATTCAATTATTTCATATTGGTCTGGCGGCTCCAGAAGCTCATTTAAGATACTCGGAGAAAGTGCAGACATTCAGGCAACATCGGAGTCATTTCAGAACTCGCATCCAATAAACCAACACAAAGAAGATCCTCATTGGATTGCAAATAAGAACCAAATTCTTGTTGAACATGTGATATTCTGTGGAAAAGACTTAGGCCTGAGAATTTATGCAACTCCAGATTGCGTAATGATTCCTAAAAATTTGTTAGAAAGTAAGGTGGCGTAAAATGACAACAGAATTTAAGAAAAACACAAATTACAAAGTTAAATTTCATGATAATTATAGAGGACTTAATGGTCAGATAATAACCATCGAAGATAAATGGCTCAACGTCAGTGCAGAAAGAGCGTTTTTTTCCGCAAAAAATGGTAACATCGCTGCCGTCATGTTTTCTCAAAGGATTGTCAACTACATCAACAATGAAAAAAACAGAAATAGAGCTAAGGAGGTAACATTGGAATCGATGGACGATCAATGTATCTTATATGGAAAAATCGGAGGACTTGGATACCTTGTCCTTATGTCTGAATTGGAGGAAATACAATGACAAATGAACAAATAAAAGCCATATTTGAAAAAGTCTATAATGGACAAACTAATTTTATGACACCAGAAGTTGTTTCATATCACAAGAAAGGTAATTTACTTCTTGAAATATCGATAGGTAAAGGAATATTCCAAGATACGATATATGGAGCAACATTCTTAAGAATTACCGATAAAGGGTATGAAAAATGCAACTTTAATAAATGTGTTAATAGTGCTTATGAGGCTCTTGAAATACTTAGTAACCATGCAGAAATGGAGGAAATATGATAGAAATAAACATAGACGATTATTGCCATGATACACTTGGGATGCATATAAATAAATATTGCGAAAGGATGATAGATATAGCAAAAAAGAAAGATGCAAAGATCGTTGGCGATTTTAATGGAATAAGATTAGAGGCAACAAAAGACACTGTATTGAAAAATTTAGTTTCTTATTTTCGTCAAAAGATGGAAGAAAATAATAGAAAGTATTTAGAATCAGACGAATACAAAGAAGAGCAAATAAAGCATAATAAACAAGTTCATGAATACAATAATAGACTTTTTGAATGTGTTAATAAATTGCCGACATTAACTACAAATAAAGAAATATTAATGGCAATCGATGAAGCAATTGACGCAACAGACTTTATAGGAATAGACAATGGGTATATATTAAGAATATCAGAAATATTAAAAGACAAAGGGTTTAAAGAAAACGATTTCGTTCGTGATACTTCTATATATACAAACTCTGATAGTTATGCAAGATATATAATCGGTCAAGTTTTAAATATGATAGAACATTGTTGTGCAATTCATGGAATAGTTCATAGTTTTATAAAAATATGGATGGAAAAGTTTGGTGGCAACAATGACGAAAATAATTGAACGACCTCATTTATTTGAGAATCGGATTAATCACATCGAAAAGAAAAATAAATATTTCTATCTCAAACATGAGAAAGATAATTATCCAATAAGAGTTAAAATAACACCGGAACTTAATCTTGCGTTTCTAAATGAAGACTGGAATAAATTTGAAACAGCGGAAATGATATATTATTCAAGTTTCGATACAATTGAACGACATCTTTACAAACCTATGAAACATTGGAGGAACTAATATCATGAAAGAGATTTTAAATTCTAATGATTATATGTTAGATGATAATGACTATTATATCTTTGAACAGGATTTAGATTCACTTTTTGAAAGTATATTTAAGAAAGGATTTATAATTGTCATCGAAGCATCAAACATCGACTGGCGTGGTAGAGGCGGAATAACAATAGCAGATAGCTTAGACAAATTAAAAAGAATTATTATTGATGGAAATCATTTTGAGTCAACAACTATATATGCTACTGATAAAAATAAACTGCTTAAAATTGTATCATCTGGCCATGACGTTCCAACTGGATGCTCAATGAATTGCTACGCTCTTACAAAAAAGAACTCAGAAAAGTATGATATAACCAAAATAATTCCAGAAAACAAAATCAGGCCGATAATTTATGATGAAAATAAATACTGCTTTAAAGTAAGCCATCTTTCAGCAGAAAAGTTTAATAAAAGGAGAAATAAATGAAACTATTTGATAAATTAAATGGTTTAGGATTGCCATGCGAAATAACATTTTTTCTAAAAGCAAATGGATATTATGATGGAAGACCTGTGAATGGAGAGAAGTGTGCAAGTGATGGATTATGCAAATGGTATACAGGTTCGGCATATCGTACTCATGTATGTATAGCTGGTGATAAAATATTCTTCCATAAAGAAACTATAGACGAAAGTTTTGTTAATGGTGAATCAATAGATATTCCAGAAAATGAAAAAGATAGTCTGAGTTTATTTAGAGATTTTTTAAATAAAGCATTTAACGAAAAAAGTTACATGTTCGACTTAAATCTATTTAATGATTAAATATACTAAAATTATCTTAACCTGCCTTTAAACGCCATAGAAATGATTTTTACGCTATATCCTGATGGATAAAAATGGAGGAGATATGAAATATGAATTTAAAATTTCAAAAGAACAAGAAAGACTTATAAAAGAAAAAAGTGATAGACTTGCCTATGACCTTATTTATGATGATGAGAATATAAGCTTTAATAAAGAAATTTTAAAACTAACAATAAAACTGATATTCTATTATACATATGGAATTATATTTATAATTGCTGCAAAGCTATATCTTATAATGTTAGAAAATCCATCGGTATGTATGCTTTTTGTGGCACTATTTGCTCCTTTATTAATTGGGTGGTTTATTTCAAAAATTATACATATTTTAGGGAAATAAAAATGGAGGACGAAATGAAAGATTTCATATGTATTGGAAACAGTCCAATAAATGAGAAATGTGTTAGTGTTGATAAAGATGTTCCATATTTAAATGAAATGAGAGAAGAGTGCCAGAGGTTTAGGGATGGGTTAGATAATTACTTTGAATACCTTAAAGATTCTGGAGTGTATTTTTGGGTAAAACAATTTCAACATGATTTTGGGCCATATTTTGAGGTTGTAGTTTACTTCGACAATGATAGTAAAGAACAAGCAGATATTGCATTTGAAATAGAATCAAACATTCCTGAAACATGGGATGAATTAGAGAATATGAAATACGAAAGGAATAAATAAAATGGAAACAGAAAAAGTTATAGAAATTTCTTGCACTGAACGAGGATATCCAGCAATATGGGAAATGGGTGGAGCATTAGAAGATTTGTCATCTGGATATTCAAGAATAATCACAAACAGCAATAAGAGGCCAATGCCATTTGTTTGCGCATCTAAGTCAAGAACAGTCAACGGAGAGCATTGTTTGATATTATTACATCCGGGAGATTATATTGTTGATTGCGAAATGAAATTAATAGATGGATGGTTTAATTTTAGAATCACAGAATGGCGAGTTGTAGCGATGCTGATGGACTATAAAGCAAAGTTACAAATGACTAATAGCATAAAAATAAAAATTATAGAAAATGATATAGATGAAATAGAAAAATATTCAGACAGTTATCAGTCAGCAATATTAATATCTTTAGCTCCAAAATGTAAGATTCCGATGTTTGTTGACTGGAATATAATGGATGCAAATTTGGCAAGAAAAATATTAAACGAGGAAGGAGAGATTTTATTTTCTAATGACAATAGGATGAAGCTAAACGACCCAAAAGAAGTCATAAAGAATATTTTCAGATGCAATTCGTATGATGAAGCGGTAAATGTTGCAACAAAAAGAAATATAGAAATTTTAATGTTAGATAATATTCCTTATGGATTGCGAGGTAAAAATGGAAGAACTTGCAGCAATAAAAATAATAAAAAATCGGCTTAATCATCATTTTCCAAATATACAAATATATGTTGAGAAAACATTTAAGAATGAAATATTTATATTAATTGATGATAGAAGCGTTTATGACAGCAATGAGTTTTTAGCAATTCTAACAAAAATAAATGAAGATATACTATGGAAAAATGGAGTTTATAATATATATTTTTCTATAAGATATGGATTTGATAAAGATGCAATTCCAATAGAAGAATATATTAAAAATAACTGAGTCAGACAGTAATTTCTGATGCAACCCTATATGGGTAAAAAAGGAGAGTTTACAATGAACAAAAACTTTAAAATCTATCCAGTAATCGCTACCGTTACATTCTTGCACGAGGACACAGTTAATACAATTAAAGGCAAACTTCTTTCTGCCGGCATCAAAACTTTTAACGAAGAAAATGTTGAAGCGGCTGCTTGCTTTACTGAACATATGGTAAAAGAAGGAAAACCTATTACTTTTAATAAATTTCTAGACGCTTTAATTCCACTTTGCCGCATCAAAGTATCATGTGAAGACTGGAATGTTAAATTCAAAATTGACTATCAACCAAATGCCAAACTGAAAGATACTGACGTTGAAAAGACTTCTCTTTCAAATAAACAAATGAAATATCACTTTGACGCAACTATCAATAAAACATACAATCTTAAGGTTCCAAGAACTGAAATTCCGCCAGCTATTCCAATGAGAGCAGTTAAATACAATTTCGATACAATTGAAGAGGCATACGATGTTCTTAAAAACTTCGAGAAAAGAAAAATGGAAATCGCAGTCAAAGGCCAGCTTGTAACATTGCAGGAACTTGGAATTAAATCAGGAGCTTTAAAGCCGTTGCCAATTAAAGACAGAGAAGTTCCAACTGGCAATGAGGCAAAAGAAGAACAAAAGAAAGAATTAAACAATTTGATCTAATTAATTATGGGTAAAGGCGTTCTCCGAGGGCGCTGGATGGTGAGATTGCTTGCCATCCACCCATAAACCTTTAATAAAAGATGCTGATCTTTGTGAATGAAATAGAAATATAAGTTATGCTGTTATATCTTAATTTTAAATCATTTGAAGAAATTGATAAACAGATGGGGTTTGAGTTAGGATGGTTAAAAACAATTGCAGAAACAATAAAGAAGAATTATTTTTTTGGAAATGGGGTTACTGAAGGAAGGTAATAATATGCAATTTACAAATGATGAGTTAAAGGAAATGTTAAAACTACATTTAATGTGGTTAACTGGTGAAGTCGGCGGCAAACAAATCAATCTTGAAAATGCAAATCTTGAAAATGCAAATCTTTACAATGCAAATCTTGAAAATGCATATCTTTACAATGCAAATCTTTACAATGCATATCTTGAAGATGCAAATCTTAAAAATGCATATCTTGAAAATGCAAAAAATTTAGTAAAGTTAGTAGGTGTTGAAGTCGGTAATTTTTATTGGAAGCGCATTAATAAAGATTTTGAAAGTAATGATTATTATTTTACAGTTGGAATTAATAATTTAAGAGGTGGCGAAATATTTGCAGATGACGAAAGGGTTTTATGTTCATATCCAGGATTCCATTTTGCTTCAAGGTCTTGGTGTAATCTAAAATATAGTGATAGATTATACGAAGTTAAAATCCAAATACCAAAAGGTGCAAAGATAAATGAGCCGTGGGCAACAGACGGCAAAGCAAGTGCAAATAAAATAAAAATAGTTCAAGTTATAGATAGCAAAACAGGAAAAGATGTAACAGAAAAATTTAAAAATTATGCCGATGGCAAAGGTAATAAAATAACAAAGAAGTGAAACAAATGGAAAGATTCAAAAAGTTTAGAAAACAAAATTTACCAGTAACGAACGGAACATTTCGCTCATATCAAGAATTCTTAACTCTTGAGGAATCCCAATGGGCGAGCAGAATTAAAGTATGTACGAATAAACAAGCATTGATTGATATTTATAATAACTTTAACAATGTAAAGGTAAAAGAATGGACAAAAACAAGATTGAGAGAATTAAAAATAAAAGTTGGAGATGACGTAAAGAAAACTGATTTTAAACCACAAATAAATATTTTAAAATCTAAATTTGTTAGATAAAAATGGAGGAATTATGAGTAATAATCCAAAAACGAAAGACTTAGACAAAGCAAATCTAGGAATTCCAGAAGAATTTAAGGAAGATGGTGAAAAATGAGTATAATTGAGAAAGCATTATCAATTTTAAGAGGAGGGAAAGTTATGATAAAAGTAGTAATAAAACACCATGATGGTCCAATGAAAGGTGAAATATTTGTATATGGAAGGAATTTTACAATATGGCCAGATGGTTCAGAAACAAAAGTAAAAGGTGGACATGATTTAGAACAAGTAATAAAAGATGCAGAATCATATAAAAGTGAAGGACATGACTTAACGATAACAAAGCATTACGAAAGGATATAATATGAATAAGGAAGCAAAACAATATGTTGACGAAGTTATGAGCGGGTATGAAGAAATTTCATACGAAGAGGCTAAGAATAAAACATTCAATATAATTCATATCTATGATACAAAGAAATACGCTTATCCCAATGGATATATTGACGCTAATTTTATTAAAGTTGTATTTTTTAACTCTGAAGGCAACATTTGCTATAAGCCAGATAGATTTTTTGATAGCGTAGATTTTACATCGTTCAGAAATGTTAATATAAATCAGATAAAGATATTTCCTGATAGGTCTACAATGGTATGGTTTAAAGATTTTGTAAGGATATCATTTCCAATGACACAATGTTTATGTTTTGAATAGGACGAAACAAAAGAAATAAAGAAAAATGACTTTCTTGTTAAGAGTTTAAAAGCAGAGTTAAATAGAATATACAATGAAAAAGAGATTAATAAAATCAGTGTATCTAATATATTTAGAGAAGCAAGATAAGATTTTTATATTGTTTACGATAATGACATAAATCTTATGCATGAGTCAAACCCAGAGTCAGAGTATGAAATAATTAAGCTATTTAAGTATGAAATTAGAGATAATGTCTTTGTTTGCTATAAAATTGAGAACGGAGAAATAGTTGATTACTTTGACGAAGATGAATCTAAAATACACAAAATAACAGATGATGAAATAAAACTAATAAAAAATATAATTTTAGACAAGAAGGAAGCTATAAAATTGAAAGAAAAGTCTTCAATGGAAATAGCTTCTATTACGGAAGAGTATTGGAGCGTTTTAGAAAAAATAAGAAAAAGGTATAATGAAGAGGCGGTACAAAGATGAATTTAAAAAATATATTTGAAAGAATTGAAATAGAATCTGAAACGAATACTGGATATGATTCAAGCTATATAAAAGAGATCGTTGAATCAATAAAAGAAAAATGGTATTAAAAAACCTCGACATTTCTGCCGAGGCTTTAGAAAGGATAAGATTATGGATTTATAAGACTATCTTACTGTAGCTCCAACAGTCGCCGTACCAGCAAGAAAAGAAATGTGCTGAAGAATTGTATTCATACAAGCTGTTACTTTAAGGAATAAACGAGGAGATTAGGGCTTTAGAGAAAGATATTTAGGATGGTGAAATAATGATAAGATATGTTGCTGATTTACCATATGGAGATCAATATATTTGGATAACCGATCAAAAAGAGATTGCTGGAATATCTGAAATATTTAAATGTTCAGAATGGTATGCGGATTATGATTCTATGTTGATCCTTGTTGAGAATGGAGAATATAAAGAGATATATGGATGTGTTGATAGCGTTCCATACCTTAATTCACTCGCTGAAGTTTTAGTAAGAAATGGTAAATGCGTTCATAAAAACTACAATAGATGATTTATTAGGAGGTATAAAATGAATAATTTTTATTGTCCATATTGCGGAAGTAATAATACATATCGCAAAGATATTGATGTTTCAGGAAATGACGTAACTCATTGTTGGGATTGCAATAAAGATTTTATTGTCGAGGAAGCGTAATGAAATCTTTTAGTAAAAATAAACATACCGAAGGACATCATTCAAAACGATACTATGAAGGTATTTGTGAATATTGTGGAGAGGTATTTTTATCAGCAAGGAAAGGAACGAGGTTTTGCCCGGAACCTAAAACTTGCTATAATAAAGCATGGCAAGAAAAGAAACGCAGGGAAGCCGGCATAAAGAAAAGAAAGCAATATAATGTAGAAAAGTGGGATTTTAAGACAGTTTATCCACACAAAGGAGAAGTAAGAAAATGAGTTTATTTAATAGTATTCATAGAATTAAAAAAAATAAATATATAATCAGCAAAGAAATAGACGAATATCTTATATCATTGGAGTATAAAATTGGCGATCCGGTTTTTTGCGATCATCCAAACGACGATGGGTTATGTATGTGGGCATGCGGAGAACTCTATGATACGCATATTTGTATCTATTCTGATAAAATATATTTCTATAAAGAATATAATTGCGGAGGCCATATAAACGATGGAATAGTTGATATACCTGATTCAGCAAAGGAAAATAAAGAATCTTTTAAAACTTTCTTAGAAAAGGTTTTTGAAGATAACAGTTATTTATTTGATAGCTCATTGCAATCGTAAAGGAGAGAAATATAATTAATTATAAAGACATTTCAGAAAGACAAAAAGATAATATTATTTCTACTTTTGTTGAACTTTGTAAACGAAAACAAGATAGGTAATTCAATAGATTATTGTCAAAATGTAAGAGATGAATTAAAAATAGAAATATTAGATGAGCTTGTTAAAATTATAAATGGACAAGATTGGATATAAAGGAGAGAAATGAAAAATGTTTAAATCATTAATCGTTTGCAAATATGGATCACGAGTACAAACAAGCAAAAAAGTTAAGGGTTTATTACAAAGGATGTTTCCAGAATACACTTATTCTTCAATACAATGTATCGGAAAGATTTTGTCTGATGATACTATAATAGACTGTATAAATGAAAACAACTCTTATGGGAGTATAATAAAAAATATTATTGTTGACGAAGTGTATAAAGACTTGCCAACACGGCTTTCTTCAAAAATTAAAAATGTAAAGTTTTGGTATATTGTAGAAAATACTGGAAATAATTGGAAAAATAAACCAGCACTTTTTCCTTATTCAAAAGATGGAAAAGAAATATTAACAGAAATGAATATCTAAAGGAGAAACCATGATGAAAGTATATGTAATAATTAATAAAAAAGAAATAATAGCGTTCTCGAAGAAAAGAATAGCAGAAAAATATTGTGATTTTAATAATCCTGATTTATGGATAAATGAAATAGAAGTAGATAAACTAAGTAAGAACGTAGAGGAAGTAAATAAAAATCTGAACTTAATTAAAAAAGTAATGGTCGAAAAGAAATTAATAAGATAGGATAGAAATATGATGAAAGTTTTTTGTAGTTTATGAAAATGGAACTGCAACTGTATTTTCTAATAAAGAGATGGCAGAATGGTTTTGTAAAAGAAATCCTAAAAAATTCTTAGAATATATCAAGAAGTAGAAGTAGATTTATCTGTTTTAGTAGATTGTTTTTATCTATCTCTTGAAAATAATATGGATATGCTTGCAAAAATAAGTCCTGATAGATTTAAAGATGTTTTAAAAATAATACAAATGAATATTTTGTAAATAAAATGAGGGAAACACATGAGTAAAAAAAGAATTAACAAACGATTGCCCTAAATGTGGGCCTAAAAATGGACTTCCAACAGGAGTAAGGGAACATATTAATAATAAATATATAATAGAAAAATTTAAATGTTATAGATGTGGATGCGTTTACAATGTAACTTTTAAAATTGAAGAAGTAGAAATATTGGAGGAGATATGAAACATAGTTTTGAATGTCTTAATTTACATCCTATGGCAACATCAAACTCTATACAACGTTTTTCTGATGATAAAGTGGTAATAATTTTTATGTGCTATAAATGCAATAAAAAACAATATGTCGTATTTAAAAAATGTAATGAATCACAAATACTAACAAATGATAAAGAAATAGAGCAAAAGGATTTTATAGACAGAATAAAAACAATAGAAGAAGAAATAAAATGCCTTAAAGACAGTTCTGATCCACGAAAAACGAATGTGATAAAAAGGCTAAAGAAAGAACTTGATAAAATGGAAGACTCTAAAAATGCTTTTTATACGAGGTCAACAGAAGAAGAAAGATACAAAGAAATCTTTTTAGAAAATGTATAAAGGAGAAATAATATGCCAAATTGGTGTGAAAATTTAATTATAATTCCAGGTAGAGAAGATATAATCCAAGATATTAAAACAAAATTTGTAGGGCAATTGAACAATGATGAAATCGGAAGAGATATGTTTTTGTTTGACAAGATAATCCCCGTTCCGATTGAATTAAAAGATAAAGATCCAAAAGTTTTATCTGGTAAAGAATATGATTTTAGGGTAAAGAATTGGGAAACTAAATGGGATGGTTTTATCAACGATATATTTGGAGACGGAATAAACTTTGATACCGCCTGGTCTCCAGCAGAGGGGGTAGCAAAAGAATTATCAAAAATATACAACTGTAATTTAAGGATTATTTTTTGGGAATCTGGATGTGCGTTCGGTGGAATAACAGAATATACAAATGGAGAGAGGACTTCAGAAGAATATTATGATTTTATAGATAAAGAAAACTTTTACAACATATCTGAAGAACTTCAAGATTTTATTAGCAAAGATACAATATTCTATGATGAAGCTGAAATTCAACGATAAATCTAATACGGAGGAAAATAATGAACATAATTGAAGAAAAAGAAAGACTTATAAGCGTATATCCAAACTTAATACCTGTTAAAAATATAAAAGATAAACCAAGAATAATTGCAACAAAGAATATAAGAATAGAATTAAAACAGACGTTCCCTGACGTAAAGTTTTCCATTAAATCAAGGACATTTGCGAATGGTGACGTAATAGATGTGTCTTGGGAATACGGCCCACAGGTAGAATAAGTTAGAAAGATAATAGAAAAATATCAATATGGAGAGTTTGATGGAAGAAACGATACTTATACCCATAAACTGTCGATGTTTAATGATCTATTTGGCGGAGTAAAATATGTTTCCTCGAGAAGAAGGGGGGGAATAATAGTATGATTTTATATGATGTTACTTGGATAAACAATGATAATATAGAATATCCTATAGCCGATGGAATAACGATATATAAAGCACTATATGCAATAAAAAATGACATAAAGGAACATGGGTTTGAGGACAACGGATACTACAAGATATATGAATATAATGAAGACGATGAACAAGAAATAAAAAGGATTTTTAAATTCGGAAGAATATAAATTGGAGGGAAACATGGGAAAAGTCAAATGTATTATTCTGATAAGAAATATTAAAGATAAAGAAAATTTTAAGAATGCAGAAAATATAAATGATCTAACAAATAAAGTTGGAGATTACTACGACCCTATTGATACTGATATAGACTGTATTTATCGTGATAGTCCAAGATTCTTAGAAGAATTAAAAGAGGTTTATGAATCAGTAAATAGTGATATCTCTTGTAGTGAAAATATAGCAAATAAAGCAAAAGAAAGAAACGATAAACATTCTGAATATCTTTATAACTATTACAAATATGCTTCATTGGCAGGAGTTCCTCATTATGGTTCAAGCTGTATAACTGATGATACTTATGGCGAATACTCTCCAGAAGAAATAAAGGATATGATTGATCATCATAAAATGATGGAAGACTTTGTAGGAATGCTTATTCTAAGTATTCATTGTTAATCAAAAGTTATCTACAGCTAAAACTCTTTAAAATTAATGGTTTTTAAAATACCTGATTTAGATACTCGGAATTACTCTCTGAAAACCGTTGTCTTATCTGATAAATTAAATATGTACTTCATAGTACCTCTTTTCACACTGCTTATCAGCACTAGAGCCTGTGGATAATGGGGATAGAACTAACTTTGCTTAGAACCATATAGCATTAGAAGAAAATAAAACTGTGGATAACCTGTTGATAACTTTGTGGATAAGTTTTTGTAACATGAGTAAATTAGTCATGTTAAATTATTAACGGAGGTAATTATGGCAAAATTAATTGAAAAAACAAAAGATATTAAAGATAGAATTTTAGCAACTAAAAATATAAAAATTGAACTAAAAGAACTTTTTCCAAAAACAAAATTTTCTATTAAATCAAGTAGCTTCGCCGGCGGCGATAGCATCGACATAAGATGGGCTGACGGGCCTACAAATGAAGAAGTAAATAAAATCATACAGAAATATCAAGAAGGCGAATTCAATTCGATGTCGGACTGTTATCATTATCATAGCGGCGACAAAAGAGAATTCAACAAAAAATATGGCGGCGTTATGTTTATATTTTCAAAAAGAAAATATTCTGTTAAATTCTTGCGGCTCGCGGCAAAACAAATAAAATTAGAAGAGCAACTTATAGAATTGATAGATAAAATGGATGATACACAAATATTAGATTTTGGATATTCTTTTAAGTCTATTATTAATTTTAAGGAGGATTATGAAAAGACAAAGCTATAAGCAATGTTTCAAATATTTAAAAAGAAATATTATAGAAGGTCTAAAAGATAAAGATTTAAAAAGAAATTGCACAAAAGAAAACGATTGTGAATACTTAGAAAATGATAAAGTTATAAAAGAACTTGGATGTGGAGCATGTATAAAATTATGTGTTCAAAATTTTTGGAATTTAAGAGGATGTTATAATCCGGTAACTAAAAAATGGCTATAAAGGAGGAAATAAAATGGGTACAAGAGGTTTATGGGGATTTTATAAAGGTGGTATTACAAAAGCGGCGTATAACCACTACGACAGTTATCCTCAAGGATTAGGTAATGACATTCTTAAATTTATTAATAAAACTTGCAACAAAACATTAAACGTCGTTTTCAATAAAGTTGTCATGGTAAATGAAAATAAAAAACCATCTAAAAATAATATTGAAAGATATTCAAAATATCTTAACCTAAACGTAAATACGCAAACGGCTAAAGATTGGTATTGTTTATTAAGAAAAACTCAAGGAAATCCATTTGTATATCTTGGAGACGTTGATCATATGATAGATAGCAAAGATTTCATTCATGATTCTTTATTTTGCGAATATGCTTATATAATTAATCTTGACGAAAATGTTCTCGAATTTTATACTGGTTTTAATAAAACTCCACAACCAAAAGAAGAAAATAGATATTCTAACAAGGATGATAAGCCAGACGATAGTGGATATGTTACTTGTAAACTTGTTCTTAAAATTCCATTCAAAGATATAAGGAAATCAAAAAAGAAATGCCTTGATAAAATGATAAAGGCAATAGGAGATGGCAATGAATAAAACGATATACTACTTTGTAAATCATGAAAATGCCTTTAGCAATCGCAATATTGCCGAATGGTATTGTAAAAAAGTTGATAATTTTTATAAAGAAGTTCCCCTTGATAGCGAAAAAATTATAGAACAATACTATTTAGAAGGCGTTCAGCTTCAAAAAGAATCATTATTAGACCTTTTAAAAGAAAAGCCAGAAGAGACAAAAAAGATGATTGATGAGGTGTTAGATGAAATATATAAAAGAAATAAAGAAAAAACTCCATTAAGAGAGCTTATTGAAGAAATCGATAAAATGCCAGTAGATGAATTAACTAAAAAATTAAAAGAAGCCGGCGTAAAATTTATTAAAAAATCCAAAATATAAAAAGAAGAAATGACGGTGACATAAATGATAAAAAATAGAAAAGATTTTAAGAATTTTATTAAAGATTTTCCACATATAATTGATAATAAATATAAAGAATCTTTTTCAAAAGATGGATTCTTATATTCAACGAGTGGGAAAATTATGGCTAAAATTAAAACTGATCTTTTAGATGGAATATATGATAATAAAACTGGTGAATTATTATATAAAAAAGAATCAAATTTTACTCCAGTAATGGCAAAAGAAATAATACCAGAACATGAATATTTAAATCTTTCATTTCATATAGATAAAGAAAAAATTATATCAGCTATCGAGACAGGAACAAAAAAAGAAATTGGACAGATAAAATTTGAAACAAGCCAAGTAAAATTTGAAATAATTAATAATTATTTCAATATAAATGGAATAAGACTTTGTGATGCTTCTTACTCAAGAGATACAACATTAAACTTCACAAAAGACCATTTTAAACTTATGTCTTACCTTGGAAATACTCTTACTATTAAAGTTTATGATAATTATGATCTTTTTATTTTATCGGAAAGTAAAATAATAACTCATCGCCCAATTATAATAGAGGACGAGGACTCTAATCAGTTAGTAGTTTTACCATTAAGTTATTAATAAAGGAAGGTGAAATATGCCGCCAATACCAATAAAAGTTACAATCATCTGTAAGATTCCATTCAATTTATGGGCGCAAGAAAAAGTCTTTGCGAAGATCGAACAATGTGTAAAAATTAAGAATCAGTTGAATGCTGAATATTTTGCAAAGCACTGTTGGAATCTTAATTCATTGCAGAAAGGATTAAAGTCTGCGTTGAGAATTGAAGTATCTGGAAATGTTGACTTCTCATTTAATGTTAAGATGAAAGGAACAAGTAGTAAAACGGCTGATCAACTTGAATACTATTTTGGAAAGGATGATGGACAATATAAGTTAAAAATTTCAAAGGAAGATATTGAATCTGATTTCGACCCGGTTAAGAATAAAGAAGTAAAAGTTGTTATTGTTGGAGAGGAGGGCAAGGCAGAACTTGAAAGAGTTATTCTATCACATGACAACAAAAAACTTGAAGTTATAACGGCGTTCAAAGATGGGAATGAAATAAAATTAGAAAACTTAAGACAGCTTACCTTACCTGAGCAAAAGATATTTACATCTGACTTAAAAAATAATCTTGGAGTATTTGTAAATAATACTAATAATACTAATAATACAGACTATAATAATCTGTCGGAAATTACTGATTAAAAATTAAACATATTTTATAAATTCTAAAAATGTGTTTACTTATTTTTTATTTTTTGATAGCATATATTTTCACATAAGGAGGAGAAAGATGCCAGAAATCAGTGATAACAACCCTATTGATGACGAAGCCATTTCAAACACAAGCATTTCTTGTAAAATTTCAGAAGCAAATATGAAAAAATTTAGATCCATCGGTATTATGCGAGGACATAGAACCTTGGCAAAAGCCGTTGCGGAAGCTATGATGGAATATATTAAATTACACGAAAATGAATTACAAATAAAAAAGGAGCAGGAAAATGGAGACAAATAATCAGCCCTTACAGAATATCCAAGAGGTAAAAGAATTGATTTCGCCATTTGCAAAAGTTACAGAAAGTCTTTTTATGACTCCAACAATCGGTAAAATTTCAGAGGCGATAGCGATATCTCAATTAAATCTTGAAAAGGTATTAAAGAATACTAATAATGCTTTTTTTCGATCAAAATATGCAGATTTGGCAACAGTTATTGAGGTTACAAAAGAATTCGCAAAAAATAATATAGCAATAACGCAACATCCGTTTGAATTACCAGACGGTAAAGTTGGAGTTACAACTATTCTTTCACATTCGTCTGGAGAATCAATAGGATCGACATTAGAAATGTTTCCTGTAGAAACTATAAAGGGAAAAGACGGAGAAATTATTGTAATTCCAATTACTCAAATAAAACCACAAACGATAGGTGCAACTATAACTTATATAAGAAGATATGCACTTGCAGCCTTAGCTAATGTTGCTCAGGAAGACGATGATGGCAATATTGCTTCGGGAAGACCACAAACCCAAACAAGCCAACAACCTGAACAAAGACAAAATGTTGTTCCAAGTCAGACTGCTCAACCACAACAAAAGAAACCAGAACCTCAGCCAGCACAGCCCCAGAAACAACAACCAGCTCCACAGAAAACAGCCGAAGAACAATTAATGACTGAAAAGAAAGTAAGACTTGAAAAACTTCCCGGGATGATTTCTCAGAATGAATGGTTCGCGTTGGATATCGAGGCAAGCCCTAAATTCGGAAAACCAAGCGGCAAGGCAGGTATGCAGGAAATCGTTAAATTCGTATGTAATTCAAAAGAAAGAGTTGATCCAGCTTCAATGACAATCGAGCAGATTGATGAAGTCTTAAGGCTTGCAAATTACATCTGTGAATTCTTTAAGAATGGTGGTCAACCTGGAGCTGGCCCTGCTGATGTATGGATTGGGAATATGCATAAAGCGTTAAATAATCCTGACAAAAAAGAAGTCGGCAAATATAATATGTTTTAAGGAAGTGAAGTAATAAATGGTTGGCAAGGAAAAAGAAAATGTTCCTGATATACAGGAGGATATGGGTTCAGCCGATTCACAAAGGCGAACAGAACTCGATCTTCTTTCTCTTGCCATCCGGTTCCCTGAATTAGTTTCGATAATTCAAGATAGACTTAATCCAGAGCATGTTTCAGATTCAGAAGCAGGAAAAATAATTAAAGATTTTATTATTGAACGTGGCGTTGCTCCAATAGAAACAGCCGTTCAAGATATATTTAGCGATTTATCATATACAATAAATAAAAAGATAGATAAAAAAGATATAATTCGCGTAATCGATAATATTGGAGTTGCTTTTAAAACTGAATATGCCAGAAGGTCTCTTCCATTAAAGATAGCAAAATCAAAATCTCTTCAAGATACGAGAGAAATATTAATAAAATCATTTGCAATTCTTTCGGAAGAAAATATTGATGAAAAAACATCAAATGTCGAAGAATATCGAAGCGAATTTTGGACTGAGTATGGACAAGATAATGGCATGCTTAAATGTGGAATTGAGCCTATTGATTCGTCTCTTGATGGAGGTTTCCAATATACTGACTTAGTTGTTATATCTGCGGAAACTGGACTTGGCAAAACGGCATTCGTATTGCAAATATTAGATAACTTTTCAAAGAGCCAAAAAACTAAAGTTGCTTTATTTGAAATGGAAATGAAAAGATCAAAGCTGTTAACGAGACTTGCCGGCGCTGACTGTGAAAATGTTACTTGCACAGATATAATAAATAAGAGAATGAATAAAGAACAGGAAAAAGAAGTTGATGATTTTTTAAAGAATTTTGCTAAAAGAAAAAACTCATTCTTCATTGTCGATGACGTATTCGATTATGGAGCAATAAAGACGAAGATGAGAAAACTTGCGGCAATGGGAGTTAAAGTCTTTGCGATAGATTATCTTCAGCTTATGATGGAAGATCCGTCAAGCGTTAAACTGGTTGAAATCATTACAAGAGGGCTTAAGCAATTAGCAATGAAGCTAAATATAATGGTAATTTTAATCGTCCAATTTAAGTATAAAGACGATACAAAAATGATTCAGGACAAAGTAGTAAAGAGAGAGCCAGAACTTCAAGATATGAAAGGTGGCTCGGCTTTATCTCAAAATGCTGATAGAGTATTCTTTCTATGGCATGATCCTAAACTTTGCGAGAACGAAATGGTAAATGAATATCATATTGAATTCCTTGCAAAGAAAGAAAGAAGCGGAACGGCTTTTAGAAAATATATAAAATTCATAAGAAATAAACAGAAATTTACTTCATGTGAGCCAGGATTTTTGCCTCCATGGAAGCAAAATGAACCTCCAAAATTTAAGAAAGGGTGATGTTAATGTCAGAAAAATGTTTTCATTGTAAAAGAAGTTTAAACAAAAAGTTTAGAGTAAATGTCGAAGGAAATCTTTATTGTGCAACCTGCTATGAAAAACTTAAAAAATCAGGAGAGTTAAAATCTAAAGTTACTGAATCAAAACCACAAAACGATAAACCAAAAGCAAATCACAAATGCAAATGCAACAATAGCGGTTGCGAAAACAAAAAAGTTTCCAAATCAGAACAAATGGCAAATGATTTTATAAAAACTTTTAGAGAATATAACGAATCACGCTCTATATCAATACAAATAAAAAATGGATTAATAGAGACAAATATTGATCTTGTAAATGGAATCGGAACAGAAACAAAATTATACAAAAATAGTTTAAAAAACTTATGCTGTGAAGAGACTCTTAAAGACATAATAAAAGCAGTATTTGATCAAGAAGAAAGAGAAGAAAAACTTAAAAAGGAAATGTTAAACCATATGTTAAAAGGCAATTTACAAACAATTCAGGAGCAAATTAAACAGAATGAAAAGGAGATGGAGTAATAATGAGTAACACTTCAGGATTATTTATCACGACAATAAAATTTAGGGTTCTTGGACAAGAAAAGAAGTTTTACAAATTCATGGTAGAATTTAATAACGTGTTACAAATTCATGGCAGTATAATGTTTTCAAGCAAAAATAATAACTGGTTTATATCATGGCCATCGGAATCGTATGAAGACAAAAAAACCAATGCAAGAAAGTATAACAACTTAGTCTATATCGATAATAAATCTTCAAAAGAGGCTGTTGAAAATAAAATACTTTCATCGTTTAATAATGGCGATCCAAGAGAATTTTATTCTGGTGATTCAACATATGACACAAGACAGCAAGCAAGAAAAAATAATAGTGGATATCAACAGAATAATCAACCACCGCAGCCTCCACAAGATTCTGGTTCATATGGCATTTAGTTAATAAATATGGTGGTAACATGGAGGTTGCCACCAATAAGGAGACATAGAATGATAAGATATCATAACCATTCAGATTTCTCTTTTAAAGATGGTCTGAGCCGTGTTGAAGATATTGTTTTAAAAGCAAAAGAATTTGGAGATACATCAGTCTGTATAACTGATCATGGTCAAATGGGTTCTTCATTGCTTCTTTATGAGGAATGCAAAAAGAATGGTATTAAACCTATCTTTGGTGTTGAATTTTATATGAAAATGAGAGATGACGCTCCAGATTTAAAAGAAAGAGCGCATCTTATCGTAATAGCAAAAAACCATCAAGGATGGCTTAATCTTCTTAAAATAAATAGAGAAGCATATGATAATTTTTATCGGGTTCCACTTATAACATTTGATTTACTTGATAAATATAGAGAAGGGTTGCTTTGTACTACAGCTTGCTTTGCCGGCCCAGTTGCTCAATTCTTAATGCAAGGCAAAACTGATATTGGATTGGCTCAGAAACATCTTGAAAGACTTATAAATATCTTTGGAAAGGATGATGTGTTTGTAGAACTTCAACCAAACTCAATGCCTGAACAAATTCATCTAAATCAAATGCTTTACTCTCTTGCAAAAAAATATGAACTTAAAACGAGCCTTGGACACGATAGCCATTATCTAAAACAATCTGACGCAGAAGTTCAAGAAACATTACTTGGAATTAACTTTAAATCAAATATTAATATGCCAACACAAGCCGAGGTTAATGCTGAAGTAGATGGAATTGAACAATCAGATGACGCAGATGCAAAGGTTTCAAAAGTAAAGACAAGATTTGTATTTAGCACGAAAGACTTTTGGTTTATGTCTGACCAAGAAACAAAAGAAATGTTTCTAAAGTATCATTTTGTTGGAGATCCAGACCAAGAAAAAATATACGAAGAGATAATATATGGCAATGATGTAATTGAATCAAAAGTCGAAGAGTTTGATATAAAACCAAAACATAATGACTTGCTAATGCTTTATCCTTTCGATAAAAACGAACCAAGATTTATTCAATTCTACAAAGAGGCAAATGTACCGATCAGTATAATAGACCGAAATGAGATGGCATATCAATATTTAAGAATGCTTACTTATGAAGGATTCTACAATAAAGACATAGACAAAAAAGAAAACTCACAAGAATATATCGAAAGAATAAGGCATGAGCTATCTGAAATAAAAGAAGCAGAAATAGTAGATTATCTTCTTATGGTTTGGGATATATTAAACTTTTGTAATATTTCAAAAGTGCCTACTGGCCCAGGAAGGGGCTGCTTAAGTGGAAATACAAGAGTATTTGTTTGGGATAGAGTAATGGATAGAGATATTGTTCCCATCTCTTTAATTGGATGTTTTTGTCAGAATTCATTCGTAAGCATTGCCAATGTAAAAGTCGGAGATACAGTAGTTACTGAAACAGGCAAATTCAGGAAAGTCTTAAGAACTTTCGAATATCCAGTAAATGAAAGGCTTATAAGATTTACATTGGAAGGTCAACACAAAATAATTAGACATGGAGAGTTTACATTCGACCATAAGATAGCAATTCAATATGGTAAGCCTATGGGTGATACTCCTAAATTCGAGTGGGTAGAGGCAAAAAAAGTAAAAGTCGGAGATTGGGTTTATGCTCCTTGTATGTCAAGATCATACTTCTTTCAAGTAAAAGAAATAGAAATAATTTCTGGAATTAAAAAAGTATATGACTTAGAGGTTGAGGAAGAGCATAGTTATCTTACAGATTTTGGGATAGTTCATAATTCTGCCTCAGGTTCGTTAGTAGCATATTTAGTGGGAATTCATAGCGTTGACCCTTTACAGTATGGATTGTTATGGGAAAGGTTTTATAATGCTGGCAGAAAAGGTTCTATGCCAGATGTTGATATTGATTTATCTCAAAAAGATCGCCATAAAGTTATCGAATATTTAAAACAAAAATATGGAGAAAAGAATACAGGGCATATTTGTAATTATACATACTTCTCTCCAAAAAATACTTTTAAATATATTATGAAGTTTTATGGCTTTGAATTTGATGAATTAAATAAGGCAATCGCTGGTATTAATGCTTTAAACTATGACGAGAACGAAGCAAAAGACAGAAATCTTAGTCGTGATGCTGCTCTCATAAATGAGTTAATAAAACATCCAAATGTTCAAGAAATAATCAATAAAAGTCCATATAAAGATAAAATAATAAGAGATTGTATGTCAATTGTTGGCGGCGTTGCTAACATGTCAGTTCATGCTTCTGGTATAGTTATAACAGCAAAACCACTTACCGATCTATGCCCAGTAATGATAAGAGAAAAGAATAAAGATATGCAAACTGCTATGTGGGATATGGCAATGCTTGATAGTTGTGGATTCTTAAAGATTGATTTACTTGGAGTCGAAGTTCTTGACGTAATAGATGACTGCTTGAAATTAATCAAAAAAAGAAAAGGAATTGATATCGATTGGAAGAACCTACCGCTCGATGACGAATCAGCTTTAAAAATATTTCAGAGAGGAGATACAACCGGAGTATTTCAATTCGATTATGGCAAAGAACTTCAAAGATGGGCTTTTAAATTTAAACCAAAAGACTTTGCAGATATATGTGCCTTAACCGCTTTAGCTCGGCCTGGGGCAAAAGAATTCCTTGAAGTATACCAACAAAATAGAGGCAAGGATGAAAGCCATATTGTAGCTCCTGACATTGACGCTCTAAAGGTTTTAAAGGACACAAACTATGTCGTTGCATATCAAGAGCAACAGATGGCCTTATCAAGAGTTCTGTGTGGGTTTTCTTTAAAGGAGGCAGATAATTTAAGAAAGATTATTGCTAAAAAGAAAATCGACAAATTAGAAGAAATGAGGTTGAAATTTGTAAATGGGTATATTAAACAACATTCGGATAAAATGTCAGAAGAATCGGCAGCCACAAAAGCTAATGACGTATGGAACGAATATTTTGCTTCATGTTCTTATACTTTTAACAAGTCTCATGCTGTTGCGTATAGCGTTACTTCTTATGCTACGGCGTGGCTAAAGGCACATTATCCAATAGAATTTATGTGTAGCGTTCTTAATCATAATAACAATGGTAAAAGAGATGAACTTACCCCTTATATACTTGAAACGATAAGAATGGGATTAAAGTTTGAACCTCCATCATGGAAGCACGTTTGTTATGACTTTGAAATTGATAATAATGATGTTATTCATGCCGGTCTTTCAAGCATAAAAGGAGTCTCTGAGGCAGATTACAATACTATAAAGAATTTTGGTATTAATGAAGCACTGCTGAGAGAATTAAATAAAAATAAGTATGAAGCATTAGTAAACTGTGGTTTTATGGATGGATTTGGAGAAAGCAATAGAAATGAGAAAATTGCTAATATTCAAAGATATCGAGATTGGATGAGCCAAAGAGAACAATATGAAACCAGAAAGGAGAAAGATGCAATAAAGCTAAAAGAATATGAGACTAAAATGGGCAAATACAAACAGGATATGGAATTGTATCAAGTCAAAATTACAGAATATAATAAGTATATGCAAGAAAATCCTGATGGTAAAAAACGTAAGCCAGTAGCACCAAAACAACCCTCATATCCAAAAATAAAACAAGAACCAGAGAAAGAACTTTTAAAAGTAACTCTTGAGGATATTCCATATAAAGAAAAAGTTGCAATTGAAACTGAATTACTTGGATATAGTTTCTCCGATGAAAAATTCAAATATATGCCATTTCTTTTGACCGCCACGATAAGGAAAACAAAAGATATGGATAAGTATGAGGAAAATGAAATCGGATGCCTCTACGGTCGTATCTCTGAGATACAGAAAACTAAAAAAGAATTCAGCGAAAGAGCAAAGTTCAAAGTTATCATCGATGGAGACGATGGATTATCTGTTTCATGTGATTACAAAGTTATTGACGCAAATCAAGATTTAATAAAAAAAGGCAATAAATGTGTAGTCCATGTTAAGATAAAACAGTTTGTTCTTGAAAACTCCCATATCGTTAAGTATCGAGAGGCGATGTGTGCGGAAACTTTAGAAACTGCGTATAATCGATGGTTAAAACAAAATAGTTGACAAAACAATAATTCTAAGATAAAATAGTATATATTAAATTAAAGGAGACGATATTATGCAATTTACAGTAACAGTAAAAATTTCAGACAAACCCGACTCAAATAAATCATATTCGGACAAAGAGGATTTTAAAGGACTTATGAGCGAGTTCGATATTACAGATTTTTCATTAGAAGTTGAGAATCTTGTTAAAGGCTCATACGAAAGATTCCTTAAAACAAAAAAGAAAAAGTCAGAAGATTCTGACGAAACAGAGGCTTAATATGGAAAATTATATTTTCCGACCGAAGAAAGATTTATGGATATCAAATCGAGATAAAATGAGAAAGGCAAGTTATAGCCAAATCGATAAAGCGTTCTCTTGTGGAATGGCATGGTATTTAAGATATATCAAAAAATATCCAGAAGATTTTTCTGAAAACTTAGCACAAGGAAGCGTTTATCATTATATTAATGAAGTCTTGTATCTTGAAGCTTTTAATACAAAAGGTGAATCGTTTAATTATGAATATGATAAACTTTTAACTATTGCAAATGATGCCCTTGATAAAGTTTTTCCTGAATATTTTGAGAATAAAGGACTCGCCGATGCGATTACAATAAAAGCAAAAAGCGATATCAAAAGTTATATTCCAGTTTTAATAAAACATTATAAAGAGCATAAGCTTATGCCAATATCTTTTAAAGACGATCAAGGCAAAGATATCCCGGCAATAGAAATAGCAGTTGAATGTCCAATACAACTTATCGACGGTTCGTATCGTGATGACTTTTACATCTATGTAAAAGTTGACTTAGTAGCGAAAGATAAAGATGGAAAAATTGTTGTCATTGACCATAAGACCGCAGGTAAATCTTATTCCGAAACAAAGATAAAAATTAATCAGCAATTGCCAATATATGCTTATGCACTTGGAATGCTTTTTGATGAATTAAATATTCCATACTCAAATACTGTAAGATACGATGTAATAACAAAAACGAAAGATCCATCGATAAAGGTATATGAGAAAACCGTTAAGGCTGTAAATACCGTAAGAGCGTTGACGTTTTTAAATGCTGGATGTAATGTAATTTCTTCAAAGGCTTTGTCATTCTGCAACTCAGAAATGACATGCAATATGTGCAATCATAAAGACCGTTGTATTGAGAATGACATGCCATTTGACGAATTTTCCTCATATATTTCTAACAATGAAATAAAAGAAGAACCTAAAGAGAGCAAAGAGGTAATTGTAGAAGCAGTTTTAGCTACAGAAGAACAGCAAAAAGAAGTCAAAAAACAGGATGATGATTTTTTTGAAGGATTAGGCTTCTAAACCATTGACAAAATAACATCAATATGATACAATCCAATGAAATCAATAAGAAGAGGTGCTTAGAAATGGCAGTAAAAAAAGACTATCAGAAAGATTCGTTTAAAAATGATTTTTCTGAAAACGAAAAGATAGCAGAAAAGAATGAAGTAAAAGAATCTAAAATTGAAGAAATTAAAAAGTATGCAGCAGAACCATTAAAGAAAATGAAATATCCAGTTGAAGCAAAAGAAGATATATTTTGTGATAAAGACAAAATAACAAGCGTTTCAATTGATAAACCAAAAGACGTAAAAGAATCAGTATTCATTATATCAGCAAGCCCATTATTTGAGTCAGTTGGCATCGACCATAAAGAAATAATTGACTTCGATAATGGTAATATCGTTAAATTGAGAATGACTTCAGTTGCTTCATCACTTTCATTTAAAATCGCAAAAGGCTCAAAACTTTTTGATTTAATTCCAGTCGCTTAATCGTAAAGAGTGATTGAGCAAAAATAAAGTTTAAGTCCTATATTCCAAAAATTTAAAGGAGACAAAAAATGAACAAAGCAGAACTTTCAGCAAAACTTGCTGACAAATTAGAAGTAACAAAAGTTAAAGGCGCAGAAATTATCGATGCATTCGTAGACGTCGTAAAAAACGCAGTAAAAGCTGGCGAAAAAGTTTCTTTAATGGGTTTCGGCTCATGGGAAGCAAAACAGAAAGCAGCGCGCGTTGGTCGTAATCCTCAGACAGGTAAAGAAATCAAAATTAAGGCAAAACGCGTTCCGAAATTCACAGCCGGAAAAGAATTTAAAGAGTCAGTAAACAAAAAATAATTTTAAAATAACGAAATAATAATTTAACAGAGGCTCGATAGAAATATCGGGCCTTTATTTTTGGAGGACATATGAAAAGAACATTTAGAAATAATATGAGAGGGATTCCAGATATAGACTATGAAGAAGAAATAACTTGTCTACATTGCAAGAAGAAATTTGAAATTAATATATCAGTTGATCCAGACCAGGTTTTTGAAGCGATAGATGATTTTATAGATGAAACAAGTGAGCAAGAGTTATTAGAATGGGCTGGCCCTGAGCATGTTCATAATTGGAAAGTTGTTGAATATGTCGAAGAAAACATTGAACAAATGTGTTTAGGATTAATTACAAAGGATCAATTTATTGAAGAATTAATAAGTGTTGCAAAGATTGAAAGAAATTTAATAGACGTTCAAAATTTAAAGTAGGTGAATTATGAATTTAAAAATTATTGACATAGATAATAGAAAATATATTTTATGCAAACAAGGCGAAAAGATTTCTATTTATAATTCTGATGGAACTTTAACTAATGATGGCTGTATAATTGGTAAAGTATTTGAAAAATACCTAAACAAATCACTAGAAGAAAAAATAGAAAATGCTAAAATCGAGAAGTATTTAGTATATGACGAATATGGCTATAAATTTAATTATAAAATAATGGATTTAAAATACGTTGGCATAGGAAGGTATTATGATGAAGATGGAGAATTAATTGATCCAGATTTATTAATAGAGTTTAAAGCAGACGAAGAGACTAAAAAAAGAGTTAGAGAAAGAGAAGAAAAAGTATTTGATTATGAACAAAAAATTGAGGAAATAAACGACAGTTTCTATGATTTTATAGATAAAAAAAGAAAAGATTATGAACAAAATAAAGGAGATAAATAATATGAAATTAAAATTAAAAGATTTTGGAATGTTCTCAGAAAAGGAAATGGATTTTAAACCAGGACTCAATATAGTGACCTCTTACACAAATGCAAAAGGTAAAACGACTATTCGGACGGCAATAGAATTTATCCTATCAGGAAAGGCACAGGATAAAGATATAAGCGATTTTATTCCTAATGGAACGAACAAAACTCCAACTGCAACTTTATCAAACTTCCACAACTTTGAAATACTTTCAAGAAGTGCCAATCCAAGCAATCTTATAACCCCAAATGGAGTAATAAAAATTGATACAAGAAAAAAGAAAGATCCAATTGAAGAACTTGGCATTAAATCAGCTGTAATAAATTTTCTTTGCAATGGATATAATTTCTTTAACCTTTCGCCAGAACAGCAATATGAAATACTTGTTGATTACTTAAGCAATTCGTCATTTAACCCGGCAGATTATATCGAAATACAAGATGATATAAAGGCAGATGTTCCAAGTCAAATATCAACAAAAGATATTCAAGTCTTATATGATAAATTTTACGCAGAAAGAACTAATTGCACAAGATATATAAATACCGCTGATGACAATATAAAGCAGATAACAACGAAACTATCAGAACTTCCAGAGGTTCCAACTGATATTGAAAACAAAATATTAGAACTTAATAGCAAGAAAGAAAAATATAAAGAACTAAAAGGATATAATTCTGCAAGAGAGATGGAAAATCAGTTATCAATTATAAAGAACTCTTCTGTCATATCTAAATTTCCAGAGGAACTTAAAAAAGAGCTTGAAGATATTAATAAAAAAGGATTAGAAAATAAAGTAAAAATTGACCAAGCAAAAGAATTTTCTGGCTCATGCCCTTTTGTTTCGTCAATCCAATGTCAATCAGCAGAGGAGATAAAGAAGTATATTGATTCATTGGTTGCTGAAAATAATTCTTTAAGGGTAAGAGGAAAACAACTATTTGAACAAAAACAGAAGGCAGAACAAGATGCCGGCTTAGAAAAAGATATAAAAATAAGAGAACTAAGAGATAAATTAGAGTCTGAAATAAAATCGATAGAAATTGAAAATAAAGAGATTGAGATATTTAACTCAGATATAGACAGAAGAAATGAATCGATTATATCAGAGGTATTCAAATTAAATAATCTCAAAATAGTTTCAAGAGATATAGCAAACTTAAACTCTCAACTTGAATTTCAACTTAACTCAAGAGAAAAATCTTTAAAAAGAAAAGAACAACTTGAAAGACTCGTAAGCATCTTCGGTAAAGATGGAATTAAATCAAAAATAGTTAAATCTGGCGCTCAATCTTTTATCGATGATATAAATAAATTTTCTTCAAACTTTGGTGTAAAATTTGATGTTTTAACCGAACCAAAATTCAGCTTGAAAATCAATGATAAGACGAGCAAAATGCTATCAGAAGCAGAAAAATTAATATCTTCTATTTCAATCCAGTTTGCTATTGCAAAGGTAAGCAAGTATAATTTCATCATCGTTGACCGCGCAGACTGTCTTGACGATTCTAATCTAAAACTCCTATGCGATACTCTTGCCAAAGAGGAAGTTATTTCAATAATCGCAGGAACAAAACTTAAAGATAGAATTAATCGAGAGGATTGTGCGGTTTTTTCATTATAAGAAAGGAATGATTTTATGGAAGATGTTAATCCACAAATGCAACCAATGACAGACGTTAAAAACCACACAGAGGATATTTTATTTCAAGGAAATACAATAATACCAAAGGTCAGAAAGAAAAGAAGATCTATTAAAAATTCAACCGCTTTCCAGATGCAAGTTGAATCAAATACCGACAATGATTTCTATGACTTCGACCGGAAGAGAATTATAAATTCTCTTATGCTTCATTGTGATTTAACCGAAGAAGAGTCATTTGAAATAGCAAAAATAGTTGAACTAAGACTTATGAGCAGTGGTCAAAAAACAGTAAGTTCTGGTTTTATAAGAGAAATCGTAAATAATATTTTGTTTGAAAAAGGATACAATAAACAGCTTGAACAGTATTATAATATAATAACTTCGTTAGATACCATCGAATCAGTTCTTACCGATCACAATAAAGAAAATAGCAATACGGGATTTTCTCCTGAAAGCATAAACTTAACTCTTGCAGGGAATATATTAAAATCATATGCTTTAAGAACATTACACTCTTCTAATATTTCAAAAGCACATAAAATAGGGGATATTCACATACATGACAGCGATTTTACTGGCGTCAGACCTTATTGTAGCGGTAATTCAATCGAATATATTAAAAAGAATGGAATAAAATTTCCAGGAATGCAAGTGGAGTCTTCACCAGCAAAACATGCTTTATCTTTAATAAGTCATATGTCTTGCTTTGCCAACTACTTACAGGGCGTATTCAGTGGGGCTATTGGCTATGACGCAGTAAACATATTCATGGCTCCATTCTTTGAAGGATCTTCTAATGAACAAATAAAACAAATGGCCCAACATATGATATTTAGTTTCTCGCAACTTTCAAGTTCCAGAGGGGGCCAATTGGTATTCTCTGATTTCAATATGTATCTCGAAATTCCTGATCATTATAGAAATACTCCTGTTGTTGGCCCTGGCGGTAAATATATCGATGGAGTTACATATAAAGATTACGAAAAAGAAGCAAGATCGTTTCTATTTGCTGTACTTCAAGTTCTTGACGAGGGCGATAGAAATGGAGCAAACTTTAATTTCCCTAAAATACTTCTTCATCTAAGCGATAGCAAAGATTATTCAAATGACGCTTTATTTGATTATGCTTGTCAAATAAATGCAAAAAGAGGTTCGGTTTATATATTGTTTGATCGTGGGGCAGCCCAAATCTCACAATGCTGTCGGCTCAGTATAAAGTTAAGCGAAGAGGAAATAAAAAGAACTATGGAACATCCAGAAGAAACAAGATTTTCTGCATGGCAAAACGTAACAATAAATCTTCCAAGGGTTGCTTATAAATCAAAAAATGAAACAGAAGTATTTGATAATTTAAAAGAAGTGATTTGTGTTGCAATGAAAGCCCATAAAGAAAAATATGATTACTTTTGTAAACGTCTCGATGAAAATAATTTTACAAAATTCTTAAACTCTGGTCTTGATGGAAAACCATACCTTCGTAGAGAAGAAGCAAAGTTCCTACTTGGAATGGTCGGACTAAACGAAATGATCCAATGTCTTACAGGATTTCAATTACATGAAAGCGAAGAATCTTTTCTAAAAGGACTTGAAATAATTTCGTTTATGAAAAAGGTAATGAAAGAAGAATCAGAGAAATATGGTTTATATTGTATTCTTGAAGAAACACCGGCAGAAGGATGCTCTCAAAGATTAGCCACACTTGACCTTAAATATTATCCAGAACAAGCAAAACAATATGTTCGCGGCAATTTAAAAGACGAGTCGTTTAGGTATTATACTAACAGCGTTCATATCCCTTATGATGCTGATATCGATATATTTGAACGTATAGTTAAGCAATCAAAATTCTCTCCTATGGTTGAAGCCGGCTCAATAATCCATGTATGGCTCGGAGAAAAACTTCCTGATTGGAGAGCGATTAAAGAGTTAACATTGGAAACTTTAAAATCAACAAAGGCTTCTCAAATAGCGTTTAGCCCTGATTTTACAACTTGCGAAGACTGTCATACAACACACAGAGGTTTTAGAGATGAATGTCCAAATTGCGGTTCAAAGAATACCTATATGATTACTCGCATAACCGGATATTTTTCAAAGATTTCTGGATGGACAAAAGGCAAAATCGCAGAACTCAGGGATAGAAAAAAAGTAGAAGCTATTTCAGTTTATGATCCGAACGGAGAAAATAAAACTTACTATCCCGAAAAAACAAAAATATATTTCTTCTCGAAGCCTGGATGTCAGAAATGCGAAGAAACAAAAGAAAGGCTTAAAAATATTGACATCAAATATGAAGTAGTTGATACGTCAGAGCCAAAAGGTGAGGCGTTGGCAAGGTATTATGATATCGATGAATTGCCGGCAATGATAAAGGTAAATGGTAGAATGGTAATGTCGAGGTTTAAACGAACTGAATCAATGCTAAAGTGGATAAAAGAAAATAAATAGCAATTAAGGCCGGCGAAAGCCGGTCTTTAAGTAAGGAGAGTTATGAAATTTTTAGATATATTTTCTGGAATCGGAGGTTTTCGTTTAGGACTAGAAATGGCAGGGCATGAATGTGTTGGACATATAGAAATAGATAAGTATGCTAATAAAAGTTATACAGCAATGCATAATCCAAAGGAGGATGAATATTTTGGAGAAGACATTACAAAAATTGAATCAAGGGATCTGCCAAACGCCGACATCTGGTGCGGAGGATTTTGCTGCCAAAGTTTCTCCATTGCCGGAAAAAGACAAGGCTTTGAGGATACAAGGGGAACAGTTATTTTTGACGTACTTCGACTCGCAAAAGAAAAACGACCGAAAATTTTATTCTTGGAAAATGTTAGAGGACTTCTTAACCACGACAAAGGAAGAACATTCGGATCAATCTTGCTTGCAATTCGGGATGCAGGGTATGACCAGATCGAATGGTGTGTTATCAACTCAAAAAATTATGGAGTGCCACAAAACAGAGAAAGAGTGTTTATTATCGCATATCTTAGAGGAGAGCGTAGACGAAAAATATTTCCTCTCGAAAGAAATGATGGAAAAACTAATGGAAAACTTAAAGAATTAATTCCAGGAATAATGGCAGAAAGAGTCTATGATGAAGATGGAATTTCTAAAAACTTAATTGGGCTAGGTGGAGGTCTTGGAGCTAAAACTGGACTTTATTTAGTCACAATAAATCGTGGAAATATAATAAAAAGAAATAATTTTACTTGTCTTAATGCAACATACTATAAAGGACTTGACAATCATTCTGCAAGAACTGGGATTTTAGAAAATAAACGCATTCGCAGATTAACTCCTAAAGAATGCTTTAGACTTCAAGGATTTCCAGATGAATATTTTGAGAGAGCAAGAATGGTCAATTCTGATAGTCAGCTTTATAAACAAGCAGGAAATGGCGTAACAGTAAATGTGATATATGAAATAGCTAAAAAGTTATAAATTAAGGCCGGCGAAAGCCGGTCTTTTTAATTGGAGGCAATAATATGGAAAGAATAGTTAAAATAAGCGTAGGTAATTCAAAGATGGGTAAGGTCGCGAGCGTATCTCTTCCGCCAATAAAAACCTGCGGTAATTGTAAAGAATGTGCAAAAAGATGTTACTCAAAGCAATCTTATCTTCAATATCCTAAAGTAAGAGCGGCATATGATAACAATTTAGAGCTTCTAAAAGAAAATCCTGATTTATATTTTAGGCAGATTGATGGATATATAAAATATAAAAACGTAAAACTTTTTAGATGGCATGTAAGTGGAGATATAATAAATCTTGAATATCTAAAAAGAGTTATTCTTATAGCAGTAGAAAATAAAGACTGTAAATTTATTATTTTTACAAAAATGTATGATTTAGTCAATAGTTTTTCAAACGACTTTATACCAAAAAATTTAAAAATAATATTCTCGTCTTGGCCAAAAGTAATAGTGGTAAATCCTTTTAATTTTCCAGTAGCACATTTAAAAGATCAGGCCGATGTTGCATATATCCCTAAACAAGCTAAAGAATGCAAAGGCAATTGTGAAAAATGTCTTATGTGCTTTAATCTTTCAAAAGGTGAATCAGTTTATTTTCATGAACATGGCCCACATATAAGAAAGAATAAATAAAACTTGTATTTTTGAATAAAATAGTATATACTATTAAAAATTGGAGGGAATATGAAGTTTGAGAATAGAGAACACGAAAGCAAAATAACTTGTCCTTATTGTGGTCATGTCGATAATGACTCTTGGGAATTTGGGCCAGAGGATGACAAAGAAGAAAAAGAAAACCGATGCGGAAAATGTGGCGAAATTTTTATTGTTATATCACATATCGAAGTTACTTATTCAGCATTTCCAAGGTGTAACAAATGCATTCCTGAACGAGATTATGACGACCTTAGTGAAATGAATTTAGAAAAATGCGGATTATGCGGCAAAATGCTTTGTGATACTTGTTATATCACATTGGAAGATAAAACGATTATATGCCATGAATGCTTGAAAGACTCGTTAGAACTTACTTTTACCGATAATGAAATTCGAGTTATATTTCATACAATCGGATTAGACAATTCAAATAAGGCATACCACAACTATTTTGTTGCTACATCAGGGCATAGCGATTATGAAACCTTAGAGGCATTAGTTAGTAAAGGAATAATGATAAAAAGAAAAGATAATTTAGACGAATGGGGTGACGGTTATATTTACCATTGTACGGGAAAAGCGTTTGGAATAATTGGAATCAAAGAGGAGTAATTATGAATGATAAAGTAAAAAATAAGTTATTAAAAGAAATAGTAAAATTTAAAGAGAAACATAATATATCTTGTCCTGAAACGGTTTATCAATCAGATGAAGTTATAACATCTGCATATGAATTTATAGACAAACTTATGGAAATAATTGGAGCATATGATTCAGAAGAAGGTGACAATAATGAGTAACTCAAACTTTCCAGATATTAATATATTTGGATTTAATACAACGACTTGTGATGCTCCGTGGCCGGCATGGATATTCTTTACAAAAGAATGCAATCTTAAATGCCCATATTGCCATAATAAAGTCGATATGTATAATCAACCAGTAATCGCAAGCAATGCAGTAGAAAATAAACTAATTGAAATTAACAATAATCCATTAATTAAAGGAATAATAATTTCAGGTGGTGAGCCGACAATCCAAAATAGCTTAATTGATTTTTTAAGAAGAATAAAAACATCGTTTCCAAGACTTAAAGTAAAACTCGACACAAATGGAACAAGGCCAATGGTAATTTCAAATATTATAAGAGAGAATCTTATTCATTTTATTGCTATGGATATAAAAATGCCATTTGAAAGATATGAAGAATTAAGAAAAGACAAGAGAGAAAGTTTTTGTCAAGAACTTGGTAATCTTGCTTTTATTACTTCGCAGCTTATTAAACGGTCAAAGATCGAACATGAATTTAGAATAACCGTTGATCCGAATCTAATATCAGACAAAGATCTAAAGCAAATAATTAAAAACTTTAAAGATATCAAAATACAAAAAATAATAGAAAGGTGATAGTTATGAAATTTTCTCAAGATGAAATAAATGTTATGACAAGAGATTTAACTGAGTTCTCATATGTTCTTGAAAAAGAGCATCCAGATTTAAGCGATATCTTTGATTTCTTTAAATGTTCTAATTGTAAATTCTATAATACTTGTAAGATAAAAAGAGAAGTCGATTGTTGTTCAAATTTTAGAAGATTAGGTTGTGATTAAATTGAAAGTTAAATATGAAGTAAAAACTGAAGCTAAGGTTAATCCAATATCTGAAATATTAATTGATAAATATGGAGAGGATTTATTAAACTGGCCAAAAGCAGAAATAAACAATCGTCTTATTAAATGCAAAAATTGTATGCAGGAATTTATGTCGGATGAAGTAAAAAATAATATATATAATCCTGAACACGAAACAAGAGTTATCTTCGTTTGCCCTGACTGTGGTGAACATAACGCAATAAAACGGAATAGGCTTAACGTATAGGATGTGATTTTATGGCAACATTAACTAAAGCAAAAAAAGAGAAAAAGAAGAAAATAATAAAAGAAAAGCAATTAACTCAAACGCAAGAGTTTAAAAAAGAACCATATACTATTGAAACATCAAGAGATAATACGTCATTATGCGAAGATGTAAAGTTATTTAAAACTACAGATTTTCCATTTATGACATTCCCTTTTGAATATTTCAATCCGATGCAGAGTGGAATAGTTGAAAAAATAATAAACACAGATAATAATTTTATTGTTCTTTCTCCAACTGCTTCAGGAAAAACTGTTGTGTTTGAGATGCTTGCTTCTAAAATTATATCTGCCGGCAAGAAAGCAATATACCTTTCTCCTTTAAAAGCTCTTTCAAATGAAAAACTTCAAGACTGGACTGACGAAAGACATTTCTTTTCAAAATATAAAGTTTGTATAATGACTGGCGATCAAGAAAAAACTGATGCAAAAATGAAAGAAATGAATAATGCTGACATAATTGTAATGACATCAGAAATGCTTGATAGTTGCAGAAGAAATAATAAGGACGATGACAATTGGCTTTCTAAGACGGGAGCATTACTTATTGATGAAAGCCATTTGATTTCTGAAAAGACTCGTGGAGATAAACTTGAGTCAGCAATAATGGGATTTACAAAGTTTAATCCTGATTGCCAATTAATGCTATCAACTGCTACTGCTCCAAACTCACATGAATTCTCTGAATGGATCGAATCAATAACAAATAAAAAAACAATATTATATGAAAGTAATTATAGGCCCTGTTCATTGAATAGACACTTTGTAAGATTCCCCGGAACGACTTATCAAGGAGAGGAAAGTTTAAGAATTAAAATATCATTAGATTTAATGATGCAATATCCTGATGATTTGTTCTTAATATTCTGTGCCTCTAAGAAGTTTCAAAAAACTATTGCCGATGTTGTTTCAAGACATGGGATAAGCTGCGAGTTCTATAATGCTGACTTATCTTATTCCGAAAGAACAAGAATATACAATGAATTTAACGAAAAGAAGTTTAGATGTTTAATATCAACTCCAGGTCTTGCTTGGGGCGTTAATATGCCGGCAAGAAGAGTTATAATAGCACATAATAAGTTTGGAAGAATTGATGATGTTACAACTGCAACATTAAATCAAATGGCTGGACGAGCAGGAAGACCTAAATATGACACAGAAGGTGATGTTTATTTCTTACTTCCAGAAAGAGACTATGGCGATGTTGTTGCGAGAGTTAAAGAAGGAGAAAATATATCTTCTTGTATGACTGGCGTTATGATAGATTTCCATGCTATTGCAGAAATAAAAAATGGATATATTAAAACTCCTGAAGATTTCTTTGAATGGTATAAAAGATCATTTGCTTATTCTCAAAAAAATAAAATGTCAAAACTTATGGCAGATTCTATGTTTGAGCGACTTACAGATATAAAAATGATAAAAAAACTTGAAAGTAATGATTATGTTGCAACTCCTACTGGAATTGTTACGGCCATGATGTATTTAATACCAGAAGATGTAAATTGTTGGAAAATGAATTTTGGAACATTCTTTAAACAAGAACATAAAGTCGAAACAAAAAGAGAAAAAGATTGGCTTATCGCTGGAGCGTTTGTAAATATTAAAAGCAATTATGATTTAAAGAAATGGATAGATCGAGATATTGGAGCATACTTCAAAAAACTCTGTGGATTTAATGTTCATGATGCTCAAACTTATTTACAAATGATTCATTACTTTGCTATGAATGACTGTGAATTTCCAGATTATATGATAAATGAAGTTATGACAGTAAGAAGAGATATTCAAAGGATTATATCTGCCTTATCTCAAATTGATTTACGAACAAGACTATGGGGTAAATCGGGATTCTGGAAAATGTTAGCAATGAGATTTAAGTATGGCGTTCCAGAAAGCAGAACTGAATTATGTTCAATCCCTGGAATTGGAGCAGCATATTCTAAAAAACTTCATCTCGCAGGAATAAAAACAATTTCAGACGTAATGTATAACACTCATATCCTTGAAGACATTCTTGGCAAAGCGACATCGGACAAGGTAAAGAAAGGACTTGGAATCTATTCAGATTTAAAAGAACAAGAGCAATATTTAAATAATGAGTTAGGAATATAAAGGTGGTTAATATGGATGTAAATATAGAGAAAGTTTTAAAACTTAAACTTGAAGTTGGAATGACAATAAGAACATTTTGTAAAAAGTTTTTAAGATTTCTTATTGAAGGCAATCGGATGTCAAATATAGATTTAGAGCTTGGATATAAAAGAGAACCAGTTATTATTTCCTGTTCTGGTTGTTCCATCTCAATAATATGTGAATGGAGAATAGATTTATACAAAACCTTAGTTAAAAATAAAATAATAAAAGGAGAGCTTAATAGATTTGGGAGATCACCTCTCCTCTATAAAGGACAAGAAAAGAAAGCTGATAAAATACTTAAAGAATGTTTAAAAGCTGTAAAGTGGTGATTTTATGAGTTGCATAGATGTAAATAATCTTGCTATGAAATACTATGTAGAAAGATTACTTGATGAAAAAGCAAATGAAGCCCCGATGGAATATCTAAGGCAAAGAGGATTTATGCGACCAATCGTAAAGAAGTTGGGGCTTGGATTTGCGGATGGAAGATTATCAAACTTTATCAGAGGGAAAGGATTTACAACTCAAAGGGTATTTGAGTCCAATCTTGTAAAGAAGAATGAAGAAACAGGACAAATAAGAGATTTCTTTTATAACAGAATTGTGTTCCCTATTGATATTCTTGGCAATACGGTTTACATGTCAGGAAGAGATTTAAGTGGCAAGCATCCATCGAAATATATGAATCTTCCAGGAAGTAATTCTTACTTTATAAACGAAATGGAATTATCAACAGCAGGGAAATATGTGTTTATTTGCGAAGGATGGTTTGATGTCGCAAGTATGACACTTGGAGGCTTTCCTGCTGTTGGCATTGCCGGTGTTAAAAGATTATCGAGAGATTTTATAAAGAAACTATATCTTAAGAATCAAATCTTTATTATGTTTGACTCAGAGGAAAATCAATCAGGTCTTAATGGAAGTCATAAGATGGCCTACGAGATAGCCAAAATATTTCCTGATAAGAAAGTAGTTGTATGTTCGATACCCCTGCCTGACGGTCAAAAAAAGATAGATATAAACCAAATTCTTATTGAGTGCAAAGGAAATGTTGAAAAGTTTCAAAAAATTATATCGAATATAAAGAATTTTTCTCGAAAGGATTTTAAAGAGACTGATTTGTTTCAACAAATGCGACAGGAAGAAATAGAAGCGGTAAGAGTAATGGAGAAGAAAATAATTGATGGAAAAACGGCAATGGAAATTTATAGTAGAATTTTGGATTTGAAACCGGGAAGCGGAAAGATATTATTCAATGCTTCTTGTCCACTTCATGCAGATAAAGTTCCGAGTTTTAAAATATATAATGACTATAGTTTTTATTGTTTTTCCTGTAACGCTGGAGGTAACGCTGATGATTTGGAAAAATTGGTAGATAAAAAAGGGGGAAGGCAATGATATATATTTTATTAATCGTTCTATTATTATTTTATATAGTCCATTTCATTGATAAATGTAATAGCAATCCAAAAAATTTTAGAAAGAAAATAAGAAGACAAGTTTTTTATAGTTTCTCAAATTTTGATAAAAAATCTATCATACACTATAACAGAAGTTTCTCTATTATTGATAAAAATGGCAATTTAACAGACTCCTACCAAGCAATAATAAGATATAAAGTAATAAACAAAAGATATAGTGGAGGATTTGAGAAATTTGAAATATGGATATCACTCGTAAATATCTCTATATTCAAGAATAAAAGGAATGAGCTTTATGGTCTTTCTATTAGTGGTGAAATGCTTGACTTACTATTTTATTTAGAAATTCGAAATTGCGATAATGTGTATTTAGACAACTGCATAGTTCCAATAGATATATGGGGAAAGGCCATAAACAAGAAAGGAGAAAATAAATGAAAAGAACAAAACGTGAGTGTTGGATCGGAGAAGACGGATATTGTCATGTGCCTTTAGCGAATGGGAAAGGCGAGGCTATATGCGACGCTGAGTTTATTGAAGAGGTTAATAGGTATAGTTGGAGTATTAATAGTAATGGATATGCACAATCAAACTCAAACAAAAAAAGAATAAGCTCTCACCGATTTGTTTTTATTTTAAAATATAAATCTATAAAAAATGGTTTAGAAATTGATCATATTAATAAAAATAGATTAGACAATAGATTATGTAATTTAAGATTGGCTACTCGATCTCAAAACCAAATGAATAAAAATAAAACAAGCGGTAATTTTAAAGGAGTATGTTTCGAGAATAGGGTAAACAAATATAGGGCATCTATAAAATTCAATAAAAAACAAAGACATATAGGGTATTTCCCAACTGAAAGAGAAGCCGCTTATTTTTATGATATATGGGCCTTTCACTTTCATAAAGAGTTTTGTGTATTAAATTTTCCAGACAATATAGAAGAGTATAAAAATAGTGACCCAATGAATTTCATAAATAGAAAAAGCCCTACATCAAGTTTTTTAGGAGTTCATTTTGACAAAAAAGCATCTCTGTTCAGAGTAAGACTTAAAATAAATGGAAAATCTAAACATATTGGATATTTTGATGACGAAATCTCAGCGGCAAAAGCCAGAGATCTCTACATCATTAAAAACAATCTCAATAAAAAGCTGAATTTCTCAAAAGAAACTTACCAACAAGAGCTAAACCAAGAATCAAAACAAATGGTTTTATTCAAAGCCAGTTAGGAGTAATTATGATTTACTTTACCGCAGATTTACATTTCTCTCACGAAAATATAATAAAGCATTGTAACCGGCCATTTAAAGATGTCGAAGAAATGAACGAAACTTTAATAAAAAACTGGAATAATATCGTAACAAACCGAGATGATATTTACATAATTGGCGATCTATCCTTAAAATCAAATGTCGCTGATATACTTGATAAACTGAACGGCAGAAAATATTTAATTTTAGGTAATCACGATAACGTAAATGGCAAAGTAAAATCAAAATTAGTTTGGGTAAAAGATTACTATGAACTTAAATATGAAGGCGTTACGTTTATATTATTCCACTATCCTATTGAATCTTGGAACAAAAAACATCATGGTTCAATTCATCTTCATGGACATATTCATAATTCTGTTTCTATACATCCATGCAATCTACAAAAGAATAGATTTAATGTCGGAGTTGATATCTGTGGATTTAAACCAATGTCGATAGGAACAATATTAAGCATTTATTATTCAAGCAAGGAGGAATTATGCCGATAAGCACAAAAATAAAAGAAGACGGAAATAATTATAAATGCTCTTCAAGAGTTGTTTTAGACTCCTGGCATTTTACAGACGCAACTTCTGTTTTTAATAATAACGCAGAGGTTATAGATCAATTTATAGAGGATTGTATTTTTATAAAGAACGGAGTTAAAACTTCATATAATCCAACTAAAATCGTAAAAAGGCATTTTAACGCACATCTAAAAGAAATAAGGTTATTTCTTGGAATTGATAAAAAACCAGAGTTCGAAGAATTCGATGGATATATTCTATTAAATGACGCAAGAAGAATTGAAGTATTTGAAGGCAAAATAAGACTTGTTTCTAAAAAACGATTTGAATTCAATAGAAAAGGTTCTTCTTATTGGTATTCTTCCAATAATGCCGAATACTGCCGTAACTCACCGAAATTAAACAAATTGTTTTTTAGTTATTGTCTTGAGGCATATTCTTTTGATAACGCTTCAAAAGCCATCGAAGAAGCAATAAGAAAAGGAGAAAAATAAATGATTTTAGTTAAAGATGTATTTGTCGTAAAACATGGCGATGATGACGATATTCAAGAATACGGTCAAATAATAGAAATCGGCAAACGATACGAAATAGATATTTTTAGTTATGGTGATGAAAAAGATGACGCTATGATAGAAAATAAATATAAAGGCGATAATAATTTTGTTGGAAAGATAGTTAAAATGGAAGATGGTATAATTACTCTGGACACAACCGAAATACCTATTTATATAAACGACATTGAGTTTATAAACGAAGAGGGTAACGAAGATGGTGAAGAAAATTATTTATAATAAAGCAAAATGTTCAAGATGTTTTTTTTGTAATGTTTGTGCGCTAACCTTAAAGAAAAGAATTCGGTCATTAATACCATGCGAAAGTTTTAAATTAAATAAAAAATTAATAGCAACAAAGGTTTTAAAAATATCTTACAAACAAAAGCATTTAGAAACAATAATGGAAAATACAACAATGGATTTATTAAGGCATAGCAGTTGTTTTTATAAACCGCAACTTATTCAGCCAGAGCCACGCGGTTTATTTGATTTTGGAGAAGAAGATAGAAATAAAATAATTAAAGAAAAAGAAAGCGAGCCGATATGTCTATAAAAAATAAAATAAAAAACATAGAACCTTTTTGCGGAAATTGCGAAATCAACTGTAGCCAAAGATGTTTTAAGATTTACGGGAAAGAAAATGATAGCCCTTGTGAAAATTGGAAGTTACAAAATACCGTTATATATCACTCAAAGGTTCTGAAAACTTCTTATAAACAACGACGAAGATTATTTGTTAAACATCTTCGAGTAGTATGTGATTCATACAAGGATTATTGGGGTGAAGTGTCTGGTTGCAGTTACGATATGGAAAAGATAGATGAAGAAATGGGCGGAGATTGCGGAAAATGTTGCGTGGTGCGAGATAATCATGAAAACTTAAAAGGTAAGTTTAATCCAAAATTAGATAGAATAATAAAGTAAAGGATTTTATGAAAGATATATTTCAATCAAAGGCAGATTATATAATTATCCCGGTAAATATGGTTAAGGTTATGGGAGCCGGCCTTGCAAAACAATTTAAAGAAAAATATCCGCAGGGTTTTGAAAATTACAAAACAATGAAATTTACAAAAGAAAATTCGGTATTTTCTTATTTTAGCTTTATCTTCTTTGCAACTAAATATCATTGGAAAGATAATTCTGATATCGAGTTGATAGAAAGCGGATTAATTCAACTCAAAAAAGATATTAAGAATGGAAGTTTATTGTCTAACCATTATCCAAGTAACAATCCATTAATTATTGCTTTTCCTAAAATTGGATGCGGCCTTGGAAATCTTGATTGGTCGGAAGTCAAACCGTTAATAACAAAGTATCTTGGAAGTTGTGTTAATTTAGAATTTTATGAATAAAGGACGGGGATAAAAATGGAACAAGAAAAATATACATTTGATGGAAGAAAGATAAAGGTTCTTTGTAAAATAACAGAGGGTGCCGTTGTGCAAAATATATCTGAATATAATGGAGTTGAAACATTAGGAGAACCTTATTTTGTAAAAGTATTTTATGACAAAACTCCGCCAATGGCTAAATATAACGAAGAACTTAAAACTTTAAAAGAATATTGTGAAAAAGTAAATAATAAAGCATATGAACTAAACGAAGAAATAGAAAAAAAACAAGAAGAAATTAAAAAAATAACTAAACAAAAAGAAAAACTTTTAAAAGACAAGCCTAATGAATTAATTATTATTGATAAATTAATTGAAGGTAAAATAAAGTATATTGTACTATTACAAAGTTATGAAATAATACCTATTGAAAAATATAACGATGAATTCAAACTCAGTATTTCTCTTAATGTCTATTCGCATCTCCCTTGTTATTATTCTTTTAGAGGCGTAAAGTTTACAGAAACATACGAAGAAGCAGAAAAATATATTATTTCTGAAATAGAAGATGATGTTGAAGACTATCTAGAAAACGAACGAGATTTTGATG